>Ga0247682_1000095_pt1 | contig 34065 bp, 59 predicted proteins | sample CNK23_metaG_FD_190130 | JGI IMG/M metagenome (GOLD analysis project Ga0247682, IMG submission 190130) | Soil microbial communities from Purdue University Martell Research Forest, Indiana, United States - CNK23 | ecosystem: Environmental > Terrestrial > Soil > Temperate forest > Bulk soil...
CCCACCCCAACTAGTCTAGCGGCTCCGAAGGGCTGGCCGACAACCTGAGAGGCCCGCCGTGAATGACCAACTCTTCCAGCTCCTCCTTGTCTCCATCGGTGGCGACAAGCTCGCCATTATCGGCCTCCTCCTCCTCCTCGCGTGGTCGGCGGGTCTTCTGGGTGGCTCTGGCGCTGGTCGTGTTGTCACAGACCCCCACTATCCTCCTCCTCCTCCACCACCTCCGCCCCCACCCCCTCCAGGTCCCCCTCTACGAAGCGCCAAAGGATCCTGGTATTCCCAGTATCAAGGAAAATACGTCTGGGTCGATAACGGAGACGCCCCCGGCAGTAATGCCCTCGGCGTGCCCGATGCCGATCAAGGCATCTCTTTCCTCGACCGATCGAGCCTCGGCCGGTGGTTCGAAGTCCACGCACCAAACGGTATCGTCTCGATCGAACAGCAAACCGATATCGGCCCGGCGAGTTCAACGGGCAGAGGCATCGATATCTCGGCAGCCTGCGCGGAACGCTTCGGATATTCGCCGAAAACCTTCCCCACAGACGGCACATTCCAATGGCGACCGGTCCCAGCGCCGGCAGAAGTAGCAGGCCTTTCGCCTGTCGCGCAGGCCATAGCCTACCAGAAGGTTCGCGGCACTGCGCCAACGCCGACGCCGCCGGCGACGAGCACGCCACCATGGCTAACGCTCGCCCGCTCATTGATCGGCATCAACGAGAGCGACAATCCCTCCCAGATCGTCAATTGGTCGAAGGCCATCGCGGCGAAGTTCCCGGATATGGCATCCTATTCCGCGCAGTACACGTCAGCAACCATTCCGTGGTGCGGTCAGTTCGTGGCTTACGTGCTTTCCCAAAGCGGAATCCGTCCCGTCTATGGCCCGACAGATACCGACAAATATTTGTGGGCCTTTGCATGGGAGGATTGGGGCACGGACGCCACCGGCAATCCACAGCCGGGGGATGTCCTCGTGTTCAAATGGTCCAGCGGTGGCGGGCACGTGACGCTTTACGATCATGAAGTGGATGATGACTATTACCATTGCACCGGAGGAAATCAGGGCAACCCCGGCCAAGTCTCGACTGAATCAATGCCCATGTCGGCCTGCGTAGCAATCCGCAGACCACCCTCATCCCGATAGGAGGCCGTCATGGCCTGCATCCTTAATCCAGCTTTCTGGGTGTACCTGATTTGTATGATCGGGTTCATCATGATCATCCGTCTGGTGATCCCATGGTTTATCGGCTTCTTCGGGTTTCCTGAGCCCGTCGCACAGGTGATTATGATCATTCTCTGGGTCGTAATCGCGTGCCTCGGCGTTTATTTCCTATTCGGTCTGCTGAGTTGCCTATTCAGCGGGGGCGGCCTTGGCCCGCTGACCTTCCCCCACGGCAGATGAATACGATCGAAGAAGGCGCAAAGGTAGCGAGTGGTTTCATTGAGGCAATGAAGCGCGAGCCCTTGGCGCTCGCTCTGGTCGTGATGAATCTATCGCTGCTTGTCCTCTTCTATATCCTGATGACGCACCGAGAGCGCGAAATAGAGTTGATCTATGCAGACAAGAAAGAAGTCCGCGAGATGCTAGCGCGGTGCGTCGTGCCGTGAATGATCGGTTTTGTCACATATGGGATTTCGACCTATCAGATGGTGGAAATCACCGAAGACCAGATGGATGAACTCGTCCGCAATGGCGGCGACGGCCGCGAGTGGCCGCATCGATTCTCTCCGGTGACCAAGCGCATTTGGCCGCCGCTCAGGCCAAATGGGGAGGCATTCTTCCGTGGCGATATCGTTCGCTGAAATCGCGCAACTGATCACAGCCATAGCCGCACTCGGCGCGGTTCTCATGAGTGTCCGCAACGGACACAAGATTCAGGAGGTTCATCTTTCGATCAACAGTCGCATGGACGAGCTTTTGAAGGCGGCCAGTGAGGCCGCTAGAGCGGCCGGCGCCACAGAAGAACGGAACCGAGAAAAATAAGTGGTATGTGCAATACAGCACATTCAATGTGAAGTGGAAGCGGTAAATGTTGCCCAACATCGAATGGTCGTTCAACGCTTATACCGTTGGAGCGCTCATTTTTACCGTTTCCGGCTTCTATTGGGCGACGAAGATCAGCATGGGTACGCTGGAGAAAAACGTTGTCGGCATCAAAGATGAGCTGCAAAAGCTCACGGAACTAATGAGAGATGTTGCTGTTCAGAAGACGGAACTGGAAAATCTTCGCGGCTTAGTCACCGCACAGGCCGGCGAACTCCGCACAGTCAATGAGCGACTGTTCAAGATGGCGCAAGGCCAAGGCTTTATGCAGCGTGAACTTGATGGGGAATACACACGTAAAGGAAAGACGTGAGCCATGCCTTCGCTCATGGGAATAGCTGGCCACGCGCCCAAGGCGGTGTCCTATTTTGCCATGTGTCTTCTTTCGATCGCCCTTGGGATTTTCACGGTCAATCAATTTCGAAGACTTTATCTTGCCAACACAAACCCTGTTACCTTCCATGACATGATCATTGATCCTGATGTCGTGGAACCAGGCGAGCCAATCTTCGTGACGGCCGTCCTGACACGGCACCGCTATTGCCGATCGGATAGAGATGAATTCGTCGCTGATGTCGCCACGAACACCAATCAATGGCAGGCCCGTTTTGCGTCAGCCTCGACTGCTCTGGGCTATGTCAGGATTAGGAACAAATACACAATCCCAGTGCTGCCGCCGGGCGAGTACGTGTTGCGGATGGTGTCGTTCTATCAATGCAGTGATGGCGACACACACACGATCCATGGGCCAGAGGCAAGGTTCATCGTTCGGGAATAGGCCGACTGCCCCAATTCTGCCCGTCGTCCCGCGCCGGGTTCCCGCCATGTTCCGCCACAACCGGCCGTGATCCGCCGCGGAAGCCCACCAAAAACGGCCATTTTGCTTGCGCCACAGGCATTATGAAAAAACGGGCGGCCCTGGGGGATGGGCGCCCGCAAATAAAAAACTCAATTGTTTCAACACTGCGTTCCACGTGAAACCTTCCACTGCCCCATCTATGCCCCAACTTTTTTCATCCCCGGCAACTTCTCCACCAACTCCCAAACGTCTCTCGCCTTGACGTGCGCATACCGTGCGGCGCTCCCCGCGTCCCGCCAGTTGCCTGTGGCCACCAAGCCTTGCACGTCTGTCCCGCCGTACTGCCTCATCCAGCTTGCCCACGTGTGACGCCACGTATGGAAATTGACCCAACGCAGCCGATGCGGCGGTGATGGCTCGTTGCGCGAAGGGGGCGCCACGCCGCAGGCGAGGCAGGTCGCGCGCTTCAAATAGACTTTGAGTTGGCCACCATAGCGGAAATCGAAAACGGCCCCGGCGGGCTTCCTTCGTCTCTCCAGATCGCCCACCAAATCTTCCCGCAGGCGCACCGTGCGTGGATCGTCGTTCTTGGAGGTGCGGATGTAAGCCATCCCATTGTGTATGTCAGGCCATTCAAGGGCCAGTGCCTCTCCAAGACGACATCCCATATAGAGCAAGGAACGTAAGAGTAGCGCGAACTCTCCATCGAACGTCTCCGCAGCCTCAATGATCCTGAATGCGTCGTCCGGGTTGAGGTAGTCCGTCCTGGCCTTCCCCTTCGCGCCTGGAGGCCGGCGAATCCGGAGGGCGGCGCCTTGGTGCCTTAAGATCGCGGCAACGGGGGTATACACACAGCGATTCCTCGTCGCAGGGGACGCGGCCGGTCTCAAAGCCACAGCCGCGCGATCGATAGCGCCTTGATCTATTTCGCGCCACGCCTTCCCCTCGAAGTGCTTCACCAGCGCCGCCACATATCTCGGGCTGCCTCCGGTCTGGATGTACGACAGCGCCGCCGCAGCGAAGCTCACGTCTTCACCAGACTGAGCCTGCGTCCATTCCTTTCGTTCGATCTTTCCTTCGATCTCGTCCCGGATGGCAACAGCGACCGATCTCCGGTGAGTGCCGCTAGACTGGTCAACACGGACTCCGAGGTAGGTGCCCCGGATGCGCCAGTTCGGCGACGCCCTGGTTTTCCCTGGCTTGTAGACCTTGAGCATGCGCGCTCCCGAAGTCGCTGCTTGATTCTGGCGATGTCCTCGGGATCAAATCGCTTTTTGTGGCCGACCGCTATATAGCAGTCGCGGTTTTCCCGCAGCCACCTGTTCAGCCATCGGACGGTGGCGCCAAGCTCTTCGGCGGCTTGTTCGAGAGTGAGAGTCACGGCTTAGCCTACCCCTCACCGGCCTGGGATATCTGCGCCAGGGCGGCGCGGGCAATCCCGATTGATGGGGTCTGGCCCTCAATACCATGAGCGATCTGCTCCAAAGCTGCCTTGGCCTCGGCGAGTTGGGCTTCGGCCTGTTCGGCATCATCTTGCGTCGCGACAAGCATCCGGTTCATTTCGGTCATTGCCGCCTCCAACTCCGCAACGCGCTTGCGCAGGGCCTCGGTCTCGGTTCGGAGGCGATCGGCTTCGGTGGGCACAAAGAACCAGCATAACTCTCCGTTAGGACCGCGATGCGCGCACCCTCCTGTCGTCTGACACTCGCTGCGCCAACACATATTCATGTCGGTTCATCCTCGGGCTGGGGCGGGGAGATTTGTGCGAGGGCGGCGCGGCCGAATACGCGGCGTGCCGTTCATTCTTTGTCGACCTCTGCCGCTCGTACTTTGGCCTTATCCTTGTCCGCCATCAGTGCCGCCCGGTATCGCACAGGAACTTGTTTCCACTCCGCGGATAGCGCCGCCATTCCAGCTTCGGCCGCATTAAACAAATCAGTGGCAAACCGCGCTATACTCTCGGACTCGCTCAAAACCGCCGCCCCACCATTGCCGGGATGAACAGGCGGGGCGGCGGTCATCGCCGGCCGGGAGGGCGTCGGCGATTCAAAATCTTCCGGTGTCGCGGGGCGCTCGCCATTATCTTCCCACACCACCACGCCATCGGCATCGTGTTCAGCAACGGGAACCACGATGTCTGCTAAGGCTTGCTCTCGTTCCTCAATTTGAAGTCGCAGGATTTGCTCCCAGTCTTCAGGTAGCTTCTGGAAGCGACCATAATTATCGTTGTACCATTTGCCCAATTGCGAAATGGATGCGCAGGAAGCCAACTCAGCGCCGAAACGCTCATACATTTCGCGAGCGTCTTTCTTCGGTATCCGACCAGAGGCGGCAATCATGTCCGCCTTTTTCACGATCGCCGGTCGTTGATCCTTCGGGATTTCATCGACCTCCGTCTCATCCAAGAAGCCGAGGCCGCTAATTGAAAGCGTAACGCGGCGCTTGGCCTTGGTGATGCCCTTAAGGATCGTATTGGCGCGGGCCTCGCCCTTGAGCGTATCCGGTAGCGCCACGACGCCGAAATCCTCGTCAGTTCTGTTGTCCCGATCCTTCGCCCGAACGTGAACGGTAAACAGGCCATCCTCGATGCTGCGGCTGACGATCTCGATCGAGATGCCCCTGATTTTGCGAAGCTGGTCGGCCGCGTCACGCTTGGCATAGAGCGTCAGTTTGCCGTTTAAAGTGATGTACGCGAAGGGCTGAGTATGCGGGTTCAAGCCCATCGATTGGCAGAGTTGGACATAATAATTCGTCCGCTCCTCTGGGCTCAGGCGACCAAGATCGCCCTTCGTGATGACGCTTTCGATCACGTCGCCCCGTGCGACAGTACGAGCCGGTACGTTCATTTCATCCCCCTTGTGAATATCGTTCATTGCCCAGTAGCCTTCGCAATGGCGGCGCGAACCTGTTTCTCACAGCGCAGCCCATAGCCTTCGCGCCATTCGTCCATGACCGCCTCTAGCGCCGCCAGCAAATCCGGTGCGGCGGCGATTAGGCGGGCATTCGCCTCGACCTCAATACTCGTTTGACCGACATGGCGCGTCGCCCATGCGACTATTCCGCGAGACGGATTGCTGATCTTCCGTTCGTCATGGGATGCGACAACGCCACAGCCGGCATCGGGTGATTTGCCCGAGCACCACCCCTCGGCTATCCACGGCCCTGGCGTATGATCACTCACCAATCGCTCCCCCTCATTAAGATCGTTCATCCGACGCAACGTATGTAAGTGACGCGCGCCCGCTCTCCGGTTTTCTTGAACCATCGCGCCTTCGCCTTCTCTCGCGCCTTGATGCGTGCGGCACGAATATCGGACTTTTTGAATGAACGAGCGTCGGCTGATGATAAATACATGCCTTCACGCGTGCGGGCTTTTGTTTCCAATTCGACGTACCACATTGCAGACATCACCAATCGCTCCCTTCGGCCAAATCATACGAAATACGATCCATCTGTCCGGAAAGATCGCTGATCGTGTCGAGGATTTGGAAATGCGCCTCTCGGTCAATCCTGCCCGTGTTCAGCTTGTCTGCCGTGTCATCGATCAGTTCTTCGATGTACGCGGCAAAGGCTCTGCCGATTGCCGTGATGTGCTCTGATCGTTCATCCAAGTCTCGGGCATCGGCGACGAAACGGATGATGTTTGGCTGTGACTCGACCAGCGCGGCGATTAGTTCCGCATAGCGGACGCGGATGCCCTTCTGGACGATCGGCGTCTTAACCTGCTCGGCGATGACCTCGGCGGAAGCCAGAGGATTGATACCGATACGCTCATTCATGACGCATCCTTTCCATATACAAAATCAGGACAATCTCATTGAAGATGAGCCATAGTTTGAGGGCGACGATCAGGGTTTCCATAGCGCGATGATCAGATTGATGCTGAAGCACAGGCCCCAGCCGGCAATGATGCCGAAGAGAAAGCCGGTGATCACGGCTGCACCACGATCCAGAACACGACGATGGACGTGGCCAGCGCGCCGATGACGATCAGCTCGAAGCACGCGCCGAGCGATACGGCGATGGCGGCTTCGCGAAGAACTTCCTTGATGGGGGCCATATCAGCCCCGCAACCAATGGGGCCGAACCTGCATGCGGGCGATGCCGCGGACGGTCTGCGCCAGCGTCATGTTGCTGGGCAGCGACCTATACTTGGCGAGCAGAATCAGGCAGCGGGGGAAGTAGGTCAGGTCCCAGTAGAGGTTCGACATGGCGGCGGCTCCCGTTGATCTGGGAGCCACTGTGCATCACGCGCACATCGATGTCAACAAGAAAAGTGCGTCACATGCACAAATTTCTACGAGCCGGTTTTAACGATCTCCTGCGGAATTTCTTCGGGCCTCGGCGGCCTCATCAACAAGATTCCGGGATGACATCCAAAAACATGCGCGGCTTTTTCTAGGAATTGCTGCGTATAGGCAGTCTGCATTGTCTCAACGCGCTGCACCGTAGAGTGGGAATATCCCATGCGCGCGGCGAGTTCTTCTTGGCCAAGCTTAAACGCCTCGCGCCACTCAAGCACGAAATGCTTGGTAAACTTCGGTTTGCGCTTTTGCTTCTTTGCCTTTGCCATGCTGTGCATTCTACGCACAGTGGAACTCAAGTCCACGGCACCAGATGCACAATCTGCTTGACAGAAAATGTGCTTGTGGTGCACAAAGTGATTCATGACCCTAGCAGACTGGATGACAAAGCACGGCTTCGATGATGCCAGCTTCGGTAAGCGTGTCGGAGTCGATAGAACCGCAATCTCCCGCATTAGGCGCGGAATCAATCGGCCATCCTGGGAGTTGGCGGCACGCATTAAAGCCGCCACCGGAGGGAAGGTATCGCCCGACGAGTTTCTGCCCCGCCCCTCCGAGGCTGCCGAATGATCGATCTCGTATGCACACAATTCGAGCGCGCCAGTAATTGGCGTGATGCTTACCAGGCGCATGTTTCGCCCCGTGCTGCATCGTGGCAGAAAATTGTCGGTAGTGTGACACCAACTGCGACATTTAGTCAATACCCTGTTGCAAAAGTTCCACTGAGTGATGCCATTATGCAACTGGGGGTTTTCATATGAAAGGTTTCATCTACTTTTTCCAGTGTGAGCAGTTCATCAAGGTTGGCTTTGCCTTAGACCCCGCGGCGCGGCTCGCCATTCTTCAGATCGGATGTCCCTTCCCCATCTCGACACTTGCGCTGCATGCGGGACGCCTCACGCAAGAAAAGAAATTGCACAGACTTCTGGCTAACCATCGCCACCACGGCGAATGGTTTCGCGATCATCCTGATGTTCGTCAGTTTGCCGAGAGCGGCCCTCCCGCAATTGATGATTCCCCAAAACCAACGTTAATTCCCCCGCCTGTGCAGTGGCCATCCGTTCTCATGGGGAGAATGTGATGCATAAATCACGCACGCAACTTTGCCGCGATAGCGTTGGTCAGGCCGTTGGCGTCGATCGTTCCGCCGTTGCCATGAACGATGTCTCTGACCTCGGCATCAGTCAGCAACCCCCTAATTTGCAGCAGAATCAGCAGCCGGCCGAGCATGGCCGCGAGCGCTTCCAGCTTCACTGTGTCCATGAGCAATCCTCCCTCTCGTCGCACGCGGATGATGCCCGATGAGCTTTGCTGTCGCAAATCCAGTCAATGAACAGCAGTTCGGCAAATCCGCACCGCTGTTCGGTCATTGGGATCGGCTGCACGATCTCATCCGCAGCCTTTGGCCTACCAAGACTTCGGTGCATCTCGCTCATGCGGCTAAGCTTTCACAGCGAGCGGCCGAGCTTTCGTTGGCCGAGCGACGGCAGTTCGCCCCAGACACCCTAGTCGCCCTCCTCGACACGCCTCACGGCCCCGATGTGTTGATGGCTCTCCTTGAGCATTCGGAGCAGCCGTGGGTGAAAGACTTCAAGAAAATCGTGCAGCTCGAAAAGCTCAAAGCTCAACAAGCAGAACTCCAGAAACGTATCGACGCTCTATCCAAATAAGCGGGAGAAAACATGACGCTTTGGTTAGCGCGGCTATTCCAGCGCATCGCCGGCTATTTTATAGCGCGGGCCGAGAAACAAAATACGAAACGGAGGAGATCGTTTTGAATTGGACAATTGAGCGCGTTGAACGTCTCACGACCATGTGGGCGGAAGGGTTATCAGGCGGACAGATCGCAGCAGAACTTGGTGACGTATCGAGGAATGCCGTAATCGGAAAAGCCCACCGCCTTAAACTAGCCAAACGCATGAATGTCGCCATGCCAAGAGCCAAGCCAGAACCGCGCATTCACAAACGCCAGCGTTTCCGCGAGGTAAAGCCACTATTCGAGGAATTACGTGATAATCCCCCAACGGTTGACGAGGCAAAACTTATTGCCGAATTGTGCGCTCAGCCAAATGAGATACAGGGCTGCACGTTGATGGAATTGACGGAAAAGACATGCCGTTGGCCGCTATGGGATGATGTGGTGTCGGATCAGTATTGCGGGGCGAAGCCGGTTGTCGGCTCCTCATATTGTCCAGTCCATTCCAAAAAGGCATGGCGCCGATGACCGGCAAGGAGGCCATCGCGCTGTCCGGTCGCAGCGAGACATGGCTGCGCCGACACTCATGCTCATGGTGCGAGCAAACGCTCTGGCGCGCGCTGACCGTAGGATGCGGCTCGATTTACGAGCGCTGTAATCCCACCTTCAAAAATTTTCATACTGATATAAGGCTGCCCAGAGAATGACCCCGCTGCGCGCCAGACTAATGAATCCACCCAATGCCGTGCCTGACACCGGCATAAACCTGCGCAATGGTCGTCCGGTGCTCAAGGTCGCGCCGCTGCCCAAACCGGAACCGTCACGATGGAAAATGCCGACGCTGACCCTCGTCTGGGAAGTGACGCCGTATGAGCCGCCAGATACTTACCGAGTTGTCGCAACTCCGCCGGGATATTCCAAGCCAAAAGCAACCGCGATATTAATCATCAACGAAATCTGTGCGGCGTGGGGCATCCCACAATATAGGCTTGTGGGAGATGAGCGCTTTAGCGAGATCGTGCGACCCCGTTGGGCTGCGATGGCGATCATCCGGCGAATAACGCCGTTGAGCTATCCCCAGATCGCCAAATTTGTCGGCAAGCGCGACCATTCATCGGTCATGAGCGGCTGTAGGAAGATGGATGACCATATCGCTGCGTTGGATCAGGAACTCAGTGATTGGAGCAGCCCCGCCGAATGGGTGCGGGCGCTCAAGGCGAGGATCGAGGCATGAGCGTTCTTGCCAAAGCGGAAGCGTTAGTAGCAGCAGCCTGCCCCGATAGGATGACCGGCACCCCGTGGCTGGAATTCGAAATACCCTGCCCGCCGTCGTGCAATCGATTTGTCTCAAGGCTCGGCAATAAGACGCCGGGCGTCCGAGCCTGGTCGAGACAGGCAGATATGGCCTTCATGGCGTCGCCGACTAAACTTTTCCGCATTAAAGGAAAATTCGAAGCCGAGTTCCTATTCGGTCGCGATCGATCGGATTTCCACAATCGAGAGAAGTGCTTGTTCGATTGGCTCCAATCACGCGAGTTCGTTGAAAACGACAAACTGTGCGAATGGCGTGCGTCGGGATGGAGCGATGACGTGCCGAAGGGGCGGGTGAAGGTGCGGCTTAGGCCGTGGGCGACAACCCCATGATCTGTCCCGTCGTCAAATACGTCCGCCATAGCCGCGTCGAGGACCATCTGCGCCTCGGGTGGATGGTCCTGGCCGAGCTGGGACCGACGCATGGCGAGTGGTCGATCCTCATGGGCTTCTGTTGTGACTGCAAACTCGTGGAGCCTTTGCCATGAGTGCCGGGGCCTCCACCATGTGGTTTTGGTCGGACTGGCTCGGCGACCAGGAAGTGCGTCGGCTCACACCAGCGGAGCGCGGAGTATGGATTGATTTGCTGGCACTCGCGGCAGCGGCCGCACCTTACGGTTATGTCTGCGATGGTAAAGGGAGTCCACTGACCCTCGAGGAGATTGCCCGCGTGACGAACGCCGGCTCTCCAGATGAGGTGGGCAAGCTCATCGCAGGGATACTGGAAAAGGGCGCCGCCAGCCGTGACCGCACCGGGCGGTTATTCAACCGGCGCATGGTGCGCGAAAAAGCACTGTCACGAAAAAGGTCTGAAGCAGGCAAGTTGGGAGGTAAGTCAACCGCAAACAAACATTGGGGAAAAAACCACTTGCTACAGCACCTGCCACAGCAATTGCTACAGCATGGGTGCTACGCCCCATACCTTAAGAAAGTAAGTAAGAAAGAAAGCTTTTCTTTCTCTGGGACGAGTCAGAGCGCGCCGCCCCTTCCCGAAGGGGCAACCGAGGAAGAAAGCGAGCTTTCCCGCCTCGTCAAAGCGAAGGGCTGGAAATGACCCCCGACCTCAAATTCTCCCTCGGCCTAGCGGCGACGGGATTGGCCCTGCTGGGGCTGGTCATCATCGCCCTGCTGGTGGCGGGGCAAATCTACGTGGAGATGCCGCGATGACTGAATGGCACGCTGTCAAATCGAGGCCGGGCGCCGAGGGCAAGGCGCTCATCGGCATCGAAGCTTGCGGAATAACCGGGTTTCTCCCAGTGGAACTCGTCCGTATCAACCACCGAACCGGTCCGGAGACCACTTGGCGGGCGCTCTTCCCCGGATACCTCTTTGCCAGATGCGACCTCGGACGCGATTTCTCCCGAATTCTGGAGATCGACGGGATCGAGGACATCCTAAGGGGCCGCCACGGGCCTACGCCGGTCGCTGATGCGGCAATCGAGGCCATCCGTAGTGCGGAGAGGGCCGGTGCATTTGACAGAACCAGGACCCCACGGCTGGCCCATGGCGACGATGTGGTAATTGGGGACGGTCCGTTTGCCCATCTGGTGGCCAAAATCAAGTGCGAGCGACCGACCAAGAGGATGGCGCGCTGCATGGAGCTTGTGGGCAATTTCCCGTTCAGGTTGACGGCATCAACGAACAAGGTGGAGAAGGTGGCATGAACAGACGAGGATTCTTTGCAGCGCTGGCGACTTTGCCATTGGCTCCGGTGGCACTCAAGGCGGAATCGCCGTCGGTCGATTTGAAGTTTGGGCCGCTGCCTAAGCGCTTGATAGACAAATTTCGAGAACGGGCGCTAGCGCTCAGCAATGAGCCGCGTCTATTGCCGTCCCCCTGGCCTCCGGAAATGCTGGAAGCTCTACGTCGCGATCTGAAGGAAGCGCGTCGCATGGAAAGGTTTCGCGCACATGCGGCGATGAAAACCATTGAATGGACCTGACAGCCATGAAGATCACAGCGTTTAGCGCCGCCCTTGATCGGGCTGGCTTCGACAGAGCATTGTTTGATCTACGGGCGATAGCAGAGAATTTCATCAAATCAGGCGGCACGCGAGATGCCTGGATGCGGGCTTTTGATGTCGCCGCAGGAATGCTGGGCGAGGACCATCTGCCGATTTTCCGACAGGACCAGACCAGTCGCGTCCCCGTCCAGCAGCCTAATGCGAGCGAGGAGGCCAATTCCAGTGTGCCCGCCGGGGCCACGACCCACCTGCCTCCCGCTCGCAACCCAATGCTGGATGAGGGCCATGCGATCTCTGCTCACGAGAGCCCTACGAGCGCCGCCCCCATCCGGCAGCCAGATCGGAGTGAGGGCCATACGGAGGATGTCCAACAGGACCACCGTATAGGCGCCCCCACTCCGACCCCCATCACGAGCGGGAAGGCCGTTGGCAAGTCGCCCGTAAGGGCCGGTCACACCATGCCTCCCGCTCGTGAACCTTCTCGCGGATTCATCAATGCCACGATAGCCGCAAACCAAACCGCGGCTCGCTCGGTGCTGCACACGGTCAAGACCAGTGATGGCCGATGGTGGGCTGAGGTTTGCCCCTATGAGGTTAACGCCATGCAGCGCGACGCAATTCGTGGCATGGCGCTTCTATCGGCATGCGGTGCCCTGAATGATCGCCAGTCGAGAATGACATTTGGCGAGTTGCTTAGCCCAGAACGCGCAAAGCTGGCCCTCGACCAGGCGCAGAAGGAGCTTGGCCATGTCGCGTGAGATCATAGACGCGATCACGGCCCTTCATCGTAAGCGTAACTTTGCAATGGAGCAGCGCAAGCGCGCCAATCTAGCGCTCGGCGCGTTCCTTCGGCTGGCGCTTGGCTGGCGCAAAGACCTTCCAGACCTTGAGCGCAAGCGCATCGCCAATCAGGCGGACGAATGGATGGAAACCGGAGAAGGGCCATTCATAGACATCTTGGCGGCTTCAGACCTCGCCCGCGCGCCTTATGAGAAGATTGAGAAGGACTGCCTGCGAGAGATGGAAAGGCTAGCGAAGCAATTGCCGATATGGGCGGCGTTCGGCGAACCGGTCCGGGGCTTCGGCGCCGCGTCACTCGCGGTGATCGTGGCGGAGGCGGGCGATCTCAGCATCTATGCCACCGAGGCCAAGCTGTGGAAGCGCATGGGCCTTGCTGTGATCGACGGCAAGCGCCAGGGCGGCCTACCGAAGAACGCCGGGGCTGAAGCGTGGATCGAGCATGGTTACAGTCCGCTGCGCCGCTCGCGCATGTGGAACATTGGAGACGCGCTGATCAAGGGCAATCGGGACGGTAAATATCGCACCTCATATCTGGCCCGTAAAGAGATCGAGCTACAGCGCAACCCGGAGATGAGCAAAATGCATACGCATCGCCGGGCTCAGCGGTACATGGAAAAACGTCTGCTGCGAGACTTGTGGCGGGCGTGGCGGCGGATCAGCGTAGGGGTGGCCGAAAGGCCCAGAGCCGCCAAATCTTCCCGTGGCATTGACAGATAAGCTGAAATAGGTGCATGACTAGTTCAGTCGGCTATTGGGCTCACACCTTTCGGGTGACCAAGGTCGGCCGCGATCATGACCGCGATCGCATAGGGCTGATGGCAAAATTGCCTCGCCCGGCGGAAGAATTACCCCAAATCCCGAGGCCAGCATGACCCTCAGCGCCAAATCCCTCCACCGTTCGGGTTCCATTTCGGACAAACAAATGGCCAAGCTGCAAGTCTTGAGGGGCACTAAGGCTCAGAAATCCAAGATGGCGCCATTCGAGCAGAAAACCAAAGACGAGGGCCACCAGCGCAACAAGGGCATCCCCGAAATGCGCGTGAACGAGATCAACAATGGTCGCGTCCAGGACAAAGGCGGCAGCTTCGGAGTCGGAGGCAAACGCGGCCCGCCCTCGAAAGGCGGCCGAGCCGGGCCGGAAGGCCAGACTCACGTCGACGAGATCGATCGCGCTGACTATCAGCGGCCCAAATTCCCCGCGGGAGGCAACGTCAAAGCTTCCAATCCGAAGACCGGGAACACGAAAATGAAGGCCAAGCGCAAGCAGCCCTCGCTGCCGATGTATGGTAAATTCGGAGGCCGGCCGGCGTGACCGTCTTTCGGTTCGCTTGACTTGACGAATCGAGGTGATTCGCCCATATAAAGGGACGAGCAGGCAAGCGCTGGATTCACCCCGAGTTGCCCTCACGGGCGGCAGCACCCTCAGCGGTGTGGATCAGGGGCCAGGGGCCTGCTCATTCTTTTTTGGCCTGTTACCCCGCTATGGTTCTGGGAGGTCTAAATGCCCGCCACAGTCCCGCAGGCCACCGCAGTCGTTACCGCAATCACCGCGCTCCAGGCGAGCGCGAACAATATCGTCGCTGCGACTTCTGCCGCTCAGCGGGCAAACGGTCCCGTGACGCCCGCCATGCAGGCCGCCCTCACAACCCTCAACACTGATCTTGCCGCCGCCCTCGTCCTCGCCAACATCGTCCTCACGAATACGCCGTAGGCCCATGCCCAGCGTTTCCCAAGCCCAATCCAGACTGATGGCCGCCGCAGCCCATACCCCAGGCGGCTATGGCGGCGTGCCCCAATCAGTCGGCAAGGAATTCAACGAGGCAGACACCGGGAAGAAGAGATCAGCGCTCCCCAAGCGCGTCGGACATCTGCGCAAGCGCGGAATGATCTCGGACAAACAGCACGAGAAAATGGAAAGCCGCAGCAAAGAGCGGATGGAAAGGCGGTAATGGAATATGGGCGCTGATCGGGCTCTCAGAAAGCATGTTGGTGGGTCAGTTGATATGGCGTGGGAGCTAAAAGCCCGCTCCATGATCAAGTCAAGCAATGTTCTTAAGAAATTGATCTCTCATGCAAATGGAGATTGCCCGCTTGAGCCTTCCCAGGTTACCGCAGGGATTGCTTTAATGCGCAAGGTCTTGCCTGATCTCACGTCGTCTGAGGTCACCGGAGAAGTCGTTCACCGATTTGCGATGGTGCCGCAGGTCATGCCGAAAGAACAATGGCTTGCGACACGAGGCGATCCATCGAAGCTCATTGAGCATCAGCCGATCGAGCCTGAGAAGCCGAAGGACCCGAATAGCAAGTTGAATTAGGCTTTGGCTCTCCGTTTCCGCATGTACTCGCGCATATAGGCGACCTTATCGAACTTGGGCGCAGACTTCAGATAGGACTCCAGCGCGTCGCATATGAGTTTGACATCGTCGTCGCGCACGACCCGCCATGCACCATTACGTAATCGGGTGCGACTGCGCAATCGGGCGATGGCCTCGCGGAGTTGGGTGGTCATCGATATGCAGCCGTGTTCTCGCACTTCGCAACAATGGTGCAGCCGGGATTGAGATCGCGGATCGAGGCGCGAACCATATCGAGGCTCGCTGACGCGCCAAATGCAGTCGGGATTGTCGCTGTACCGAACAGCGACTCAACGTGACAAGCATGGGGGCCGCTAAAGGTTGCGACCCATCCGGTGGGCAGGCGAGTGAGTCTGATCTTGTTCATGTCCGTTCCCCGTGTTCCTATTCGCGGCGGGTGGAAGGTTTAGGCAGCTTCCTCTGCCTCTTGCATGAGGCGAGCCGCGGTCATCGGTGAATAATTGGCGTTGTAGTAGTAGCGCGCATCGCCAAATCCAGCCTCGGCCGCGTTAAGAGTAGCAAGCTCTTTATTGAGAAGTTGCCACCAATCGCCAAATGCCCAAGTATCGTTTTCTCTGGTCATTTCCGTGTTCCCCGTGTTCCCGTGTTTCGATGTAGTAAGACTATCATAGTCTAACGGGATGTCAACAGGGATTTTGAAAAATATGATCGCCCACTTGAGGTAATATGGCTATGTCGCCCTTGCCATCTTTTAGAACATCGAACGTGAAACCCCGAAAGGAGTAACACCATGGTCGCACATGCCCATCACGAAGATGAACCAAAGGCACCGAAGGTCAAGGAGCCGACCTTCGCCGAGCGCGCACAGGCCTTGCTCGATCACGTCAACCATTCGGCGGAGCACAACGCCCCGATGACGAAGCAAGTCGTTGACGAGCTAACGGCGGTCCTGAATGGCCTCATGGGGCACAAGACGCCGCACGCCTGATGTATGAACGCCCCGATCGCTAGCTGCGTCTGGACGGCACAGGACGGCCCCCAGACCAGCCTGATCAACTGCCCGATATTCGAGGTGTTCTATGGAGGAGCGCGCGGTGGAGGTAAAACTGATGGTGTCTTGGGTGAATTCATTCGGCACGCATCAGACTATGGAGCGGACGCTATCGGGATCATGTTTAGACGCGAACGTACCCAGCTTATTGAAACTATTGAACGCTCACGATCCATCTATTTACCCCTCGGATGCCAATATCACGAACAGGATAAGGTCTGGCGATTCCCCAACGGAGCGCGACTGAGGTTCGCATACCTCGAAAGAGACGCCGATGCGGAGGCCTATCAGGGACACTCTTACAGCCGGGTCTATGTGGAAGAGATCGGAACATTTCCCACCGAGGGACCTGTTCTTAAGCTCATGGCAACCCTCCGATCAGGCGCTGGCGTTCCTGTGGGATTTAGAGCAACCGGCAATCCTGGGGGTCCGGGCCATCTCTGGGTCAAGCGTCGCTACATTGATGGTGCACCCGGCGGATGGCGGCTCATCGTTGATCCACTGACGGGGCTTGAGCGCATCTACATCCCGTCGCGGGTCAGCGACAATCATTACCTCGGTCCCGACTATGTGCAGCGATTGCGGGCGTCCGGTTCTGCGGAGCTTGTCCGCGCCTGGCTAGAGGGCGACTGGAATGCGATCGAAGGGGCGTTCTTCCATGAGTGGTCGCAAAAGAACGTTGTGGCGCCATTCGTCATTCCCCGAGACTGGATACGATTTCGGTCAGGAGATTGGGGTTCTGCTAGCCCGTTTAGTATCGGCTGGTGGACGGTCGTCCAAGATGATCATTACCTTGAAGAGGCCATGCTGCCCCGCGGAGCACTCGTTCGTTATCGAGAATGGTACGGTACGGACAATCCTGCGGCCGGGGGAAAGGGCCTCAAGCTGACCGCCGAACAGGTCGGCGACGGCATAGCCAAGCGTGAAGCGAACGATCCCAAGCTAGCCTATGGCGTCATGGACCCGTCCGCATTCAAGGAAGACGGCGGTCCATCGATCATGGAGCGATTGAATGGCAGGCTCACAGCGGCAGGACTTGCTGCGTTTCGTGCGGCAGACAATACACGAGTCGCAAGTGGCGGAAGCCATGATCGACGCGGCCCTATGTCAGGTTGGGATGCAATGCGCGCACGCATCCTTGGAAAAGGCAACCGCCCAATGGTGTTCTGCTTTGACACGTGCGTTGCTTCAATACGAACAATCCCTGTACTCCAGCACGACCCTGACAAAGCCGAGGACCTCGACACCGAGTCAGAGGACCATGCGGCCGACGACTGGCGCTATGCGTGCAGCTCCCGGCCATGGCGCCGGTTCATAGAGCCGCCCGATCCTGCCAAGGATGCCTACCGCGTGCCTAACGATGACATGGATGGCGTGTCGAGTAGCGTGAAACTCCTATGATGATTGGCGCACACCAGCCCATTCATGAGGCGAATAAGGGCGTCGATTTCTGGTTAGACCGGACCTTGGAACGGCGGAAACAGGATTGCGCAAGAACGACCCTGCACAACATCGACGCGCTTATGGGAACTGATGCGATCGCGGATTTCAAACTCTGGCGCATCGCAATGGCTCGCCGCGGTGAGCATGTATGCGGCGACGGCCGCGATCAATTCATCGAAGAAATGAAGGCCAGCCAAGCACGATTGCTTCGGTGGACAACATTGAGTCGGATATGGGGTAACTGATGGGCGAAGCCAAACGCAAGCGCCGAGAGGCGACGATTGAGGATTTGATGGCGGCGCAAGTCGCGCCTGTCATCGCACAGGACGACATCCCGCCGAACCTCAACGTCTTCGCCACCATGGAAGCCGCATGGAATGATCTCGTTGACCGCTGGTTCCATGAAGGCATGCCGGACAAGCTCAAGCAGGATGGCAAGTTCATCTTCTATCATGGCGTGCAGGCCGCAGCGAACCTGATGATGTACTGCGAGGGCCAGGACATGTTCGGCGCCGCGGCTGATCAGGTGCAGGGCGATTGCATCGCCTATGAGAAGGAAGCCGAGGCCGTGCTTGCAGAGCGTAAGGCTGACGAATGGCGCACGGGGGAAATCTGAGATGATCTGCAATTGCTGCGGGCGCGATGACGACTGCCGGATGGGCATCTGCTTTGATTGCGCGACCGCAGCAGAGATCAGGGCATCGAAGCGATCGGTGTTGCAGCATGTCGGAAAGGCTCTGGGCCATCTCAGGCGTGGCGATTTCACATTCGCTCGTATCTCTTTGGCTTGGGCGTGGGAGCGGCTGACCAAGACCGGAGATTACGCGCCCGGTGGGGAATTTGAGGGCTACCGTGGGCGAAGCTAAGCGTCGTTCTGAGATAGCATCAAGAGACGAAGACTGGGACGGCGACGAGCAAGGCTTCCTGCCGGTATCGCGGCTGCGCGAGAAGTACATTGGATATCTTACAGTTAAGGTCCAAGAGTATGAAGAACAGAAGTTGTCTAGACATTACTATCATGGTGCACAATGGACACCCGAGGAAATCCGCATCCTCAGACAGCGCCGGCAGCCTATCATCACGTTCAATGAGATATCTACAAAGATTGACAATCTGGTATGGATTGCCCAGCGATTCAGGGCCGATCCAAAGGCGTACCCCCGCAACCCGAAGAATGCTTCAGGTGCCGAGATTGCCACTCAATGCGTGCGGTCCGTGCTGGACGGCTGCGAGTGGTCGTACCTTGATAGCTACTGTGCTGGCCAAGCAGCCACGGAGGGAATAGCTGGCATCGAACTCAAGCTCATCGAAGGGGATCATGGTGACCCAGACATCTCTGCCGACTTTATCTTTGGTGACGACTTCTTCTATGATCCTACCTCATTTAAGCCCGACTTTTCAGACGCCAGATATAAGGGCATCAGCAAATGGCTTCATGAAGAGGCAGCTATTGAACTCTTCCCCGACAAGGAAGAACAACTTCGATCCCTGATGGTGGAGACGGGCTTCGACCTGACCACTCACGCCGATCGTGAGTTCAAATGGGTGTATGCAAATGAGCACCGCGTACGGCTTGTTGAGCATTGGTACAAAAACCGGGGCAAGTGGCATTGGGCCTTCTATGTCTCCAATCTCCTGCTCGATCAGGGCGTGTCTCCCTTCGTGGATCATCGCAAGCGGTCGACGGATCGCTTCATTATGTTCTCTGCCGCGGTCGATCACGACGGGGACCGTTATGGTTTCGTACGAAATCTTAAGGGTCCGCAAGACGAGGTTAACCAGCGCCGATCGAAGGCACTCCATATTAGCAATACGACACGCCTTACAGTCGAAAAGGGCGCTGTTGACGATGTGGAGACGACTCGGCGTGAGAACGCGCGCCCTGACGGTGTTGTTGAATACAACAAAGGCTTCGAAGCTCCCAAAGAAAAGGACAAGCAAGAAGACCTATCGGCGCATCTCGCCCTCATGCAGGACGCAAGGCAAAAAATCGTTGGTTTTGCCAATATCATGCCGGATCGTGTCACTGCGGCTGAGCAAGGTGAGCATTCCGGCGTGGCGATCGATCGCCTCCAAAAGGCTGCATCCGCTGACCTCGGCACGTTCCTGCGCAATTACAAGTCGTGGAAGATGCGCGTATACCGGGCCGTCTGGTCCGCGATCCAACATAATTGGAAGGCGGAGCGTTATATCCGCGTGAACTCTGGCAATGATGAACTCGTCCAGTTCCTCCAGATCAACGCACTTACAGTGAACGAATGGGGCCAGCCTACCATTCAGAACATGGTGGGTTCGATTGATGTCGATATCGTCATGGATGAGGGGCCTGACACCGCGAACCTGATGCAGGACGCGTACGAGGTCATCAAGGACGATCCGACCATCCCGTGGGCTGTGAAGCTTGAATTCATGCCCATGCCAGCCAGCTTCAAGCAATCGCTGCTGCAAAAGATTCAGCAGCAGAGCCAGCAGCCCGATCCCAAGATGCAGGCTGAACAGATCAAGGCTCAGGTGGCCCAGCAAAAGGGCCAGGCCGACATTCAGAAAGCGCAGGTATCCGCCGAGGCTGAGAAGTTCAATGCGCAGCAGGATGCTATGGCGCGGGTGCAGGATCAGCAACAGGCCCGCGAACAGCATATCAGCGACATGCGTATTGAGGCGATGCGCATCGAAGGCGAGCGCGAGAAAATCCATATGCAGATCGAGCAGGCTCGGCAGCAGCATATCTTCGATATGGCCGAGCTGCGGGAGCAACACATCACGCGCAAGGCCGACCACGAGATGAAGCGCAAGGAAATTGCGATGCGACCCAAGCAGAAGGCAAAGGCATCCGCATGAGGACCGTTCTCGCGCTAGCGCTGATGACATCGCCTGCAATGGCGCAGAACTCATTCCCGACCCCAGGCAATGCGTCGGTCCCTGGCATTCTTCTCATGTGTCTTGTCAATGGCCGGGCCGTTCCATGCTCCGGGACGGTCACGGGGGATGATTCCAGTTTTACGACGCCTGGGAATTCCCAGGTCGGCGGTGGCGTGCGGATGTGTATCATCAACAATCAGGCGGTCCCATGCTGAAAGCTTTGCGCCATCTCTGGCTTCTAGCCGTGTTGGGCTTCACGCCCGCGGCTGCACAGGATCACTTCTTCCCAACGCCTGGCAATGCCATCGTTCCCGGCTATGTAACGATGTGCATCGTCGCTAACCAAGCTGTTCCCTGCACACCAGCGAGCGGCAGCAGCATCATCTCGGGCACGACGCCAACGACGGGCTGCGGCGCGCAAGGTGTGCTATTCAGCAATGCTGGAGTAGTCGGATGCGATACGGCTTTTACCTATGCTGGGGCGGGCGGAACATTGAAAGTTCCAAACGCCATCACCAACACAGCAGGTAATATTACCATCACTCCCGCGGGAGAGTTGCGCGTGATCGCAACGAATACGGTTCGGCTAAACGCTGACACCATATATTTTAACAATACGGCAACTACCACTGTCATGGGCATGTTGACTGCCGTGACAGGCGTTGGAACCAATGGCGTTATCGCTTGGGTGGATAATACTGGCTCAGCGTTCCCCGGCCGCATGGGCTTTGGCGGCTTTACCGCTGCGTTCCCTGCCATTGCCCGCAATGGTACGCAAATGCGGATTGTGCTGGCAGACGGCAGCGCTGCGGCGCCTCTGAGCGCTGGCGTGATCTCTGCCAGCCTTGCCTCAGCCACGGGTACGAACGCCGTTTGCAACACGCCCGGCACAGAAACAGCCCTGACCGTTCAGGTGTGGGCAACCGGTTGCGCAGCCTCCTCAGCACGCTTCAAGGAAGGCATCGCATCGATTGATCGGGTGAAGGCCCTAGATGACGTGATGCGCTTCGAACCGGTCTCGTACACCTACAAGCCCGAGTTCAACATGGGCTCGGACAAGCATATCGGCTTCACCGCTGAGCAAATCGGCAGCGTCGATCCGCAATGGATCACTTACGAGAATGACGGCGTCACACCGCACGCGGTCAAGTATAACGAGATGGCCCCGCTGCTCGTCTCCGCTATCCAGCAACTCAAGGCCGACAATGACAACCTACGTGCTGAGATAGAGGCACTGAAGGCGCGACGATGAAGTTTCTAGCCGCTTCCCTTGCCGTCGCTGGTTTTGCGGCATTTTCCTTCGGGTATTGGCGGGGCATCCGCGCCCGCAGCCAGCGGGATCGTCTTGTCTATATGGCCTTCATTTTGTTTGGCATCGCCGGTGCGGTCGGTGGCGGAATTTGGTTTTTCGCATGGGGTTCTTGAAGGACTTGCCGATAAGATATTTAGTCGTTGCGTTGGTCTTCCTGGCAAGCCCTTGTCACGCCTTGTCGTGTGATCTGGCCTGGAACTACGTCGCGTGCATGTATCCCATCATGCGGCTCGATCCGTCCAATCCGATCATGGGGATCAATCAGTACGGGGACAACGCTGCGTTCCTCAATGGAGTGTTCCTGCAACAGAGGTTCACAGATGCCAGGGCCGGCAACATCCAGACGATGCAGGTCTATGCCGAGCCGTACAGCGGCGGGGTGAACCAGAGCGGTGGCCCGAAGACCAACTATTCCACCCTGTTCGGCGTTATGGTCGCTCGCACGCCTGGGCAGCATACGGGCGTCACCTCGATCGCCTCCAATTTCTCCAACGGCGATACGAACGCCTTTGGCGGCTATGCGATGTCGTGGGGCCGCAACAATGCCATGGGGGATGAGGGGGCCGAGGGCATTTCGGTAGGCGCCTATCAGGGCAACACGGTCATGACTGCGACCGTCACAGGCGTGGCCAGTAACGTCATCAGCTATGCCAGCCCAGTCAACGAGAACACCCGCGGAGAGGGCCGCCCGCTCATCATCACCACACCCACCAAGGTCTACAGTCAGGGCACCATCACGGCGGTTGCCGGGGCTCCCCCAGTCATCACAGGAATCGGGCAGGACTTCACGACGCTTGGCACTGGCCCAGTCTCGAATCTGTTCATGTCATTGGATACCCAAGTGGGGAGCGGCCTCAAGCTCGTGGTGCCTATTCGCAGCATTACCGACGCAACGCATCTCGTTCTCGATTACATGTCCGAGGGCGTGGACGGCGCACTGCCGGCGGCAACCATGCCGAGCACGTACAAGATATTCCGGGGCGGCAATGTCACAGCGCTGACATCGCAACCCGGCAGCATGACGGTAAGCTCGGCGACTGACTTCGCGATCGGCGACACGGTGGAACAGCCGCTCGGATACTCGCATGCCCTCGTCGGCGGTCATTTCACGGTAGCCGAATATCTCCCTGCCGGAACCAACTCTGGCAGCGTGGGTGTCCAGATCATCAACGTCGGGCCGCGCAGTGTACGAAACGGTCTCGTGATGTCCGGCGCCTTCGACTTTGGGGTCGAGTTCACCGGCCCCATGACTGAGGGCATTCGCTTCGATGTGAACCCATCGGGCGCGCTGCTTCGCTCGAATGCATTCGTCGCGGGCGCCACGACCAATCTTCTCGGCGTCTTCGATAGTGCCGGCCAAAACGCCTTCATGAGCTATGACCGCTCCGTCGATATGTGGAAGACGACACGGCCGGTGTCCGCTCCCTCATTCGCTTGCGCTGGCGTGGTCGGCGTCAACTGCAACGGCCCGCTGAGTCAGACTGCAACAATCCGTTGCGGTATCATCACGTCCTGCTAGGAACTCTCAACTGTATATAAACCCCGTTCTCCTGCCGCAGTTCTCCAATCGTGAAGACCTGCTGCTGACGGTATCGTTTTTCGATGACGATACAGGGCAGCCGATCAAGCTGGATGGATGCACGACGGCGCTTCCGTTCGCATTCACGGGCTCGGCTTGGACCGTCACGGATGGTGCGATCGTTACGACATCGACCACGCCGTTGACGGTGCCGGTATTTCCGATATTCAGCGCGGCCCAGCTCGCCTTGGTCCTGACTGTTGGCGTTAATCTCAGCATTGTCGGCGGCGACCCCATCGTGATCAAGGACACCGCAACCGGCCTCAACACGATGGCTGGTTATGTGAGTTCATACTCGCCATCAACGGGCATGCTCATTGTGCAGATCGGCATATCGTTCCTGTTTGAAATCAGGCGCGCCGCGCCGCGGAATGATGGCTCTGGCTATGTGCCATGGTACGACTTCGGCACTCCGAATGAATGCGGGCCATTGCTCAAAGCGACCAACGGTGCAGGCATCTCCATCATAGACATCGGCGTCATTCAAATCCTCATTCCCGCAGCCACAATGCAACAGCTTTCTGGCGGCACTTATCAGACGGGCCTGATTATGACTGACGGTGCTAACACGCGGCAGGTATCGATCGGCCCTCTCCCGATCTTCCAGGGCGGCGTGTCCAGGCTTCCCATCTCAGCCGATCCGGGGCCAGTATGGAACTAAAACGTCTTATTCTTGCGTGCGCTCTCTCGTTCTTCCTGGCGTGCGCTGGGAGCGCGCAGATACAGACGCAATCGACCGTCAATCCGAATGTGCCGGTTCCCGGAACGCTCGTTGAGCAATCTGGGCCGCTATTCCGCTCGAATTGGCAGGCCACAATCAATGACATCAATGTCCTATTTGGACGCCTGGCCGTAGGAACGGTTGGCTTTGTCGATGTGGCGAGCGCTACCCCTCCGATTGTATGTGACGGGTCTGATCAGACCGCCAATCTCAATACTTTGTTGACCACCCTCCAAGGCGCTCTGACCGGCGGCACTCTTCTCTTTCATGCCTGTACCTATACGTTCCTATCCCCGATCATCCTCCCGAACGATGGGAGCGGCGGCGCACCACATCAGGTCGCCATCATCTTTCAGGGCATGGGCTCTCAGCGCTCGGGCGAGACTGGAGCATATCCCGGCAGAGCTACGGTACTTGACATCCGCACTTCGAACGCCAATGGCCATATCCAGACCTACGGTCTGGGTTCTCTCACTCTTCGCGATCTCACCATAACGGACGGTGGATCATCGTTCGGCAATCCATTTGTCTATACAACGAACACAACCGTCTATGCCTATCATAACCTCATACTCGGGAATGCATCATTCAACGGTACGACTAATAATCAAGATGCTTTTGTCCTCGGCGGGACGACGACCGGGATCAACGGGACGGCGACCGCCGCATTCCAAGGGTATGGAACCGTAATCTCGGAGAACCAGTTCGACCGCATCCGCCGAATGGTCTATTGCCGAGTGTTTTGTAACGGAGTGGTTATTGAGAAAAATTGGGTAGAGCGAAATTCCGGTAACCCTCTAGCGAACGGCTCAGTCATTGAAATCGACGGCACGGGTGCTGGCGGGGCTCCGGGGCAAACGGCAGTAGGAACGAGCATCCGTGACAATGTTATCGAGATTTCTAATTACCCCTATTTTGTAAACAATTTAGTAGGAAATTACACTCACGTCATTGGAAATAGCCTGTTCGATCCGACTGCCACGACCGTGGCCGGTGTTCTCAATAGCGTAAATTCCGTTGATACCTTCATCATCGGCAATCTTCTCACGGGGAAGCCCTATGTAACTGGAACGGTGTCTCCGAATGTAACCTTCATAGGTCAAGCTCAGGATGGCGTCCCATCCGTATTGCCTGCCGGCGTCGGCCCGCTAACTGTCACCGGAAATTTGACAGCTACAGGCATCAACACTCTCCTCGGAACGGCTGGGAGTAACAATCTAGTCACATTGCCGCAGACTTCCGGGTTGGCGACATTCAATGCTGACGGATCGAACGTCGTTTTTCGTAATACCGGGACCGGAACGATGTTCTTTGACAGCGCTAGTGCTGCTGGCCCCTTCATATTCCGAAGTACCGGCAGTTTTACGAACGTGCTTAACTACAACAATGCCGTCTCCAACACTTGGGTGACATCCAAGCCTCTCGCCGCTCAGGACCTCCAAACAAAGACAATCTATAGCGCAGCGGGAACGGCCGTCCCGACCTGCAATGGCACCAATGAGGGGCGCCGCGTATCGGTATCAGACACGACCGCGCCGACTTATCGCAGTGTCTACGCTTCCGGCGGAGCCGTTCATGGTTCTCTCTACTGTGACGGCACAAATTGGCTGAACGACTAACATGACTCTCCCCGCAAATATCCGCTTTAACACAGCGGTCCCATTCCCGGCTCTTGTGCTCGGGAGCGGCCCGGTCACGATTTCGAAGAATAATGGCATTTGGACAATCGGCTTCACAATCACTGCGTTTGGAACGCAGGTTCCGTTGCCGGGGAACTATCCGACCGATTTCCTGATGGGATGGGACGCGGTAAATCTGACGTTCTTCAAGGTATCGATTACCAATCTTATATCGTCGCTCAATATCCAATCAGGCGCCGCACGGGCGCAGCGCACCACGACACTCACACCGATCACGGTTGCCGGTAGCGATTCCATCATCAGCTGTAATGTCTCGTCCGGACCTGCCGCATGCACATTGCCATCTGCCGCGTCGCGGCTTGGCGTGCCCGTGACCTTCAAGGATTTGGGACAGGCGACCGCGCATCCAATCACATTGACGGCGGCCGGCGGAGATACGATCGATGGGCAAGCGACCTATGTGCTCAACAACAATCGCGCCTATGTGACGCTTGTGCCATTCAATGACGGCACCAACACCGGATGGATGGTGCTATGAGGAAGCTTCTTACCGCCATCCTGATATCTCTCGCGCTTTGCGGAAGCGCGTTTGCTCAGAGCGGCGTCGGGCAACTTCCAGCATTCAATGTTTCAGGCAATCCGACTGCATCCGCTGCGCCGCCGACCGCATTTCCGATCTTCTCAACGGCAAATGCCTGGACTGCAACCCAGACCAACACTCCGCCGGGCCTCACGAATGCTTTCGTGGGCAACCATGCCCTAAGTGGCTCGATAGGCGGCTCAGTCGAGAGTTGCATTTCCGTTTGCGTCAATATTACTTCCGATACGGTCGCATCGGGTCTTGGTGTAAATGCCATTCAGGTAACTCAGAGTTTTGGCGGCTCGTCGGTAACCGGAACGCGCTCTAGTCTTCTGACGCAACTCACTCAGACAGCGCCGACGAATGCCGCCAATCCTTTCCCGGCCTATGTCGGCGCTACCCCGATCGTTATTACGAGCGGGACGGGCGACGGCGGGACCAATACCGGCGCAGGCGCCAAGGGCACATATTTTGGAGCCAATCCCCAAGCTCGCAGTTCGGCCACGAATGTACTGCAACTGACGGGAACCGAAAGCGATGTCTTCGGCACGTCAGCCGCCACCCAGCATTTCCAGTTTGGGCATTCCGCTGTTGGCCTGTTCGTCAACAATGCTGCGACACTGGATGCAGCCTATGAAATCCATATGGGCGCCTCGGCTCCTTTTGGAGCCGCCGCCGCTCCTGGCCCCGGCTGGAAGTTCGGACTTGTAGCCGCGGAGTTGAGCAATGGCTATGTTCCGATTGCCCCGACCGGAACATTCATTGGCACATTTCTGGGCTCTATCGGCACGATTCCGGTTCTCAATGTCATTGACATCCGTGGGTTTACGCCGTCTGGAAGCGCGATCATTGGAAACGGTTTCAGTATCGATCCGAGCGGCAACATCGGAGCAAATTCCTTTGTTACGAGCAATACAGTCACCGCATCAACGGTCACAAACGGCGCTAGTAAACTGATTATCGGAACGTCTTCTGGTGTGCTTCAGATTGGCAGTACTGGCGCATACACAGCCAACGGCAGCGTTGCAACGGTTCTCGGCAGCCTCGGCCCCGTTGGATCGCATACCACCGTTCAGAAATGGCTAACGATCACCGAAAGCGATGGGTCGACCGTTGGGTGGATTCCCGTATTCTAAGGGGTGATAGGTCTATGAAGTTTCTTATTGTGATGCTCGCTGGTCTCATTGCCGATTCCGCATGCGCCCAGGATCGACAGCAGACCCCCTTTGAGAAGGCTTTGAGCGATAAACTCAACACGGAAATAAACTCAGGTCTTGTGTGCTCCGTGACGCTAATCGCAGCCCAGCGCGATCTAGAGATCGCCAAGGCGCGTATTAAAGAACTGGAAGCGCAAGTCTCTAAATGAATCGCCGGCCCCGAGCGATATAGGGGCAACCTCTGCGGCAGGTTAAAGCCGCCCCGGACGCACCGCCGATACAGGCGCGCACGCATCACAGCGAAACGTGAAGGACTGAGGACGCACCACTATGGCTATGCAAGTTCCAACTGAGGAAGAAATTCTAGCAGGCGCCATTGCCGGCACGGAGCAGGAAATCTTTGACGAAGCTACCGGCCAAGAAGAGGCAGAGAATAACGGCGACCGCTCCCTAGAGGAGATGGACGACGATATTCCCGGCGAAACGGAGGAGGGCGAGGAGCCCGATGACGATGCGCCGGATGGCGAAGCTGATGAAGATGATGCTGAAGACGGAGAAGATATCGACGCTGCCTCCGATGAAGACGGCGAGGAACCGGAACCAACTCGGTCTGAGGACCGAGGCCGGATACCCTCCAGTCGTCTACGCGAGGAGACAGAACGCCGTCGAGCGATCGAGCAGGAACGCGACACGTTGCGCGCCCAGCTCGCCGCCTTCCAAGTTCAGCAGCAACAGCGCCCGCAACCTCAGCAGGAACAACCCGCAAAGCCGGACATCTGGTCTGATCCGGAGGCCTGGGCGGCCGAACAGCGTGCGCAGATTGCGCAGGAATTCACCGCCCGCCATGTCAATGCCGCTCTCGCCGAGGCCCACGAAACCCACGGCGACGAGTTCGTTGCGGCATACAGGCAATTGACATCGCTCAACCCCAGCGATCCCGTCGCTCGGGCAACCGTACAACGCATCTGGGAAGCGCCCAATCCGGGCAAGGCTCTCATGCGCTGGCACGGCGAGCAGCAAATCCTCCGTGAAGCCGGTGGCGATCCGTCTGCCTATAAGCAGCGCGTTGCCAAGGAAATCATGTCCGACCCCGAGTTTCGCAAGCAGATCCTCCAGGAAATGCGCGGCGAAGCAGAACGGGGCGATGGTGGCCGTCCTCGCACATCCACGCGATTGCCGAGATCATTGAACGGAGCAAGTGGAGGCGGGTCCGTCCGAACGGGCGACCCCGAACTTTACAACGACTCCGATGCCTCGGCCTTCGCATACGCGATGAAATAGGCCTAGACGACGCCGCTAAATCCGGGCCGTAGCCTCAAGGGCCACGACCATGGCAGTCACGACCGTTCAAGCCAATAACAAACTCATTGTCTTCCGAAAGGAAGTCACTCGCGAATACATCCGCCAGAACCTCTTCTCGCCGTACATCGGATCAGAAATGACCGCGATCATTCGCGTCATCAACGATCTCAAGAAGGGCGGCGAGCAGATCAACATCCCCCTGATCGCACGCCTCAGGAACGTGCCGATCGCCACCGGGACACTGGTCGGAAACGAAGAGAACATTGACAACTACGGTGATCGCGCCTGGATCGACTGGGCACGTAACGCCGTCCGCATTCCCCGTTCCGAAGAGCAGAAGTCCAGCATTGACCTCTTTGGTCAGGCCCGGCCGCTGCTGGAAGACTGGGGCAAGGAGCTTCAGCGCGATGAGATCATTGACGCGTTCTATGCGGTGCCCTTGGCCTCCACTGCGCCTGCGGGTTTGGGTTCGGCCAACGGACAGAGAGTCAATGGTGTTTACTTCGATGCTGCCACAGCAGCCCAGCGTAATACTTGGATTGTCGATAATGCCGATCGCGTGCTCGTCGGCGGCGCCACCGGCAACATCAACGTAGTCTGGGCCACTGCGCTCGCCAACGTAACGGCGGCGATGACCCTCTCTGCGGCATCGCTCAACAAGATGAAGCGTTTGGCGAAAAAGGCAAACCCGCGCATCCGGCCGTACAAGCTCAAGAATGGCTGTGAATACTTCGTGGTGTTCGCCGGCAGCAATTGCTTCCGCGACCTCCAGAACGACACGACCATCATCACCGCGAACACGCAGGCTCGCCCGCGCGAGGGGGACGGTCTCGACAAAAATCCGCTCTTCCAAGACGGTGATCTGCTGTACAACGGCATGATCATTCGGGAAATCCCAGAAATGGATGTCCGCCTGCCTGTGACTTACACCACGGCTGGTGCCGGCGGCACGGTCGCAACAGCGCCGGTATGGCTCACTGGTCAGTCCGCCATGGCCTGGTGCTGGGGCCGCATGCCAACGCCGACTTTCCTCAAAGAGGATGACTACCAATTTTTTCGCGGGGTGGGAATAATGATGGCATATGGTATGAAGACAATCGCTAAACTAAATCCCGCAAATAACTATAAAAATTGGGGACTTTTCACTGGTTACTTTGCCAGTGCAGCGGACACCTAGTAATATACTATATATTACTTAGGTGCTTCCATCTTTTGCCTAGCAAAATGCGTCCAACTTGCTGTTGTGTAATATCGCAGTTTGCGGCTATGGCTCTTTGGCTCAGACCATCTCGGCTCATAGCGAAAATCTTAGCGATGTCATCTTCAGTAAGCTTGGCGCGCGCATTACCCGAGCCCCGGCTAGGTGGGGATGGAAAGGCAGGGGCTTCGCTCTTAGCGAGGCCGGTCAAATGCCCCCAGTTCTGTCCCTTCTCGATGAGACGAACAGCTACGGGGGAGACGTTGAATTTCTCGGCAACTAAATAGCGCCGCACTCCGGCCCTACGCAGCTCCAGAATTTTCAACACGTCTTCTTCCCAGAGCTTTGCCTTCGGGTGATGGGTGCCTTTTATGCGATTGCGGCTGAAGCCCAGTTCGCGAAAACCGTGGAGCATATTTTCAGATCGAGTAGCGAGTTCTAAGTTCACAAGACGGTTGTCGAACTTGATGCCGTTTTTGTGGTTGACCTCGATGCCCTTCTGAATTGGCCCATTGAATGCCTGCCAGACGATGCGATGCGCTAGAGGGTGTCTTTGTTTCCCATCCGCCCCGTAAAGATGGAAGGTGACATAGCCGTTGCCCTCGATGCGACCCGCCAGAAGTCTCCGTTGCTGGCGATTACCTCGGGTAAGCACCCGAGCGCAATGCCCCTGATCAGAAACCAAATATCGGTCAAAGTCAGGGGCGGGTCTCCATTCTTCATCCATGACAAATCCTCCTAGAAACACTCTAGTTTCTCCGAGGCGTCATGTCAACCAAATCTGGCGCTGATACCTAATAGTCCTCCCGACGCGTAGGATCAGCTCAGACGGGCGGCGGTTCCCGTGTTCGCACCGCCGCCCATTTCCCATTCCCTCTCAAGGATCAAACCCATGCGCAAACTCGTTCGCAATATGCTTGGCTCGGTTGCTGCGGGGCTGTTCGCCATCGCAGCGCTCGCCACCACCATCACGCCCATTGCGGCACAGCCATTGCCGCTCACGCCTCGCTCGTTCGCGGCTCGTATGTTCCCGACCGAGCAGACGCACTATCTGCGCTTTCCGATTACCTTCACGTCGTGCGTTCCGGTCTCGCTTACCTGCACGTTCAAGGTGGGAAGCGTTCCCTACAATTCGTTCATGGTGCGGGCCTTTACGCAGACCTACACCACATTTACCGGCGCAACCACGGCAACGGTATCGTTCGGCACGACCTCAACCGCCGCTGTCAACCTCATGGCCGCGGCGACCATCCTCACCGCCGGCAACGCGGTTGCCCAGACCATCGCGGCCGGTGGCCTCGGCACGACCGTCACCGGCAACGGCATCGCCCAAACCGGAACGCTCGGCGGCTTCGATATCTTCGCCACGATCACCTACACGGTGGCCGTCGCGACTGCCGGCAACGCGGTCGGGATCATCGAGTACATCGCCCCGAACGATGGCGCCTGCACCGCTGTCGGCACCGGCGCAACCGCTCCGGGCTGCTAACGATCCTCCGGCCGGGGAGCCCTCCCTGTTTATCCCCGACCCACCTTGGCGCGGCAGACAAAGCCGCGTTCCTTCTCCTCTTTGAAAGGTCGCCGTCATGTCGGTCACCAACAATGCCGTCTTGTTCGTGTTCTCGAATGACGGCCAAACCATCGTTGAACTCGTTCCCGGACCTGCCGCTGCGCAGAACACGGCCGTCAGAATCAACAATGAGGTCATTCGCGTCCTCAAATCGGTTTCCACCGGCAGCCTTCAGTTGCCGAGCATGCTCAACGGCGAAGCCAATGAGGCCATTGTTGTCGTCAACGAGACGGCCGTCACGATCAACATCTATCCCGCGGTCGGCGAGAAGACGAACGGCAACACCAATACGGCCTTTCAGATTACGACCGGTATCAGCGGGATTTTCATCCCCGTTCTGGCCTCGGTCGGCAATTACCCCAGTACCCTCGATTGGCGCTGTGCGCTGATCCCATAATCGGAGGACACATGACGAAGGTTACCTACATTCCGCAGGACTCTAGCGATCCCGCCATGAACATCTGGAACGGGGTCAAGTTCCAGGCGAATGTTCCAGTTGAACTCGATCCAAAAAACCGGGCGCATGGCTATCCGGTGCCAGTGCGAAGAACGATCACTGACCCAGTAACCGGCCGTGAAATGTTCGAATACAAGGAGACGTGGGTTTCCATGATCGAACTCGCCAAGACAAACCCGAGTTTTCAAGTCGAAGGCGAAGTTCCGGCTGTTGCCCGCAAGCCCGGCCGTCCACGCATCCCGCGGACCTCCGAGGACTATCGCAGCCATGCCCAAGCGTGGATTGCCGCGGCGGACAATCACGAGGAGCTTGAGGAGCGCTGGACCGAAGAGGAACCACTGCGCGAGCGCTGCGGCGTCGGCGATGACGATCTGTCCTACCTGCGGCCGTTCTTCGAAGCCAAGCACCATGAACTGAAGAAGCAGGCCGCCTGATGCCCGGCGCCTACCGCACGCAGACTGATCTCGTCCTAGAGGCGCTCGCGAACCTCGGCGTCCTCGCGTCGGGACAAGCGCCCGATGTCGAGGACGTGCAGTACGTGACGGAAAAGTTGGACGCGATCTATCGCATGCTGGCGGGCCTCGATATCTGCTACATCCCGGATCCCAACAACATCCCCGGAGCGTTCTTCTCCCCCCTGGCCGATATCGTCGCCGGGGATTGCGCGACCAAGTTCGGAAGCAATCCCGATGACTTCGCAAAACTGACTCAGAAGGGACTTGGTGTACCCCCCGGAAGCGGAGCGGCGGCCATGGCCCTCAAGCAGATCAGCAGGGGCCGGCCGACGTTCGAGGCCTTGCGGGTGCATTACTTCTGATGCGCGGCCCATTCCCTATCAACTGGCCCATTAGCAGCTTTCCCGGCAATACATCGCAGGAAAGCGCGGGCAGGGTGCTGAATTGTTGCTCGGAACCTCTCGGCCCAGGCGGACCATCGCCCGCTGCGTACCATCGCCAGCCGGGCCTGTCGCAACATGCCGTCACTACGCAGACCGGCTATCGCGGCGGTCTCATCGTCAATAACCTCTCCTATGAGACATGGCTGAACGAGGCTGCGACAATTGATACCGGGGGGAACGTAACGCTGCTTGGCGCCTTCCCCGGCTCCAAGCATGTGTCGATCGCCAGAAACCAGAACGCGCATCCCGACGTGGTGGCGGTCGATATCGACAATGGCGCCTATATCCTCGATACGTCAGCGCTCGCCAGCGCGACGGCAACGGCCACGATCGGCGGCTCGGTCTTCATTGCCGGTGATCAGGTCTCACTCACGTTCACCAATAGCACTCTCGCCGGCTTCCCGGTTACGGTTACCTATACGCTCGGATCATCGGAAACCGTCACCACCATCGCGACGGGCCTCAAAAACCTCATCAATGCCAGTGCGCCGCTAATTGCCGCCAATCTTACTGCGCTCTCTGCGCTTGGCGTCATCACCATTTCCCAGCAGGGAAGTGTTGGAAATCTAACGACGGTCTCCTCGTCCGTGGTGTTCGTCGGCGATTCAACTAACCTTGTGAGTTCCATCACCGGCACCGGCAATGAGACGGTAACGATTGTTCCCGGAACCGGCAGTGTCACCGCTACCATTGGCGGAACGATCTTCACGGCCGGCGATACGGTGTCGCTGACATTCTCGAACACTTCGATCCCGACCTTTCCGGTAAAGATCACCTATACACTTGGCGGCGGCTCCTCGGCCATCATCATCGCTAACAACCTCGTTGCGCTGATCAACGCTAATGCCACGCTAACCGCCGCGAGCATCAGCGCATCGAACGGCGGCACGGCCGTCATCACGATCCTGCAGCCGATTGGAAATGAAACCGTAACCCTGACCGCGATGTCGGGCGGCTCAGGAACGCCTGGCATCGTGTTCGCAGGGACACCGCTGGCCTATAATGGCCTCGGCAGGATGCCGCAGCCGAATTCGGTCTGCTTTCAGGACGGCTATTTTTTCTTCACGA
>Ga0247682_1000096_pt1 | contig 33339 bp, 55 predicted proteins | sample CNK23_metaG_FD_190130 | JGI IMG/M metagenome (GOLD analysis project Ga0247682, IMG submission 190130) | Soil microbial communities from Purdue University Martell Research Forest, Indiana, United States - CNK23 | ecosystem: Environmental > Terrestrial > Soil > Temperate forest > Bulk soil...
GTCCCCCTTTTTTCTCTCCCCGCTCAAATCTGGGAGGGCCATGGCCACCTCGGCTACGGAGCGTCAGCGCAGGTCGAGGGCCCATAAGCGCGGCGACCACTCCCTATGCAGCCCAGGGCGTTGTGACGGTCACGATGTCACACCTGTCACGCGTCACATGCCCTCGGATTCGGTGACGTTCGGTGCCCGCGGACAGCGGCTCTGGGACGACCTCACCAAGACCAGACCTGAGCCTGCGGCGCGCGTCCTCATCGAGGAGGCGTGCCGTATCGCCGACCGGCTCGACAAGCTCGACCGGCTCCTAACCGGCGAGGCGGACGACTGGCTCGGCATCGTCGAGGCCAAAGGCGACCCCGACCGCCAGGAGCTCGTCATCACCGCTCCGCTCGCCGAAGCACGTCAGCAGGCGACCGCCCTGAAGCAGCTCCTCGCCGAGCTCCGGCAGGCGACCGCAGCCGCGGGCAGCAGCCCGGCCGAGGAGGGCGACGTCCTTGACCAGCTCGCCGCCCAGCGTGCGCGTCGGCGCGCAGACGCCACGGGTAGCTAACTACCCGCCGTACGCGATCAGCGCCGCGCCCGAGGTCATCGCCCTCGCCGAGAGCGCCAAGTTGTTCCTCGACCCGTGGCAGAAGTACCTCCTCACCCACGGGCTCGGCCAGCGCCTCGACGAGGCGTGGACCGCCCGGAAGGTGTCCGTCTGGGTACCGCGGCAGAACGGCAAGGGCGGCGTCATCGAGGCGCTCGAACTGGCGTGGCTCTTCCTGTTCGGCGAAGACCTCGTCGTGCACTCGGCACACCAGCACCGCACGTCGCAGAAGGCGTACGAGCGGCTGGAGCGGATCATCCGCCGCACGCCGCACCTGCACCGCAAGGTATCGAACTACCGGCAGGCCAACGGTGAGCAGCAGATCGAACTCCGCGACGGCCGGATGCTGCAGTACACCACCCGGTCCCGGACCGCGGTCCGTGGCTTCTCGGCACCGAAGATCGTCCTCGACGAGGCGCAGGAGCTCAACTCCGAGCAGATCGCCGCGATCCTGCCGACCGTGAGTGCGATGCCGAACTGGCAGGTCTGGTTCTTCGGCACGCCGCCGGCCGACCCGACCGCCTGGGTGTATTCGCTGAAGGAGGACGGCGAGGCCAACACGGCGCGGCTCGCCCACTTCGACTGGGGCATCGACCTCAACCTCGATGACCCCGCCGACCTCGCGAAGACCCACGACCGCGACATCTGGTACGCCACCAACCCGGCCCTCGGCATCCGGATCGACGAGGAGACCGTCGAGGACGAGGACAAGCCGTCCGGGCTCGGCGCCGAGTTCCCGCAGGAGCGCCTCGGCCACTGGAAGCCCCGCGCGGCCGCCGGCGCCGGCGTCATCCCGGCGGACCTGTGGCGTCGGCTCGCCGACCCCGGGGTTGAGCGCCCGGAGGACGTCGCGTTCGCCCTGCACGTCAACCTCCTGCGTACCCACGCCGCCATCGCCTACGCCGGGCGCCGGCCGGACGGCCTGACCCAGGTCGGGATCGTCGACTACCGGCCCGGCGTGTCCTGGGTGCTCGACCGGATCGTCACCCTCAAGTCGAGGTGGAACCCAGTCGCGATCGGCATCGACACGCGGTCGGAGAACCTGCTGCTCGACCTCGACAAGGCCGGCATCAAGCCGCCGGTCGACGACGACCATCCGGTCCGCGGCGACCTGGCCCTCCCCGGGCCCGCCGAGGTGGCCGCCGGGTTCGGGCTGTTCGTCGACGACGCCCGACGCGAGCAGATCCGCCACCTCGACGAGGTGCCGCTGAACGTCGCTCTCGGCGGCGCCAATACCCGACCGCTGTCCGGCGGCCTGGCCTGGGACCACAAGAGCTCCGTCGAGATCTCCCCGCTCGTCGCTGTAACCCTCGCCGTCTGGGCCTATGAGACCCGCGCTCACCTAGTCGTCCACGAGTACGACCCGCTGAACAACATCTGGTAGGGGGCCTGCCGTGCACCGTGCCGCCTCCCCGCGCCTCGGCAAGCTGGCCGAGCGCGCCGGCCGGCTCGTCGGCTGGCTACGCCGGTCCGTGACCGTCCGCTCGGTCCCGGGCGCCGGCGGCGCGGTCGCCGTCTCGGTCGGCCTCGGCGAGATCTACCACCCGCTGCTGTGGGTCGGCGCTGGCGTCTTCCTGCTGCTGCTGGACAGGCGCGTCTGATGGGCCTGTTCTCCGGCCCGCGCGAGCGCCGGTATAACGGGTTCACTGCCCAGTTCTCCAACCCGCCGATCCTGCCCAACTCGGCCAGCGCGGCGTACACGGCGATGAACCTCAGCCGGGCCGAGACCGCCCTGCAGAAGGTCGCCATCTGGGCCAGCGTGACGCTGCTGGCGAGCATGGCGTCCGAGCTGCCGATGGGTGTGTACACCGGCAACCCCGATGAGTTCCTGTGGGCCAAGCCCGTCCCGGTGCCGGGTTACCTCCAGGACGTTGGCGGCGACGGGTACGGCACGCCCGACTGGATCTACCAGGCGATGGTGTCGTACCTGCTGCGCGGCAACATGTACGGCCGCATCGTCGAGCGGGACAGCCGCGGCGCATTCCCGACCCAGATCACCCTCTACCACCCGGACTCGGTGCGCGGCTGGCGGGACATGAACTCCGGCCGGCCGACGTGGCGGGTCAACGGCATCGAGGTCGACGCGGCCAGCATGTGGCACCGGCGGGCCTTCGCGCTCACCGGCGCGCTGCTCGGCCTGTCCCCGATCACCTACCAGGCCCAGACGATCGGCCTCGGCCTGGCCGCTGAGCAGTTCGGCACTCAGTTCTTCGAATCCGGCGGCAACCCGACCGGCCTGCTCACCAACAGCGAGTCGGACCTCAACGGACCGAACCAGGCGACGACGGCCAGAGAGCGGTTTATGGCGGCGATGAACGGCCGCCGTGAGCCGGTCGTCCTCGGCAAGGGCTGGGACTGGAAGCAGATCTCGATCGCCCCCGAGGAGTCGCAGTTCCTGCAGACGCAGGGCTACACCTCGACGGAGTGCGCCCGGATCTACGGGCCCGGCATGCCGGAGATCCTCGGCTACGAGGTCGGCGGTTCCATGACCTACGCCAACGTCGAGCAGCGCAACATCCACCTCCTGACATACACGCTCGACCCCTGGCTGTCCCGCATGGAGCGGGCGCTCACGTCGATGCTGCCCCGGCCGCGGTTCGTCCGGTTCTCCCGAAACGCGCTTCTGCGCACCGATGTGCTTACCCGCTACAAGTCGCACGCCCTCGCGATCGCCTCGAGGTTCATGGCGCCGTCCGAGGTCCGGGCGACCGAGAACATGCCGCCAATGACACCGGAGCAGCTCGACGAGCTCGTGCCGATCCCCATGCCCCTGCTGAACCCGGAAACGGTCACGCCGCCCACGAAGTGAGGTCCACAGTGGACAAGTCCGAGCGGGCGAACGCCCGGGGCATCGAGCGGCGCGCCTACCCGGTCAAGCTCGAGGTCCGCGCCGCGACCGGCGACGGCCCAGCCACGGTCGAGGGCTACGCCTCCGTCGTCGACCAGGGCTACGAGATGTACGACTGGGCCGGCCCTTACACCGAGGTGGTGCGGTCCGGTGCGTTCGCCCGCACCCTCAACGCCAACCCCCAGGTGCAGCTGCTGCTGAACCACGGCGGCCTGGCCATGGCCTACACCCAGGCCGGCACGCTGCGCCTGTCGGAAGACTCCACCGGCCTGCACATGGCCGCCGACATCAACCCGGCCCGGTCCGACGTCAAGGACATGCTCATCGCCCTCGCCGACGGCGACGTCGACGAGATGAGCTTCGCGTTCCGGGTCACCCGCCAGCAGTGGTCCCCGGACTACGACCAGCGCGACATCCAAGAGGTCGACATCCACCGCGGCGACGTGTCCGTCGTCAACTTCGGCGCGAACCCGCTCACCTCGGTGTCCGCGCGGGCGCTGGACTTCGACCGCCTCGACGACGCAGCCGCCCGCGAGCTCTACGAGCGGCTCGGCCGCCGGCTTGCCCCCAAGACGTCGCACCTCGACGAGGTGCGCGCCCTATGCGAAATCGGGGACCGCAAGGTCCTGATTGCCGCACAGGGCTGATCTACCGCCTGCACCTGACGCCCCGGAGCCCGCCCCGGAGCGCGCCGACGCGCGCCACCACCCGGGCCACCACTCGGACAGACCCAGGCACGAAACCGACTCCATCAAGTAGAAGGAGAGCTTCGTGCTCAAGTTCCTGCGCGAACAGCTGCAGAAGCTGCTCGAACAGCGCAAGACCCTCGCCGCCGAGCGTGACGCCGTCATGGCGGACATCGAGAAGCGCGGCACCGCACTCACCGCCGACGACAAGACCAAGCTGGACGAGAAGCTCGCCGCGGTCGCAGCCCTCGACGCCGACATCGCCGACCACCGCAGCCGCATCACGGACGCCGAGGCCGCCGAGAAGCGCGAGCAGGCCGCCGCCGACGCGTACAAGGAGGTCGGGCAGACCGGCGAGCGCCGCGAAGGCGGAGCCCGGGTCACGTCCGAACCCACCACGTACGGCAAGGGCAGCCGCCAGTCGTACTTCCTCGACCTCGCGCGCGATCAGCTCGGCCGCGGCGACGGCGCCGGCGGCGTCCAGGCCGCCCGTGCCCGGCTCAACCGGCACGCCCAGGAGCTCGACGTCGAGCTGCCGCGCCGCGAGCAGCGCCGGGCGGCCGCCGCCGAACGCGCCCTAGACAGCGTCGAGGGACTCCGGCCGGAGCAGCGGGCCAGCGTCTTCGAGCGCGGCGGCATGGAGCAGCGCGTCAACCCCAACCGGGTCGACGGGCAGGGCGGCTACTTCGTCCCGCCGCTGTGGCTGATCGACGAGTACATCAACCTGCCCCGGTTCGGTCGGAACACCGCGAACCTGTGCCACAACATGCCGCTCCCGGCCGGCACCGACTCGATCAACCTGCCGAAGATCGTCACCGGTAGCGCGGTCGCCGTGCAGACGGCGGACGGCGGCGCGGTCAACTCGCAGGACATGACCGACACGTTCATCAACGCCCCGGTCCGCACGCTCGCCGGCCAGGAAGACGTGGCGATGCAGCTGCTCGACCAGTCGCCGATCAGCTTCGACGAGGTCGTGTACGCCGACCTGCAGGCCGACTACAACGCCAAACTCGACATCCAGGTCATCAACGGGTCCGGCATCAACGGCCAGCACCTCGGCATCCTCAACGTGGCCAGCATCAACAGCGTCACGTTCACGTCCGGCTCGCCGACGTTCCCGACGATGTACCCGGCGTTCGCGCAGGGCGCCTCGCTGATCTACAAGAACCGGAAGCTCCCGGCGACCGCGGCGATGGTCTACCCGTCGACGTGGTACTGGGCGACCGCCCAGCTGGACTCGACCTCCCGTCCGCTGATCGTGCCGCCCCAGGTGGCGTTCAACTCCGCGGCCACCCAGTCGGACCTCGCGGACGGCACCGGCCCAGTCGGCATGCTCTCGATGGGCCTGCCCGCCTACCTCGACGGCAACCTGCCGACGAACCTCGGTGCGGGCACCAACGAGACCAGGGTCATCATCGCCCGCTGGTCGGACCTGTACCTGTGGGAAGGCGCCCTCCAGACCCGCGTGCTCACCGAGGTGCTCAGCGGGACCCTGCAGGTCCGCTTCCAGGTCTACGCCTACTCGGCGTTCATGGCAGGCCGTCGCCCAGAGGCCATCTCCGTCGCGTCCGGCACCGGCTTCGTGCCGCAGGCCGGCTACTGATCGGGATGACCGGCCGTCCATTCGGCCGGTCTCCCTCCCTTGTGGACGGAGACCAAACCATGCATCACGACTTCGCCGCGGAACTCCGTGGCTACCACGCCGAACTGGCGGCCGCCGAGCAGGCCGAGGACACCGAGAGGGCGGACGCCGTGCGCGCCGAGATCGACCGCGTCCACGCCGCCCTGGCCCGCTCTGCCGAAATCGAACTCGCCCGCGCGGCCGGCTTCGACGACAGCAACCAGGGCGTCGTTGCCGCCCAGCACCGCCAGCGCGCCGCCGAACTCGCCGGGCACGTGCCGGCCTCGGCCCTGCCCGAGTCGCTGCGCCACCACGGCATCTCCGACCAGGAGACCGCCGAGGACACGACACCTCGCGAGACCGCCGTCACCCGACGCGGCAAGACCACCAAGGAGTCCTGAGATGCCGCTCGTGAACGGCCGGTACGCGCCGAAGAACCCGAACTGGCTGCTCGCCGGCCAGCCCACCGGTGTGTACCGCGAGAACTTCCCGCGCAACCAGATCAACACCGACCTCGCGGCCCTGACCACGCAGATCATGTCCGCCGTGGCGATCCCGCTGCAGGCCGGCGACGTCGTCACCAACCTGACGTTCAAGAGCGGTGCGACGGCCGCGGGTACGCCGACGAACTGGTGGTTCGCCCTGTACGACACCAGCGCGACGCCGGTGCTGCTGGGGCAGACCGCCGACCAGCTGACGGCAGCGTGGGCGGCCAACACCCGCATCACGCTGGTACTGGCGACCGCGGTCAACATCTCGACGTCCGGCGTCTACTACGCGGCCGTCATGGTCAAGGCCACCACGGTCCCGACCCTCATCGGCTTCACGAGCTTCGCGGGCGCGTCCGGCGGCGTGTTCACCGCGGACAAGGTGCTGTCCAACACGTCCGGCTCGTCGCTCACGACGACCGCCCCTGCGACCATCGCCACCCCGACGACGGTCGCGACCGTCCCGTACGTGGCGGTGAGCTGATGTCCCAGGTCACCACACACGAGGAGGCCCTGGCTGCGCTCGGCGCGGTCAAGGGCTTCGCCGAGGAGGCGTACGGCGCACACCACGCCGGCCGCCTCGGCCAGCTCGACACGGCGCTGTCCACCGCACGGATGGCGATCGAGCATCTGGCCGACGAGGATGCGCGCGAGCTCGACCTGGCGCGACGGATCGTGCGCCGCGACCGCGTCCACGGCGACAACGAGGTCGTCTCGCCGGTCGGCCGCTCCTACGACGAGACGCTTCGGATCGCGGGGGTCGGCTGAGATGGGACGCTTCTCCGCTGCGGTCGAGTCGCAGGCCGCCCAGGCCGCCGGCACGCCCGTCACCACCACGTTCAACGGCTACTTCGCTGCGGTCGTCGCAGGCGCCTCGGCGAACTTCAAGCTTCGCCGCGTCATCATCGGCGTGCGCGCCGGCGCTTCGGTGCCGACGAGCCAGCAGATGACGGTCGCCATCTACCGCCAGACCGTCAGGGTCGTGGGTACCGGCTTCTCCACGGTCACCGGGCAGAACCTCGACAACCGCGGCGCCGCCACTGCCGTCACGGGCGTCGACATCACCACGGCGACCACCGCAGGCACAACCGGCCCGACGATCGGCGCCAACGCCATGCGGAAGATCTCCTTCAACACGCAGTCGGCGTTCGACGTGCCGTTCGAGCTCCTCGAGGAGTTCTTCTGCGATCAAGGCACCGCGAACGGCATCGCATTCGTCAACATCGGCAACGCGCTGCCCGCCTCGCACCTCTTCACACTCGATCTGGAGTGGGAGGAGTAGATGGGCTTCGGCCCGCCGCCGACCTCGCCGTACATCTACGAGGCCCGCGACTACCAGGGCAACACGATCATCGCGACGTTCCCGTACGACGACACCACCAAGGCCATCAACGGAAACCTCACGGTCCACCGTGATGCGGCCTGCGTCTACGTCAAGGTAATCATCGGCGACCCGCTCTCGCCGATCGCGATCCTGCCCGTGCCAGCGGGCGATCACACAATCACCGTGGCGCAACTCGCTGGGGTCGGTGTGACATCGATCGACACGGTCATCAACACGCAGATCACCGCCAGCCCGTAGCACCCGGAGGGCGGCGGCCGTGGCTATTGCCGTTGACGGGAGTAGCCCGGCCGTCGCCGCCGGATCCGGCGCCACCCTCAGCACCGCTGCTTTCACGCCACCGAACAGCTCGGTCATCTGGGCCTTCGCTCAGGCCGACGCCAACAACGGATCCGCCGACGAGGCGCTGTCCTTCTCGGACAGTTCCTCCGGCACCTGGTCGACGCCGATCCAGGACAACGCACGCGGCGGCGCCGTCGTGGCCGCCGCCTACCGGCTGTGCCCGACGTCGATCGCGAACCTGACCGTCACCCTCACCGACAACAAGGGGTCGGTGGCCAAGCGGCTGTTCGTCCGCGTGTTCACCGGCACCGACCAGGCCAACCCGCAAGGTGCCACGGCGACCGCCGGAACGGCCGCCATCTCCTACACATCGACGGTCCCCAACTCGTGGGGCTGGTCGGTCTACCTCGGCTCGAACGCCACCGTGACCGCAGGCACGGCGACGACATTGCAGGACGAGACCGGTGGCTTCGACTCCGGTGACGCCGTCGCGACCTTCAGCGCCACTTCGACGACCGCGACCCCAGGCACCACGGTCACGCTCACCGAGGTCGGCGGCACCGCCGTTCACCACGTGGCAGTCGAGATCGTCCCTCCGTCCAGCGCGCCGGCTCTTCCGCCTGCGTTGCAGCGGCGGCGGACCGGCTATCCACGGGCCAGCCGCGGCCGCACAGCCGTGCCGGTCCGGGCGCAGGTTAATCCACCGCTTCCGACGATCGAGGCCGTTCAGCCGCGGCGGGTCCGGGGGATGCTCGGACGCCGTGGTCATCAGCCTCAGGTCGTACTGCCGCAGGTCAACCCGCCGCTGCCGATCACCGTCGCCGTCCAGCCGCGGCGGCTGCGCGGGCTGCTGCTGCGCCGGGGTCGCGCCGTCGTCCCGACCACCACCCAGGCCGCAGCGGCGGCACCCGCCTTCCCGGCGCCGGTCCTCGCCGTGCGACGGATCCGCGGCCTACTGGCGCGCCGCGGGCGGGCGCTTCTCTTCCCGGCTCCTGACGTGTCCCTGCCGGGCGTGACCGCAGTCCGGCGGCTCCGTGGTGCGACAGTCCGCCGTGGACGTCCCACGCTCGTCGTGGGCCCGCAGCTGAACCCGCCGTACCCGACCGCCGAGATCGCGGCACCCCGACGTCTGCGCGGCCTGCTGCTGCGCCGCGGCCGGAACCCCGTACCGACCATCACGCAGGTGTCGACGACACCGCCCGCTTTCCCATTCGGGGTGCTCGCCCAGGCGCGCCGTCTCCGCGGCGCCCCCGCACGCCGGGGCCGCCTGACTGTCGTCGTGCAGCCCCAGGTGAACCCGCCGATCCCGATCGCCGAGGCGGTCCAGCCTCGACGTGTCCGTGGGCTCCTCGCCCGCAGGGGCCGATTCGCTCTCCCGGTGCAGCTGCAGCAGACGTTCGCGAACCCCGCCTGGGTACCGCCGTGGCGGCGGAACTGGACGATCCCACAGCCGCTGCGCCGGCCCGGCAAGGTGTGGCAGCCGCCATGGGTCGGTGCGGCTCCGGCACCCGCCAGGCCAGTCGGTCCGGCTCGCCGGTCGGTCCGGCTCGCCGCCGTTCGACGTGGGCGGACAGCCCAACCGATCGGCCAGGTGCCATTCGTTCCCCCGGCGCCGCGCCGGGGCCGACTCGTCCTGCCGGGCCGCCGCACTCGGCAACTCGTGCCGCTCGCGGCTGCTGCACTGCCAGTCGTATCGCCGAAGCCCGTCCGGGTCCGGCCGCTCGCCGTCCGGCGGGCCCGGGCCGCGCAGCTGCGCCTCATCGGTGCTGCTGCGGCGCCGCGCACCGGACGGCTCGCCAGCACGGTCGTCACAGCCGGCAGCTCCTCCGGAGCCCGGCTGCCCGGCATGTCCTCGACGTCGAGGGCCTCCGGCAACTCATCCATCACCAGCACGCCCGGCATGTCCTCGGGCACGATCACAGCGGGGATGGTGAGCGGCACGTGACGGTCTACAATGTCGGCTCGCTGCCCACCATCTTCACGTACCTCACCGACCAGTCAACCGGCCTGCCGGTCAACACCACGACGATGACGCTGGTCGTCACCAAGCCCGACCTGACGACCAGCACGCCGACCGTCACCAACCCGGCGACCGGGACGTACGCCGCGACCGTGTCGGTTGACCAGGCCGGCACCTGGACGTACGTGTGGACCGGCTCCGGCACGTACGTGGCCGTCGACGAGGGCCAGTTCACGACGAGCAGCCCGGCCCCGTTGTGGTACGCGACCGCGGTCGAACTAAAGAACCGGCTGAACGTCCAGGACACCGCCCGCGACGGCGAGGTGCGCGACGCACTGGAGACCGCCAGCCGGGACGTCGAGCGGGACACCGGCCGCCGGTTCTACCTCGACCCGGGTGCGAGCCAGCGGGTGTTCAACCCGCGCAACCGGCAGGTCAACACCGCCGAGGGCATGCGGTTCCTCGTCGATGACATCGGCTCGACGCAGGGCCTCATCGTCGAGGTGGGCACGACGCTCACCGGCTGGTCGGTCGTCACGACCGGCTACGAGTACGGGCCCGACAATGCGCTCGCCCGCGGTGAGCCCATCACCTGGTTGTTGCGGGCCTACATCCCATGGGTGTACTACCCGCTGCAGCGGGTTCGTGTGACCGCCCAGTGGGGCTGGCCTTCTGTACCGCCGCAGATCAAGACGGCGACCCTGATCCGGGCGGCCCGGCTGTTCAAGCGGCGGGAGAGCCCGGACGGGACGCTCGGCGCCGGCGACTTCGGCGTGATCCGGGTCGGCCGGTTCGATCCCGACTACGACAGTCTGATCCAGCCGTTCATCCTGCCCGGGTTCGGCTGATGGACGTCGCAGCGATCCGGGCCGCGCTCGGCGCGGCGTGCAGCGGCATCACGGGGCTCCAGACGTGGCCGGACATCCCGGGCCAGATCGTCGCGCCCGCCTGGGTGCCCGGCGAGGTGACGATCGACTACGACCGCACGTTCCGGGGCGGCCAGGCGGCCGGCCTGACCGAGATGGTCGTCAAGGGCCGGCTCTATGCCAGCCGGGCGGACACTCCGGGCGGTCAGTCCACGCTGGACGGCTTCCTGACGCCGTCCGGGGCGAAATCTGTCAAGGCGGCCATCGAAGCGGACCTCACCCTAGCCGGCACTGTGCGGACGCTCCGCGTCGAACGGGTCCATTCCTATGCGGTCTACACCGTCGCCGGAACCGACTACTACGGCGCCCAATACGACGTGAGGGTGTGGGCTCTGTGACGTTGACCCCGCAGGTCCTGACCGATGCCCGGATCTATCTCGAATCCGCCGACATGACCGGCTTCTCCAACAAGGTCGAGGTCACGTCATCCGCCGTGGATCTGGACAAGACCACCTTCGCGTCAGGCGGGTGGAACGAACGTACCGCCGGCCTCTTCGACTCTCAGGTGGCCATCGACGGCTTCTGGGACGTCGGCGACCTCACAAAACCTGACGACACGCTGTGGGCGAACCTCGGCGCCGCCGGCACCGCGATTACGGTCGTGCCCACCGCCGGAACCGTGGGCTCGCTGTGCTATCTCGGGAAGACCCTGGAGACGGACTATAAGCCGGGCGCGCAGGTCGGCCAACTCCTCGCCTGGTCGGCGACGCTGAAGGGCAACACGGCGATCGCCCGGGGGCAGATCCTCCATCCACAGGGGACCGCCCGGACCACGACCGGTAACGGCACCGCGGTCCAGCTCGGCGCCGTGCTGGCCACCCAGCGGCTGTACGCCAACCTGCACGTCCTGTCGGTCAGCGGGACCACCCCGAGCATCACGGTGGCCATCCAGTCCAACGTGGACAACACGTTCGGCAGCCCGACGACGAGGCTCACGTTCAATGCCGACACGGCGCTCGACGGCCAGGCGCTCTCGGTGCTCGGCCCGGTCACCGACACGTGGTGGCGGGCCACCTGGACCATCTCCGGCACGACGCCCAGCTTCCTGTTCGCGGTCTCCGCGGGCATCGCACCCAAGTAAGGAGACCGCGCCGTGGCGCTCACACCCACCGTCCTCACCGACGCATTCATTTTGATCAACGCCGGGAACGTCAGCGACCACGGCAACAAGGTGGAGATCCCGGTCACCGTCCAGGACAAGGACTCGACCACTTTCGGCCAGACCTGGGTCAACCGGGTCGGCGGCCTGAAGGATGCGCAACTCAGCATCGACTTCCTCAACGACTTCGTCGCCGCCCAGCTGGACTCGATCTTCTGGCCGCTGCTCGGCACCGTCGTGACGTTCGAGATACGCCCAACCTCGGCCGCTCGAGGTACCGGTAACCCGGCCTACACCGGCTCCATTCTCATCAAGGAGTGGAAGCCGGTCATGGGCAAGGTCGGCGACCTCGTCACCGTCAGCGTGTCGTTCCCGACGAGCGGCGCGGTGCTGCGGCAGACGTCCTGATGGGCGGCCCGGCGATCGAGCTATCGATCGAACAGGCCGACCTGGCGAAACTGTCAGTCGGTCTCAAGCAGGCGGCGAACGGCGCCGAGCTCCGCAAGGACCTCATCGCCGAGCTGCGCGCCGTCATCGCGCCGGCGGTCGACGAAGCGAAGAACAACATCCGCGGCATGGGCCCGTCACCGCGGGCGAAGCACACCAAGAAGAACATCGCCGGCGGCGACGCAACCTCGATCGGCGACGCGATCGCCCGCGGCGTCGGCACCTCCGTGCGGCTCACCGCCGGCGCCGGGAAAGCGGTCGGCGTCAGCGTGAAGGCGAAGAAGGCCGGCATGCCACGCGATTTCGTGAATGCGCCGAAGCGATTCAATGCCGCGAAATTCCGGCACCGCGTCTACGGCCGCAGCGTGTGGGTCGACCAGGTCGGCCGACCGGAATGGTTCGACGGACCGATGCAGTCGCATAAGGCCGAATACCGCGCCGCGTGCATCGCCGCGATGCAGCGCATGGCCCAACGGATAGGGAAACTCTGATGCACATCACCTATGCGCCCGAGGACGGCGACCGGCAGGAGTGGGATTTCGACCCGGACCGCGTCCGATCGTCGCTGGCGGAAATGATCGAACGGAAGTACGGCGAGACCTGGGATCAGTTCTGTGTCGGCGTCCAATCTGGGAACATGCGCGCCCGCCGGGTGCTGCTATGGCACTTGTTGCGCCTGGAACATCCGGCGTTGCGCTACGAGGATGTGCCGGACTTCTACGCCTCCGAGGTCAAGGTCCAGTACTCGGTGGCCGAGCTGAATGAGTTCCGCGACCGGCTCCAGAAGATGCACCTGCCCGAAAACCAGCGGGATATGGCAATGGCAGCGCTCGACGTCGAAATGACCTCGGCAATGGAGCGTGAAGAGGGAAAAGCGCCCTCGGCGACCTCCGATCCTACTGGTGGATGACGTTCGCCGCTGAACTGCACATCGCCCCGTGGGACATCGGTCGCCTGTCTGTCGCTGAATTCCGGCAGGCCATCCACCAATTCCAGGAAATGGAAAAAGAGCGCGCGAAAGGACACTGATGTCCGACACGTCGCTCATCTTCAACCTGCTCGCCGTCGACCGGATCACCGGAGTTCTCGGCGGCGTCGGGGGCGCGTTCAACAAGTTCGCGCTGGGCGCCGGGCTGGCGGTCGCTGCGATTGGCGACAAGACGATCAAAATGGCGGCCGACTTCCAGCAGGGCATGGTCCGGCTGCAGACCGGCGCGGGTGAGTCGGCGAAGAACATCAAGATGGTCGGCGACGGCATCCTGGCCATGGCCGGCCAGGTCGGCGAGTCCACCAAGGACCTGTCGGCGGGCATGTACCTAATCGAGTCCGCCGGCTTCCACGGCGCCGACGGTCTCAACGTCCTGCGGGTCGCCGCCGAGGGCGCGAAGGTCGGCAACGCCGACATGGCCACCGTCGCCGACGCGGTCACTACCGCGCTGAACGCCTACCACATGGGCGCCGACAAGGCTGCGGCGGCGACGAACGCGCTGATCGCCGCCGAGGGCCAGGGCAAGACGAACCTTGAGGCGCTGTCCGCGAGCCTGAGCACGGTCGCGCCGATCGCCTCGGTCGCGCATGTCAGCCTTAACGAGGTGCTGGCCGCGATGGCGACCATGACCGGGCAGGGCACGGAGGCGGCGAACGCCGCAACGTACCTGAGGCAGACGATCGGGGCGCTGTCGAACCCGTCCGGCAAGGCCGCCCAGGAGATGAAGTCGCTCGGCCTCGACGCGACCCAGGTCTCACTCAACCTGGGCAAGAACGGGCTCGCGTCGACGCTGACCATGCTGACCGACGCCATCCAGAACAAGATGGGCCCGGCCGGCACGGTCCTCGTCGAGCACCTCCGCAAGGCGGCTGCCTCGTCGACCGACTTCCAGAAGGTCCTCGCCCAGCTGCCGCCATCGCAGCAGACCTACATCGGCGCCCTGGCCACCATGGTGGGCGGCACGAAGTCGATGCAGGCCGCGCTCGAGTTGACCGGCGACAACATGAAGACGTTCATCGCGAACACGGACGTCATCAATGAGAAGGTCAAGAACGGCGGCCAGACCATCGAGGGCTGGTCCTTGGTGCAGAAGAACTTCAACCAGCGCATGGCCGAGGCCAAGGGCACCGTCGAGGCCCTCGGGATCCGGATCGGCAATGCCCTGCTACCGCCGGCCCAGCAGGTCCTCAACGTCACCATGGACACCGTCCAGTGGTTCACCAAACACAAGACTGTGGCGCGCGACCTGGCCGTCGCGATCGGTCTCATCGCGACAGGGTTCCTGCTCTACAAGACCTATCTGCTCGCGTCGACCGTCGCCACGAACGTAGCGACGGCAGCCCAGTGGCTTTTCAACGTCGCGATGGACGCCAACCCGATCGGCCTCGTTATCATCGCCGTCGTAGCGCTAGTAGCGGCATTCGTCTACCTCTGGACCCACTCCGCAGCCTTCAGGAACTTCTGGATCGGCCTGTGGAACGACATCTGGATCCCGCTCAAGCAGATCGGCGCATGGTTCGCCGGCCCGTTCGCCCGCTTCTTCGTCGACACTTGGCACGTCATCGCCAGCGGCGCGCTGTGGCTATGGCATAACGTCATGGACCCAACATGGCAGGCCATCGTCAAGGGCATCGCGTTCGTCCAGAACATCGTGAGTTCGTTCGCGCATCTGTGGCTGTTCATCTGGCGCAACACCATCGGCGCGGCGATCGAGTGGATGTGGCACAACATCTGGGACCCCATGATCCAGGCCGTGTCGGCGTCCGCCATGTGGCTGTGGCACAACGTGATCTCGCCGGTCGGTGACGGGATAGCTGTGGCGTTCAAGGCCGTCGGCGACGCGGCGACGTGGCTGTGGAAGAACGCGATTATGCCTGCCGTGCACGGCATCGCCGACGCCGCTCTGTGGCTGTGGCACAACGTCATCAGCCCCGTGTTCGGCTGGATTGGCAGCGCGGCATCCACGGTGGCTGGGGCGGTCCGGACAGCGTTCGGCGCCATCGCCGGCTTCATATCCTCGGCGTTCAGTGGCGCGGTCGGAGTCGTCCGAGGTGCCCTGAACGGGGTCATCGGCGTCATCAACTCGGCGATCGGCGGCGCCAACTCCGTCATCGGGGCGTTGAACAAGGTCCCCGGGGTGAACTTCCCGCACCTGCCGTCGCTGCCACGCCTCGACGTCGGCGGCTACGTCGACCAGTCCGGCGTCGCCGTCATCCACCGCGGCGAAGAGGTCGTGCCCGCCGCTGAGGTGTCCCGCCGGCAGTCGGGGGGCGGCCAGCAGCGGTCCGCGACCGTCACGTTCAAGGGCGGGACCGACTCAGCCATGGCCACCGCGTTTATGCGGCTGATCCGCGACGGATACATCCAGATCCAGACCACATAGGACGGTCACCGTGCACAGGTACAAGTGCTGGAATGGGCCGATGCCGACGACTGCCGCGCAGGCGTCGGCGGCGACCGGTACCACCATCAAGACGATGCTGCAGATCTCCACCCCCTCGACGAGGATGATGCAGCTCATCTCCTGGGGCTACACCATCGACACGGCCCAGGCCGCCGCCGGCACCGTCGAGCTCCTCCAGACGGACGTCGCCGCCACGGTCACCGCGCACATCGCATCCGGGTTGCCGTCGCTGGACCCGAACGCACCGCCGTCGCTGATGGCGCTCGGCGTGTCTGCCACCGGATACACCGCCTCCGCCGAAGGAACCCCAGCAGCTACCCGGGTGTTCGACGCCGTCAAACACAACGGCGGCGGCACCGGCGCATCGCCGGTGATGGAGTACGCCTACCAGTTCGCGCCCGACGAGCGGCCATTCGTCGCGGTATCCAAGTTCCTGCGGGTCCGGGCCACGATGGGCACCACCACCGGGATGCTCTGCTGGGTCGTCTGGGACGAGTAGGGGACGACCATGGCCCGCGGCGCGTCACCGTTCCTGTTCACCGCCCGCCGTGGGGTCGCCTCCGGCGCCACGCCACCGCTCGGCGTGCCTTTCCAGGTGCAAACCCTGGGCACGCTGTGGCCGAACGCGCGGCTCATCATCGAGGCCGCATTCGGCGCCGACATCACCACCGACAGCGCCGGCTGGAACTGGTACGACATCACCACCTACGTGCGGTTCGCCGCCGCACTGACCATCACCCGCGGCCGGGGCGACGAGTCGTCCCAAGCTCAGCCGGCCAGCGCCACGATCGAGCTCGACAACACGTCGGGGAACTTCACCGCCTGGTCCGTCAACAGCATCTACTGGCCGAACATCGGCCCGAACACGCCGCTGCGGGTCCGGATCGACCTGTCCGGCGACGGCGATGTTTCCTCGGTGCGGATGTTCGGCTACGCGCTCGGCTGGGTGCCGACGTGGGACGTGTCCGGCAACCTGCCCGTCGTCACGGTCACGTTCAAGGGGATCTTGCAGCGGCTGGGCCAGGGCAAGTCGAAGGCACGCTCGGCGATCCGCCGGTTCATCGACGTCTGGCCCCTCGCCCCGGTCGCCTACTGGTCGTGCGAGGACCCGTCGACGTCGCCGGCGCCGTCCAGTGCCCTGCCCAGCGGGTCGCCGATGCAGGTCACGGTCGGCGCAACCTCCAACGCGTTCCCGAAGTTCGCCGCCGCGACGTCCAGGATCCAGCCGGCGTCGACCGGGTTCGAGATCCTGCAGATCGCCACCGACCCGCTGATATCCCTCGGCGACGGTGGTGGGCTCGTCGGGCAGATACCGGCCCAGACGGGCGCCACCGCCATCTGGAACGCGACATTCGTGGGTTTCGCCTGGGCACCTGACGGCGGCTCCGACATCACCCTCGTGCGCATCGACACGCCCGGCGGCAGCTTCATCCGCTTCGAGGTGATCCTGCTCGCCGCCGGCGGTGTGCCGGCACTCTACGGCTGGACCAACGACACGGTCCCCGTCAAAACCTTGCTCATCACCGGATCGTTGGCGTTCCCCGACGTCGTCAACTACCGGCTGAGGTTCATCGACAACGGCGACGGCACCATGACCGTCGGCATGCGCGTCGGCCGGGCGACCAGCACCAGCGAGTTCGGCTTCAACATCAACACGACCGTCTCCGGGCTGAACGCGTGGCCGACGACGATCTACGCCAACCCGTACAACCAGACGGTCAACAAAACCGGCGTGATCGGCAGCACCAACCAGACCAACGACATCATCATCGGCCACCTCGCCGTCTACAAGTCGACCCTCTCGCTAGGCGCGCCGACGCTGCAGAACTCCGGCTTCTACCCCGACGGTGTCACGCTGCGCTCCGCGTGGGGTGGCTGGGTCGGCGAGCCCGCCGACGACCGGCTGCGCCGACTATGCGCCGAGGACAACATTCCGCTGGATGTCACTGGCGTGTCCACCGCACGCATGGGTATCCAGCTCACCAACACGATACTCACGCTGCTGCGCGAGATCGAGACGACCGACCTCGGGGTGCTGCTCGACGGCTACACCCGCGGCCTGTCCTACATCTGCGGCAACGCCCGCTACAACGAGGCGACGTCGCTGACCGCCGACCTCGGCGTCGACCCACCGCAGCTCGCCCCGCCACTCCTCCCCGTCGACAACGATCAGCGTCGCCGCAACTCGTGGAAAGTCACCCGCACCGCCGGCGGCGAAGCGCTCGCCGAGCAGGACACCGGCATCCTGGGCGTCAACGCCATCGGTGAATACGCCGACAGCAAAACGGTCAACACCTGGGATACGACCACCCTCGCGGATATCGCATGGTGGCTCGTGCATCTCGGGGTCGTCGAGGGATACCGGTACCCGCAGCTGAACCTCGACCTGGTCGCGCAGCCGGTCCTCGCGCAGGCGTGGATCGCGATGGCGATCCTCGGCCGGATCGACGTCACCAACATCACGGCCCGGGCGCCGCAGCACCCACCCGGAACCGTGTCGCAGATCCTCGAGGGCTACACGGAGACGATCGACCCGGTCGCCACCTGGGACGTCGCCGGGAACTGCTCCCCGTATCACCCGTACCGGGTCATCCAGCTCGCCGCGGACACCGGCGACACCTCGGAATATCTGGGCCGGCTCGACACCGACGACACCACGCTGACCGTCGACGTCCCCGCCGGCGCCAGCAGCTTCAGCGTCACGGTCAACTCTGGTCCGCTGTGGACGACCACCGCCGATGACTTCCCGCTCAGCGTGAACGTCGCCGGTTATCAGATCACCGTCACCTCAATCACGGGGACCGGCCCGCAGACATTCACGGTCGACCCGTCCACCGTGACCCGCGGCTTCGGTGCGCACACCCCGGTGAACGTCTGGGATCCCGTCGTCCTGGCCCTGTAGGAGGGGATCGTGCCGTTCACCGCCGGGCAGAAGCTCCGCGCCAGCGACCTGAACAAGATCCAGCCCACCATCTACACCGCCCAGCAGTCCGGCAACGCCGGCGCGCAGCAGGCCATCACCACCAGCGAGGCGGACTGCCTCAATTGCAGTGTCACATTCACCACGTTGACCGCGGCGACGTGCGAGATCGTGGCGACGTGGGACGTCGACGTGGCCACCGGCGGGGCGGCCATCGCCCTCGGCCGGGTACGCGTCGACGGCGTCACCATCGCCAACGAAGCCCACTTCTCGATCGTCACGACCAGCTCGCGCACCACGATGACCAAGTCGTGGAAATTCTCGGTCGCCGGCGCAGGCAGCCACACGGTTATCCAGCGGGTGCTCAAGAACGCTGCAGCCGGTACCGCGAACTGCGACGACCAGCACACCGGATTCACCCTAAGCGTCCTGGAGGTGCTGTGACCGTCTTCGGCTGGGACGCGAGCGATTTCGACTGGAGCCGCGGCCCCATGAACCTCGCCGCCGCGCACAGCGATGGCATCGCCTGGTTCACGCATAAGGCCACCGAGGGCGCCACGATAAGGCATATCCACTACGGGGCTGCGCTCACCCGCGCGCGCGACGCCGGCATCCCGGTCCTCGGCGCCTACCACGTGGTGCGCTCTGCCGGCGCGCTGTCGGCTCAGGTCAAAGCATTCCTGGCCTACCTGGACGAGGCCACGCCGTGGTGGAGGGCGCACCCCAACTTCTTCCTGCAGGTCGACCTCGAGCTGTGGTCCTACGACGCGGTGGCCGCCTCGACCGGGACCGCGTTCGCCGAACAGCTCGCCGCGGCGACCGGGCACGCGGTCATCATCTACGCCAGCAAGGGCCAGTACGGAAACGCGCTCGGCGGCTCGAGGCCACTGTGGAACGCCAACTACCCGTCCAGCCGAAGCGGCGGATACGCGTCGCTGTACGCGGCTGCCGGCGGCGACCACGGCCCTGGCTGGGCCAGCTACAGCGGCCGTGTCCCGGTCTTCTGGCAGTACACCTCGAGCGCCACGATCGGCACGCAGCCAGGCTGTGACGCCAACGCCTTCCGCGGCTCCCTCGACGAGTTGCTCACGCTCACCTCAGGAGGATCCGTGCACACCATCGACGACGTCTACAACGCGGTCGTGTCGATCGCCAACGGAGGACAGCCGCCCACCGGACACTCGGCGGTACCGGACTGGGTCAAGACGATGCAGACCGCGGCCGGGCAGACGGCCACGGTAGCCGCCTCGGTGCAGGCGCTGCAGGCCGACGTCGCCGAACTCAAGGCCGAGGGCTCGACAGTGACGCTGGTGCCGGAGCAGATGACCCAACTCCTCGCCGCCTTGCAGGGTCTCGTGCCGACGCTCGAGGAGCTCCGCGGGATCGTCGACGCCGCAGTCAAGGCGAGGCTCGACGGCTCGACGATCCACACCGTCGGCTCCTAGCATCACCAGCTCCGTCCGCCCAGACCCTGCAGACGGTAGGTCCCCCATGCTCGATTCCCTTGTCCCCTGGGTAACCCAAGGGGGTGCTGTCGGCCTGCTGGCCGGTGCCACGTGGATGTTGTTCACCGGCCGCCTCGTGACGCGCCGTATCCACGAGCAGGCGGTCGGCCGCGAACGCGAACGCGGCGACGACTGGCGCGACGCCTACCGGGCCGCCGACGCCCGCGCCGACGTACTCGATAAGCAAATGACGGAAATCCTTACCTTCGTCCGCACCGCCCGGGAGGCGGCATGACATGGCGCTGGCCGTGGCGGCACCGGAAAGAGCACGCCGAGAACGGAAGTGCGGCGGCAGCGAAGGAGCGGGCGGAGCAGGCCCGGGCGGATCAGGTCCGCCGCTGGCCCGAGGTGCTCCGCGCCCGTGACGATCTGGCGAGACTGGCTGAGCAGGCGATGCGGAGGCCGACGTGACCGCTGCGATCACCATCGCGATCGCCGCCGGGTTCCTCGCTATGTGCGCGTTCGTCGGTCTCTACTGGCGGTCCGACTGGCGGCACACCAGCGTCGGCCGGAACCTGATGGCCCTCCCGGCTGTCCTCGGTGCGCTCTTGGGCCTCTGGCTCATTGCGAGGATCGCCGGACCGCTCCCCGTCTGGCTGTGGCTCGCCCTGATCCTCGCCCTGGACGCCGTCATGTGGTGGCGGGTCGCCATCCTGTGGCGTCTCCAGCGGGGTCAGTCCCGCTGACGCTGCTGTCCGAAGTTCGGGTCGACGCAGTCCATCCGATCGACGATCGCCCCGTCGTCGCGCCTCAGGTACAACCTCGCGCCGCAGTGGCAGCGCCATGACGGATGACCGCCGTGCTCGTAGCAGGGCGAAAAGGTCCGCTGCCAGCCGCCACTGCCCCACGGATGCCCGGCCGGGCACTCCTCGGGGTCGACCAGCCTCATTCCCTGCTCGCCCCACGGCACATAGCCGGGCGGGATCTCGTGCTCCATCAGCCCACCGTAGGAGAAGCCGTGACCAGTCCGCAGCAGCCGTCCGTCGGACGGGTCGTCCACTACGTCAGCCACGGCAGCCCCGTGCAGTCCGACGGCACGCAGGTATTCGCCTCGAAGTGCCGCGCGGCCATGGTCACCGAGATCACCGACTGCGATGCGCACACCGAATGCGTCGGCCTGTTCGTGGCCAACCCGACCGGGATCTTCCTCGACCAGCACGTGCCGCACAACGAGACCACCGAGCAGCGCGGCGGCACCTGGCACTGGCCCGAAAGAGTCTGAGGAGGCTCACCATGAAGACAGCGAAGTTCTGGGTGGCGCTGGCCACGTCCGTGCTGGTCGCGGTCAGCCAGCTGACGCTCCCGGCCAACGTTCAGCAGTGGGTGGCCGTAGCCCTGTCGGTGCTCGGCGCCATTGCGGTGTTCGCGGTACCGAACGCGCCGGCCGTGACCCCGCCTGCGGACGGCTCCGTCAGCCGCTGACCCGCACACGACAGCACCCCCAGTCTCGCCTCGCGGCGGGGCTGGGGGCGCTTCTCTGCGTCCAGGTGGGTAAACGTTTCCCGGGTGCTGGCCTGCCGATCAGCCCTCGAGCTCCTCACAGCGGGCCAGGATCGCCAGGGCGAACCGGCGGGCCGTCCGCACGTCCAGCAGCAAATCGAACGCCTGGTCGCCGCGGCCGTAGAGCTCGACCCGGTCCTGGGCGGTCTCTACGTCGATGACCAGATCGGTGTCGGTCTCGAAGTCCTGCATCTGCATGTCTCTGTCCCTCCCTATCCTGGGAGGGCGCTGGAGGTGTTTCCGGCATCTCCAGCGCCCCGCTGTCCTCAGTGGTTGTTCTTGATGATCTCGATCGCCTTCAGCATCCCGGCCCGCTCGGCGGCGCTGGTGTCGTCCTTCAGGAACTCCTTCAGCGTGTCGAGGATGTCGGCGACCGTCTGCTTGGTGGCCTCGTCAGCGGCTTCGATCATCGCGTCTTCGAACTCGTTCTGCGTCATGTCCATCTCCCTCATCGCTGCTTGTTCCTTAAGTATGCAGCGTTCAAGCTGCTTTATCCAGGCCCTCTGACCTGGGAAAACACGACAGCCTGCCGCCTGCCGGCGCAGGAGCGGAGATCTGGTGGCGCGGGTGACCCGCTATGTCCGCTTTGATATAGACCCATGGGTAACTTGTTCGGAGAGTAAGCGATCTTCAATGCCCACGAAACGGACAGGAGGATGCAGCGCTAGCGCTTCGTCATTAGGAACTGGCCAAAAGGATGAGTAGTAAACCGGATCGAAACGGACACGTGTTGGAAAATGGTGGCTAGATGATCTCTGCCATGTTGGATTCAGGAACGAAACGGACAGCACGAAGCGTGAACGCTGCCTTCTTTGCTACGCTGACCGGGTGCCCACCATCCACATCACCGTCGACGGGCGCGAGGCGCTCACCGTCGAGCAGGCCGCCGCGCGCTACGGCCTGGCACCCTCATCCGTCCGGGCCGCACTGACGCGTCTCGGCACCGCGATCACCCCGGCCGCCATGCTCGACGGCCGCAAGCCCCTCTACGACGCGGAGGCCCTGGACGCCGCCATGGAGGCGCGGCCAGGAAAAGGCGCGCCGGGCAAGCCCAAGCGCGCCACCGGGAAACGTTTACCCTAGGTCCAGGTCGCCGAAGGCCCCTCATGCGCCAGCATCTCCGCACGCGCCAACAAGGTGGCGGCCACCCGCCGAAGCGCGGCCGCCGCGAGCATTCCCGATCCGACCTCGTCGGAGATCTCCACTTCGGTCGCCTCGTCGTCCAGCACGACCACGGTCACGCCGTCGCGCTCTTCCAGCCGGGCAGTCAGATATTGAGCGGACAGCGTTACGACCGCCTCGTCGACCTCCGCCATCACCGGCTCCCGACGCTCTGCCAGATGGCATCACCTGGCCGGCTTACCATGTCAGGCTCGCCAGGTCGTCCTCGTCCCTGCGTCGACAGTCCAGGCATGCGCACGGATCCGCCTCTGCGGCCTTCCGATCCCGCCGTGAGGCGCGCCGGGCGATGGCCACGAAGCACGGCCATTGCTGGCCGCAGCCGCTGCATGCCTGCTGCCACCACTTCCGTCGGTGCCTCACTCCGCTGTCGATGATCATTTCGCACCTGCCAGCAGGAGATCCTCGACGAGGATCCCGACCACGATGATCGTCCCGAGTACACACCGGATGATCCGGTCGAGCCACATCGGGATCACGTGCACCTCCAGGTCTGGGGCGCCGGGCGGGGTGGCGGTGCGACCACCCTCGAAGGAGGCTCGCAGCACACGCCAGCGCAGAACGCGAGCACCCCGCCCGGCTTCTTGGGGAACCGGATCCCTGGTGCTATCCGAGGGGCGGTCCTAGACTCAAGCTAGACGACTTAGTCGACTAGGTCGAGAGGGGACGCGAGATCAAGATGAGCGACCTGGTCGACATGGTCGACTTGCGGGTGATTGACTCGGAGGGCTATCCGAGGAGTCCCCACATGTCCATACCGCTGTACACCCAGCTCGCGGAGCAGCTCCGCGAGGAAATCCGTGCCGGCCGACTCAAGCCCGGCGACCGGCTGCCGTCGCAGTCCGCCCTCAAGGAGCAGGGCTGGACTCACGGCGTGATCATCGCTGCCATGCGCGAGTTGAAGAACGGCGGCTGGACGCGCGGCCAGCCGGGGCAGGCCGTCTACGTGCATGATCACCCTCCGGTGTAGCCGGACAGACGGTGCGTGATCACCCATATGGGGGATAGGTCAGACTGTTAACAACCGATTACGTTGCGACATTATCTTCGCGCCAGACCCAGGACCCCGGCCTCCCGCGAACTCGTGACGAGTGAAGGGAGCGATCATGGGCGTGCGGGCCCTGATTATGATCAACAACAGTGGGGCGGTCGACACCACCAGGCAGCTCGAGGTCTGCTCGACGTACATCGAGACGGTGCCCCATCTCGAGCTGGCCGGGCTGCTGCGACCCGGCAGTGACCGGGCCGACGCTGCGGCTGCGGTCCGCAACGGCGAGGCGGACGTCATCGTCACCGCCTACCGGGATCCGAAGCTCGAACTCTCCCAGGAGATCGAGGCGGCCGGCGGCCACGTCGAATACGTGCAACTCACCGAAGTGTCCCGACTCACCGTGCGGAGCATCATCGCCAACCTGGCCCGCCGGCTCGACTGGTCGGCGGCCACCATCGCCCGGGCGATCGGCGCCACCACCGCGGACGTCACCGACCACCTGCGCCGCTCGACCCTCCCCCGGAAGAGGTAAGTAACCGCCAGCAACCAGATAGGTATCCGAACGCTCGACGCCCGCTCGCGATCACGCGAGCGGGCGTCGATACTTGCCGCAGTGCTCGGTTCTGCTAGCTGGCGATCTGAGACAGGTAGGAGGGTGTCGCCAGGCCCCGCACGGCCTGGCGACACTCATCCTCGGTAGCGCCGGCGTAGATCTCGGTACTGGTCAGGCTGGAGTGACGCAGCTGCCGCTTGAGGACGAACGCATCGTTTCCGCCATCACGGAGCCGCTTGGCGTAGGAATGCCGCAGCCTGTGCAGGCTCACCCCGGGCAGGTCCAGTTTCCGACGGAAGTGCACGGCGGACCGGATCGAGATCCACCGGGCATCCGCCACCCCGCCCACGGACTCGACGAGCAGCCCGTCCGGAAGGTCGCGAATGGCCTCGAGCAGTCCCTCCGGCCGGCCCGGGACGGTCGCCGAGCCGCCACCCTTCGCCTTGCGGATGTAGACGTCCTCCTCGCCGACGTCGGCCTTGCGCAACCCGGCGATCTCGCAGCAGCGCAGCCCGGTCTCGTAGGCGATGACGGCGCACAGCCGGTACGGCTCGGCGGCGCGGGTGAATACGATCTCCAACTCCCGCGGGGACAGCGGCCGTGGGAGGCCCTTGCGGGCGTGCGGCCGCTTCATGCGTGCCATCGGATTGTGGTCGAGGAGGTCCACGTCCTCTTCGGTGGCCCAGGCGTAGAAGCGGGCAGCGTGGCCGTGGTACGTCTCGCGGGTGGCGTCCGACCACGCCTCGTTGCCGAGGAACTTCTCGATCTCGGCCCGGCTGGTGACCGCCAGTCCGAGTTGCAGGGCCGCGTCGAGCCGGACGAGCAGGTCGGCGGCGTCGCCGACGGTGCGCTTGCTGAGCCCCCGGGACCGCAGCGCTGCGACATGCAGCTGAATCAATTCATTCATGGAACGATCCTGCGCCGACGAGGATCGACCGCTCCTCGGCTGTGAGGGCCCGCTTCTGCCGCGACCGGCGATATCCGGAGACGCCGCCGGGTCGTCCCTTCGGCCCATGGTCGACCGTCTTCGTCGGTGGCCGATCGGGTCGTTCAACATTCGGAAGCGTAGGTTGCCCAGGCCGTCTGTCGCCGACCGGCAGCAACTCGACCGGTGCCACCCCCAGCGCCGCAGCGATAGCTTCGAGGTCGTGAAGGTCGATCGTCTGCTTGCCCGACAGCCGGTAGGAGATCCAGGCCTCCGACCGTCCTAGTGACCGGGCGAGCGCCGCACCGCTCACCCGCCTTCGCCCCATCAATGCCCTGATTTCTTCGGCCACGCGCTCCGTAAGAGTCGTCGCGCGCTCCGTTGGTGTGGTCGTCATGCCCTCAATAGTCCGGCTTAACTGCGCAAGGGTCAATCTCCTAGCGCAAGCCGATCTACCTAAGTATTGACACCCTTACGCTATTCGTAGGAGACTTCACCCATGGCCGAGAACCTTCAAGCACACGTAGCCCAGGAAATCCGGGCGGAGATGGGCCGGCAGCGCACGACCGGCGCCGAGCTCGCCCGCCGCCTCGGCGTGTCGGAGGCCTACATCTCGCGCCGCCTCGCCAACGACGGCACCTGCTCCCTCGGCGATTTGGAGCGCATCGCCGACGTCCTCGGCGTCCGCGCGGCCCGGTTCTTTCCGCAGCTCACCGAGGACGTGGCGGCGTGAAGAGCGAGAGCGTCAAGTCGAAGACAGGCCTGGAGCTGAAGGCTCAGGCCGCTGCGCTTCGCCGGCCGCCCGCCGCTCAGCCGAAGACTCGTGCCGAGCAGCTCGCCGACTACCGCCAGATCGTGGTCGAGGGGCAGCGCAACTTCGTCACGGTCGGCACGGCGCTCGGCCTGATTGCGAAGGAGCGGCTGTTCAAGGACGCCGGTTTCAAGTCGTTCGAGGACATGGTGGCCGCGGAGTTCGACATGGCCACGTCGACCGCGTATCGCCTGGTAGACGCTGCGCGGGTCGTAACGATCTTGTCCCAAGTTGGGACGATTGAATCGAAGATTAAGAATCAGTCGCAGGCGCTAGCGCTGGCCCCGCTGGTCAAGGACCGCGAAGCCATGGTCCTCGTGATCGCCGCGGCCGAAGCGCGCGCTGCCAGGCTGACCGCCGACCTGCTCACCGAGGTCCGTGTCGAGCTGTACCCGCACACCGAGGTGATCGACGGCGAGGTGGTCCCCGAGAAGTCGGCGCTCGTGCGCGGCGTACGGAAGGCGATCGAGCAGGCCGCCGAGAAGACCGCGGAGCCCGGACCTGAGCCGATGCCGGTCGAGGTCTACCGCTGCGAGAAGTGCAACCTGGGCCTGCCCGGCGGGATCGTCAAGGCTGCGCAGCGCCGCTGCCTCGGCTGCGACCCGAACCGCGAGCACTTCGCCCGCGAGGTCGGCGGACCGTGCGTCGAATGCAACCCCGAGACCCCCGCGGCCGTTCCCGCGGGAAGCACCGAGGACGCTTCCCCAGCTCTCGGTGAGCCGGACGTCGACGACGAGGTGGCGTTGACGTCCGGCACCCAAACGGCTGCCGCTGAGGGTGGACTGCTTTCACCTGCGGCAGATGGAGTCGAGGCGGTTACTGCCTTTCTCGCCGATGACGCTCCAGCCCCGGACGGTGGTGGCGCGGGACCAGCCCGGTTGCTGCCGTCCGGGGTAACCCCCGAAGAGCGCACCGAGGAAGAGGCCGTCGAGCCTCCCGTAGACACCCCGGCTGCTGACCACGAGCCCCACTCCCCGCAGCAGCCGGGGCAAGACTCTCCGATCGGTCGGGACCATCTGGCAGAAGAGCCGTCACCTGACGGGCCAGCCGTCGCTACAGCCGACCGGTCGGAGACCGACCACCACCAGGTTGCAGGGGTGTCATCTGGTGGTGAGACGGCTCCCGCGCCGGGGGACGCGGTAGAGCCGGTACTGGAGGACGGCGGCAGTTTGCCCCCCGAGCTGCCGTCCTCCAGCGACCCCACCTGGATGCCCGACACCTGGTCCGGTGCCAACGGTGACGACGTCCTCTACCTGTTCAACCTCATCGAAGAGGCGATGGACCGCGTGGAACCGGATGTGGTCGGGCCGGTCCTGACCGTCGAGGAGATCGCCTCACTGCACAAGGTCGCTGACCGGGTGGCGCAGATCGCGTCGCTGGTCGAGCACTGGCAGCGCACCCCGTAGAGCTCCGGGTCGGCCGGTGTGCCCTTTCCGGCGACTGGCGTCTCCGCTGAGACAGCCGCTGGCCGTCCCGGTCACCAAGACACAGACACAGCAAAGCGGCCCCGCAGTCACCCCTAGCCCGGGATCGCAGAGCCGCCCTAACGGAAGGAAATGTAGCAGTGAAGACCGTCAGGCGCGATGAGAGCCCGGCTGCGATCGCCGCCGCCGAGTTGGCCGAGGCCGAGCACCAGTTGCGCGACCTCGGCATCCCGATCCACGGACCCGAAGACGATGACCCGCTCGATCAGTCTGGCCGTGCTGTGCGAGGGCTGCCGGTCGAGATGCCGGCCAACTCCTGCCCCGGCGGCCTGTGGTGCCGCTGCCCGCAGTCGACGCCGTGCCCGGTGTCCACCCTGGATGGTGGACAGTGACCGGCCACCGCAAGCTCACGCAGGCAGAGTTGATCGCCGAGGCCAAGAAGCTCTTCGGCGACGACCCGAAGACGTACGCGTTCAAGTGCCCGAACTGCGGCGACATCGCCAGCATCCAGGGCTTCATCGACGCTGGCGCCGACCCCGCCCGGGCTGGGCAAGAGTGCATCGGACGCAGCCTCGGCGCTCTCACCAAGCCCAATCTGACGAACACGCGCGGCTGCGACTGGGTTGCGTACGGGCTGTTCCGTGGACCATGGGAGATCGTCCTGCCGGCCGAGGGTGAGCAGCCGGAGCACTCCGCTTGGTCGTTCGCTCTCGCCGGGGCGGTGTCCGAGTGAACACCCTCTACCGCGTGGTCGGGGTCGGACCCGACGGTGAGCGTGAGATCGGGATGGCCCGACCGCGCGACGAGGCCATGCGCATCTTCGATGCCGTCCTGGCCAACCGCACGGCGGACTTCCACCCGTACGCCGATGTCCGTCTCCTCGTCGAGCCTGTGGCGGCGACGCGATGACCGACATGGACCTGTACGTCAACGGGCTCGCGGCCACGCCGGTGCGGGTGAAGCTCCTCGAGGCCATCCGGGACACCCGGGGTCGGATCTCCTACGACCCGATCTCCCGGGCGGCCTACGACAACTCCAGCGGCCGGAAGATCACCGCGCAGCTGAAGGAGTTCATCGACCACGACTGGATCCGCCCGCGCCGGCCGGACGAGCCGTTGACCGGCGGGGAGTGGTCGGAGCAGCGGACCTACTACCGGGTCACGGAGTCCGGCGAGGCGGCTATCGAGAGGGGAAAGCGGTGAGAGTGCCGATCAGCGACGAGGTGCTCACGGCGATGATCGTCGAGCACGAGAAGCACCTGGACCGGCTCGTCGACTTGTACGGCGAGATGAAGGCCAGGGACGCGGCCGACGGCACGGACGCCGACGAGCCGTCGCTGGGCGGTATCACGATGGCCGCCCAAATGATGCCCGACGAGATGCTGCACCTGCTCTTCTCGCTCGCCGTGCGCAGGCTCGCCCAGGCGTCCCGGTGAACGGCCTCGTCATCGCGGCGCTCGTCTTCCTGCTGCCGCTCGTAGGGCTGGCGCTCGCGGGTAGCCCAGCTCCCGTCGAGGAGGAGCGAGATGACGGCTGAGCCGTACCCGTTCACCGACGGGGGCTTGCGCGCCGCCCTCGACGCCCTCGGCAGCACGACGGACGAGATCGCCGCCACGCTGCTACGTCTCGGCCACCGGGGCGTCCAGATGGTCGCCTGCCGCTGCCCGATCGCCTCCTACCTGACGGCCGTCATGGACGCCAGCGAGGTCGAGGCGAGCCCGGCCAGCGTCAGGGTCCATCACCTCGACTTCCCGTTCCCCGTGCGCGGCATGGTGCCGACGCCTGTCGCCGCGTTCATGTCCCGGTTTGACGTCGGTGACTACCCGGACCTCATCGAAAAGGAGCCCAGCGATGGGTCTTGATACCTCTCACGGCTGCTGGCACGGCGCGTACGGCGCGTTCTCACGCTGGCGCGACAAGCTCGCCGAGGTCGCCGGATATGCGCTCTGGCCGGTCATCCACGAGCCCGACCAGTTCGGGCGCGGCTACGGGCGGGACACCGTGATGATCGACTGGGGGCACGTCACCGAGGCGAACCTTCAGGGCGAATGGGAGACCACGCCCGCCGATCCGCTGCTCGTCCTTATCGCCCACTCGGACTGCGACGGCGTCCTCCGCCCGGCCCAAGCCGGTCCACTCGCCGACCGCCTTGCCGAGCTTCTGCCGCTGCTGCCCGACGAGGTGGCGGCCGGGCACATCGGCCACTGGCACACCAGTACGCAGCGGTTCATCGACGGACTCCGCGCAGCCGTCGCGGCCGACGAAGAGGTGGTGTTCGCGTGACCATGTACCTGATCGGTGCCCTGGTAAGAGCGTGGCACCGCATGTCCCGGGGCGGGCTCCGGCCGTCCGAGCGGCGCCGGCAGCGGTCGATCGCCGCGCTGGCCGCCCGGCACGCCGACGCGATCCCCGCCGCCGACGTCGCGCTCGTCGAGGCCCATCACGAACTGATCACCAAATGGCGGACCGACGAGCAGCCGGTCATCGAGCCGGTGCGGCGTCGCACGGTGATGCGGCGGCCGGCACGCTGGCAGCGGGTCGCCGCCGCCCGGGTAGCGGTCGCCCTGGACCGTGCCGCCGACCCGCTCCGTGGGCCGCTGCGTGGGCCGCTGGCCGCGCCCGTCGTCCTGTCCTCGGTGCGCTTTTCAGAGCCCGCACCGTGGCACCTGGAGTCGTTCACGACCGGCTGGACCCGGGCCGAGATGGACGCGCTCGTCGCCGAGGCGAAGGCGATGGCAGGTCGATGAGCATCTACGAGGGCCGGATCGCCTACTTCCCCAACCACGCGGCGGCCAGCCGGAGAGACCTCGACTTCTGGGTCGGCCTGTACCGCGAAGCCACGGCCGACGTGCCGCGCGACTACGGGCGCGAGCGCGCGACCGCCGTGCTCACCTTCGCCGACGAGCTGCTGAGCACCACGACGAAACAGACCCTCGCCGGAATGGTGACCGCTGCGGTCGAGCGGGTCGACGACGCGGAGGCCATGGCGGCGAAGACCGTCAGCAACTGGGAAGAGATGACTGAGGCTGCGGTGGAGCGGTACCGGCTCGCATGGGTGTCCGCCCGCACCCGCGCACAGTGCCTACATGACGCGCTCATCGAAGCCGACGACGAGCGGGATGCCCTCCGTGCCGAGCTACGCGCCCGTGACGAGGCAGCCCGATGAGCCCGCTGCGCTGGTACCGCAACCGCCGCTCGCTGTCCATGCCGGCCCGGATCGGTACGGCTATCGCGGGTCACGTCGAGTTCGGCTACGTCCCTGATGCCATCGGCGCGGATCTGGACGAGCCGGTCCTTCGACCGCTGGAGTTCCCGACCGCACTCGACCCGGCACTTCGACCGGACACCGTCCACATTCGACGAAAGGAAGCGGCATGACCGACCCGAAGAGCTTCGACGACTCGGCGCTGCTGGCCGACGGCCGCCCCGTTATCCGCTGTGGCTGCGGCTTCCTGGCCGTGTCCGACGACCAGCAGGACAACCAGTGGGCGTACACGGATCACGTCGCGCGCTCCTGCCCGCTCGCGCCGGTGCGCCCCGTCGTGCACACCCGCCAGCCCTGGTACGGGCCGCTGTTCTCGATCTGGGGGCTGCTGATCGTCTTCACCATCTGCTACGCGATCCTCGCCGGTACGGGGCACGCGAAATGGTGAGCACGCCCGTCGAGGAACTGCGCTCTGCTGCAGTACTCCTACGCCAACGTGCTACGGACGCAACCCCGGGACCGTGGTGGTTCGACGAGGACGACATGTGCTGGCGGCTGCACGGCGTCGCCGGCCGTATCCCTGGCGACGACCTCATTCCGGAGCAGGTCATCAACTCGCAGATCCTGAAGGCACCGAAACGCGGCACGTCGATGGCCGAGTACTGGCCGAACGCAGCCGACGGCGCCTGGATCGTCACCATGAACCCGCTCGTCGGGCTGGCCCTGGCGGACCTGCTCGACCAGCACGCCGGAATCTGGACGGTGCTCGCTGGCCCAGACCTGCCGGATCCTCCCGACGACGACCCGCTTCACCGGCTGGCCCGGCTGATCCTCGGTGGTGGCTCGTGACCGAGGACGAGATGCGCATCGAGGTCCAGCGCGCCCACGCCCGCGCGAACGAGGCGGCCCGGCTGTCAGCCGCCGCGCGGGACGAGGCCGACGACCTCCGCAAGACCATCGAGGACCTGCGCGAGCAGATCGGCATCGTCCAGGACGCCCGCACCGAACGCGACCTGTGGGCCGTCAACCTGATCGCCGAGCACGGGATCGACTGCGAGTTGCCGGGCGACCCGTTCGCGGCGATCGCCTGGTACATCGGGGAGCTCAAAGACACGGTGGCCACCTACCGGCACCTCGCCGACTCGTCGATCGCCACCCGCGAGCAGGCGTGGCGTCGGCTCGAAGAGGTCGCCGAGCTCATCCGCAAGCCCGTCGGTGGTGACTCGTGAGCACCTTCGTGAGCCCGAGCCGCTGCACGTCCTGCAACGCAAACATCATCTGGGCGACGACGGCCGCCGGCGGCAAGGCGATGCCGGTGGACGTCGAGCCGCACCCCGACGGCAACGTGCTTTTGACGGAGCGGGTCGGCCGGTCGCCGCTGGCCGAGGTCGTAGCACCGGGGCAGGACAGCCTCATCGCCGGTGAGCCTTTGCGCCGCTCGCACTTCGTGACCTGTCCGCAGGCCGATCAGCACCGGAGGTCACGGTGACCGGCGACCGCCTATCGGTACAGCTGACCCCACGCTCCCGGGCTGCCCTGGGTGCACTGGAGCAGCGGACCGGGGATTCGACGACGGACACGGTCAACCGGGCGATCCAGGTGTACGCAGCGCTGACGGAGCAGGCGGACCGGGCCGGCGTGACGACGATCGAGATCCCGTGGGACGAGGCCGGCGCGCTGCACCTGAAGATCTCGCGGCGGCCGTTCGGGCGGTGGCTGCCATGGTGACCATCTCGGACGGCCAGCTGCCGTGGGTCATCGGCCTAAGCTGTGCGATCGCTGTCATGGCCGGCTCGCTGCTGGTGTTGGCGTGGGACAGCATCCTCAAGCGCCGGGAGCGGATGCGGCGGGGTCGGGCGATCGTGGCCAAGACGATGGCCCCTGACCACGACGCGGAGATTCTCGCTGTCGCCGAGCAGGCCCTCGAGGAACGGCCGGAGCTGTTCGACGACGACGCCGCCACCGTCCTGCGCGCACTCTCGATCGCCGACGGAGCAGAAGCCGCCTTCGTCAGCCCTGGGCATCCCGACGCTGATGCGCTCCTCGCTGCGCTTTTTCCCAGGTCCAAGAACGCACCGAAGGAGGGACCGTGAAGCCGCCGTTCGCGTACTTCGGCGGCAAGACCATGCTGGCCGATCGGATCGCCGCGCTGCTGCCCGAGCATGGCCACTACGTGGAGCCGTACTGCGGCTCGCTCGCGGTACTGCTGGCCAAGCAGCAGGTGAAGATCGAGACGGTCAACGACCTCGACGAGGAGTTGGTCACGTTCTGGCGGGTGCTGCGCGACCGGCCAGAGGACCTCGCGCGGGTGTGCGCGCTGACCCCGCACTCTCGCGCCGAGTATCTCAGCTCGACGCAGCGGTCCGGCCTGGATGAGTTGGAGGTCGCGCGCCGGGCGTGGACCCGACTGTCGCAAGGCCGTGGGCGGACGCTACGCGACGACAAGGTGGGCTGGAAGCACTACGTCTACCCGTCCGGGACGTCGTCGAGCCTGCCCGACTACCTCGACGCCTATGTGGAGCGGATGGCCGCGGCCGCGGCGCGGCTGCACGCGGTCTCCCTGGAGTACATGCCGGCGCTCGATCTCATCGCCAAGTACGGCGCCGAGCCGGATGCGCTGCTCTATGTCGACCCACATAGGCGTCGAGGT
>Ga0247682_1000101_pt1 | contig 32605 bp, 54 predicted proteins | sample CNK23_metaG_FD_190130 | JGI IMG/M metagenome (GOLD analysis project Ga0247682, IMG submission 190130) | Soil microbial communities from Purdue University Martell Research Forest, Indiana, United States - CNK23 | ecosystem: Environmental > Terrestrial > Soil > Temperate forest > Bulk soil...
AAAAGCCAGTCGTTCGATTCGGAAGAGCCGCGCGAAGTTCGCGAAAGAACGCACGGCCGCGGCGCGCTCGGCTCGCGCCGCGCGCACCTTAATAAAACGCCTCGGCGAGAGTCTGGCCACGCGCATCGCCGCCGCGCAGGCAAAGGTGGAAATCGCTGATGAACGCTTCGAAGCACTCGAGGAGCTCACGCCCGACTTTATCCGCGCTGAGTTGTCGCTGACCATGGTGGGTCAATACGGCGCTCCGTTCGGGCCGTTGCTCACGGAGATCGCCGAGCACTTAGAAACCAGCTTCAACGATGCCGACTCAGACCTCGAGGCGCTGATTGAAGCAATCGAAGACACCAAGGCGCCGTGACGGCGTGCCCGCGAGCACAGCTTGCAAAAAACTGCAATGCTCGATCGCGGGTACCCCTGACGCTGCGCGGCGCGCGAGCGATCCGGCGCTAGTTCGGCGGCCGCGCTTGAAAGGGTTGATCCCGGTGGGCGATCCCGGTTAGTCCGATCCTCCCCCGGGTCACCAACCCGGGGGAGAATCCTTGGAGCGACAGATGCTACCTGTCCAATGCCGACAACACCCAACCACACCCGCCCAGCCGCCGCAAACGCTCCCCGCCCACTGACGGCCCGGCGCGCGCGCGTGCTGGCCCGCTGTACGCTCGGAATCGACCCCTGGGAGGCCGAGCGCTGCATTTCGACGGGCACACGCAGCGTTTCGCAGGCGGTCGCCTGGTGCGAGCGTTCCTGCCTCATGGTGGACGAGCGAGCCCCAACCCCGCGTTGGCGGCTGACCGAGCTCGGCCGGCTCGTGCTCCGCCAAGCTTTTGAGCGGGCCCTCTCATGAGAGCTCGCCCCCGCGTGACCTGGCGCTGGAACGCTTACACCCGGTTCTGTCTGGTCGTTGGCAGCGCCAGGGTATTCCTGGGCGGTAGCGGCGCGCATTTGCCAGGCCCTGACATCCGCAGCTCCCGTCGCGAGTGTGTTCGCGTCCTTTTCGACGGGCGCGATTATCGACCGCTGGCGCCCGCTAATGAGCTGCTCCCGTGGTGGCAGTCGTGAAGCGCGCGCCGAAGCCCACGAAACGACAGCGCCGCTGGAATTATCTGGCCGGGCGCTTGGCCGCGGTGAAGAACCTGCCGCCGAGCCGTGAGCGCGAAGCCCAGTTCGCAGAAATCACGCGCGCCACCCTGGCCATTCAGCTCCGCCGAGTTCGGACGTGACGCACGCGGGCGCTCCCGCCCGCGACTCAGGCCGACGCAGCACAGCAAATCAGCCACGTGGCCGAAATGTACGCTCGGACGTTCCGAGTACTCCGTCCGATGTTCGATCGTCCAATGTGCACGCCGGCGCTGTCAGCGTTGCCATAAACGCATCAAATCGGCGGCGTAGCGCATATTCCGGCGCGGAACGCGCGACTTCTCTTGATACCGACGGCGTAACTCGACCGGGGAACCCGGCGAGGACGCCTAGGGATCGTCTTAACTCGACCGAGCAACGATTACGGGCACTTGCGACGCCGACCGAACCGTCAGCCCAGTGCTCGGCCGCCCGCTGTGCTCGCCGCGTGGCCGTCTGTTCCGTCTTGACTGCATCTGTGTGGTGCAAATTCCACTGGCGACGGGTGCGCGTGTGACGCTGGCCAAGTCCTTTGCGCGCGCGAAGCGCGAGCCGTCCGCCGGCGCGCGCGCGAAACCCCTCCGCCTGCTGACAGCGCGTTCCGAGTGGCTCGCCGACGTGGAGCAATGCACCGCGCTCGTGCGCGAGCAGAAAGCTCGCGAGCTCGAAGCGCGCTCGCGAGCGGTCGGCCTCGAGCGCCGGCGCGAGTGGCGCGAGGAGCGGAACGTCTGGCGCGATCGCCGAAGCGGCCGCACCAGCGACAACGGCAACCGCGCCTCGCGTCCCGAGCTCGTCGCGACGGACCGCGCGCGGATCTTCAACGACCCGCGAGCTCGAGCAGGATCCCAGGACGCGTCCTACGTCGCGCGCGCGTGGGAGGCCGAGCTCGGCGAAACCGAGGAGCGCATCGGCGGCGCGCCGCCGCTTGAAAGCCGCTGGCACACGTCGCGCGCCACGGGCAAGCGCGAGCTCTTCGATCGCGTGGCCCGCTGCGGCTCGAACGATGCGCACCGCGTCACCCTTGTTTGCCGAGGGTGCAAAACGAGCATGCAGATCGAGGTGGGGTGTAACTCGCACTGGTTTTGCGCAGCGTGCCGCGTCCGCACCGCGAACAAGTTCCGCGCAGACTTTGAAACGAAACGCCTCGGACTAGTCGCCGCTGCCACACGCGCTGGCCTAACCCGACGGAGGCAGAAGAAAGAAAACCGCTGGGGCGAGCGCTTGCTAACCGTCACGCTGCCCCACGTCGGCACCGCGGCCGAGCGCGTGCGCGTGCTCAAGGCCACCTGGCTGCGCTTCTGGCGCACGCTCCGCGACCTGGAACGCCCGCACCTGCAGGCTCGCAGCGGCATCACGATCGCCGACATTCCCCGCGGCATGTCCGAGCGCGCCGTGCAGCAGCGCGAGCAGCAAGCAAAAGACCGCTTCGAAAAATACAACAAGTGGCGACGCGCGAGCCGCAAGATCGGCCCGCTGCAGTGGAAGAAACAGATCGAGTTTTTCCCAGCCGAGAGCGGCCTGGGTTGGGGCTCCATGAACGTCGAGCTGTCCCTCTGGGACATGTTCTCTTACTTGCACGTGTTCGAGTGGACGCCGGGCAAGGACGATGCGCAGGGCCACCCGCACATGCACGTCTGGCTCTTCTCTCGCTACCTCGATCGCGACATGCTGCAAGACTTATGGGAGCGTGCCTACGCGCACGTCACGGGCGAGCCGGTGCGGAAGCTCGCGCTCGTGCACATCGAAAAAGCCGGCGGCGACGTAGCGCACGAGCTCGTGAAGTACTTGACCAAAGACTGGGAGGTTTCCGGCAACGGCGCGAAGCGTGCGCTGCCCGAGGTCTTCGCTGCCGTTTATGCCGAGCTTGACGGCAAACGCCTCCGCCAATCGAGCTCGGGGTTTTCGATGTGGGCCGTCGCTAAGGTGGTGGCCTGTCCGTGTTGCGGCTTCGAGCGCGAGCGCGGCCACTGGGCGCGCGTCGACATTGACCACAAGCTCGAGCACCACAAGGACCCGTTAGGCACGGAAGGTCAGATCGGCTGGTACTGGGGCCACGAAGTGACGATCCCGCTCCGGCCTGCCTACTGGCCCACGCTCTGGCAACCGATGCCCCTGGCCGGGGCGGGTGGTCACGCACTCCAAGCAGCACACGACGCGAAAAAGGATGTCAGTTGGGCAGCCTCGACCGCGTTGCGCGTGCTGCGTGAGAAGCTGCGTCATCACGCCGACTTGTCGATCCCGCACGTCGACACGCCAGAGCCACTCGGCTTCGATCCACAGCTCGATCTGTTCTGACCGACCTTGCGCCTGCATATGCGGGTGGATATGCTGCGCGGCATGAAAAACGCGCTCGCTCTGCTCGTCGTCTTGTTGCTCGTGGGCTGTGGCTACTCACATCGAAACAACGATGTAGTGGGACAGCCCAAGTCCGTGGAGTCGACCACGCCGCTGCTCTGTCCGGATCAGCACATCTTGCATTTATCGCTCGGCGTGATGCGCCACGGCGTGGGCTCGATGTCGACCGAAGACATCCGGATCAATATTCCAGACGAGCGCCTGGTGCCGGTTTTGAAAACCGTCGTGGAGTCCGGGAAGCTCATCAACGCCCGCACCAATGAAGCACGCATGCGCTGGTGCAACGAAGAGAAGGAGCTGGTTTCGTTTGAGATCCTCGACGACGACACGCAACCGACGGCGCCGCTGATCCAAGTGCCACCGACCAAGATCGTCGCCCCACCAAACTGAGCGGATGCAAACCAAGATCCGACCCTGGAACCGTCCAGAGCTTCCGTTTGAAGTCGTCGAGCACGAGAAACGCGAGTGCGCATACTGCATCGCCGCCAGAACACTCTGCGACTGGCCGAAGTGGAGCCACTCGGTGTTCTTTCTAGAAAACGACAGCGGCACGATCCGGCGCGTCTCTGGTGATCGATTCGAGTGCACAATCAGCATGACGTGCCGGTCCGTCACTCGGCAGGGTGCACACCGCGAGCTCAGCCGCGCCAACGTCGCGCGCCCATCATGAAAAGTTAGGAGACTCTGCGAATGGCTCAAAAACTCGTCTGCGATGTTTGCGATCACGCCATCATGAACCCTTCGTTCGTGCTGCGCACCTCAGTGCGGCGCGACGTCCAAGCCCCTGAGCAGCGCGGCACGTACCTCGATGTCTGTATGTCGTGCACCACAGAACTGCCCACCAATTGGAAGCGCCTGCTTCACGCGCTCTTGCCCGAAGACGTGAACCTCGGAGGAAAATCAGCATGAAGATGAGCCCAGAAATGAAGCGCGCCTGCTTGTTCATCCGCGGCTTTGTTCAGGCGTATCCGTTCAGCGCTTCTGAGCTCTGCGCGATCTATTGCGTGCTGGCTCTTGAGCAAGCCGAGCGCGCGAGCTCGGGCGTCGCGCTGACGGTTGATCTATGGCTGCAGGCGGCGCGCACCACGTGGCAATGGGCGAAAGGCTAAGCGTGCTCACTGCGCCAAAAACCACAGGCCCTGGCCGCCGCGTCCGATTCGTAACGCGAAAACAGAAGCGCAACCCACGCCGCCTATTGGAGTCCGTTGCCGAAGACTGGGCGCGCTGGGAGCGCGCCTGCAAGCTGCAGGGCCTCAACTGGTCCGAGTTCGCGCGCCGAGCTCTGAACCAAGCGAGCGCGCTGGCCTTCCTTGAGCACGCTTCGAAACCCAAGACGAAAGCCCGACCATGACCGAACGACCACGCCCCGAAAAGCTCGACGACTGCGACACAGAGCCGGCGCCCCCTCCCGACTGGGAGCACCACGGCTCGCCGGTACCGCCGCCGATCTGCGTGGTCTGCGATGGCATGCACGGCGACCACGATCCTGCCTGTCCGATGTTCCACGGAGTCGAACCATGAGCCGAGTTAAAGAAGCCGTTTTAGATGTGACTAACGCTATGCACAATTGGCGCGCGGACCCCAGTCCGAAGAACGCCGAGCTCGTCACCGTTGCCGTGCATCGTGTCAGCGGTTTTGCCCTCGAGCTGGAAGTCATTCTGAACGCTCAGCAGGCAAGCACCGAAGCCGTATCAGCGCTTCAATCCCTGACCGAGCACGTTACGAACGCCCTGCCACAGGTCTGCCAAACCTGCGAACACATCGCGGCGTTTCACGTTCCGAATTGTCTCGGTGTTTGCACTGACGGCGAGCGCTGCAACTGTCTTGCGTTCAGGGCGCCAGAATGAGCCACACCCCGAGCCGGAAACTGCAGTGTTCGGCGATCATGGCGTTTCCTCAGCGCTCGAGCAGCCGAGAGAAGATCCTCAACCCCACGAACCGCTGCACCACGAGCGGCACGCTGCACACCTGCGGCCGCGTGCTCTGCTGGCTGCACGGCAAGCGCTTCGACGAAGGCAAGCCCGTCACCTTCGCCGCGGACTCGGCCAACACCGTGCGGCTGCTATTCCCGAACCAAAAGATCGATCTGGCGCCCATCGCCGAGGCCAAGTCGTGAAGCGCGCGCCCTGGGCGACGATCGAGGTCGAAGGCGTCACCGTGCACTTCGAGCGCGACGACGGCACGATCGCGTCCTACTTGCTGAGCGCGGAAAACGCGGCCGCGTTGGTTGCCACGGTGACGGCCAAGCTCGCCGAGCTCCGCACGAGCCCCGACCTGCAGAAGAAACTCGGATCGGCGGCGGTCGATGCTGTCATCGACTGGTTCGGAAAGCGCCGGTAATGCCCCACCACCCCGGAGAACGCACCTACAATTGGACCGACTTGACCGGCACGCAAACCGCCGGCATTCGCGTCCTAGGCGTTGCCCCGTCTTCGAGTCGCGGATCTCAGTGGTTCGTGGAGCACACCCGCTGCGGCCACCGGGAGATCCTGCTCGGCACCAAGATCCGAGCGATGCGAAAGCAGGTGCGCGCTCGCATCTTCCGGATCTGTTTTCCAAAACGCGAGATCACATGAAAGACCCCTTCCGCCACGCCGCGCCCCTCGGCCACGGTCGCCACCTGCACCTCGGGTGCGGCCCTCACCTCTTGCCGCGTCCCTGGGAGAACTTCGACGCCGAGGTAGACCTCCGCAAGCCGCTCCCGTTCCCGGACCGCTGCGCGCTGTTCATCATGGCCGAGCACGTGATCGAACACGTGCCCTTCGTCGCCGGCATGGCCTTCCTGAAGCAGTGCTACCGCGTGCTGGAGCCGGGCGGCGTGCTGCGCCTCGCCTTCCCCGACGTGACGAACTTCTACGAAGAAACCGACGGCTCGGGCCGGATCGATCTCTACCTCGATTTCTTGCGCGGGCTCGGCGCGCCGCACCAAGGACTGACCGACATTTACGAATTCATTCTGACCAACTCAGGCCATCAATCGGCGTGGACCAATGACCTCGGATTTGCGGCGCTAGAGGTCGCGGGCTTCCGTGAGATCTACGCGGGCGAATACGGCCGAAGCCCACACAACCCGCTCGACGGCATCGACGGCCACCACCTCACTTCATCGCTGACCGCTGCGACTTTAGAAACCACCGTTATCGAGGCCACCAAGTGAAACGAACCATCGTAGTCATTTCGTACAACCGACCGATCCAAGAGCCAACGCGCGCGCTGCTCGGCGACCTCATGAAACAGGGCGTGGCGGTGGTCACGCAGAACGGTTGCGCCGATGTGGCACTCGCCCGGAACCTCGCCCTGACGGGCGCCTGTCAGGCGTACCGCCAATTGCTGGAAAAGGCGGGACCGGACACGCCGGCGCGCGACACATTCCTGATGCTGGACGATGACATGTTGTTCACGCTCGACCAGGTGCAGACCTTGATCGAGCACACGCGCGAAACCGGCGTCGCGGCCTCGGCCATGTACGCAACCGCAGTCGGCACGCTCGCCGCGATGCGCCTCCGCGAGCCAATCGACAACGAGGCCCAACGCTGGGTAACGGGCCTCGGCATGCTCGCCATTCCTGCCGCGCTCATGCTCGAGCTCGAGCAGCGCTCCGAAACCTTCCCGCTCAAGAAAGGCCGACACACCGCGTTCACGTGCTCGGCCATGTTTGAGGGGCACTGGTACTCCGAAGACTACACGCTGACTCGACTGCTCGGCGGCGTGCACCTCTTGCCGATGGCCGTCGGTCACCTGAAGACGATCCCGATCTACCCCGACGCCGAAACCGTCGGCCTCATCCGCGACGGCAAGCGCTTGCCCGGTGATCTCATTCTCCCCCAACCGATCGAGGTGCGCTGATGGCGACTCACTATTTCGACTGCCCCGACTGTAAACGCGAGTGCCGAGTCAGTGACGAGCAGCGCGCGGTGCAGCATAGCGATCCGGTCTGCAAGACTTGGACGGCGCACAAAGGCAAGGTGCACGAATTCCTGAAGCTCGCGCTGATGGCCAAGGGCGCGGCCGTGCTCGACCTCAGCACCACCAAGATCGACGCCGAGGCCGACAAGAAGCAGCGCGCCGAAGTGACCGAGCAGCTCCACGAGGGCCTGAAAGAGCTAGGCAAATGAGCGAACAAAAAACAGTCCAAGCGACCTACACGCTGCAAACGATGGCCGAGGTTGAGAAGGCGCACGCGCGCCACGCGCTCGAGATCTTCGCCTGGAACAAGACGCGCGCCGCCGAAGCGCTCGGCCTCAACCGCCGCACGCTCGCCCGCCTGATCGAGCGGCACGAGCTGCAGCCGCTCACCGATCCGGGCACGGCCGACGCGATCGCGGCCGAGCTCGAAAACATCATTCGCGAGTGCCCGAGCTGCAGCGCGGAAGGCGAAGCACCGCCCGAGGCAACCGAGCTCACCTGTGCCGAGTGTGGCCATCAGTGGACCGTAGAAGCGAAAGGAACGACCAATGCCGAATCCGACCCCAGCCCCGAGTGATGAATCCGAACTGTTTGACGAGCTCATTGACGCCGCGCGCGCCCTCGATCCCGATCTCGATCCCGGGCTCACGCTGATCACGATCGGGATCGCAAGGTGCAACGCGGCCGGCATCACGCCCAAACAGATCCAGGAGCACGTGAAGAGCACGCTGGAGGCGGTGCCGTGAAAGACGCGAGCGCACTGGTCGGCCTCGTGTTGATCCTCGCCTGCGTTTGGGGTGCCGCAAAGTCGTGCGGCGACTCGTCCGCCGCATGCTCTTCCGCCGGCAAGTGCTGGCGCGGCGGAGACGCCTCCTGCATCCCCTGTGAGAAGATCAAATGAGCCGCGCGCTATTCGAGAAAGGGGAGCCCGTCGTCGTGACCGGGCGCGCCGGCGGTCGCTCCTTCGAAACGCTAGGCAAAGTCAAAGAGATGTGCGGGGAGCGCAACGTCGCGATCCGAACCGACGACGGCAAAGATTGGATCGTGAACATCAAGCACGTGCGACGGCCGGCGCCGGCGGAGCTGCCGCAGAAGAAGATCGAACCGCCGAAGAACTTCCAGCCCTCGGCCGTCACGGACCTTCGCGATATTTCGATCGCGATGCGCGGCGCGCGCAACTCCCGGAACATCACGCTGGAGCTCATGGCCACCATGCTCCGCTGTGAAGCACCCGAGCTCGCCGCGGTCGAGTCGGGGCAAGTCGTGCCGAGTGATGATCTCGTGCTGCGCTTGGCCGATGTGTTCAACCTGCCGCTCGATCCGCTGATCGCGAACCTAGAGCACTCACGCGAAAAGGAAGCACGCCGGCGCGCCGAACAAATCGAGCTCGAGCGCCTCGCCAAAGAGAAAACCGAAAAGGCGGCGCGTGAAGCCGAGGCCGCGAAGGCCGCAGAGATCGAGAGAAAAAAACAAGCGGAAACGATCGCGCGCTCGTTCGAAATGTTCACCGAGTCACTCATGGATCTCGTGCCCGTGCCGCTTGACCGCGATCGTCGTAAGCAGTGGTACGTCTTCGCCCGTGCGCTCTTTGAGCTCAAGGCCGAGCGATGAGCAGCCGCACTCGCAAGCTCGCTCAGCGCGTCAAGCTGACGCAGCAACGGGCAAGCGGCACGCTGCACGGCTGCGAGGAATGCCGAAGCATTGAGTTTCGCCAGCAGCTGACGCGCGAGCTCGTGAAGAATGGCCTCGTTAGGTCGCCTCCGTTGCTCGTGTGTCCCGCGTGCTCTGCAAGCTGGCGCGTGACCTTCGGAAGCGACGCAACGGGCCAGGCCACGGTGAGCTTCACGGTGCCCGATCGTGTCGATGTAAACTAACGCCGCCGGTGTCCACACCGCGGGCAATAGTTCGCTTCTCGCGATCGGGGCTTCTTGCAGCCTTCACACACATTGCCCGCGGCGCGCGGCTGCGAACCACCGAACATCCCGAACGGCGCGCCGAGTGCCGCGCACGCGCCAAGCAAGGAGGCAAGAAGTGAGTTTTTGCGAGGTCGCTGATCTGGCGTCATCTGCTGATTCCTTTCACGGGCCGCGGTAGCGTCGCCGCTCCGGCGGTCGTACGAGTGCGATGGCGGGCCCGCGATCGCTGCCCTCGGTGGCGGCGCGCGGGTTGATGCGTTGCACGTACTCCCAGCACGCGACGCGGATCGTGCTGGACAGGTCGAGCCCTTCGAGCTCGCCGGCCGCCTTCACGTAATGCTTGAACTGTGGGTCAGCCCAGAACGAGATCAGCAAGGTTTTGACTGAGCGCGTTCGGCGCGGGCTGCGCTTCTCGCTCTTCTTCGGCTTGCCGTCCGTGAGCAACACCGCCACGGCCGCCACACGCACGCCGCACAGCTCGGCGATCGTGGTGACGCTCGGCGCGACGCCCTGCCACTCGGTGGACGCAAGCGCCACAGCGCGCTCGGGGTGCAGTGTCCAGAGCGCGCGGCAGGCGTCCGGGAGGCTGTGGAGCTGCAGCACGCGGGGCATGAGGCCGAGCTCCTCGCAGATCGCCTGCCGCTTTCGACCGTCGAGCACCTGATTTTCCCAAATCAGCACCGGCAACAAGGGGCCTATGGCAGCAATGCTGGCCCGTAATTCCCGGTCGGCGCTCATAAAGTGTAAGCATACTGGAAAAATGGCCGTGGCCGGCAGGATGTTTCACGTGAAACATCTACCGCTATGAGCACCTCTCTCCTCGCACGAGCGACCGCCGCTCTGAAGTCCCGCCAGGCTGGGCTGCAGAAGGCACGCGAAAACAACAAAAAGGAGGAGGAAATTCTGCTCGCGGGTGTTGGAACCCTCGCAGGCGCCGGCGGCGGCGCCATGATCGACACGAAGTTGGGCAAAAACGGCCAACCGCACAAGCTGTTCGCGAAGGCGGACGGCACGGGCGGTTTCCCGACCAACATCGCGCTCGGTCTTGCGATCGCTGTCCCGGCAGTTGCGATCAAGAAGTTCCCCCTCAAGGGACCGGCCGCTGCCACGGGGCTCGCCCTCGCTGGTGTCGGTTTGTACCGCTACCTAGTTGACCACGCGGCTCAAAACCCGAGCGGCTGATCGACACGCCACGCGATAACCCTTCGGGGTGATTGCGTTAGTCCCTTCCAACAACTTCGCCCGCTAAAAAAGGCATCCCATGAACCCCGCTTCTCTCGCCCAATCGATGCTCGGTGGCTCCGTCGGAGATCCGAACATCTATCCTTCGTATGTTGGTGACCCCAACATCCAGCCCTGGACCCCGCGCGTCGGCGCGCCGATCCAGGAGTCCGCGCAGTCCCAGAACGCACCGATCCAGTACTCGCAAACCGAGTACGTGTCGGGTGACGTGACCTGGTTCGGCTTCGGCTTGACCAGCATTCTCGCGAATGCCGTCGGTCAAGTGGTCTCGATCAAGCCCCTCCGCCCCATCACCCCGCAGAAGATTTTCTGCCCCTCCACGAACCAGGGTCTTCTCGTCGGCGCTGCGTCCGTGGGCGGCACGAACATCTTCGCGAACCAGGCCGGCGTGCCGATCGAGCTCTTCTCCGAAGTCTCGACCGCCCCGCAAATCCGTTGGCCCACGATCGACACTGCGGTTGGCATCGACTTCACGTTGATCAACCCGACCGGCGGCGCGATCCCGTTCACTGGCGCGATGTACGGCACGGCGCTCCGCCGCTGAGCCTCGCGTGAAGATCTCCACAGTCCTCGGCCCCGAGTTCAACGGCGCGCACGCCGCATACTTTTCGAAGTTTGCGATCGAAGCGTTTGCGCAGGGCTCGGTGCCGATGGCTGGGATCTGGCGCCTGCCGCCGCTCTACCTGAGCGGCATCCGTTACGCGCCCGAGCGTGACCATGGCTCGGGCAACGAAGATTTCGCGCTTCCCGATGTGACCTTTCGCAACCGGGTCGGCGACTGCGACGATCTCTGCATCTATCGGATCTGGGAGCTGCGCTGCCAAGGCGAGCTCGCTACCTGCAACGCCATCTGGCAAGCAAACGCGATCCATGTCCGAGTGCGCCGTGCAAACGGTAGCCTCGAAGACCCCTCAATCATTCTCGGAGCTCGACCATGAACCAAGGCGCAAAAGTGATGCTCGGCCTCCTGGCCTTCGGTGGCATTGCGGCCCTCGTGTTTGCCTCTGGTGAGAAGAAAGCCAACGCCGCCAGCGCGCCGCCCATCTTGCCGCCCCTGGTCCCGCAAAGCCCCGGCTTGCCTCCGCTGCACCCGACGGACGGCGTGATCGTGGTGCCGCCGCTGCCCGAGGTGCCAGTGCAACCGGGTCAGCAAGAGCCCGCGCCGAGCGCTCCCGCGCCCGTCGTCGCGCCGACGCCGCCCCCCATTGCGACGTTCCCGAGCTTCCCCACGCCGGCGCCGGCGCCGGCGCCGACCGGCGTCGTTCCCGGCTCGCCCACGACCACCACGATCACGATCCCCGGTGTCGGCACGTTCGATCCGGCGACGGGCAACGTCTTCGGCCCGAACGGGATCATCGTGGGCAAGTTCAACCCGCTCACGGGTCAGATCACCGACACGAACGGCAACGTAATTCCCGTTCCCGGCTTCGGTCAGAGCGGCGCGCCCGTACCAGCGGCGCCTCCGCCGATCGCACCGAGCTTGCCGCTGCCGAGCTTGCCGAGCTCGCCGGTGCCGACCGCAACGGTTCCTGCGGTACCGCCGGGCACGATCACGCTTCCGACGACGGTCATCACGGCCACCGGTCCCGAAGCGCCGGGCACCGCGCCGGCCGATACCGTCGCCGTTGTGACGACGATGCTCGACCAGGAGCACCTGCCGCACTGGCGCATCGCGGCGCCCGGTCTGCACGAATGGCAGGCGGCTCGCAAGCTCACGCCGGATGGCAATTTCGGTCCCGGCACCGCGCTCGCGATGGCCGCCGAAATGGGCACGGTGCCGATCGTCCGCGCCTGGCCGAAAGGCAGCTTCCTCGGATCGCCGCACCTGCCCGCCTACCAGACGGCGCTCCGTAAACTCGCGCTGTCTGCTCCCGAGCCGCGCAAATCCCAGCTCTTGGCCGCGGCCAATCGCGAGCAGGGCCAGGGTTTCGGCACGCCCGAAAAACCGATCGTCACCACCATCACGCTACACGAGGTTTGATCCAATGAGCATGCACACCCTTCAGGGTCTCGGCTGGCAGTGGCGCGAAAACGGCGTCGTGATCTGCGTGCAGCTGAGTGGCTGCCCGAAGATGTGCGTCTTCGTTCCGCTGAACCGCGTCTGGCATGAGTTCTCAAAAGAGTTCGCGGCCGCGGGCGTCCCGCTGCCGATGCAAGTCGGCGCGCCGATCACGGTCTCCGGTTTGTTCTCAAGCATCGCGCACGCGGCGAGCAGCGTAGCGCACGCCGTCACGCACAACCCGGTGACGAAGGCCGCGCAGGCCGTGACCAACACCGCCAAGAACTACGCGCAGCACGCCATCAGCGCGATCTCGAAAATTCCCGTGATCGGTCCGCTCGCAAACGCGACCGCGTCGCTCATGACGACGCCGCTCCGCATCGCCGAGCAGCTCGCGCAGGGCGGCCGCATCGATCGCGTGGCGCTCGCCAGCTTGAAGAGCACGCTCGCCAACGTGAAGACGATCGCGCCTTACGCGCAAGCGGTCGTTTCAATGGTGCCGGGTGTCGGTCAAGGCGTCGCCGGCGCGATCGGCGCGGCCACCGCGCTCGCCTCGGGCCAAAGCATCACGGCCGCGATGGAAGCCGCCGTGAAGGGTGCGCTGCCCGGTGGTCCCCTCGCGCAAGCCGCGTTCTCGGTGGCGTCCGATGCCATGCACGGCAAGCCCATCACTCAGATCGCGCTGAACGCGCTGCCGCTGCCGCCGGCGCAGAAGAACGCACTGACGAGCGCGCTTGCCATGGCGAAGGACCTCGCCGCCGGCAAGAACGTCTCGCACGCCGCCATGGATGCGGCGATGAACCAGCTTCCCACGAACGTCCGCAAGGCGGTGCAAGTCGGCACGGCACTCGGTCACGCCAAGAGCATCCAGAGCGCCGCGGGGCAGCTCGCGAGCATCGCCGCGCCGCCGAGCACGCTGGCGCTCGCGAACGCCGCACGCCTCTCCTCGCTGCACCAGGCGGGCGTGATTGGCGCGCAAATGATCCAGCGCGGTCAGTCGTCGCCGGCGGCGATCGCCGCCGTCAAGAACGGCCTCGCCGCGCGCTCGGCGTTCAGCACGATCATGAGCCAAGCGAGCCAAGGTCACCCGATGGCTCGGCAGATTGTCGGCGCGATGCAGAGCCGCATGCCGGCGCTCCCGCCGGCGGTGCTGTTCGGCGGCAACCGCCCGCGCGTCGGCGCTCCCTTCCGAGCTCGCTACAGCACGGCGCCTGCAGTCGGCGCGCCGCACCACCGAGAGCCGTCGTGGATGTACCACCCGGCGACGCCATTCCACACCCCGCGCCGCTTCGCCGCCGTCTACGCGCGTTAAGCCATGTACCACGGCGAAACGGGCATCCCTGGTAGTCCGGCGCCGGCGAGCTCGGCGCACGGGGACCACTTCGTGGGCACGCGCGTCGGCTATCAAGCGGCCGAGCAATGGCCCGCTGCGGGTCAACGCGAGCAACGCTCCCTCGCGTCGGCGCTGCTCGCCCCGAACCTCTGGCGCGTGACGGTGCTCGGCACAAACGTCCTCGTGACGCTGCGCTATGGCACGCAAAAGGCGCAATTTCTCCGGAACCTCCGCACCCCGGTGCGCGTGGTGGTGCCGGGCTTTTGCGACGTGGACGCGGTCCCGCTCGCCGATGGCGACGCGGAGGCGAGCTGCACAATCACCGCGGTTTCCTCGGGCCTGGGCGAAGAAGACGCGCGGCTGGTGATCTCCGGTGCGCAGGCGATCCCCCCGAATGCGGTGCGCTACCGAGCACTAACGGCCTCTGTCGTCTCGATCGGTGGCGTTGTAGCCTGTAACCTGACCGCAACGCAGTCGATCCCGCTCATTGCTGGATCGTCCCTAACCTCCGGCGACGGATATTTGGAGTTTGACCCATGAGCGTTTCCCTGATTCGCGAATTAGAACGAGCCCAGAAGCGCAAGAGCAGCGGGCGTAAAAAGAAGGCCAAGCGGAAGACCTCCAAGCGTCGCCGCAAGGCCGCGGCGCCCAAGGTCAAGATCCGTTTTCGCACAAAGACCGTGGTCAAGCGCGTGTACGTGCGCGCGAAGGCCTCGGCGGCGTCGCATCGCCCACGCAAGAAGCGCGCGAGCAAGAAGCGCGGCGGCAAGCTGAGCAAGGCCGAATTTTTGCGCCGCATGGCGTTAGGCCGAGCTCGCGCCAAGCGCGCGAAGCGTCACTGAACCTCGCGGGCGTCGGCGCTTGCTGGCCGACGCTTCACCCTTCAGAGTGTTCCGATGAACCGTTTAAACCGCACCCTGTTCCCGCTGGCTGTCCTGCTGATCGTCTGCTTCGGCGTCGGCTTTCAGCTCGCCGTGGGCTGCTCGAATCCGCCCACGCCGGCGCAGATCGATAAGGTCGAGTCAGACCTCTGCAAAGCGCGCGCGACGTACAAGCTGATCGCGGCGGCGGCCGGCGGTCGGCTCGATCCCTTGCCGGGCTCGCCGCGCGCGAAACTCGAAGCGGCCGAAGATGCCTTTTGCGCGACGCGCGCTGACGGGGGCCCCTGATGCCGATCCCCGCGGGGCAAAAGCGTTTTATGGTGGTCAAGGAAGAGATCGATCCGGCAACCCGCGCCAACCTGGGGTTGCAATCGTTTTTCGAGTCCAACGTGGAAACGCTCGCCCGCGGGGTGGCCTTCTCAGGCGCTCAAATCTTCCGTTCCGGAACGCTGATCTGGGACTGGCAACTCATGCGCTACATCGGCGGCTACGAACCCTTTTTAGAACCATGAACCTCGCAAAACTCGTCATGCAGCAGGGCCCAGCAGTCCTGCAAAAGTACATCGAAACGCAGAAGGCGGCTGGCGTTGATACGGCGTTCCTCGAAGAGTTCGGCCCCGGCATCCTCGACGGCCTAGCCGACGGGCTGCTCGCCCAAGAGCACGAGCGCGAGTCAGGCCGTAAGGCGTCGTTCATGGCGCACCTCGCCGCTGACTTGCTCCGCGGCTGGCCCGGCGAGCCTTCTGCCCAAGCGGCCGACCAAGCCGTAGATCTCGCGCACCACATCATGAATCGCTGCGAGCTCATTGCCTCCAAGAAGCCGCCCGCCCCGTCCCCCTGATTGCGACCCCCGACCGTGAAGCTCGCTCGCCATGACTCCTACCGGATCTCACTCGCTCTCGCCGCACCTTGCGGCTGAGGTGCGTCCGTGATCGAGATCCGGCAGGCAGCGCGCCGCAAGCTGAACTGGGGCTGGCTCGTGCTGCCTGTGGTGGTAGTCGGCGGCCTGGTGCTCGCCACGCGCTCGAGCTCGACGCCGGCGCCGAGCTCGCCGAGCTCGCCAGGCCTCGGGCACCTCACGGGCCGCGCTGCCGTCGTGGCCGCGGCGGTGAGTCAGATCGGCAATACCGATCCGGCGCTCTACTGGCTCGACACGCTGCCCGGCGGTACCGATCCAGGGGACGCGGACTGGTGCGGGGCGTTCGCGCTCTGGTGCCTGCATCGCGCGCGGCTCGCGCAGGACTGGCAGTGGGAGATCGGTTCCGGGTTCCTGCTCTCGACCGTGCACCACTCGCTGCCGACGACCACCGAGCCGAAGCCGGGCGACATTGCCTATTTCGATCACAACCAACACGAGGCGATCGTCGAAGCCGTCTCGCCCTCGGGCGTGTCGCTCATCAACGGCAATGGCTCGGGCGGTGCGGTGACGCGCTCGACGGAGCCGCGCTCGGCCGTGACCGCGTTCTTTTCGATCGCGCCGCTCTTGCCCGGAGGTGAGCTCGCATGATCTCGCTCCTCGATCTCCCGGGCCTGCGCGAGCGCGACGACCTAGAGCCGGGCTTTGCCAACGAGCTCGGCGCCATGGCGCTCTCGCTCGGCCTGAACCCGAATTACATCGGCGCCGTGATGAGCCGCGAGTCGGGCTTTAAGCCGGCGATCGTCAATCAGAGCGGCGGCGCCACGGGCTTGATTCAATTCATGCCTCGGACGGCGATCGCGCTCGGCACGACGACCGCCGCGCTGCGCGGCATGTCGGCGATCGATCAGCTGGCGTATGTGAAAAAGTTCTACGCGCCGCAAGCTCGTCACATCCGCGCCGAAGTGCCGGGTGACTACTACATGGCCACCTTCATGCCGGCGCTCGTCGGCGCGCCGCCCGAGACCGTGATCGCGAAGCGGGGCGAGCCCATCTACGACCAGAACGCGGGGTTGGACCGCGACCACGACGGGACGCTGACCGTCGCCGATGTGACTCGCTCGGTGGACGAAACCGTGGCCGCGGCGCGCTCGAAGCCGGAAGCGCTCTTCACGAGCGAAAAAAAAAAGACTCCGGCGGCCCTGGGGTTGCCTTCCTCGCCGTCGGGGTCGCCGGGCTTATCTTCTGGGCCACTCTCCGAGTGCGTCCCGGTATGCGTGCCGGACGGCAGCACGGAGCGTGAACCATGAAAGCTGAGCGCTGGCTGATTGTTGGGATCCTCGCCGCCGGCGCCGTCGCGCTGTTCGCGGCGAGTGCGAGCGCGCGCGGCGGCGATGCGAACGGCCCGCCCATTGAGTGGCATCCCGAGCTCACCGATCCGCTCGAGCGCAAGTTTGTTTGGAGTGAGCTCCAGAACCGATCCGGCGTCGACATTGCGAGCCGCGGCGCCGAGTACGAGCGCACGATCTTGGAAGGCAACCGCCTCTCGACTCAGGCGCTCGCGATCCTCGCTGCCGAAGCCGTCAAGAAGATGACGCCCGAAGAAGTCGCGAGGCAGGCGCCATGACTGAGAATCGCGAAGCGGTGATCTTCCACGCCTCGATCGAGCTCCAGGTGGTGGACGCCGGCGACTTCACGCACGAGCACGTCAACAACTATTGGGCCGACGTGCTGCACCAGTCCGCCGCGGCGCCGCACCCGCCCGCGTGGTGCGGTGCGTTTGCGCTGTGGTGCCTGCACCAGTCGGGCCTCGGCCTCGATCTCAAGTGGGAGTTTGGTCCGCCGCATTACGGCTTCTTGTGGCGCCTGGAGATCTTAAAGCCGGGCACGCCGCCGAAGCCGGGCGACGTGGGCTACCAGGACAAGCCCTACCAGCACCATTTCTTGGTGCAGTCGGTCGACGGCGACGCCGTCCATACGATCGAGGGCAACCAAGGCGAGCCCAAGCCCATCCGCGCGCGCGTGCGTCACCTCTCCGATCCGTCGGTCTCGTACTTTTCGATTTCGCGCCTGCTCCCGGAAAGGGACTATTTCCCATGACCGATTTCAGCCGTGAAGAGCCCACCACGCGCCGCACGAATCCCCGCCTGCACGCCGTCGAGCCGGCGTCGAGCTCCGAGCCGATCTCCGATCACGAGCTCCTCGGTCGCGTCATGGCATCGTGCGCCCGCACCGAAGCCGAATCGAAAAACATGCGGATCGAGCTCGGCACGTTGTCGCGCGAAGTCGGCGCGCTGCGTCGCGACGTGGAGCAGGACCGAACACACTCGATCCGCGCCACGAGCAAAGCCACCGCGAACCACACGAGCACGCGCACGGCCGCCCTCGCGGGCCTCTTGTTCGCGCTCTGGGAGTACGCGAGCCCCGTGCTGCACGAGCTCCTGAAGCTGGTGCACAAATGAGCTCGGACGATCGCATCCTCGTACGCGAGGGGGGGAACTCTTGGCTGATTGCCCGCACCGATCGCGACGACGCCGATCGGGACTCGGTGATCGAAGGCGCCGGCCAGATCCTTGCCCGCTGGCTGAACGGCCCTTCCCCCATGGGCTACCGCGGGATCTTTCAAGTGCTCCACCGCTCGGCCGCTGGCGCGCGGCTCGTGATCGGCGCGGCGCGTCCGGTGCTGATCACGATCGGTCGCGACGCGAGCATCGCGCCGCCGGGCGATCCCGAGCTCGGCGTCTCCGCGATCGATCGCGAAGTGCTGCGCATGAACGCGCGCGCGCCCGGGCTCGGCGAAGGTCCGGGCTGGTTTGTGCGCGCGGACTTCGAGTGGCTCGCGAGCGATACGCGCTTGCCCTGGCCGTACCACGCCGCCGCCGTGCTCGGCACGGAGTCGCTCAATGACCGCGGCCTCGATTGGCTGCTCGTCTCGGCGTGTCAGCCGCCCTTCCACGAGCGCGCCTCGCGCCGCGCGAGCGTGATGCCATGACGACGCCGGCCGGGTTTGCGCCGGTGTTCGCCGGCTGGAACGTGTGGGACCTCTGGCAGGCATCCTCGCCGGACGAGAACATCCTGGGCGCGCTCTGGCACGCCGGGATCAGCGCCGATCAATTGCTGCGCCTGTGGGTGGAAAACCAGGTCGAGAAAAACGCGCCCGGCGCCAACGTCTCGGACCCGCTGAACCCAAACCCCGAGCACTTCCGCGGCGACGAGATCGAGATCTTGCCGGTGAAGCCGACCGATCTCGCCGTTGCTGCAGCGCGTGAAACGGCCGGGCTCGGCGGCGCCCTACAGGTAGGTGTCCCGGGGTCAAGCGCTCTCTTTCGCTCGGTGCGCTTCTACAACCGCGGCCAGGCGGCGATCATGCCGTGGCCGCATGATCAGAACTTCGTCCTGGATGCGACTTACGAGCCATCGGTGACGAACCCGATCACGAATTCTCAACCGCCGACGACGGCGGGCGGTACGATCAAAGCGGGCGCCGAAGCGGCGGAAAAAGCGCTCGGCGAGCTCGTGACGGTGGCAGCGTGGGGCCTTGGTGGAATCGCGCTAATTTTGGTACTATCGAAAATGAGGAGTGCGAAATCATGAGCTCAGGTGTAGGCAAATTGGCAGTCCTCGGTGTCCTCGGTGTGGGCGCACTGCTGCTCTTCGCGAAGAGCGCAAACGCGAAACCGTCGGTGCCCAAGGGCTGGAACCCGCCCGCGAACGCCGTGACCACGACCATGCCGTCGAACGGGCCGGGCACGATCGCGATCAAGGCCACGACCTGGACCGCCGAGCCGGATCAGCCGCCGGGCCGTTTCCTGCTCATGTACGATCCGGCCGATACCGAGAGCTTCGTGGCGCTCTTCTTCCCCGCGGCCACGCCCACCACGCCGGCCGTGATGGCCGCCGGACAGACCACGAACAGCCAGCTGATCCTGAGCACGGTGCCGGCCATGGTGCAGCGCCTGCAGCAGTCCGGAGCGCTCTAACGCATGGCGCTCCGCGACTGGGCACAACGGCTCCTCGCTGAAGAGGACCAGACGAAGCTGCCGGCGACGATCCAGCTCACGGCCGAGGGCGTGATCTGGGAGACGTGGTCGCCGCCCTACGCCGTGGCGGAGGTGTTCGTTGCGGAAGCCGAGGCTGTGATCGCGGCCTTCGCGGAAGAGTGCCCGAAACGTCGCATCCCGCTCCTGTTTGCGGCCGTCATGCCCGATGGCTCGGTGAAGAGCCAATGCCCGAGCTCGGTCAATGGCAAGAACACGCAAGCCGATGCGCTCGTGGGCGCGGGCCACAACACCGCGCAGAGCTTCGCCGCGGCGATGCAAGGGCTGAGCGCGGTGCAGGTGTCGATCCTCAAAGCCGCCAAAGACATGATCGACACGCAGCAGGCGGTGATCAAACAGAAGGACGAGCAGATCCACGCCTTCGCCGAATATTTCCGCGTAAAGCAGGAAGTGGAAGCGACCGAGAGCGCGCAGTCGTCCAGCATGAACGATTACCTCCTAGGCCAGCTAAAGGAGCTGATGCCGCATGCGCTCGAGGCCTGGCAGATCTCCCAGGCTGAACGCCGCAAAGCACTCGACGCTGCAAGCGCTGTCAAAAGCACTGTAGCGGCCGCGACCGCACCCAACACCAGCAACGGAGTCACATCATGACGATTCAGAAAATTCGCGTTTCCCCTTCCGGTCCGTTCGTTCTTAACGCCGCCGGCGATCCCCTCGGCTTCGGTCCCGGCGCGCAGCTGCGTCTCACCGAAGGCGGCTCGACCATTGGCGGCACGCTCGTCATTCCGACGGTTCCCGTCGAGCTCGGCACGACCCTCGGCGGTACCGATCAGCGCATGTCGCTGTCACTGCCGAAGACCGGCCTCAGCTACCGCGCCGAGGTCAGCCTGGACATCCTGAACCCGACCACGAACGTCTCGGGCGAAGTCCAGCTGTACCTCGACACCTCGGTGGATGGCGGTGTGAGCTGGGACGAGCAAGCGTCCGGCACCTACCTCTGCAACCCGAGCGGCAACGTCGCGGCCTCGTCGCAAGACACGGCCCGCCCGGTGCGCCTGAACCTGATCCTGACCTCGGGCGCGGTGCTCGGCGTCACGAGCTCGCCGGCGTCGCCGTCCTTGCTGCTCCGCGCGCGCGTCGGCGCGACCTCGGGCGGTGGTACCGTCCGCGTGCAGTCGCCGATCACTCCCGGCGGCGATACGCACAGCGTTGGCACGTTCCACGTGGAGCTGTCCGAGCACTTCTGATCGGACCGAGTGACCGATCCGGCATTCACGTTGCGCGCGGGCCCTAGCGGGCCCGTGGTAATTGGCACGCCCGGCTACGTGCTGACCTTCAACCCTGACGGGCGATCGGTCAGTGGGCAGCCGGGCGGCGGCGGCGGCGGGGGTGTCACTAGCGTCTTCGGTCGTCCGGGCCCCGCAGTCGTGGCGCAAGCCGGCGACTACGAGGCCAGCGAGGTCACGAACGATTCGAGCGTCGCCGGCGCGAGCGTCGCCGATGCACTCGACACGCTCGGAACGGCGCAAAGCGGATTTGTAACGAGCGTATTTGGCCGCGGGCCAGTCGTCACTGCCGCGCCAGGCGACTACGAGGCCAGCGAGGTCACAAACGATTCAGGCGTGACCGGCGCGAGCGTGGCCGATGCACTCGACACGCTGCAGGCCGAGATCGCAGCGCTTCCCACGCCCGGACTCCAGATCCTCGAAATCTCCGAAAGTTGCTCCACGGGCGATTTCATCGGCCCCAACGGCGTGTTCGATCTGCTGAAGCAGGACGGCGGCGCCGTGATCGAATGCTCGTTTTCAGCCTGGAACGCCGGCGACGTGCTGAAGGTTGAATTCTGGGTGAACGCGATCAGTCGCTTCGGCGATCACTTGCTCTCGATCCTCTCTGCCACGGTCTCGCTCGATGCCGGCGCAACCTGGCAAAAGCTCGCACCGGCACAAGCAACGCTAGAAACGGACATTACCGGAGGAACCCCGAGTCCCACGCGGTTTACCTGCGCGGCCAGTGCTTCGATCGCGTGCGCGACCACGCCGCTGATCCGGATCAATGCCTTCCAGCCGCTCGGCACGATTGAGGTCGACACGCAAAACGGCCAAGGCACCACGCTCCGCTGCACTCGCTACGCTGCCGGCGCGTACGCGCCCGGCGGCACGCTGTTCTAAGTCCCCTTTCCTTCGAGGCGCTCATGTCAAACCCTGGCATTGTGTTACGCGGTGGGGCCTCGGGCCCGACCTTCATCGGCAGCACGCCGGGTTACGTGCTCACGGTCGACACGGACGGCAAGACGATCAAGCCGGCGCCGGCGCCTGGCGCGGGCAGTGTCTCCAGCGTCTTCGGTCGCCCTGGGCCTGCCATTGTCGCGCAGCCGGGCGACTACGAGGCCAGCGAGGTCACGAACGATTCAGGCGTGACCGGCGCGAGCGTTGCGGATGCGCTCGACACGCTCGACACGGACATCAGCGGCAAGGTCACGAGCGTCTTCGGCCGCGGCCCCGTCGTCGTGGCGGCGCCCGGCGATTACGACGCAAGCGAAGTCACCAATGATTCGAACGTGCCCGGCTCCAGCGTCGCCGATGGCCTCAATGCGTTGCTCGCGATCGGTCAACTGATCGTCGCCGATCTTGCCGCGCTCGCGCTCGTCTCGAGCGGCGTCACCGGCTCCACGGTCTACGTGCTCGACCAGGCCGAGCCCTACCGCCTCGACAAGACGAACACCTTCGCCCCGTTCTCGCCGCTGATCATCGGCGCCGCCGGCGGAGGCAATTGGTTCCGGCGCAGCAAAGCCTACGTAGTCGGCAACTACACCTTGTGGTGTCAGGCCTTCGGCGCGGGGATCGTGGGTTACACGCCCGGCCAGCTGCTCGCCACGGGCGCAACGGAGCCGGACATCGTGTTGACAGTGGCAGGGCTCGATCCGGCGAGCGGCCAGCAGGATGTGTGCGTCGACAACCATGGGAACCTGTGGCTGACCGCGAGCAACGGCGCCTTTACTCAGGTCACCGCGCGCAAATTCCTATTGAAGGACTGCCTCGCAAGCGGCACGCCGGCAGTGGCGCTCACGCTCACGCCGCCGGCGGCGCTCACCGAAGCAGGCAGCGGGGTCTTCGATCATCAAAATGCGCTCTGGATCGCGAACGGCACGCACGGCACCAGCGGCGTCGCTCAGTTCTTGAAGTACGGACAGCGCCAATACAGCCAATCAAGCGGCACGAGCTCGCTCACGCTCACGTCAGCCGGCGCAGACAGCACCTCGAACCAGCAAGATCTGCTCTTTGACGGCAACGGGAATTTGTGGTGCGCGCTCGCGTTCTCTTCCGCAGTGCCTGCGAATCCGAATGGCGCGATCGCAATGTGGACCGCCGCGCAGGTGGCCGCCGGCGGCGCCGTCGCTCCAACCGTGCTTTGGGCGGGAACCAACTTTTCGGCGCCAGGTCTTGGCGGCATTTCAAATCTCGCGCTTGCCCCAAATGGGCTCTTGTGGGCCACCTGCATCGCGCTCCCCGGCACGATCAAAGCGTGGCCGATCGCTGGCGCCGCGTCGGGCAATCCAGCGCCGGCAGTGACCCTCACGAGCGCAAGCTTCAACGGCACGTACGGGCTCACCTTCGATCGCGCGGGGAACCTGTGGATCGCGAACGGCAATAACAACAAGCTGATGCGCATCCCGGCGGCGAGCCTCGCCGTGTCCGGCGCGGTGGTGCCCGATGTGATCATCTCGCCGGTCGTCGCGCAGCTCTTCAGTCGCCTCACGTTCCCGAATAACCCCGACCGATCGGGCCTGCTGCCGTCCGGCTCACCGCCGGCGCTCTGAGGTACTGCCCATGCCCAATCCTTCGTTTGTGCTGCGCTCTGCTCCGTCGGGTCCCGTGCTCACCGGCACGCCCGGCTACGTGCTCACGGTCGACGCCGGCGGCCGTACTTCGCTCGCTACGGGCGCATTTCTGCGCTGTCAGCGCTTCGCCGCCGGCGCGTTTGCGCCTGCCGGTACTCTCCTCCCCTGATCGGAAAAAACCATGTCAAACCCCTCGTACGCGTTGCGCTCTGCTGCCTCCGGTCCCGTGTTCACCGGCACGCCCGGCTACGTGCTCACGGTCGACGCCAGCGGCCGCACCTTCAGCCCACAGCCGGGCGGCGGTGGCGGCGGTGGGGTCACGAGCGTCTTCGGCCGTCCAGGCCCCGCGATCGTCGCGCAGCCGGGCGACTACGAGGCCAGCGAGGTCACGAACGATTCGAGCGTGACCGGCGCGAGCGTGGCCGATGCCCTCGACAACCTCAACACCGCTATCGGCGGCCTCGGTCAGGGCCAGCTCGTGTTTGCGACAGTCGCGCTGCTCGCAGCTCAGCCCGTGGCGGCCTTCGCCGGCGGTACCGCCGCGCAGGTCTCGGGCTTCGACACGTACACGCTCACCGATACGTTTCTCCCCGGTACCGCCGCGGACGGCGTCAACGTGATCGCGGGCTTCGGAAGTGGCGGCACCAAGTTCTGGCAGCGGGACTACACGACGCCGGCAACCAATCAGCAGCTCGACGATCTGTTTGTGACGGCGGCCGGGAGCGACGCGAGCCCGACCCCTTGGAATGCGGCCACGCCCCTCCGCACGCTACAGGAGGCCTTCAATCGGATCGCGCGCCTGGGCGTGGCGACGGGCGACATCACGATCCATTACTCCGGCACGGCGCAGAGCTTCGACGCCGACCTGACTGGCGTCACGAGCTCGGGCGGCATCGTGATCTCAGTCGTCGCGACGCCGACGGTCGCCGCCACGCAGACCGCCTCCGACTTTGCCGCGAACGACTCGACCACGAACACGCGCGGCTTTGTCGAGTTTCCGCTGGCCGCCTACGCGGTCAACGAAGCGCTCCGGTACACCGGCGGCAACACGGGCAACGCGCTCGCCTGGGTGACTCACCACACCGTGAGCGTGCGCGACAACATCACGACGTTCTTCGGGCTGGATGCCAGCGTCGACAACCCGGGCCAGGGGAACGACGTGCAGCACGTCACGTTCCCGGACTCGATCATTAATGCATCGGCGCGCGTGCCCGCCGGCTTCCAAGTCACCGTTACAAACGTCAATGTAACGGGCGCTGTCTCGGGCGTGGGCGAGTCGCGCTGCTTGTTCTTTAATCAGTGCGTCTTCCCGAACGGCGTCGCCGAGTCGTCGAGCGTCGGGTTTCTCAACTGCCAGATCGACGGCGTAGGCACGACCGCGCCGACGGTACCGGGCGGCGTGGCGACCTTCGAGCATCCTTATTTCACCGGGAACGTGACGCTGACCGGCTCGTCTCCCGTGCTCTTCGCCGGCTCGGCCACCTTCCTCGCGCCCGCGAAGCTGTCCCTCGTGGGCTGCGATCTGCAGTTCGAAACGCTGGCGGGCTTGGACGATCTGAGCTTCTGGGAGCACGGATCAGAGTCCTTCATCCTGCAGGCCGAAGACGCCACGTGCGAGATGAGCGCGGGCTGCCAGCTGTGGGGTCAGATCACGAGCGCTACCTCCTGGTTTCTGATGAACGCCGGCGGCCGCTTCTCCTACCGGAGCGATCGCGCCCCGAACGTCACGGGCGGCACGAACCTCTGGCGCTTCCTCGACGGTCGCGCCGGCGCGCTCGCCGATCTGCCGGTCTACGCGCCGCTGGTAAACGCGGGCCTCATCCGCGCCGACTACCAGAGCGGCACGAGCGGCGCGAGCGTCAGCCGCTCGAACCTCAGCGCCAACATCGGCGCAACCAACCTCTTTGCCACGAACCCGAAAGCGGGCCTCTACAAGGTGAGCGCCTACGTCGGCGTCGTTGGCTCGACCGGCACGACCGGCGCGCTCGTCGTCAGTGCGGGTTGGACCGATCAGACGGGGCACGCGCAAACGAAGACGATCGCCACCTATGCCGACATTTCGGCGAGCGTGCACGGCGAGGGCGGAAGCATCGAAGTGGAAGCCACCGGTTCCGCGAACATCACCTATTCAGTGAGCGGCATTGTCGCCGCGGGAAACCTCACCTACTCGCTCCGCGTCGTGGCGTCCTTGGAGTCCAGCGGCCAGTGAAAAACACCGTCGCGCTGCTGCCGTACTACGGCGATCCGTCCTGGGAGCACGTCAAGGCGGTGTTCGCGTCGGGCATTCGCTCGATCGAGCTCGCGGGCTGCCCCTGGATCGATCAGGCCCGCAACATCCTCGTAGCGCACGCGCTCGAGTACACCGAGGCCGATGTGCTGCTGTTCATTGATGGGGATATTTCGTTCGAGCGCGTGAGCGCCCAGCAGGTCATCGATGCCGCGCGCGAAAGCGGCGGCGTGGTCGGCGCGGCCTACTCGACTAAGAGCCTGGGCGGCAAAATCGTGGGCGTACCGGCGGACCTCAGCGCCGAGCTCGGCGTCTACGAGGTCGGCGCGATCTACCCCGCCACGCACCTCGGCATGGGCTTCACGGCCATTGCCCGCTCGGCGCTCGAGCGCATGATCGCCCGCGATCCGCCGGTGCAAATGGCGTTCGCGGACATGCCCGCAAGCCCGCTCTTTCTGTCGGTCGTCAAAGACGGCCGGTGCTGGGGCGAGGATGCCTCCTTCTGCTGGCGAGCTCACGCCGCCGGCGTGCCGGTGCTCCTCGACACGCGGCCGCGCTTGACGCACATCGGCCGCTACGGCTACCGCCTCGAAGATCTGGGCACCGCCCCGATCCCGCATCAGCGTGCATTCACGATCCAACCGAAAGAAGGAAGCCCCCATGAACCCAAGCCCGAGTGATTTAAAGCTGCTCTCTGCGCCCGCGCTCCGCGCGCTGCTCGCCACGGTCGACGCCGAGCGCCGCGCCTCAAACGGCGAATTCTTGCGCCGCGCCTCGCTCATCCGCGCCGCCCTCGCAAGCGCGCCCCCCGAAGCCGAGCCAGAAGCGCTGATCGGTGAAGAGCCCAAGCCGCTCACGCCGCTCGCCGCGAGCTCGCTGCAGACCTTGAGCCAGGCCGAGCTCGCGCCGGAACCGCCGCCGGCGGCGCCGCCGGAGCCCGCAGAGCCCGATCTGCCGGTGCTGCGTCGTGAAGACTTCGCTACGCCGCAAGCGCTCATGGATCAGGTGACCGAGGTCATCGCCTCGCACGGCGAGCACGTCCCTCAGCGCGTGCTCAACTGGGCATGGAGCTCGCGCCGCGAGGCCATCACCTGGGAAACCGAGGTGCTCGATTGGGTGAAGCCGCGCCTGCCGCTGACCGCCGACTTCGAAAGCCCCGACGATCTGCGGGAATTCATCAAGCACAGCCTCGATTCCAGCGCCGATCCCGCTTCAATGGTGCACGGCGGCACGCCCGCGAACGTCGCGCAGTGGCTCCACGACGCCCGCGCGATCGCCGATCAGTGGGAAGAGGATCTGACCGGACCGGGTAAAACCGAGCTGAAGCCCGAGGAAACCGCGCCGGCGGAAACCGCCACTAGCGCGACGCCTTCGGATCTGTAGACTCAGAAACGAAACGGCCCGGCGACGCTGAACACGCCCCGGGCCAGGCCCAAAACTCAGGAGGTTTCGGACGATGGTCAAGCTAGCTGAAATTGGTGTGTTGTGCGAGTGCGGTGCAGACCGCTTCGCTCCCACCGGTCCTTGGAAGAATGGCGAGGTCTGCATCTGTGCAGCCTGCGCCCGTACATTTCGCGTCGCGGCCTCGCTCGAGCGCGTGCCGTGGGTGACGGTCAAGCACACGCTCGCCGAGCGCCCGCACGATCTGCGCGCCTTCGAAGCGACCTGGAACGCGGTACCGGAGGCGATGCGGCACTCGGGCCCGGGCGCGTACGGCTCGGCGACGATCGAGCCGGTGTCGGGCGTGATTGGCACGAACGTCCAGGATTTCCTCGCCGACCGTGCCGGCCGCTTTGACCGCGCCGAGCGCTGGGCGGTCGCGCTGTTCGTGGCCGTCGTCGTCCTGGCCATCTTCCTGATCCTGAAAGCGGTGCCGTGATGAGCGGCCGAACTCGGGACGCGGAGTTAGAACATGAGTCGAGCGATCGCCTGGTCGAACTCTACGGCCTGGGCCTCACGGAACGCGAGCGACAGATCGCGAAGATCGCATGGCACCAAGGCGCGCGCTGGGTGGGCAGGCTCCAAAGCCCGCACATGTCGCCCTACGAGCGCGCTGATTTTCCGGTGCGTCCAGAACAGAGCGTGAAGTCAGGATCGGGCGTGATCGAGAACGCGCTGGCGGCCTTGGCGGCGAGCTACGAAGTGCACTCGGTGCGCATCGTGTTCGGCGCCGCCTATACCAAGAGCCAGGCCGCGCTCGAGATCCGGCACGATCGCTATGCGGACGCGGAAGAGGTGATCGGCAAGGGCTCGACCTTGCTGGATGCCGTCGAGACGGGCTGTCAGTCGTGGCTCGCGACGGCCGAGCGTGAAGCCGACAAGGCGCGGAAGGTCGCCGATCAGAAGCTGAAGACGTTCGAAGAAGTGCGCGCGATGCTCGCCGAGGTGAAGTCGTGATCGCCCGCGTCCTCGGCCTCGTCGCGCGGCTCTTGCCGCTGCGCGAGATCCGCGACGAAGGCGGCACGCTCTACCTTCGCCGTTATCGCATCGTGGGGAGCATGGATGGGCGACACCCGTGGTTCCCCTTCACGGCGTACCTGCACCAGTTCCACCGCCCCGACCAAGATCGCGATCTGCACAATCACCCTTGGCCGTGGGCGGTGAGTCTCGTGCTGGCCGGCGGCTATCGCGAGATCCGCCACGTTCCGGGATCGGTCGCGGGCCGCACGCTCAGTCAGCCAACCTTTTCGCGCTGGATGCGCGCCGGCATGGTCAACGTGCTGCACGCTAACACCTTCCACCGCGTGGCCGAGCTCGCGCCTGAGGAGACTTGGACGCTGTTCCTAGTCGCGCGTAAGGTGCAGGCCTGGGGCTACGACGTGCCCGGCCGCGGCTTTGTGCCGTGGCGTGCGCATGTCGCCGAACGCCAAGCTTCCGAAGCGATGCTAAATTGGCGGCACTGCCTCAACTGCGACCACCGTTGGATCTACGATCCGGCGGCCTATCCGTGTCCCAGCTGCGGTAGCGCACGCGTCCACGCGACCAGTAGGGCGGTGCAGTCGTGATCGCCTCGGTTCAGCGGAGCAGCTTCCCGACGCCGGCGTCGCTGCGCGAGCACATCAAGACGATCCTAAAGAACTCCGGGATCTGGTTCGAAAACGAGGGCGACGCGGTGCACTGGGAGGTGGAGGCCCTGGCGATCGCCGACCAATGGGAAAACGAGCTCGAAGCCCCGAACCGCGCCGCCAAGAAAGAGGCAATCACGGCGATCGCCGATCAGGCGCTCGCCTTGGAAGGGCTGATCGATTGGTACGCGCCACCGGAAGACCCGCTGCGCCGCAAGCTCGAAGGCATCCAGCGCAGCCTGGTCGAGCTCGGCGCGGGCATTGCTGACAAGTGGCCGAACACCTCGGGGCGCCGATGAACGACGCCATACGCCGAGCGGTGCGCGTTGCGGAGGGGGTCGAGCGCGCGGCCCTTGCGATCCGTCAACTGCAGGTGCGCCGACACCTCAAGCTATTCGCCGCGCTTCGAGCTTCGGGAATGCGCGAGGTCACCTGCGCGTGCGGAACGATGATGCTCACGCGCGGCACCAGCAATCAGTGCCCGCCGTGCCGCGGCCTCGCGCCGCACCTCACGATCGCGCAGCACTTCGCCGGCGGCGCCACGGCGCTCCGGCTGGACTCGTTCGAGCGGGTGCTAGACCCGCCCGAGTATCCCGCCTTTGAGCGGCAACTCCCGCACGCCACGATCGCGAGCTGCCCGTTCTGCGGGCATCCCATCGCGATCGCCGCGGCGGAGAAAACCCTGGCGCACGGACTCCCGCACTGCACGCGCTTTGCGGAAGCGCTGCAGGCCTGTCACTCGTTCGAAGAGGCAGACGCGATGCTGCGAGCTCGGACGGTGCACGCATGAACGCTCCGGACCGTCACCCGCACTTCTGCGAGTGCGATACCTGTCTAAATCCCGCTGGCGGCACGCGGATCGATGGCGCGGGCTATACCCGCTTTGCGCGTTCGACCGCCTACCTACGCCGAAAAATTGCCGAGCGCTCCACGCGCCGGCGTCTGAAACTCAGGATTGCGCGATGAAAAAAGAGACCGTGTGCGACCGCTGCGGCGCGCCGAATGGCCGAGCTCGCAAGTGGTGCTTTGACTGTGGCGCCTACCTTCACCCCGAGCTGAGTCCCGTGCTCGAGCTCGTGGCCTATGCCCTCAGCGTGGCGGCCGTGATCTTGATTGTCGCGCTCGCGCTCTTCCTCTGCGGGGGCTGCAGTGCGCCCTTCACCGCGGAGTTTTCCGAACCTTCTAGCGCCGGGTCCGCCGGCGTCGCCGGGTATCCCCTAACAATGCCCCAAGGCGGCGCCGGCGCCGGCGCTGGAACTTCCTCCGGAGGTGCCGCGGGCGCCGCTGGCGGCGGTTCTAGTGCTGGCGATCGCGGTCAGGCCGGCGATCCTTCGGTGGAACCCGGTCCCACAGTCGCCTGCAGCCGAGACGCATGGACGGCGTCGGCATTTGTGCCGGGCGCCCTGCAGGGCGAGACGCCGAGCTCGGCGATTGATGATTCTCCGGTGTCGCGCTGGTCGAGCGGCGAGCCGCAAGCCGCCGGGCAGTGGTTTGCGGTCGAGCTCGGCCAAACAGAGCACCTGGTCGGCGTGCGGCTCCACGCCGCGGCCGCCGGCGACATGCCCGGCGCCGTCGCGCTCGAGCTCGACGGCGTGCGCGTGTCGGTGACGGCTACGGCTCGCCCGGGCGTGCTCGAGCTCGACTTTCCGCGCACGCCGGCGCGTCGGTTCCGGCTCGTGCTCGAGCAGGCGGCCGCGGCCTGGTGGTCGCTGAACGATCTCGAAGCGGTGTGTCAATGAACGAGCGCAAACCCTACGAAGCGCCCCAACTGACTCGCGTGCACCACTGCGGGCGCTGTGGCTTCAACGTCGACATGGGCGCCTCCACCGTGGCGCGTCCCGAGAACTGCCCGAACTGCGGTGCCTCGTGGACCGAACCGCGCACCCCGATCGTCTATCAGCGTTGCGCGTGCGGCTGCCAACGGGATGCCTTCCTTGATCCGCAGCTCACCATCCCGAATCCCATGGCGCCCTCACGCCGCGGCGTAGTGCACTTGGAAAAGTACCCGTTGGCCCGTTGGGATCGGGCGATGAGCAAAGAGGTAAGGCTCCACGCCTGCCGCGACTGCGGTTCGATCTACGCTTGGATTGAACCGTCATGACGTGCCACGCGAAGCGGCACATCGTCGGGAGCTGGTACGATGTGGCGAGGGAGCAGCACTCGATCCGCGATACGACGCCGGCGATCGCGGTGGTGCTCGTGCAGCAGGCGCGGCCGCTCTATCCGCATGTCAACGCGCCGGCGTGTTGTCGCGAAACGCGCACGGTGCTCCGCGTCTCAGGTGACCTCGCTTGCGAGCGCCAGGTGCTCGCCGCGCGCAAGCTGCTCACGGTGCTCCGCGCGCAGGCACGGGCGACTGCAAGGCAGCACCGCGGATGAAGCGCGTTCCGCTCGCGAGTGGTTCATCATGAATCAGGGCACCGAATCGTGACGGGCCTGCTGAGCGAGCGAGTCGCCTGCGGCGCGGAGATGCTGCTCAGCCGGCGGAAGACGCGCGACACCCCCTACCGCCACCCCTGCAGCTGCTCGCGGTTGTGGTCGTCCGCGCCGATCTGCCACCGCTGCTCGTGCGAGGCCTGCACCAAGGCGCGGGCGGCGTGGGCGCGAAGCGTTGCCCGCGGCGGTCTTCTCGGGGAACATGCACGGGCCCACAAGAAAGGCCAGCCATGACCCAAGCCAGCGATCGCCGAAAACTCCAGAAAGAGCTCGCGGAGCACCTGCGCGAAAAGGACCGCGCCGCCCTCGGCCTGCTCCGTGCCCAGATCCGTCAGGCCCGCGTCGACCGCCGGCATATGCTCCACGTCGCGCGCACGGTCTGCCGCGCCACCCGTGCCCAGCTGCAGGTGAAGCAAGCCGACGATCGCGCTCGCTTCCGTGAGCAGCAGCAGCTCGAGCGCATCCAGGAGCGCGCCGCCTGCGGTGCCGGAAAGGAGCTCGCCAAGAAGCAAGGCGGCGCGCTCGAGCTCGACGCGAAGCGCACCCTCAAAGAAGAGCGCATCTTCCAGCGCCGCATCCGAACCGCCGGCAAGGCGCCGGCGCCGAAAGCGACCGCCCACGAGCGCGCGCAAGAGGACGACGACGCGGTCCGCTCGAACCTCCCCGCCGAGCTCGTGCCGGTGTTCGATAAGGTCAAGAAGTCAATCAAGGGCTCGCCGCGCCGCACGCGCACCGAGGCCTTTCTGGAATGGGCCGAGGAGAACCCGGACGAGATTCTGGCCGTCCAGCAAGCCGCGGCCGATCGCGATCTCAAAACGTTGCTGAAGCAGCAGCGCGAGCTCGGCAAAGACGTGCGCAAAGCCGGGCGCTACAAGCAGAGCCCCGAGGCACTCGAGAAGATCCTGGCCGGGGTGCCGTTCTGATGGCGCTCGTGATCTTCGCGGTCGCTGCCGTCTGCTTCACGCTCGGGATCTTGTACGGCGGATCGTACCTTTCGCGCTGGGCCCGGCTGTGGGCCGCGTCCCGCTGGCGCACCATTGTCAGTCACCTCTCGACGGCGGGTCACCCGGTGAACGGCACGATCACGCTCGTCGTCTGCCCGCACGTGCCCGTCCACGTGTATTCAGTACAGCTCACGCCCTCGGCCTGCGGCGGCATCGTCACCTCACTTCAGATCGCCTGTGAGGAGCAGCTAGCCGTGCCGACGCCGGGGAGTGTGTTTGTAGGGCAGCCTCGGCGGTTTTCTCTGCCGGTGTTGCTGCCGTCTCAGCGCCTCGAGCTGAACTTTGAAGGCGATACCGAAGGGGAACTGCTGGTGATGGCCGTGCAAACCCGGCACGCGGAACGCGCCTCGTTCTGGGAGCGCGTGCGGTGGTGCCTGAAACGTGAGGAGGATTGAAACCATGAAGAAGCGTCGACCAAGTACCGGGATCG
>Ga0247682_1000115_pt1 | contig 31325 bp, 19 predicted proteins | sample CNK23_metaG_FD_190130 | JGI IMG/M metagenome (GOLD analysis project Ga0247682, IMG submission 190130) | Soil microbial communities from Purdue University Martell Research Forest, Indiana, United States - CNK23 | ecosystem: Environmental > Terrestrial > Soil > Temperate forest > Bulk soil...
TCACCGCCGGCCACTTCGTCGCGACGTTGCTACCCACAATTTCTTCCGGTTCAGCTTCGGGCTCATTGGATGATTTTACTGCCGACGACGGTTTGCCCTTTGACTCGGCCGTGAACGCGACCATCACTTTCAGCACGCCACCAGCCCCTGGACAGATCGCTGGCACGGTATCAATGACGCCCATGCCAACGTTAAACGCCAACGCATGTTTTGCCGCGACGGACGGAATCCACGTCGACCCTTTGACGATCAATCCAGATCTGTCCACCCAGTCGGGCGTCGCGGAATACATCTATGCCGAAGGATTTGACCCGCAAGGGGTTCCGACCAAGCTTTTCCTCAACGGTTTTTCCGCTAATGTGTTTACCACGTCGAGTAACACCGATCCACACGCGGTTCAGATCACCTCTAACACTTGGGCTGTCGCTGCTGCGATTGGTGAAGACAACACATCCTTCATCCCCGATGGGGTCAGCAACGATGGGACGAATACTGTGATGGTTTTCCTGTACGGTGTTGTCGGTGGCGTGTGCGACGGTGCTGGTGGCATTGACCTGCCATTCCACTACGTTTCCGGTACGCCGATCGTCCACAAGCACCAAAAGCACGTCCGCAGCGGCGGCGCGATTCGGGGCCGCGGGCGCATTGAACCGGGGGAAAACTGGCGGCAGTCGTTCCCGCTTCCTGAACTGCGCCCCCACGCCAAGACAAAGTGACATCAGGGCCATTACGTCGTTACGAGTTGCACCAAGGTAATGGCGAGAGCTAATTACTGTCAGGAGCCGATTCGTCGTTCGGCGCGTTGACTCTGCCGCCCCCGTCTGTTTCAGACCCGCAAGCTTGCCAATGGGCCCGAGCCCAATCGAAAGCTCACAACCACAGGCTGGCGTTCTTGCTCTGCCGAAAACAAAGAAATGGCCCGCCATAGGAATCGGCGGGCCAAATTCGTTGTAGTCGAAGAAAAGTTACCTCTTCATGAGCTTGACGGCGGCGAGGCCGAGGACGCCGGCGCCGAGAAGCAGCATGGTGCCGGGTTCGGGGGTTGCCGTGCCGGGAGTGGCTTGGTTGAAGCCGATGTTGTCGATAAAGAAGTCCCAGCTCGGGTCGGCCGTGGTAATGGTGACGACGCTGCCAACAGTGGGGAATCCGACGGTAACGAGCCCCAAGCTTAGGTTCGGAGCAAGGGTGAACGTCTGGCTGTTGCCCAAGTTGTCGGCAACCGTGAACGTTTCCGTGTAGGTCTGACCGTTCAGAAGGTCGAAGAAGAAATTGTTGATTGGCGAGGTGAAGGTCATAGTGATTGTGTTCGACAAACCGGTGCCAAAGGCCGCAGTGCCGTAGACGGAGGTCTCATCGGCAGGCAGGTTGGTCGTGTTGGTCAAAACGGTGCCGCCGGTGATTGTGAGAGGCCCAGAACTGGTGCTGTAGTTCAAAGTCTGGGGAGACGCGAGGGCGAAAAGACCCGGGCCTGACTGATCTTCCAAGTTGATGATGTCGGCCGATGCGTTGACACCTGAAACGAGGCAAATCAGCGCAACAGCCAAGACGTAAAGTGCGATTGAGGGCTTCTTCATTTGCGGTAAAACCTTTCTCCCACTCGGGATACAGCCAAATTCGACGAACTGGATAGGACAACCCCTAAGGTTGCTGAAGAGAGTGCAATTGAGCACCCAAACCGCAGAAGACTCCGTAAGCGAAGACGCAATTCCTAAGTAACTGAAAATGCTGTAGTTAGCGACACGCCTCGCGAGACTCAACGTGACTAAAGTTGAGGGCCGGCAGAGAATAGGCAACGGAATGCCGAAGATGTTCGAAAAAGTTCATAGATTTGCACAGGGCGCGTTGGGGGGGGCAACAGCGTATTAGCCGGCCGATTCGTCAAACGCGAAGATTTTGGAGTAGGCTTTGCGGCGGGTTAAACCGCGTTCTTTAGCGGCGAGGCGTTCAGCGAGCGTGCCACGGCGGAACTCTTCGCGGATTTTGGTGACTTCGCGAGCGATTCTCCGTCCGGGTCATACGATGCTAAAAACTTGGGTTCAAACCGGGGGTCCAACTTGCCCGTTTTCGAAGGCCAATTTCGGGGTTAAACGGTGCGGAACGGTTCGTCTGAGAATTAACAGATGAATGGCGTCATTCGGTTCCTCGTCGGAGGTATCGACTCCGTGAGCCGCGAACATGATTGCATGCATGGATGACCTTTTCTAAACTCGCACACGGCGACGCAACTTCGTTTAACGCTACAAGAGGAGTCCTCCCATAATGATCTCGATTCCCCGCGTCTTGGGTTCTGCGCTTGTAGTTGCCCTCAGCTTGACTAGCCAAGTATTCGCAATTCCTCTGCCCGATTCGGCTGCACGCAATTTGCGCGTGTTTATCGAACGCTTCACTGTCGATCACGAGAGCCTCAGGCACGTCTACGACGATCCACTTTCTCCGGCACGTGAAGAACGGTTTCGGCGCTTCTATCACGATTGGCAAAGGCAGCTGGAAAAATTGGATTTCGCCGTTCTGGACGAAGATGGGCGGGTCGACTACTTGCTGCTGCAAAACCATCTCCGACATGCCCTTCGTCAGTTGGACCTCCGAAAGAAACAGCAAGAGGAGATGCGGCCTCTAATTCCGTTCGAAGACGTAATTTTTTCGTTTGAAGACCAGCGGCGCCGCATGGAACCTCCTGAATCAGTTAAAGCAGCGGCTGCTCTTCAAAAAATGACGAAACAGATTTCGGAACTTCGTGCCGCGATTGAAGCTGGCTTCACTGCCGGAACTTCCGGCACAACAGATATCGCCTCATCCTCCATCCAGCCACTCCGTGCGAGCAAAACCGTTGCAAGGCGTGCGATTTACGCCATCGAACAGCTGCGCAGTGCTCTGAACAATTGGTTTACCAATTACGACGGTTACGACCCCGAATTCACATGGTGGGTCGCGGAGTCGTACAAAGAAGTGGATCTAGCACTCGAAAAATATGCGCAGCTCGTTTCAGAGAAATTGGTGGGAATCAAACCCGACGACAAGATCACTGTCATCGGCGATCCAGTTGGGCGTGACGCCCTCCTCGTAGAACTTGGCGAGGCGATGATTCCCTACACCCCGGAGCAATTGATCGCTGTTGCGAAGAACGAAATGGCTTGGTGCACGACAGAGATGAAACGCGCGTCAAATGAGATGGGATATGGCGACGATTGGCACAAAGCACTCGAAAAAGTGAAGGAAATGCACGTGGCTCCGGGACAGCAGCCGGAAGAGATTCGGAAACTGGCGCTCGAAGCAACCGAGTACGTAGAGAAGAACGCCTTGGTTACGGTGCCAGACCTCGCCAAGGAAAGCTGGCGAATGAAAATGATGACTCCCGAGCGCCAGCTCGTGAATCCATTTTTCACCGGTGGGAACGTCATCAGCGTGTCGTACCCGGTGGACTCCATGACGTTCGATCAGAAAATGATGAGCATGCGCGGAAACAATATTCCGTTCTCGCGCGCGACCGTATTCCACGAATTGATTCCCGGCCACCATCTGCAGGCGTTCATGGTCGGTCGCTACCGCGCTTACCGCCAAATCTTCGAATCGCCTTTCTGGGCGGAAGGCAACGCGTTCTACTGGGAGATGCTGCTTTGGGATATGGGCTTCGCGAAGACACCCGAGCAACGCGTGGGCATGCTGTTCTGGCGCATGCATCGCTGCGCCAGAGTGATATTCTCGCTCAGTTTTCATCTCGGCCTGATGACGCCACAGGAATGCGTCAAATTCCTCATTGAAAACGTCGGTCACGAGCCTGACAACGCAACCGCCGAGGTCAGACGCTCGTTCGACGGTTCCTACAGTCCGCTCTATCAGTGTGCTTATTTGCTGGGTGCGTTGCAGTTCTATTCGCTTCACAAAGAATTGGTCGGCTCGGGGCGTATGACCAATCTCGCGTTTCACGACGCTATTCTGCACGAGAACAGCATCCCCGTGGAGTTGCTCCGGGCTGACCTAACGCACCAGCAACTCACGCCGAACTTCAAATCGACCTGGAAGTTTTACGGGCCAATTCCGGACGCAAACTGAACGAAGCGAAATTCCCTCAAATGATCCGTGGCGAGCGTTGTCGAAGTGCCGCGTGCTATTGCTCCGCTGCCTTCACTTCAAAATTGCGCGGGGGCTCGACGCCAAGAAGATGCTGCACGAAATAATCCCACCGCCGCCGGGCAAGATAACTATCTTTTTCACCGTGTGCCATATTGGGGACAAAGAGCATATCGAAACTCCTGTTGGCTTTGATCAAAGCGTCCACAAAGCGCATCGTCCCTGCCGGATGCACGTTGTCGTCGATATCTCCATGCTCGATCATGAGGTGACCCTCCAGTCGCCCGGCCATCGTGACGTTTGACTGTTCAATGTAGTCCGACTGCACCGGATAACCTTGATACAGCTCGTTCCACCACGCTTTGTCCAGCCGTGCGTCGTGATCGCCGGAAATCGTGACACCAACTTTGTAAAATTCTGGATGCACGAGCATCGCGTGCGCCGCGCCATAGCCGCCGGCCGAGGTACCGAAAATTCCCACTCGTTCCGCATCCACAAACGGGTATTTCTTCGCCAGTTGCTGGATCATCGCCACATGATCTTCGAACGCGCCACCCAGATTACGGTACGAGTATTCATGGAAAGCCCGCGAACGCCCCGTCGTTCCCCGGCCGTCAATCATAACAACGACAAATCCCAATTCGGCTACCGCTTGCAGGCCGCCACGCCCAAACGCGGCTTGAAATGTCTTCGGGACAAAATACCCCTGTGGCCCCGTGTAAACATGCTCGACGACGGGATACTTGCGCGACGGATCAAAATTCGAAGGCCGCCACATCAATCCATACAGTTCTTCTTTTCCGTCCGCGCTCTTTCCCTCGAATGCTTCGGGAAATCTCCATCCGGTAGCCAACAGTCGGCCCGCATCTCCTTTTTCCAGCGCTTGACGTTCCGAGCCGTCTTTCGCCCTGCGAAGCATTGAAGCTCCCGGCGAATCCGGTCGCGAAAAATTGTCAACAAAATAGGCGCCGTCCGGCGAAACACTGGCCGTGTGAGTCGCATTCTCTGGCGTCAACAAGATCAATCCCTTTCCATCGAGGCCTACGCTGTAAAGGTGCGTCTGACACGGGTCTTCGCCCTTCTCGCGCCCGCCCGCCAAAAAATACACACGTCGATTTTTCTCATCGACAAATTCAATCTTGTGAACCGTCCACGGCCCACTCGTGAGTTGCGCCGCTGCGCCGTTCGCCCGCTGCCCATAGAGATAGATGTGGTTCCATCCGTCCCGCTCCGAGGTCCACACGATCTCTCCCGTCCCATGCAGGAACCGATATTGGGTCTCGCCCGGGTCAACATATTTTTCCGACTGTTCGCGTATCGCAACCTTCTGCTCGCCCGTTTCCACATCCACGGTGCGCAGTTCGATGCTTTTCACGCCGCGGCTGTTGTAGTCGTAAAAAAATGCCTTGTTGTCCGGAAACCATTCGAATGCCGGCCCTTCCTGAAACTGCAGCTCGAGTGGCGGCGTCTTCACGCTAATCCGTTTGCCTGAATTCAGTTCAAAAATGATCGGCTCCGCTGTTGCAAGCGTCTCGCCCGGCAGCGGATATACATAGGTAAACGCCTTCGGCCGCAACTGGCCCGGTGGCACAAACTGCAGACTCGTGAACCGGCCCGAATTTCGGGAATCGATCCGGTACGTCACAAGCTTCGACGAATCAGGCGCCCAAAACACCGCGGCGTACTGCTTCAACTCTTCGGCTCCCTGCTCGACCATCATTCCAAGCGACGGCAGCTCTGTCGCGTAGTCCCAGCTTGCCACTCCGTCCGATGTCAGCTGCACAATTTGTCCTGTCGAAATGCTTCGAAGGAAAAGATTGTGGTCTCTCACAAACGCCGCCCAACGACTATCTGGTGAAACGTTCTCGTAACGGTCGCGTTTTTGTGCATCTCCAGTCGGCTTGCAAACATAGTCCGTCAGAGTGCAGTCCCACCCTTTTCCTTCCACGTTGAATTGGATCGCCTTTTCGTCTTTGGCAAATACAAACTCTTCAAATGGCAATTTCACGGCTTCATACTCATGCTTCGACGCTTTTTTCAGCGCTTCTGCGAGCCGCTGGTGATCAAACGCCGGCCCGCTTGTATTCTTCTCCGGATCAACCAACACGAACCTGGCATCAGTTCCGTTTGCGGTGCGATACCAAAAGCGACTGCTTTTTTCGATCCAATGCGGTCTCACGTCGGCAAACGTGACCAATTTGCGATGTCCGCCGGTTTGAAAGAACGAGGCGCGTTCATAATCTTTCACAGTGCCTTGCGCGTGCGCGCAATTCGATCCCATCGATCCCAAAAGAATCGTCCAGACAGCGCACAGAAATTTCGCTCTCATCGCCAAACCCCCATAGTCCGGCAAAAACAGCAAATAAGTTTTCAGGAGCCTATATTTGCGCCTATCGGTCGGCATCCGCGCGAATCATCCGAATTCCAAACACACCCGGTATTTCGTTGCCCGGCGCTGCTTCAAACCGTACCGTCACTTTGCTTTTGCCTCGAACTAGTTCCGCCGGCAGGGCATATTCAACGTCGAAAAATCGCACATCCAATTCCGGACTGCGCCGCTCCGTCGATTGGGTCCCGACCTTCGCGCCGTCCACCAGAATGTCGAACGAACCATTCCGCCGGGCATCACTTCCATAGGTCACAACAAGGGCCATTGGATGCGACTGCTCCACCCGCAGGTCGAACGAGAACCATTTCGTTCCGCGTCTCCCGTAACGCCCGGAGGTTTGCACGGGGGCTGTTTCTTCACCCTGTTGATTGAAATCACGTTCCGCCTGCATCTGGCCGGGCTGTGCAAACGCAACAGTCGCGGCCTGTAATTTGGCTTTCCGTGCCTCTTGTGCAGCGTACGCTTCAGAACGCTTCTTCCACTCTTGTGGCGTGAAGACGTCCCAATAGATCGCGTAGCGCCGCCGCGACAACCGGTAGAACGGGACAAAATCGATATCCGCCGGCAACCCCACTCCGGTAGTTCGAAACAGCCCCGGCTTTCCCGTCACCGGTTTCAGCCAACCTTCCACTCCCGCCGCTTGTGCGACTAACACCGGCGCTTGCGGTTGCGGCCCCGCTTCTTCTTCGGGATTAAGCTTCGCTTCCGTTCCTAGATCTCCGGCGAGCACAAGGGGGCCCCAGAGCACTGCCTGCCGGGTCGGATTGTCCGGCAGGGGTTCCGCCCGCAACGTCTTCGGCAGCACCAACTCGACGGTGTCATCCGTCTTCCAGGTTCGTGTAAGCTCAACGTACGAATCGGGGGCCGGCAGTTCCGTTAGCGCTTTCCCATTCACGCTCACGCGGAATCCGACACCCGCCCAATACGGCCGCCGCAAGGCCAGCGTAAAGGTCTTCGGCCGAGCCAGCGTCAATCGCAGCACGGCGTGCTCTCCCGCTGGAAAATCTGTTGTCATCTTCAGTTGAGCGCCAGCTGCGCTCCAGTTGGCGACCGATGGCGCATACAAATTCACCCAAAGTTTGTCGCCAGACTCGTAATAAATCCCATACCCGTGCAACGCGTGGCTCTCCATGCCTGTACCGACGCAACACGTAAAATCCCTTTGTTTGTCCTGGTATTCATGTTGCACGCCGCGCCCGACGGGCACCATGTAGCAAACGCGTCCGTCGTCCGGATCCTGCGACGCCAAAATGTGATTAAATAGAGCTCGTTCGTGAAAATCCGCGTAGCGAATATCGGGGTTGATCGAAAACAATTCTCGCGTCAGCTTCAGCATGTTGTAGACATTGCAGGTTTCTGCCGTACGGCCGTCCACCATTTCGTTCAGTTTGTCCGCAGGCCCAAAGTATTCGTTCTTGCCGTGGCCCCCGGTCGCGAAGCTATGGTGCAGTGCCACCTGCGTCCAAAAAAATTCTGCTGCTTTACGGTCAGTCTCATTCCCCGTGTACAGAAACCTCTCCAGCGACCCTAGCAGCTTCGGCACCTGCGTATTGCCGTGCTTCCCTGCCAGAATGTCCTCGCCCGCCGCGAGCGGCTCAATGATTGCTCGATGCTGAAACTTGTTCGAAAGTGCGAGCCAGCGGGAGTCGCCCGTGTCTGCATAAAGATCCACGGTCACTTCGTTCATCCCGCCGAATTCCGTGTCGAGCATCTTTTGAATCTGTTCGTCGCTCAGCGGCGCAAGAATCTTCTCCGCCCATTCAGCAAACTTTGTTTCGACTTCCAATGCCGTGCGGTTTCCGGTATAGCGGTAAGCGTCGCGTAGTCCGGCAAAAATCTTGTGCTCCACGTACCATGGCGACCACAATCCGTTCAGATCGAATCCGCCTGACTTGATCGTCCCCTTGCAAAGGTCCGCGAAACGAACTTTTCCATCCACTCCGTCTTTGTCGAGCAGCGCTCCGATGTATCCGTCGTATCGCTTGTCCTGAACTTCTTTGAGCTGCGCTACAAGGTAGTCAGCGCGTTCTTTAAATCGCGCGTCTCCCGTCGCGGCCCACATCAAACTCACTGCGGACAAGTAATGGCCTGCGATGTGACCGGTCAATTGCCTCCCTTCTCCGTCCCACCCGCCGTACGGTGTGGCCTTTGCTTGCAATCCTGCTCGTTGCCGCAAGAACGCAAGCATCCGGTCGGGCTGAAGATCTAGCAAATAGTCGGCGTCCAGGTCTTGTGCAGTTTTCAAGGGCCCAGGCAAGAGCCGGACGGCATGAAGTGGAAGCGGCTGGGCCTTAACCAGCTCGTCTCGTATGGTTTGTGCCGAATTTGGGTGCTGGCAAACTCCTAGCGACGGGAAGCTTAGAATTCCTATATATAGAGGTAGCCATCGGACTCTCATCGCCAGTACTCCCCAGTAAGCGTAACGTCTTCAAATTGTGAGACTTGGCTGCGGTTGTTGCCAATTCCTGTCTTGCGGGCTTGGATTTCATGGCCCCACGGGATATTATATACAATCTGGTCGACGTTCAACTCTTTTCCGTCGCTACCTTGCTTCTCGGAGCTCATCTTTGGAATTACGTTCTCTTTCATCCGCCGCTTCTCCAGCAGTGAATTCTCCCCGGCTGGCGCGCATTGGCATCGTAGATTCTCATACCGGTGGCGAGCCCACTCGTGTCGTCATCGCCGGAGGCCCCTGTCTCAACGGGCGATCTGTCGCCGATAGACTCGTTCAACTCCGTGACGAGCACGACCAACTTCGCACTTCCGTAATCAACGAACCGCGGGGCTCGGACATTATCGTAGGCGCTTTGTTGTGCGAGCCAAACGATCCGACAAATGCGACGGGCGTCATTTTCTTTAACAACGTCGGGTACCTGGGAATGTGTGTGCACGGAACGATTGGCGTCGTCGTCACGCTTGCTCATCTCGGCAGAATTCGCAGTGGTCGCCATCGCATCGAATCGCCGGTAGGCGTGGTCTCGGCGACGCTGCATGAGAACGGTGAAGTCACCGTAGAAAACGTAGCCAGCTATCGTCTCGCCACAAATGTATCGGTGAATGTTCCGGACTTCGGCGTTGTGACGGGTGACGTCGCTTGGGGCGGCAACTGGTTCTTTCTCGTGAATGATTTTCCAATTCCCATTGCGATCGAGAATGCATCGCGGCTGACCGAAGCCGCATCCGGCATTCGCCAAGCTCTCGCGCACGAAGGCATCACGGGCAAGAACGGCGCCGAGATCGATCACATCGAGTTGTTCGCAGCATCGCGGCTGCCGCGTGTGAACAGCAAGAACTTCGTTTTGTGCCCGGGCAATGCTTACGACCGTTCGCCGTGCGGCACCGGCACGAGCGCAAAACTCGCGTGTCTCTACGCCGACAACAAACTGCTTCCTGGCCAGATTTGGCGACAGGAAAGTATCGTTGGAAGCGTGTTTGAAGGCTCCGTTCGCGTGGAGGATGGAAACATTCTTCCCAGCATTAAAGGTTCCGCATTCATTACCTCGGAAGCCGACCTCGTCCTCGATTCGAGCGACCCCTTCCGCTACGGCTTGGTTCCGTGACCAAAACGACAGACGTTCTGATTATCGGCGCCGGCATCGTCGGTGCGGCCTGCGCATTCGAATTGTCTCGTGAAAAATTCAGTGTCGCTGTGGTGGACGCAAACGGTATCGGCCTTGGCGCTACTGCAGCTGGGATGGGACACATCGTCGCCATGGACGACTCGGAAGCGCAGTTTCGTTTGACACGCTTCTCACAGGAGTTGTGGCAAGGCCTTGCGCCACAGCTCCCAGCTGACTGCGAATATCGCGAGTGCGGGACTTTGTGGGTGGCCGCAAACGATCAGGAAATGTCCGCAGTACAACGGAAGCATCGGGAATACGCCAATCATTCTGTTGCAAGCGAAGTTCTCGATTCCTGTCAGTTATCGCAAGCTGAGCCTCATTTGCGAAGCTCATTGGCCGGGGCGTTGCTCGTACCGAACGACGCCGTGCTGTATCCGCCGTGCGCCGCCCTGTACTTCTGTCGCCAAGCACAAGCCTTCGGTGCAAAGCTCCACCTTGGCCGCAGAGTCGAATCCGCTGGCAAAGGCACGGTCCGTCTTTCCGACGGCACAACGCTGGCGGCAAAAACAATTATCAATGCCGCTGGCGAACTGGCGCCGCACGTCACGCCGCGCATCGCTATTCGTCCACGCAAAGGACATCTCGTCATCACTGACCGTTATCCTGGCTTCGTTCGCCACCAGCTTGTCGAACTCGGATACCTCAAGAGCGCGCATTCTTCGGACGCGGATTCCGTCGCATTTAACGTCCAGCCACGTCCCACTGGCCAGCTGCTCATTGGTTCTTCCCGCCAATACGATGCGCCGGACAATCGCGTCGAATCCCACATGATCTCCCGCATGTTAGAGCGAGCCTTAGAATACCTACCTGCTCTCGGCAACACTTCGGTGATTCGTTCGTGGACAGGTTTCCGCGCCGCCACTCCAGACAAGCTTCCGCTCATCGGACCGTATCCCGACGACTCGACTGTCTTGCTCGCGGCTGGTCACGAAGGACTTGGCATTACGACTTCCCTGGCAACCGCTCGCCTCGTTGCGGATCATTTGCTGTCTCGCAAATCGGAAATTCCTCCTGAACCCTATTTGCCGTCGCGGCAATTTGTGGAAAGCGCATATGCCTGATCGCCTAACCGTTCGAGTCAATGGCGAAACGATCGAGGTCGAGGCAGGGACGACCGCGGCCGTCGCATCGCTCATCGCTCGGGTACCCTCTAGAACATCAGTCATGGGTCAGCCGAGGACGCCATTTTGCGGCATGGGCGTCTGCTTCGAATGCCGCATGATCATCGACGGAATTCCGCATTCCAAAAGCTGTCAGATTCTTGTTCGGCCCGGTATGGACATTCGAACGGATGAATAACTCGCAGACAATTCGGGCCGATGTCGCGATTGTTGGCGCTGGTCCTGCGGGAATTGCGGCGGCAACCGTCGCGGCCGAATCAGGAAAATCTGTTGTCCTGCTGGACGACAATCCGCAACCTGGTGGACAAATCTGGCGAGGAGGCGCTGCAGCCGCCAAAGGCTCCGCCGCGCAATGGCTCGCTCGCCTAGCCCGCACCTCCGTTCACCTTATCGGTGACGCACGCGTTTTTAACGCGGACGGAATGACGCTGTTCGCCGAAGTTCGCGGTAACGCTGTCAGGGTCGCCGCCCAGAAAATCATTCTCGCCACAGGCAGCCGCGAACGCTTTTTACCCTTCCCGGGTTGGACGCTCCCGAACGTCATGGGCGCGGGAGCATTTCAAGCGCTCATGAAGACGGGCCTGCCGGTTTCGGGAAAGCGCGTCGTTATCGCAGGCACTGGACCGTTGCTTCTGGCGGTCGCTTCCTACGCCGTGGAGCGTGGCGCGAATGTCGTGGCCATCGCGGAACAAACGTCGTGGCTCCGCTTTCTGGGATTTGGAATTTCTACATCGCTGGTTCCGGGCAAAGCTCGGGAGGCAATTCGTTTGTTGTGGCAGTTGCGCCACATCCCACAGTACAAAAGTTGCTGGCCCGTTGCTGCTTGCGGTCGAAATACCTTGGAATCGGTTCGCCTCTCCCACGGCGGGACTTCCGCGAACGTTCCGTGCGATTACCTCGCTTGTGGCTACCATCTCGTGCCTTGCGTCGAATTGGCGCAACTGCTTGGTTGTAGGATCTTGGACGGCTTCGTGGCGACGAACGACCTCCAGCAATCCTCAATGCCAAATGTCTATTCCGCCGGCGAACCCACCGGCATCGGCGGTGTCGAATTGTCCCTGCTCGAAGGAGAAATTGCCGGACACTCAGCCGCTGATCAATTCGCTGCTGCGAAAGATCTATTTCGCCGCCGCAGCCTGGCTCGGCGCAACGTTCGAGCAATCGCGCGTGCCTTCGCCTTGCGCGAGGAACTGAAATCCATCTGGCAGGACGAGACCATCCTTTGCCGCTGTGAAGACGTGTCCTTCGGAAAAGTTCGGACAATGGATTCTTGGCGCGCCGCCAAGCTGCATACACGCTGCGGAATGGGACCGTGCCAGGGACGTATTTGTGGCGGCGCGACGGAATTCCTCTTCGGATGGAATGTAGGTTTGCCCCGTCCGCCGCTTTTTCCCGTCAGTTGCTCCAGCCTGCGGCAAACTTTAACGGAATCGGATCTTTCCAACTCACAAGGAGTGTCACAATGAAATGGACCGGCGTCATGCCTGCCATCACAACATGTTTTACCGAGTCCTACGAAGTGGATTACACGTTTATGGCGGCTCACGCGAACTGGCTCGTGGCCAATGGCTGCTCAGGCATCGTCGCCCTCGGATCGCTCGGCGAGGGAGCGACGCTGACTTTCGAAGAGAAGGTAAGGATCCTTAAAACGTTCACATCTGCATTGAACGGCAAGGTGCCTGTCGTCGCGGCCATTTCCGCGCTGTCTACTCCGGAAGCTATTTCTCTTGCAAAGGCCGCCGAACAAGCTGGCTGCTCGGGCCTTATGATTCTTCCGCCATACGTCTATCAAGGCGATTGGCGCGAAATGAAAACGCACGTTTCGGCTGTGCTTGAACAAGTCCCGCTTCCCGCCATGCTCTATAACAACCCGGTTGCTTATGGCACCGATTTCGTCCCCGAGCAAATCCGCGAACTTGCGAACGAGCACGCCAGTTTGCAAGCCGTGAAAGAATCGTCTACCGACGTGCGGCGCGTCACGGCCATCCGTGCCCTGCTCGACGATCGCCTCGCCATCTTCGTCGGCGTTGATGACGCTATCCTTGAAGGAATCTCGGCCGGAGCAGTCGGCTGGATCGCAGGTCTTGCCGACGCGCTGCCTCGCGAATCCGTTGACCTTTTCAACTTCGGCAGCGCTGGAAAACCTCGCGAAGCTTCTGAACTTTACCGCTGGTTTCTTCCGCTCCTTCGCTTGGACACGGTTCCTAAATTCGTGCAACTGATCAAGCTCGTGCAGCAGGAACTCGGCGTGGGCAAGGCCCGCGTTCGCGGTCCCCGCCTCGAAATCTCCGGCGACGAGCTTCGCGCTACGCTTGAATTGATTCGCAAGACCATGAACAGCCGCCCCAGCGTGTGCAAACCCAGTACCTCGCTCGTGCGAAGCTGAACGCGGAGCCTCGTCGATGACATTTCAACTCCTCGGAAAATCTCTCGTCGGTTTTCAGGACGCATCAAGCGCCGCTGATTCATTTCGCGCCGTCTCGCCCGAAAAAAACAGTTCTCTCGATCCACAATTCTTCTCTGCGACGCAGGGGGAAGTAGATCGCGCCGCGCACCTCGCCTTCGATGCCTTTTCGACGTATGGCCAACTGTCGGCGAAGCCAAAAGCCGCCTTCCTGAGATCAATCGCGTCCAACATCGAATTGATCTCCGATTCGCTCATTGCGCGCGCGCACCTAGAAACGGCGCTGCCCGTTCCTCGCCTTCAGGGCGAACTCGCGCGCACTTGCGGTCAGCTTCGCCTTTTCGCAAGTGTCGTCGAAGACGGTTCGTGGGCTTCGCCTCGAATCGATTCCGCCGACGCGGATCGCAAACCAACCCGCAAGCCCGACGTTCGCTCCATCCTTCGCCCGCTCGGTCCAATCGCCGTCTTCGGCGCCAGCAATTTTCCGCTCGCGTTTTCCGTTGCCGGTGGCGACACCGCCTCAGCACTCGCCGCCGGAAATCCCGTCATCGTCAAAGCTCATCCCGCGCATCCCGGCGCCAGCGAGTTTGTTGGCCGAGCCATACAATCGGCCGTCAAAGAGCACCACTTGCCCGAAGGCGTTTTCTCCCTTCTCTTCGATTCGGGCATTTCCGTCGGTTCCGGGCTCGTGCAACATCCCCTTGTCAAAGCCGGAGCCTTCACCGGCTCGCACCGCGCGGGCCGCGCTCTGTTCAACCTCGCAGTCAATCGCCCAGATCCAATTCCCTTCTTCGCGGAAATGTCCAGCGCCAATCCTCTGTTCATTCTGCCCGGCGCCATGAGCGCCGCCGCGGAAAAACTCGCAGCCGATCTCCACGCATCCTTCACTCTCGGCGCCGGCCAATTCTGCACCAAACCAGGCCTCGTCTTCATTTTCGATAACGCTGCCACGTCCGCGTTTTTATCCGCGTTGCGTTCCAAAGTCTCCGACACTTCGCCTTTCACCCTTCTTACTCCTGGTATCGCGGCCGCCTTCCGCTTTGAAGTTTCGAATCGTGAAAACGCTCTCGCCCTTCGTCCGGTCGCCGCCGGAAAAGTCTCCGGCCCTGCGCAAGCTTCCGCCACCGCCGCACTTTACGAAATCGACCTGGCCACGCTCGTCGCAAATCCAGGCATTGCGTCGGAACATTTCGGACCTTCCACCGTCGTCGTCCATGGAGGCTCCAAACAAGAAGTCCTCCAGTTCGCCAAAAATCTTGAGGGCCATCTCACTGCCACAATTCACGGCACTGCCGCCGACCTCGAACAATTCTCGGACTTGATCCGCATTCTCGAATCCAAGGTCGGCCGCCTGGTCTTTAACGGTTTCCCAACTGGTGTCGAAGTTTGTCATTCCATGATTCACGGCGGACCCTATCCGGCGACCACCGACTCCCGCTTCACATCCGTCGGCACTTCGGCAATACTTCGCTTCGCCCGCCCCGTGTGTTTTCAGGATTTTCCCGACTCTGCCTTGCCGCCGGAATTGCAGCACGCAAATCCGCTCGCCCTTTTTCGCATGGTTGATGGCAGGTACACGCAAGACCCGGCGTGATAGACTATGGCGCAACGGGTCGGAAGTCGTCCCTCGGCCTTGTGTCAATCTTGCCGCCGCGAACCTGTGGGTCGCGCTGGCAATAGGTTCTGACGGAAAATTCATGGCGAGCCATCACGGAAAGTCTACGCGTCCCATCTTGACCCGCAGGCCGAAGCCCGAACCGCAAAGCGATTCCCGTCGCTCGAATCCAATTCCGCGGCAGTCTCTGGCCTCCGCTGTCGCCGAACGTCTTCGCGAACAAATCCTAACTGGCCGTCTTCGCGAGGGCGAGCAACTCCGCCAGGACTACATCGCCCGCGAATTTCAAACGAGCCGAATTCCCGTCCGCGAAGCTCTCAGCCATCTCGCTGCAGAAGGTCTCATCACGATCGTCGCGGACCGCGGCGCGGTCGTTTCTTCTCTCGCACCGGAAGAGATTTGGGAGATCTTTGAAACGCGCGCAGTGCTTGAATGTTACATCCTCCGCCAGGCGATACCCAATTTCACTGCGGAAGACTTCGCGATCGCCGAAGACATCCTCCACCAATACCAGGCTTCTCTGGAACTCGATTCGGAAATGCCTCATTGGGGCGAGTGGAATTGGAGTTTTCACTCCACGCTCTATGCTCCGGCGAATCGCCCTACAATGCTTTCATTCATCAAGACCCTCAACACCAACTGTGACCGCTACACCAGACTCCATCTCGTCTTCACCCGCAAACTCCATCAAGCCGGCGAGGCCCATCGCATACTTCTTGAAGCCTGTAAGACAAAAGATCCAGAGATTGCCGCTGCCGAGCTTTGGCGCCACATCACTACCGCCGGTTCCTACCTGAAGGAATTTCTGACCGAGCGCCACGCCCGGCAGTCTTAGTCGTTCGTTACTTTCTGGTGAGTTCGATCCAGGTCGGTTCGCCGGGCAAAGGCACTACATAGGCTTCCCGTTCGATTTTTAGTTCTTCCTTCGGACGAAATACCCCTACGCGACTCAATTTCGCCGGTTGTTCTACTCGCAACCGCGCTTGCTTCGTGAACTGTGTCGCCGGCGCAAATTCGATGCGAAGAGCTCCAGTCTTGTCGTTCACTTCGATTTTTTCAAATTGTCCCGAGTCGAGCGTCAACCAAAGCCCCGCAAGGGCCAGGTAAACCCTTGTTCGCGCCGAATCTAGCGGTGTCACTTTCACCATATCGCCATCCACTTTCAGGTTTCCACCGAATGCAACCCAACCGAACTCCGGATGCTTCACAATGTACGTCGCCGTATTGAACGCGTGTCCAAAAAAACTCGGCCCGTTGTCTCCTGTGATTCCGTCCGGCTTCAACATGTCCGGAAACGCGTGAAATGCCGGGGCAAGGAAGCCGTCCTGATCGATGTTCGACAACATCCCCATTGTTCCGCCGTACCCAACTCGCAGCAGATAGAAATCATCCGGATGTTCGCGGTATTCGCTCAGCACCGGAATGGCATTCAAGCTCGACCCGTAATGATGTAGCTGCCGCTCTAGTCGCCGGTGCTTTCCGGCAAAAATAAAATCCCAGTAGCGGCGTGCGCTTCCGTTATATCCCCAGTGTGGAATCGTCGGGTCGTATCCCAGAATCGCATTCAGCGTCACATCCGCTTTTTCCTGATACCCGAAATACTTCATCCACGCATACACTTCTTCCTGCCCCGTCGAGTCCCATGGCATCTCGCTGCCGTACGGGAACGCTTCTATCTTCCACCGATCTGCCCGCGCCTTCATTTTTGCTTCCAGGTCGTCGGCCTGCGCTTTCCATCCTTCTCGCTTCAAATCGGCCAGCACTTCCAGAAAAATGTCGCCTTCCATTTGTCCGAATACCGCATATTCCGGAGCCAGCTTCACCATTGCGACCGAAGTCTCGTACGCATTCGTCAAATACCAATCCCACGGATGATTCGTTACGAGCCCTTCGTTATTCCGCGCCAGCCGGTATAGCACCCAGTTCGCTGCCACCACATGGGGATAGTTGTAGGACCTTCCCACCGTCTCCGCGTGCTCCTGATTCCAGCTCGTCCAGCTCTTCCAATCAAAATCTTTCCTGTAGTAGTCCGGCGGCATTTTGTCCGGCTGATAGTAAAACAAGCTCTTTCGCACGCCGAACTTCTTCTCGCCCTCTTTGTATTGCAATCCGCCCCACAGCACGCCGTCTATGAATTGCTGTACCTTCTCAAGTTCTTCCTTATCCGGCCGTACGAGCTGTTTCATGATCGTCGACAGCCACGTCCCGCCGCCGCCCTCGTCACCCAGTCCCGCGATCCACGCACGGCTGTCCTGCATGACAATTTCATTTGTTTCGCGGTCGTACGTCATGAAGGACGGCGCGCGATGGAATGGATCGCTTGTGTCCGTAAACCATGCCTTCGTCGTAAAAAAGTGCCCCATGTCCGAGACGACCTGCGTTTCGGGCTTCGTAACAAAATAATGAATGGCCTGCACCGCCCCGTCGGCATACGTCACCGTCGCTCGCGCACGGCCCCATGTTTTTCCCTGCACCGAATATCTTTTCCATCCGCTTCCGGCAAGCTTCTCTTCTTTTAGAATCAGTGCTCCCGCCGGTTCCACTTGCACGCTTTTCACTGCCTTGGGATATTTCAAGAACAGTTCCGCATTCAAATCCGTCGGCAGGATATATCCCGGAATTCCGACCGCGACCGGTCGCTGATTTTCCGCCAGCGTCTTCTCAATATTTCGAATCGAATCCGAAGTCACAAACCCCACACCGTACGTCTTCGTTTCTCCGGGTGCCAGGGTGGCTTGCGTCGGCGGATTCCACGGCTTCGCATTCTTCCATTCGTTCTCCGCATACGCCACGCTGTGCGTCATCCAGTCGTAAAAGCCTTCAAACGTAATTCCCCGCTCCGTCCGGTCATGGAAAAGCAAGTCACCGTCTTTTTTCCTTTGATCGAGAATTGGGTTGTACGCTTCAAACGGAGTCTTGCCGTCCGGAATTACCAGCAGCGCCGGCCCCTTTCCATTCAGGCGCGTGACCTGCAAATAGCCTGCGTCTTCTCCAATGTACGGATCGTAGAAAGAGCACGCCGCGTGTGCCTGCTCTAGGGTCCGGTCGGACAAAATGTTGTTGAAAACCATGGGAATTCCCAACGAACCAATCTGCACTTTCTTGGTGCTCTTATTCTTTAGGGTGAATCGCAGAACCAGCGCGCCGTTTTCAACTGCCCATGTTCGCGTAATTTCCACCGGAATGTCGGCGGGAAGCGTCGCCGTCAAATCTGCCGCGGCGAGCACGGCGCCTGAGGCAGCCAGCGCCTTTACCGGCCGCCTCATGAGCGCCGTCGAATAACCCTTCCATTCGCCCGTTGTTCCCTCTCGCAGCCTCAGGTCAATGTCGCCCAGATGGTAGTAGCCGTCTTGTGATCGCTCTATCAGCAGGTCGCCTGGCGTAAAATCAAAGGTCGAATCGCTCTTCGGTTTCAGAGCCGCCACCGTTTGTGATGACTTCACCAGTCGCAGCGCGAATTTTGGAGTCTCGAAATCCAGAAATCCCTGCTCTAGCATCGGTCCCGGCGTCGGAGGCACTTTCTTCTTCGGTTCCTGAGCATCGGCCTGGCACAGGCCCGCCAGACCTGTCAACACGACCAAGAGACCCGCCCTAAGCCATCTGTTTTGTTTACAATGAGATACGAAGTTCATCGATAAGCCCCCTTGCGCCATCGAGCCTCGCCGCTTTCCCTTGGCCGTGATCCGCCTTTGCGCAGCAGGTCTCAACAATCCGTAATCGCGATATTGCATACTATATTCGTTCCGGTATATTGCAAGCGCTTACTTTTCTCGGCCGATTGGAGCGTCTTATGCGCCTTCTGTCTCTTGCTACCTTCCTTTTCCTCGCCTCACTCATCCCCCTCCCGGCCACTGCACAGTCCATTGACGACTCTGCCTTTCACGTCCGATTCTCGTCCGCGGGCCTCACCAGCCTTAAACGCGTTCACGACAAGTACGACACCGACTACATCGCCCGCGGCCATGCCGTCGGTGACCTTATCGTTCGCTACCGCGCTACCGGAGAGAAGGATTGGCAAACGGCTTCGGGAGCAGTCTTTGATTCCGGTAACTCCCCCGGGCAATCGGGCGTCTCCTTTACGATCGGCGAACTCATCCCCACGCTTGCCTCCCGTTCCCGCCTTTCCGCTTCGGTCCGTTCACAAGCCGTGCAAGCTCTGAATGGCCAGCTCTTGCCGGAAAATTCCCGGGACGAGGAAGTTCCCCGCTTCTTTTGGTACGACCGCGACGGAACTTCCGAGTGGGTGCAATACGATTTTCCGGAGCCAATCGAAGTCCGCTCGATTCAAGTCTATTGGGCACTTCATGAGGAAGACAGAAACCCCGGAAAGCTGCCCCAGAGCTGGCGTCTTCTCTACCGCGACGGCGAGAACTGGAAAGAAGTAAGCCCTTCCCACGGTTATCCGGTCTCCGCGGACCACCTAGACGACGTAGATTTCGCGCCCGTCACCACTCCTGCTCTCCGCATCGAGGTCCAGTTGCAAAAGGGCGCGACCGCAGGTCTCTACCGATGGAATATCAACGGTGAAGGCAGAAAAGTCGTGCCAATAAAGGACTTGCAAGCCAGCGAAACGTTTCGCCTTCAAAACGACGCTCTGTCATGGACGATCTCTCTGAAGAATTCGACGGCGCGCGAAATGGAAATCGGCGATCTCGGCCTGCCTCTTCCTTTCAACACGCAGTATGTTTGGGACAAAACGGAAACCTATACCAAGCGCCTGATTCCACACACTTTGATCGCGGGCAACGGTTCGTTTCTTTTCTGGATGCGCACCAACACCGAAGGCCCTTACCTGGTCATGACTCCCGCGGCAAGTTGCGGCTTGGAATATTTTGTGCCGCAACGATTTGGAAATGGGGTCGCTTACTACGTTCATTCGGCGGCAAGCGGCGAAGAGTTGAAAGCAAAGGGCGGCGCTTGGCGTTTGCCGCAGACCAGGCTTGTTCTCAGACCTGGCGGCTCGGAAACTTGCGAATTCAGATTTCGTTGGGCCAGTGACTACAACGCGGTGCGCCAAGTGCTTTATGAAGAAGGCCTGTTCGACATCAACGTCGTTCCGGGGATGACCGTACCGACCGATCTTCCCGCAACCTTCTCGCTTCGCACCCGGAACCAAAATCTCTCCGTCGTCCCCGAGTTTCCCGCGCAAACCAAAATCGAATCACTTGGGGAACGCGGAAAAGGCGTCCTTCTCTACCGCGTCCATTTCTCAAAACTCGGTGAAAATCTTCTCAAAGTTCAGTACGGCAACAACCAATATCTGTCCCTGGAATTCTTCGTCACTGAGCCGCTCGACACGCTCTTCAAAAAACGCGCCGCCTACCTCGTCTCGCACGAGCAAATCAAAGACTCTTCCAAGTGGTACGGCTTCGTCTTTTCGCAATGGGACATGAAAAACAAAATCCTTCGCAGCCCGGAAGATCTCGACGGATTGTCCTACGCCATCGCTTCCGACGATCCGGCGCTCGGAAAAGCGCCGTACGTTGCGGGAAAAAACATTTTCTTTCCTGACGCAACGGAAATTGAAGCGGTCGAAAACTATCTCCAGCATTTTGTCTGGGGCGGCCTGCAGCAAACCGATAAAGAACCGTACCCGTATGCGATCTATGGAATTCCTAACTGGAAGGTGAATCGCGATTCCCCGAAGGATGACCCATCCGGGAAAAAACACATCTGGCGCATTTACGACTACCCGCACATCATCCTGCTTTACTACAACATGTACCAGGTCGCGAGACTTTATCCATCGATGACCAAATATCTGAACGAAAGCGGTTATCTCGATCGCGCGTTCGGCACTGCGAAGGCTTTTTTCACTGTCCCTATGGAGATCGTGAAATGGTCGCCCTATCAAACGGGCACGTACAACGAACTGGTCATTCCGGATTTAATCGATGCTCTTTACGAAAATGGAAAAAAGGAACAAGGCGACTGGCTCAAATCCGAATGGGAGAAAAAAGTAAAATATTTCGTCAACGATCATCCGTACCTTTTCGGATCCGAATATCCGTTCGACTCGACCGGTTTTGAGTCCACGCACGCGTTCGCAAAATACGCCCTTAAGCACGTCGCATTGCCAGGTGAGACCGTTTCGAATGAGATTTCCGGCGACGATTTTCGCCGCACCGTTAAATTTCAAGACGCCGAAACTTTTCTCGAAGAACAAATAAAACTCAATCTCGCCTGTCGCGGCTGGCTCGAAACGGCGTACTACTACTTGGGAAGCGATTACCGCGGGTCGGGGCCGTCGAGCTACACGCTGAGTTACATGGCGCAGATGGGGGGATGGGCCATATCGGACTACGCGCTGTACGACTCGCCGGATCCGTACCCCTACTTACGGTTGGGATATGCGTCATACCTCAGTTCGTGGGCGCTGCTAAATTCCGGAACTGCGGAGTCGAACTTCGGTTACTGGTTTCCCGGAAAAGAAAACGATGGAAGCGCGGGTGGCGGATTTGAGCCGCGTCCCTGGGGCAGAGCGTGGCTGGGAAACAAAGAGATGGGACGCGGTTCGTGGTGGTACTCCGGCGAGATCGACCTGGGATTTAGCGGCGCACTGCGCGCGGCGGCAACCATCGTGGCGGAAGATCCTATCTTTGGGCTGATCGCCTACGGCGGCGACTTACACAGCGAACGTGGTGTCACGAGCGTCATTCCCAAGGACGGATTGCGGAGCCGGTTTCACGTTGTTCGCGGCGAGCAAAGGGTTCACATTTTGCTCGAGCGCGACGGATTTGCGAAGGACAAAGCCATTTCGTTTGACGATTTAGTGAGTTCGATCCAATTTGAACTGGAAAATCGTGGCGGGGAAAGCCACGAAACGATTGCGCAAATTTCCGGATTGGCGCCAGGAACCTATGAAGTGAAGAGCGGCGGAAAGGCGCAAGCGATTAAAGTTCACGGAGGCGGGGAAACCGCGCTAAATATTGCAGTGGGCGCCGATGGGGCCAGAGTATCAATTCGCCGCATGCCATAGACGCTGATATGGATTCGCGTTCTCAGTGTTCGACCTTCACCGGTTGACTATCTCCGGATTCTGCTGTGGCTGCTGATCCTGGCGGACGAGGCGGATGCGTTTGTGCGAATCGCGTTGGCGTTGTTCTTCGTTTAGACGGGTCAGCGTAGCGAGCGCGGCCGCGGCCTGTTCCGATTTTTTCTGCCGACGGTAGGCAGTGGCGAGCTGCGAATAGATTGATTTTTCCTGTGGATCGAGCGCGCGGGCCTTTTCCAGCAGTGCGACAGCGTCTTCGACGCGGTTTTCGCGCAGATAGAGCTTAGCCAGGTCGACCTTCGGAGGGACGAACGAAGCGTTCAGTGCGACGGAGCGTTCCAACGCGGTTTTGGCCTCCGCGAATTCCCTGGCGTCCGGTGCGGCGCCGGCGCGAATGAGGGCCTCGCCCAATAAATATTGAACCGTTGCATCGTCTGGCTTTTGCCGAACACGCTCGCGCAATGTGCGCACAGCTTCGGGCAGATTTCCTGTTTGCATGTAGCTAATGCTGAGGCCTGCGTAGCTTAGATTTTTGTCAGGAGCGAGCTGGCTAGCGAGTTGGAAATCCTTATCGGCTAGATCGAACTGATTTTTCATGGCGTGAAGGATACCGCGCTGAAAAACGAGGCGATCCGACTGCGGGTTGTAGCGGAGGCCAACGTCAATTACTTCCAGTCCCAGATCATAGGCGTCGTGATCGGTGCAGAGCGAAGCCAGATCGATGTAGTTGGCCTCGTCCTCGGGATCAAGACGAGTCGCTTCCCGCAGAGCGTCAATCGCAGGCTGAATTTGATCTGCGCCTTTGTAAGCTTCGCTCAAGAGATTATCGAGCTCGGCCGTGACTTTGCCTTTTTGTTTTATTCCCATCAGCAAATCAATCGCAGGAGCAAAGCGCCTGGCGGCGAGATAGCACACGGCGAGGTTGAAAGCCGCGTCGTAGGAATCGGGATGTTGTTTTTGGACTGCCTCGAAAAACGGAATCGCTCGCTCTTCATGTCCGTGGGAGGCGAGCGTCAGACCGAGCTGAAACTGTGCACGGAGAGAAGCCGAGGCGGCGTTGAATTGCGAAAGATGTTCGAGCGCAGCATCGTCCTGGCCAATCTCCAGTTCGCTTTGCACTAGCGCAACGACGAGTGCCGGTTCCTGCTGGAACAGAGAAGCCGCCTTCGGGAAATATTTTGCGGCGTCCGCGTAGGCGCCGCGCTTGAACGTGAGCTTGCCAAGAAAAGAATTGATCGCCGGGTCGTCGGGAAGAAATTTTTCGGCTGCGAGGAAGTGTTTTTCGGAGGCGGAAAAATCCTTGAGCGTGTATTCGTTAGTGGCGAGATTCTGGAGCGCCGGATAGAACCTCGGGTCACTCCGGAGAGCGCGCGAGAATTCGCTATCTGCCGCTGCCAGATCGCCTTGCGCCGTCAGCGCCAGGCCGAGCAGGTTTCTGGCGCGAGGATCTTCGGGAGCTGCGGCAAGGAGCGATTTTAGTACGGCCACCGCCTGGTCTGCATGTCCACCGCGGATGAGCAATTCGGCCTGAACAAGATTTGCGGGAGTTTGCGCGAAAGAATTGGCCACACCAAAAACGAAAGAGAGTAGAAGGAGCGGACCCGAGAGGCGGAGGACCGCACAGAATTTGGTTAGCCATAACACCCTCCTCCCCCCTCCCTCTTTTTGTAAGTGTTGAAAAACCAAGGAATTTTAAGTCCCTTACGCCACAGGTGTTCATTCTAAACGATTTGCGAAGCCATTTTTCGTAAGTGTTCATCCTGAAGGAGATAGCGCGAAAAGCAGGAGAACGTGAATCAAGAGAATGGGGTTGAAACCGACGCGAGGCGCCGGTACGCGGGATGGGGACTCCCAAAAAAAGCAATCCCGGCTCCGAACTTCGGAACCGGGACGGCCTTTGGGGTGTTAGGGGGTATGAAACGCCGTTGTTACTAAAACTCGAGACGCAGACCAACTTCGATAGTGCGCGGGCTGAACGCTCCGGTTGCTTTGCCGAACGCGTCATTTTGGGAGACGCCGTTCGGCCCTAACGCCAAGTCGCTACTCACGCTGTTTAGGTTTGTCCTATTAAAGAGGTTAAAAAACTCTCCTCTTAGCTGGAGTTTTGCTCCCTCATGTCCGACAAACCAAGGAATATGGAAGTTCTTCATAGGGCTGAAGTCCACATTGGCAAAGCCCGGACCACGGAAGGTGTTCCGGCCTACGTTGCCCTGCGCGGCGCAAGGAACAAAGTTGGCGGGGTCACCGGTCTGAGAAAGCACATTATTAGTCGCATCGATCAAGCAAGGATCCGCGAAGGAAGCGGCGCTGATACACCCGGACATGAACTTCGACACATCGCAGCCAGAGTGAGAGACCGAACCGACTAAGTTGGGCAGCGCACATTCGTTGCCATCCAAACTATGTCCGCAGTCGACAACCGTATAGGGATAGCCGGCCTGCAAGGAAACAGTTCCGGACAACTGCCAGCCGCCCAGCACCGAACGCAGAACGACGTTTTGGCCCTTGAGCGAAGGCAATTCCCACAGACCGTGTGCTGTCAGGGCCTTCGGAATATCAAAGCTCGCCAAGCTGCGCTGTGCATTGAGGTTATATGGGTTGTAAACAGGAGACAGCAAACTGTCACGCCCCAAGCCCGGAGCATCAACGACGGCGATCGTCTTGCTCATGGTGTATGAGGTCTGGAAGGTAAATGCCCGGTTGAATCGGTGCGACAGGCTTAAAGCAACACCGTTGTAATGCGACCAAGCGCTGTTATCGCCATAGGAGATCCCGCCAAAAAACGGATTCGGCCGTACGGCAGCGCCGGTCACGTCGTAGCAACCCAGGCACCGATTTCGATCCGTCCGGACGTAGAGATGCTCGCTCTGTGAACCCGTGTAGTCGGCTTCTAAGAGCCAATTCGGGGTGATCGCGTATTGGACACCCAGAAAACGGTTGATCGAGTAGGCCTGCTTTAGCCCTTGGTCGACACCGCCAATAAAAGAATCGTTAGTGAGCGCACCGCCGCGTGAATTCACTCCGATAGGCAGCGAACTGCTGGGCGGCAAGGGGCAGTCAAACGGCGTAGTCGAATTCGCGCACAGCCCGTAGTTTGGCTGAGGTCCACTCGCGTTTCTAATGTCGGCAACTATGCTGCCAATGAGAGGCGGGTTTGAGCGTACAGCGTCAGACCAAAGGATGTTGGGAGCCCGATTGTAGAAAACGCCGAGACCGCCTCGGATACTCAGTTTGCCCTGTTTGGTGGGATCCCAAGCGAAACTCAGACGCGGGGCAAAATAGGCGATGCTGTGCTTCGGGGTGAGGCTCTTCACTAGGCCGACAGATGCGCCTGTAATCTGGTCGAGCAGCGTCGATCCGGAACCGAGGATGATGTTTGCGGTACGCCCTGCGACCTCGTTAGGACTGGTGTTGAAGTCCCACCGTAAGCCGTAATTGATTGAGAGGTTGGGTTTGAGCTTCCAGTCATCTTGTCCGAAGAAGCCAAAATTGGTGGAGCGATAACCGATGCTTTGTTGAGACAAGGCGCCGGTAATCAAATTGTAGTTGATGGCGCCCTGGGTAACCGGCTCATCCAATGCGAAATTGAAAATGGCAGCGATTCCGCCATTCAGCGCCGACGTGGAACCGAATCCGTAGCCGGGCCGTTGCGTCGGGCCATCGAAGAGGTCGTTTTCTTGGTCGCGGAAGATATCGAAGCCAAACTTCATTGCGTGGCGGGCGTGGTTCCAAGCGAGGAGATCACGCCATTCAAAGTCATTCTGAATGAACTCCGCTGGCGCAAACCCATTTCCGAATCCAGTTATCCCAATGCCGAAAATTGCGGGAACATCACAGTGAACACAGGTCCCCAGACCGGAAATGCGGGTAACCCCCATGGCGGCTTCATTAACGAACGCCGAGGAAAAAGTGTGCGTCCAGTCTACGTTTCCGTAGTTGGTAATACCGGCGAAGCTGTTCGGGTTAGCAAACCCGGGGCGGGCATTGATACCTTCGGTGTTCGGAGTCTTGCGGTAGAAACTCCCGTAAAACCGGTCTTTATTGAACACGGCATCGACTCTGAAATTCCACTGGAGGCCATCATTGCGTCCCGCGAAACTGTCCACAACCGTTTGGCGGATCGGCATGTCGCAGGCAATTCCGGGCAGTGGCGCTTGGGTTGGGCAATTGGGATCGAGGTCTTGAACAGTCTGGGTGGAGCCCGACACGACCGGGCCAACGGTTGCGGGAAAATCGGTCAGAAGTTTCGTCGAAAGATTGTTCGGGAAATTGCTCTTCAGATAGTCGACGAATTGAGAAGTTTCGATCGTGGATTGAAACGAAGTCGGTTGCGATTGTTTCTTCTGATCCCAGCTGAAGAAACCAAAGAGCCGATTCTTGAGAATCGGAGCTCCAAGAGAACCACCAAATTCGTTGCGCCGCGAAACAGGCGGAGGGCTCGCGACCGGACCGTTGTACTGGGCGGTGAGGGCGTTGTCCTGATGATATTCAAACAAGGAGCCGTGAAACTCGTTTGTGCCGCTCTTGGTAACGGCTTGAATAACGAGGGAACCGCTGCGGCCGTATTCGGCAGAATAGTCGTTGACGGACACATGCAGCTCTTGCACCGACTCGACGTTCGGCGTCAGATTAAAAACGCCGGGGTCGGGATTGCTGGTTGCCAAAGTGTTGTCCAGATAGAAAGCGTTACCGTCACCTCGCTGACCGTTGCCATTTGCCTGTGGATTGTTGACCAGGCTGAAAATGTCCGTATCGCTGGCGTTGCCGGAGGCGTTGCCCGTGCCGGTCACGCCGGGAGTCTGCAGAATCAAATTCCCAACGTTGCGACCCGCGAGGGGCAACTGAGAAATTTCGCGAGAGGAAATGTCGCCACCGATCTTCGCCTCCGTAAGCTGAATGGGATTGGTCTCAGCCACGACGCTGACCGTCTCCGTGCTAGCGCCAGGCTTCAGCGTGAACGAGACAGTGCGGATTTCTTCTGCGGCCAGCGTGATGTTCTTCTGCTCAACCGTAGCAAAGCCCTGTTTCGTGACTGTGACTTTGTAGTGGCCAGGGCCGAGGCTCGGGAAACGGAAAATGCCTTCGGCGTTGGAAGGAACGGTGCGAGAGATGCCGGTATCGACGCTTGTAAGCGTCACTTCCGCATCTGCCACGACGCCACCGGAAGAATCTGTAACGGTACCTTCGATGCCGCTCCTAAATTGAGCGGAAATCTGGAAAGAGCAGAGCGAAAGCAACAGCGCAACAAACCCAAACTTACCCAAATACGAGAACATCTTCATGCCGCCTCCTGACGCCGAGAAGCCAAGAACAAAAAGCCCGGGAGTGCCGGAGTGCGCGCGCAAAATGTAACCGCTTGCATTTTGCCCTTAAAAAAAGAGCGCACTACGACCTCGACGAGCTGACAATTGAACTCTGGCTATGAAAAAAAACAAAGCACCCCGTACCGCAGTCGCTTGCAATTATAGATGAAATAGCATTCTGTATAAAGTATGTCAAGCATATTTTATAAAATGTACGAGTGGTCTGCGTCGAAACTGTGATATTCGGAATGAGGCCAAGTAATGCCAACTTCTCATGAGGGTACGGCGGCGGCGCCAAAGGTTGACCGGATGGTTCTACCCCGACAACAGGCTCTTTCGACCCTAAATCAGTGTATCGCTACGGCCGTGTGGGTGGGACTGTGCCTTTCCCTGCCCACGGCAAGCGGCCAGACGGAGTTGGAGATGCCACCTAAGGTCAATTTTGTAGAACTCGCGGCGCATGCCGGTCTGACGATCAAAACGGAAGCAGGGGGCGAGAAGAACAAGAACTACATCATTGAAACGACAGGTAGCGGAGCGGCATTTTTCGACTACGACAACGACGGATGGCCAGACATTTTCCTGGTCAACGGCACGACGTTAAACTTTGTTGCGGGCAGCCCACCACCAACAAGTCAGCTTTACCACAACAATCACGACGGGACATTTACCAACGTAACGAAGCGGGCCGGAGTAGGTCTAACCGGCTGGGGCCAGGGAGTCTGCGCCGGCGACTACGACAACGATGGCCGGACGGACCTCTATGTGACGTTTTGGGGACACAGCGTACTGCTGCGCAACAATGGTGACGGAACGTTTACGGACGTGACGAAGAAAGCCGGTTTATGGCGCGCCGAGCCACACTGGGAAACAGGCTGCGCCTTTGTGGATTACAACCGGAGCGGCAAGGTAAGTCTGTTCGTTGCGCAATACGTCGATCTGGACTTGGCGAAGACGCCAGTTCCCGGCAGCAACGATACTTGTATTTGGAAGGGCATTCCGGTGATGTGTGGGCCGCGTGGATTGAAAGGGACGCGCAGCGAACTTTTTCGAAACAACGGCAATGGAACGTTCACTGACGTGAGCGAGGAATCGGGTGTGGGAAAGACGGCGCCATATTACTGCTTTACGGCACTCACGGGAGATTTCGACAACGACGGCTGGCCAGACATTTATGTGTCGTGCGATTCGACGCCAAGCCTGCTATTTCACAACAACCGCGACGGCACGTTTTCCGAAACCGCCACGGAAGCAGGAGTGGCCTTCAATGGGGACGGACACGAACAGGCGGGCATGGGTGCCTACGCGGCGGACTACGACGGCGACGGCTGGTTGGACATCATCAAGACGAACTTTTCCGACGACACCGCGACGCTCTATCACAACAACGGCGACGGAACTTTTAGCGATGCAACGAACGAAGCAGGGCTCGGCAGAAACACGCAGTACCTCGGATGGGGAACGCTATTTGTGGACATCGACAACGATGGACGGCCGGACATTTTCATTGCAAACGGGCACGTCTACCCGGAAGTAGATGAAAAAGGGTTTCGGACGAGTTTCCGCGAAAAGAAACTTTTGTACTGGAATCGGGGAAACGGCAGATTCCTGGACATTTCCAGCAACGCCGGCGCGGGAATATCGACACCGCTGAACAGCCACGGCGTGGCAGCGGCGGATTTCGACAACGACGGCGCGGTGGAAATCCTTGTGAACAACAGCCACGATCCGCCGAGTTTGCTGAAGAATTTGGGCGAGCACGGCAACTGGATCTTGTTGAAACTAATTGGCACACGGTCGAACCGTGACGCAATCGGAGCCCGGGTGACTTTGACGACGAATGGTCGCCGGCAGATGCAGGAAGTACGCAGCGGAGGCGGTTACAACTCACAGAGCGATTTTCGTTTGCACTTCGGATTGGGGAAGGTGCAGCAGATTGAAGGCCTGGAGATCAGATGGCCTAGCGGAGAGATCCAGAAACTCGGCGGCGTGAAAGCGAATCAGGTGTTGACGGTGACGGAGCCGGAGAAGGCGCCGGTGCATCCGTGACGGCAGCGTCAAATAGGGCTCGAAGCAAATTTTACAAATGAGTATAGGGACTAGCGACGGCGCGGGACGCCGGTCGATTCGCGAACGACAAGCTCGGGATCAATCAAGATTTCCTGGCCGCCGAAGCGTTCAGTATTTTTTTCGGGGACCAAAATGTCGAAGATCATCTGACCAATCTTCTCGCGTGGAATGTGCGCGGTGGTTAGGGCGGGAGAACAGAATTCGGCGAGGCGAATATTGTCGAATCCGGTGACCGAAATGTCTTCCGGGACGCGGACGCCCTGATCGCGCAGATAGCGCAGTACTCCAACGGCCATGAAATCGTTCACGCAAAGAATCGCGGTCGGATCGAATCCCGACGCGAGCAACTCGCGCGCAGCTTGTCTGCCGCCTTCAAGAGCGTCCGAGCCTGCGGCGATCTTGACTTGCGCACCGGGAGAGATGCGTTCGACGGTTTCGAGAAAAGTCTTCTGGCGTTCGTTGATGGGTTCTAGGGTGGAGTGATGACCGAGAAATGCCATACGGTCGTGGCCCATAGAATGCAAATATTCGACGATTTTTCGCATTCCCTTGCGATAGTCGACACGGACATTTGTGATATTTCTTTGCGGCGTACCGACGTCGTAGAAAACCATTGGAATTCGGGTGTCGCAGATCGCCTGCCAGAAGCGTTCGTCCATCTCGGAGACAATCGCTGCGAGTCCTGCGACACGCCAGCCGATCATCAGGCGGACGCTGTTGACGAGCTGCTCGGAGCGATAGTCGGTATTGGCGACGACGACTTCGTAACCACGCGCATGTGCAGCGGATTCCAGTGCGTGGTAAATGTCGAAGAAAAAGGGGTTCTCCATGTTCGAGACGAGAATTCCGAGGGTGCGATTTTTGCCGCGCGCAAGAGACCTTGCGTGAAGGTTCGGATGATAGTTCAGCTCTTCTGCGGCCTTGAGGACGCGAGCCCGGGTCGAAACCTTGACCATATTCAGGTTGTTTAAGACACGGGAGACGGTCGCGGTCGAAACGCGCGCTCTTTTTGCCACGGCTTCAAGTTTTAGCGATTGACTCTGTTTGCCAAGCATTTCAGTGACAGGGCTCCGGGAGGGGGCGGCGTGTATCTTAAAGATTTGTAACCGCTTACTCAAGTTGCGAAATGCGATGTGCGGTGCAGGAAGCTGGCGCGACAGGAGGAGACCGCCCTGTGGGCCGACACTTAGGCCTCTCTTCATATTCACGCAAATGAATCTTGACACGCGCGGAGGGGAGGGGCATAGTGGCCCGCTGCAAGCGCTTGCACAAATAGGCCATTTTTGTTCGATGATGAAGGGCGCATGAGTAGGAGTTTCGCGGGCGGACCGCAGAACGTTCTCTTCTCTCGTTAGTCATCTCTTCCCGAAGTGGGTGATTGAGTCCAGGTCCGCATCATTCATCGATTAGACGGAGGATAGTGTAATGACTGGTTCGGCGAAGAAAAAAATGACTTTGGGAATGATCGTGGGCAACCGGGGATTTTTTCCAGACCACCTGGCGCGCACCGGACACCAGGAGATGAAGGCGGCGCTGGAAGGCGCGGGAGTTGCCGTGATTGCGCTGACGGAAGCGGATTCGAAGTACGGCGCGGTGGAGACGCGGCAAGAGGCAGCCAAGTGCGCGGCGCTGTTCGGGGAGCATCGAGCGGCGCTGGATGGAGTGGTGGTGACGCTGCCGAATTTCGGCGATGAGCGGGCGATTGCCGATACATTGCGGCTGGCGGGATTGAGCGTAC
>Ga0247682_1000118_pt1 | contig 30741 bp, 56 predicted proteins | sample CNK23_metaG_FD_190130 | JGI IMG/M metagenome (GOLD analysis project Ga0247682, IMG submission 190130) | Soil microbial communities from Purdue University Martell Research Forest, Indiana, United States - CNK23 | ecosystem: Environmental > Terrestrial > Soil > Temperate forest > Bulk soil...
CCGCGCCCCTGCGGTTCGCGCCCACGAGGCTCGCGCCCCCGAGGTCCGCGCCCCCGAGGTTTGCGCCCCGGAGGTCCGCGCCCCTGAGGTCCGCGCCCCCGAGGTTCGCGCCCCGGAGGTCCGCGCTCCTGAGGTTCGCGCTCCTGAGGTCCGCGCTCCTGAGGTTCGCGCACCTGAGGTTCGCGCCCCCGAGGTCCGCGCCCCAGAGGTTCGCGCTCCTGAGGTTCGCGCCCCCGAGGTCCGCGCCCCCGAGGTCCGCGCCCCAGAGGTTCGCGCTCCTGAGGTTCGCGCCCCCGAGGTCCGCGCCCCTGAGGTCCGCGCCCCCGAGGTTCGCGCCCCGGAGGGTATCTCCCGGAATTTCTTTCAGAATTTCGCCTAAGATGGATTTGATTTGCATTAGTATTCTTAGCCTCCAATCTCTTAGACGGCGCTTCCCGGAGAAACTTCAATCTTTTTGCGAAGAAATCGGCAATACCCGAGACGGCGAAGCCGGCGGAGGGGCACCCGGCTTGGGTAAATGCTTCCCGTCAAAAAGAGCGACGAAAAGTGCGGCCCCTGCGCGATGACATTTTGGCACTTGCTCTAGAGAGTTAGCCCCGAAAGCGCAGTGCATAGGACAATTTGACCACGAGTGATTTTCCCATGTAGCGGAAATTTCTTCGATGGTCTTTCCGCCCTGCGTGAGAAGGCCGGAGGGAAGCCACGCGATGTATTCGGGGAGGGTCATCCCGTTTGGAAGTGCCGCGTTCCTGAGGTTCGCGCCCCCGAGGTTCGCGCCCCCGAGGTCCGCGCCCCAGAGGTTCGCGCTCCTGAGGTCCGCGCTCCTGAGGTCCGCGCCCCCGAGGTTCGCGCCCCCGAGGTCCGCGCCCCAGAGAGCATCTTTCGGAATTTCTTTCAGAATTTTGCCTGAGATGGATTTGATTTGCACGAGGTTAGCTCCTTATTATTTCCAAGGTTTGACACACGAACACGTACATGTCTGATAGTCTCTTATCCAAGCATCCCCTTGCGCCACAACCGGGCAAGCAAAGTTTTCGCAAGGGTCAGTTTTACAGTCTGGGGCGGGGTCCGAAACGGCACTTACAGAGGTCACTTCTGGCGTTTGGGGCACAACTTCCGAAGCGCAACCGACGAACAAAACAGAGAGAATCAGGAGAGCTATCGTTTTCATACCAGTTAGACGGTATTTTCTCGAAAAACTTCAAGACCGGGGCTTGAATAATTCTGGGGCTTGACTTAGTCTACCTTACGCAACGGAGCAAATCGCTCCCTAAACTCAAAGGACGAACTATCATGGCAAAAGACACCAATGGCACTGTAGCTACCGCCCCCACGACCCAGAAGACCCGAGAAGAGATGCTGAAGCTTTTCGCCTCGTATGACCAGGCAGACGCCAAGGTCACGGCGGCTGAGCGCGCCGTAGAGACTGCCAAGGCTCATCGTTCGAGCGTTGTGGCGAGCATCGTGGCGGGAGCTGGCGGCCGAAAGGGTCCCTTCAAGCACCCGACGACTGGGTTGGCCCTGTCGGCCGTTGAGCGCACCAATAAGGAGGGGGGCCCCTCCAATTGGTACTTTAAGGGCCAGTCGCAGTCGGACCTTATCGAGCTGTAGGTCCATGGGCTTCATTACTCCCACAGACACCGCTTATACCATCGTTTTCAAGGTCGGATGCGTGGCAGTCGTGACACTCTGGATTCTCTGGCAGTACCGTAGTTACCACTAAAAAGGGCTGGAATGGCAAAAGCCCTCGGGGGAGATTCCCTCGGGGGCTTTTCTTTTGAAGGGCTGTGGGAGCCCCCGGGGCATTGCCGCCGGGGGCGTTTAAGGGGTCGCGTACTTTCTCCGAAGATAAGCGCGAATTTGTACCATTTGAGCAGTCGTCGGGACCGTCGTATAGCCGAGGTCCGCCGCTACGTACACGTTGGCGGGGTCCGATGTCCCATCACCAAAGGTCCCTAAAACCGGATGCGTCGCGGCTTGAGCCGTCGCGGTAGCAGTACCGATTAGTGTTTCATCTACAAAGAATTTTGAAGCGGCGGCCCCTGGCGCATCAACAATCGTATAAATATGAGCCGCTTGGGGGGTAGTTGTAGCAACGATTTCAGCACCTAAATTTAGGTGAAGGTCGGTAGCGCTAGTGCGATAAATCCTTCCTTGGTTTCCGCCTCCCCCCGCGTTGCCATCGCAGAGGGTTCCCGATGCCGTAGCATCCGCATATTTCGCGACAATAAAGCGGCAAAAAGTCGTTCCTACTGTAGCTCCTGCCGCCGTCGTCGAATCATTAACACCGTCATAATGCGCAGCAGACTTATTGGTATTGAAGATATTGGTAGCTAAAAGCGGTTGCTTTCCCGCTGTAGCTTGCGCCGCGTTTCTTCCAAATGGTGTCAAGTCGCCAATCAGCGATATTCCCGTAGCGATGGTAATTGGCGAGATGTCTATCTCTAGCCACCAATTCATATCGGGGATTTGGTTCGGAATAAAGAGTGTATTAACACTCCCCGGCGCTCCTATACCAAAGGAGAAGCTCATTTATGCATCCGTTACAACGGGCTGGAAGGTTGAAAATTCCCAATCGGTCCCATTGAATCTAAAATATCCCGCGCCATGTTCGCTCGCGGCAAACGTGAGAAGTGTACCAGCGGCGGGCCCGTCATTAATAACAGCAAGCGTATGAGCGGACGTATCAAGGTCTACGATACCAATTACTTGCCCTGTTCTTGGGGGTCCCGCAACGCTTAGATGCACATCAGAGTTAACAAGCATGGTCGCCGCTCGCATCCACCGCATACCGCCTTGGGCTGCTGTGACAGTCTGGCTTCCGCTCGCAAGGTCGGCACCTGTCGAAATTCCCGCGTTTAGCCAAATCCCCGCTGGGGTGACAACCGGAGACTCCCCCGCCGTCGGGGCTGCGATGCCCGCCAAGGCAATGCTTTTTAGAAGCTGGGGGTTAGCAAGGTAGAAAGTTGTAGACGTAACGCTTGCATCTTGGAATGTTCCGCCAGTATTCCCCGTCAAATAATTTGCAATAAACTCGGCCGAATTGGTCGTTCCGCCATACACGATTCCAAAGCCGGTATTATCGTGAAAGCTATTTCCAATGCATCGGAAATTGGTGACTTGCGTAACAGTAATCAAACCGTTTCCCGTGTTACCAACGGACTGATTGGCTTCCATGACAACATCCGTCATACTCTGCAAATAGAATCCGTCTGCTGTGTTTCCTTTGGCGATATTCCCGATAATGGTCGTATCGGTCAAGCTTTGAAGATTGAAACCCTCGGCGCCGTTACTTTCAGCCTCGTTTCCAATGAATTTGCACCGGCCGCCAGCGCCCGAGTTAATGACAGCAATGCCGTTAGCTCCCGAACCCGTGACAGTATTTCCGCTTACGTCCCAATCGCTCCCGTTGGTATCGAGAAGCATTCCGTTTCCGACAACTCCGGAAACGAAGTTATCCTTAATCTTGACGTTATTCGCGGTCCCGACCGAAACGTTAATTCCGGTAGAAGTCCCGTCGGCAATCGTGTCAATATTGTTATTGCATACCGCGATGCGTGCTTCCGTCGGGCCACCGGCCGCCGGGCTATTAAGGGAAATGCCCGCCGGAAGGATGGTCACGCCAAGCTGAATATCACTGATATCGTTATTGTTGACTTGGATATCATGAATATCGTACGCGCCGCCGCCCGCGTTAATCACGATGCCGGCGTTAGCCGTGCGGATGATATTGCCGTTAATATGAATGTTGCTTGGCACCCCGCCTGGGTCTGCCAAAACTTCAATTGCGGCCCTGCCTTGCGCTACCGTGCTTGCGCAATTGACGCAAATATTGTCTTCAATGATGAGGTCAGAGATATTTCCCCCGACCCCGCCGGATTCAACGGTAATGCAGTGAGCTTCCGTCAAAGCTTTGGAGGGCGCATCTACTCCGCGCTTATCAACGAAGTTTCGTGAGATAATTGTCTTTCCAGAGAGTCCGCCAAAGACGGCAATCTGGTCATCGCTTCCGATAGTTCCGACTCCGCCCGTAGGAATAAACCCGATGAAAGTATTATCTATAATCTTAAGGTTCGTATTGACGATTCCGACTCCGCCGCCCGTTTGGCATCCGGCCATGGTCTGGTCAAAGCGATTTTCTGACACCGTGACATCAGTGTTCGCGACATGGGGATTTACGCCATAGCCACCGAGGTTTTTAAACACGCAATGATGAATCTTGACCGCCGTGCAAGTCTCTAGCGTAATGCCCGCTTGGCTAATGTTCGGCCCGCCAGGGTTTCCGCCGTCGACTTGAATCGTCCCCAAAAACTGCATGCTGTGGACTTCTACGTCCGTGCAAGTGTCGAACGTAAAGCCGCGCTTATTGGTTGCTTGTTTGATAGCGGCGAGACCATCCGAGTAAACGACAAGATTCGCGTATCCGGTAAAGGTCGTGCTATCGGTAGTCTTATAGATTCGGACCGTATTAACGTTCCCTGGGAAGTAAAGTCCGCCGCCTGTTACGGGAACGGCCAAAACAGCGCGATTGAGGGCCGCAAGGTCGTCGGTCGCCCCGTCGCCCTTCGCCCCCGCCCACAAAACGTTGATAGCCCCCGAGAAGATTCGAAACCATGCGCCAATGACGGCAAGTGTCGGGCGATAGCTCGTGACACTGTTCACGGCCCCGGCGTAGGTAGGGTCCCAAAACACCGCGCCTCCGCCGCCGTCCCCCGCCGCACTAAATCCCTTGACTGTCGCGGTCACAGGGGCAGCGGGAATGATGTTCGCGAGAGATAGCCCGGCTCCTACGACCGTATTGACTTCAAGAGCGGTAATCCCGCTTGCGCTTGTGAACGCAAGCCATGCGCCGCCCGTAGGAATAGCGACCGATACCCCGGGCACTGTTCCTGCCGCGCTTTGCGAGTCAAGGATAAAACAGGTTTGCGTGCTACGTGCCCAGCAAGTCGTCCCGTCCGGATAGCTCTGATTAATGAGCCCGGCTAAATCGATTTCGTTATCAACCGAAACCGGTGCGACATTGGTCATATGTAGAACGGGAAGAGCGGACATGCGGGCCTCTTAACTAAAAATTGTGGAGTGTTCGTCTTCCGAGACTTCGGGGTCTTCGGTGAATTCGGCCGAGTTTTTGCTCTCGTCGGCCGGTTTGGCGACATTGGACAGAAACTCGTCTGTCCACCGAATCATTTCGACTTGAAGCTTGGCGCGCTTCTCTTCGAAGACTTCAAAGCAAGTCTTGCAAATAGGCTTGCTGTAAAGGGGACTTGTGTGAAGGTCTTCGGATTTACATCGAACGCAGGTCATGATTTAAGCCCTTTCAACATACGAAAAGCTCCCAGCGCTAGCATCGTCACCCCTCCCCCGCCGGGGGGTATCTTGAAGCTGGGAAAACGAGCTACAATCTTACTACCCACTAGAATTCCAATCAGATACTTGAATTCGTCGTTAGGTACTTTTCCGGCCATGACGAGAATGGTTGTGCAAATAAGGGCCGCAAGCTCCAAGATAACGGGCCCGATATGATACCAGGCCCGTCCGTCATGAATGCTCGGAACCTTAGGAGGCGGGGGAATCTCGTCTTGGGCCAATCGGATTAACCTTTGATGGGGAAAACGAGAACCGAGAAGATGGCATCGGCTGCCGTCGCAGCGTTTGTATCAAAGGTCTTTACAGTGAGAACGTTGGTAGCGACGCTCCAAGTGATATTGTTGGCGCCAGCGGCAGTCTGCGTCCAGCAAAGAACGACATATTCCGACGGGTCAATCACCTTGTTAAAGGCGAGAGTATAAGAACCCGTGCCAACGTCGGTATAGGTCGTAATCGAAAGACCGCCGACGCCCTCTTGCTGAGTAACAGAGTCCGGGCCCGTGCCGCCCGCCGTACCGTTGACCACCGCGCTAAAAATTCCGAGACTGTTCAATGACATGATGATTACCTTTCTATTAGAGATTCAAACCAAAAACAGGGGTGACAGTGATATCGTGACCAGTTGCATTCGTGACAATAACTTCTCTACAAACATGGGGAATGCGATAAACAGGGTTACTATTTGCGGCTTGGACAATCGTCATTCCGGGAGCATTGACTACGCCTGACGTTGAAATGTCAATTGTGATAGCGGCCGAAAGCCCAGTCGTATGGTCAATCGCATAGACCACAACATCTGTCGCAAAAGGAGGAATCAAAAATGCGACACTATTTCCCGTGGCGAGCGTACGCGCAACTCCCGTCCACGTCGGAGGGGTTTGACCCCCGGCTCTTGTCCCATAGCTAATCGCTCCTGACATCTGAACGTTGGGAATGCCGCTTGCGCTTCCAATCGCCGTGTAGATAGCCGAAAGACGGACATAGGTTCCGAGAACGGTGATATTAGCCCCGTCGCGAACATCGAAATCCGCTTGATTTCGTCCGCCGCCCGTACCCCACTCAATTCGTCCCTTGATGTCAAAGTTTGCCGTCGGGGGATTGCCCGTACTGTCAAAATCAATTTGCGGAGAAGAGCACGCAACGGTGACGACTTGCGGCGAATTGGGATTATGGGCCCTTGCGTCAAAGATGGGGGTAAAAGTTTGCGCCGCCGTTTCAATCGTAGGGGGAGCCAAAATCGCCGTAACGAAGGCGACGGGGACCTTGAGCTGAATGCTCGTTCCCAATGCCCCGGCATTCGTGCCCCCTAAGACCCTGCCGTCCTTCTTAAACGAGCTATGCGCAATCTTGCCGACAAGCCCCATGATGCTTTGCATGACGTCCGATGCCCCAGCGGCAGGGACTTCCGGGGCTTGTCCGGGGTCCACACGATGAATCTCAAATTCGTTATGCGATTCAAGCGGGCCGGCAAGTCTCGGATTTCTGATTCTTCCAATCATTGAATTAGCCTATCTCGTAAAGAGTGACGCCGCGAAAGTTTCCCTGGATAATCTTACCGCTCTTGTCGTGACTCCAAGTATGCTGCTCAAGTCGCGCGATGACGGTTTTCCCGTCGAATTCTTTTTGAACTATCGTTCCCATGGGATATTGACTTGGCGCGTAAACAAGCTTCTTTGACCATTCCGTCATTTCGGGAGTGACTTTCGATTGCGGCAAAATTCGCATCTTCGGAGGCATACCTTTTAGCCATCCGGTTAGTTCGCTCCATATGGTCGTAATCGAAATCATAGCTTTCTAAGATAGCTAACGACCGTAAGAGAAACGGCGGCAAGCGAAATCCAATAGAGCCATTTCTTGCCGGTGTCGCTATTATGGGCTTGCTTGATGTCCGCGACTTCAATCATTTTAGCACCCGATACATGGTCGCCCCGACGCCGATTGCAAAGAGTCCGACCAAAAGAAGAGTGGGGACGCTAGGAAGACTCGTAGCGAAAAGCCCCTGCTTTACTCCCCCGCCCAAGATTTTCTCGGCAGAAGACGACGACTTTAAAGCGGGTTTGGTATTGGAATAAGAAACTGTTGCCCCGCGCGACGCAGTATTAGGCTTAACGACCGTCTTTTTTTGCTCGGGGATAAAGAGTGTAGGGTCGTAATAATTGGCATCATTGCTTGACTGGGTCTTCGAAAGGATTTCCTCTTCCGAGTATCCCTTGAACGCGGCGGGGTGAGAGCGGATGTAAGCTGTAGCTTGCTCAAGAGTCATGATTAAAACCTATAGGTCCTTTTCATAGGTTCAATGCCTAGCATCTTATCACGGCGCCTATTCAACACTTGATATCTCGGATTATCAAGAAAATTCCCGTTAAAAGGAGTCTTATTGATTATTGCAACCATTTCCGCATCGATAGCGGCAAGCTCTCTCTTCCTTTTAGGTCCGATTTTCATGAGTCCAATCCCTTTAGCCAATTATGAAAAAGCTTTACGAACCCGGCTTGTTCCGTATCCAATGTCTCGTCTGGCTTCTCTGTCAAGCTTTCCCCGGGTTCCCCAGTTGACGATTGTGTAGCTTGCAACTCCGAAGAGTCCGAAGTAAAGGGCGTATCGCCAAAAGGGGATGCGCCAGGGACCTCAACCCTGGCGCCACTTGCGGCATTGTACACATTACGAATCGTGCTCGTAATCATATGCTTGGTAATCTGCCCGGTCCCTCGGGTATCAAAGCCTTTGTTCTGCTCGTAGACTTTGCTTCCCTGCTCTCCTACGACGTAATCATCGGGCTTTCCGATAGCCGAGGGATAGAACACAGCAAGGTAAGTATCCTCGAGACTTCCAAGGCGCCCATGATTTTTAAAGTATTGATAGACAGGACCACGAATCTGCTCTTCCTGACTCATTTGCGCTAGCTGCGCCGTGGATGTTCCCAAAAGGCCCGCCGTCGTAGGCATGAATTGGATAAGCCCCGTGGCGCCGCTACCGGCCGCATTCTTTTTCCCGGGGTCAAAGCTTCCCGCCGATTCAAAGCTCATCACAGTAACGAGCCAATCGGGGTTGATGCCGAGGCTATTCGCGACATCAATCACGGCGCGCTTTCCCGCATCGGAAAGATTTTCAATCCCTCGAACCTTAAGAAGCGATGCCATCAGATAGCCTCACTTAGCGGCGGTCTCACCAAAAACTCATTAGCGGCAGACAAGACCCTGACAATGTATCCGTCAGCCTCAGCAAATCCGAAGGGTCCCTTACCCGGATGTGGGCGACCGTTATTTTGTCCACCAGCATTGTACATACTTGCAACGGAAACGAGGTCTGCTCCTGGCAAAGCGGCAAGGCTTCGCAATACTCTACACCCTGCTTCAATGTTCTTTTCCACATGCATAAGCTGCATTGTCGTCATTTTCGCCGTGGACGGTAGGACTTGCATAACGCCCACGGCGCCCGCCAAAGAAACATCTTTTTCGCCACTGTTTTCCGCAAAGATAATAGCCAATCCCCAATTTTCAGGAACCCGCCCGCAATGGCGACGCACGATAGGCAAATAACGTAAAGCGCGGAGATAGTCAGGATAATTAGGGTTCGTTTGATGAATGGTAGGAACCGCGTATGAAGTGCCATCGGTTGAGACCTTCACGACTCCACTAGGCATATTTTCCCAAGTGTATTTCATCGGCCGCCGAGCCTTGCCGCCGAGGCTAGCACATAGCCAAAGGAGGCCAATAAAACCGTGCCCAATGCTACGTAAGGCCATACGGGTTTTCCTGAGGGTGGGGGGACCTGAAACATTCCCTCCGCGTCACGTCTATCAGGAATACCCTGCATTTGCTCTGTCGTCAAACCGCCCTTAATGACTGCTTTAACGTTCTCTAATTCTTGCGCATTCGCGGCATTGGCCAAATTGAATGCGTTGCGTTTGTTTCTCGCGGTATCATAAGTTACTTGATTGTAATTCTTATCATACCAGCCGAGGTCATTGAGCCATGCGAGCCAATCTGCTTTCAGATGTTTGGCAAGAGCTGTCTTAGGAGTCTGCTGCGCCATATAGACGATAATCGCGTCAATGTCTTCCGCTTGACTCATGACTTCTTTTGATTGTCCTTAGCGCCACGGATGACCCATCCGAAAAGCCCGCCAGCGATGAAAGGAAAAAGATAGAGCATTGGATTAGCGATGCTTGTAGGTAATGAAAACCGCCAAGCCAATCAATCCCGCCGGTACCACGTACCTTTTCCAATTGACTTTCTTGGCGACAATCTTCGAATCTCGCGTCAAGCTCGAAAGACTTGGGGACTCATTGGTGGGAGCAATATCCCCAATCACAGTCTTGGAAGTCGGACCAATTGCGACGGGTTTTGAAGCCATTAGAGTTTCCTCGCCAAAGAAGAGAGAAGATTACCGACTTCTTTCGAGATGCTTCCCGTAGCATCGGCCGCCCATGCAACGGGGGTAAGCGCGACTTTGATAACTTCGGACACTGCGCCCGAAATGGTGCCCCCCATGGCTACCTCTCCCGAGATGCCCCGAAGGGGAGAAAGCGTTCTTCGAATCGAGGTTTGCGCCACGGGAACTGACTGCGGGCGAAGCTGCGCGACTCTTGAAGAGGTAAACCCGCTCGTAGAACGTGACGTTCCGATAGGGGCTGGGGCAGGCTGGGGAGTCAATCCCGGCAAACTTGAGAAAGCCCGCCTTACAACGGGCGATGCATCGGGCGCTGGGGGAGTATTGACAACCGCCGAAAGGACAGCTTGAGCGGCCGGGCTCTTGGGAGAGAGGGCAATCAATTGTCTTGTGGCAAGCATCGCCCCAATGTCTTTATTGGCAAGCTTATCCTGAAACGATGCAATGGCTTGCTTGGCAATATCTGCCGTTGCGGCAATGGGGCCCGGGGCCGGTGCTTGAGGCTCGGCCATCGGAGTAACGCTCGAAAAAGTCGGAGGCTGAACGTAGGATTCTCCGCCGCCGTATCCCCCGCCCCCGCCGCCCCCGCCGCCTTCGGGGGGAGCTTCGGTATCGCTGTCAGAATATCCTGGCTCATCGGAAGGGCCGGGCTCATCGGCTGCCCGGTCTTCATCCATTTGCTGAACACGCGCCGCTGCCCGGTTTTCCCGCTCTTGCGCTCTCTCGTCTCTTTGGGCCTCTTCCGCCTCTCTATCGATTTCGCTTTGTTCAAACGAATCGTCATTTTCAGGAGAAGAATCCTCTTCGGAATCTTCTCCCTCTTCGTAACCAATTAGCTCGGCGTGCAAGGGGTCATACATGACGACCCGGCGCTTTAGTTGCCGAGAGAACGAGTCCGGACTTGACGTGGTAATCCAGACCTTGGCACTCATTAGAGTTTGTTCCCCAAAACTTGAAGCGTATTACCGGCCCACTTGACAAGCGCGCCCGTTTGGAAAACCGCCCACTTGACGGGGCGAGCCGCCAGGTTCACAAGTCCGCCAGCGGCGCCAGTGACGGTGACCGGGCGCCTGGGGGCGGCCGTCGCGCCGAACATATGCCGGTGCTTTGAATCCTGGCGATGCTCTTCGCTTTGACCATACTGGTCTCGGGTAGAATGACCTCTAGAATTATGATGCATGATGGTTTATCCTTCTTTTTTAGATTACGTGGGAGAAGTGTTGCAATTGCTTGCCCGTCCAGTGAAAGACTTGACCGCCCGTGTGAAGCGCCCAAGCGGCGGGAGTAAGCGCAAGCTTAATCACCTTGCCGACGGCCGACGCGGCGGCAGGCAAGCCCCCCGCCATCATGGGAGACGAGTCCCCAAAATCCGGATGCTCGTATTTCATCGTCACGGCGATAATCTTGAGAGCGTTGGCGGCGGATTCGTCGCTTCCAGCTTTCGCTGCAACATCCTTCAAAGCCTGAACGGCCATCGGGTCTTTCGCGACAAGCTTATTAGCAATCGCGGAAGCCGCCTTATGCGCCCCAGGATGCATACGCAAATGATTATAAAACTTTCTTTGGTGCTGTTCCGATAGACTCATTTGACTGATTCTCCGTGTACGGTGATAACTGTTTTTGGCTCGTTCTTGGATGACTTGAAAATACTGTCACTGACCTTGTAAGCCCCGTATTTGACTTCTTTCCAAAACCAATGAAGCCAGGTGATATCTTCTGATTTGAGCTCATCGGCAATGGCGGCTTGAAGTCCAGCATGAGCCGCCGTATTGGTGACGACCATCTGGGTAACAGCTTTCTTCATAGCCGGGGGAGCTTTGGCTTTCAAAAGTCCTTTGGTTGTATAGTAAGCAGCCTTGCCATGCGTCGTTAAGTGAGCGGGGGGAGGACTCGCTTTCGAGCTTTCAACGCCCGCTTTCAAAGATAGCGCCGTGTCAAAAGCCGCTTTTGCCGCGCCGTCGGGAATTTGATTTCTGACAGCGTTAAGAGCCGCTTCATCCATTCCTTCTCCGTGGACCGCAACTCCGACCCCAATATCAAAGCCCGCTTGGGCGGCTTCACCTCCCGGGAGTGCCTCCCGAGCCGTTCCTATGATTGCATCTTTCACGGAAGCGGCTTTTCCAATGACGCTAGCGACCATCATTCCGGCGGATATTGCGGGCCCAATCCCTGGAACAAAGAACGCGGCACCGGCCGCAATCTTCCAAAGAGGACTACTCGTTACATCCGTGAATGCGTGACCTGTCCATTTCGCAGCAACCGATACCCCGTCGGCAAGTCCCTTCCAAGCGCCCCCAAGCGAAGACGCCAATACTCCTAGTGGAGAAGCTTTCCCAGGCATGGCGCGCGACATGCGAACCATGATGTCATTTAGGCGATTGTACTCGGCCGGCTTTAGCTCTCTTCCCAGCGCTCTTTTTCCAACCATGCGGACAACGCCAAAGATATTATCAACCGTGACCCAAGCGCTAGGCGTTGTGGCGTAGACTTGACCTTGATTGAATGCGTGCCCCAAATCCGAAATGTCTTGCGCCGAAAGCTTCCCACCAAAGGACTTAATGACTTGCTCGGTTTCACGGTTCCAAGCTTCAATGTCCGCATAGATGTTTCCCGATGCTCCGACCTTTTGGACGGGAGCATTGAACGCGACGGGGCTTGATGCTCCGTGGTCAATTGCAGCTTGGGGGAGACTTGCCATATTAGGATGCAACTCCGTTCGCGTGACTGGCCGGCCCCTTGTCAATCGCATTCGGTGGAAGCTTCAAAGTTTCATTAACTCTAATCGACCCCGCCATGATGCGCGTTTTGTTGGCCCCATTCGCATTAGCGAGCTGAGATAGAGAAAGACTAAACCTCTTGGCGATAGCCCCAGGAATGTCCCCCGTCACCACCTGATAAGCGGTAGGCGCTCCCATGGCGACCTTGGGCAAGCCATCGGTCGAAGGTTGAATCGTCAAGGTAGGAAGAGAGAGCGCCCCTTGAACTGATTGGGGAACCCCGGTCACGTCCGCCGCTTTCTTCAATGCCAAAAGAGCGCTTTCGGTGTCGCCTGATTTTTGTAGACCCGCCGCAAGGCTCTTTAAAAACACGGGGTCGGTCGACTTAGCGATTTCAACCGAGACTTTCGCCTTTAGTTCGGGCGTCACCCCGGCGGTAAGTGCATTCGCAAGCGGGCTACCCGCAAAAACGGGAAGCTTTTTTCTAAGGACCAAAACGGCGCCAATTCCGAGCGTTCCGACGCCAAGCAAAATCCAGGGGAGGTTATTGGAAGCGCTCATGGTACCATCCCATTTGCGCCGGGCCGCGGGCCCATGTCAGCAACGCCTGCCGGAAGCTTCCAAATGTTACCGGGCTTGACAGGAACAAAAGCCTTCCCATTTGCTTTTTGAATGTCCGCGTACGTGACACCGAATCTCGCCGCAATCGTATCGGACTTATCTCCGGGAGCCACGACGTAAGTTTTCGGAGCCGACAGAACCTTGCCCGTCATGACGAATTTGCCCGAAGGCTTCTTTTTAATGAGGGATGCGGCAATCGCTACCGCAATCACCGTTCCTGCTCCGTAGTAAATCAGTTTCGGAATCATTGAAGTGTTCCCATAGCTTTCTTTTCGGGGCCGTGGTCAATGTATCCTTGGGGCAAAGGGAGCCTCCCTTGTCGAAGAGCAATCTTGACGATTTGCGCTTTCGATGGCGCAATGTTCAATCTATGGGCGACCATCGCAAAATCATCCCCAGGAGCGGGGATATAAACCGTGGGTCTTTGGGGAATCCCCGCGGGAAGCGCGCGATTCGAACCCTTTCTAGGGTCTCGATTCATGCGAACGGCCGCCACGGCGACAATCACAATTGCCGCGCCGCCAAGCCCATAAAGCAAAGCATCGCTAGTCGTCATCTCGTCCGCCCATTCCTAGCTTTCTTGAAGGGTCTTCAAATCCTTGGGGAGTCCAAACCAAGATATGAAAAAGTCTTCCAATCGTGCCACTTGGCATCCGCACCTTTCGAGAGCGCCAAGCGGGCCGAGCAGGAACACCTGATTCCAATAGCTCGGCCACGCGCCAACACGCCAAGTCTTCGCAATCCCCGCCGCCCATTCGGATACAAGCTCCGATATCAGGCCAAATTTCTTCTCCCTCGCGTTCTCGGATAAACCTTACTCCGCTTTCATAAAGCTTAGGAGTATTGGGGTGCATCCTTAGATATTCACGATTGAGCTGGACTAGCATCCAGAGAAGGATTTTTAAGGTCCTGTCTCTGGATGCTTCGTCCTCTGCAACGGAGATTCGCAGTTCGATGTTGAGCAATCATTCCTGTTCAGGAAAGTTGAGTCTAGCAAAAGCTCCAAAGCGTTCTTTTGCTGCCTTATCATAGGCACACGCCGCCTCTTCTGCTGTTTTAAAGCATCCGAGATAAGCGGTCGAATGGTCCGAACCGTTCCCGATTCTTGCCATCCAAGCATTATCTTTCTTTAGGAAAGATACGCCTTTAAAACTCGTATAAAGATTAATACGTCCCCTACCATTGACAGTATATGCGGCATTGTCCGATATGGAAGCAATTCGCATATTCTCTCTTTGATTATTGAGGCCGTCCCAATCCAAGTGGTCGACTTGAATGCCGGGCTTTATGTCGAGTATGAACCTGTGCATCAAAACACATTTCCGATTAGGGCGACTGCCCATTGTTGTTTGAGCATAATACCGAATTTGATTATGCCGTTTACAGATACGTGGAGTGGAACGGAACCAATGAAATTTGCTGACTCTTTCGAAATCGGCATCGTCCACTAACGCCATTCCTTTTCCATTTGCTAGAGCGATTTCTTTCATGCACCCGAGGTAACATGTTTTGGGCGCCTTTGCAAATGGGTTATGTCACATAACCGTAAGCCCTCGCATCGCCCCGCTAATCGCGGAAGTGCCGAGAGAGGTATTCGTCACCTGAACGCTAATCGCCTGGCTAATCTGTGCGGTATCGCCTTCGAAATCGGTGTCAAAAGACTGCTCGCTAAAGAGGCGGGCAGGCATCGAACCCGTGGCGACAAGCTGGGGCTTAACTCCCACAAAGAGGTTTTGGACCGAGAAAAGGCCCGCAACGTCCGACGCAATCACAAGCCGCGAAGGCTTGAAAAGGCGCTGGGGGTTATTCTGGAGCGTACCGGTGCCAGCAGCGGCAACGGTCGTACCAGAGGTCAGATTCAAGGGAAGATAGTGTCGCTTCCAAAGACCCTGACGAGCCTGCACCGTGGTCACTCGGCGACCCGGAAGCGAGCGATGAGCAGGGGCAGCAGCGGCGCCCATGGCCAAAAGCCTCGCGATATCGTCGTCGCCAACGTAATCGGCTCCGCTGATAATCTCCTCGTCACCAATTAGCTCTTCGTCACCATAATAATTCGGCATTGTCGATTCTCCGTTGTTTTATCAGACAACGCAAAAGGCGAGTTTTAGGACTCGACTTCTACGCTTTGCTCCTGACGAGCAAAGTCTTCGCGCGGGATTCGGTTTTGCCCGTTCGGGAGCAAACTGACCTCGCGTTGTTTGGCGGCGGCTTTCGGCTGAGGAGCTTCCGCCTCTCCCTGGACCACGGTCTTTTGGGGCTGTGCGCCCTGAAGGCTCGCGTACTCTTCTTTTGAGAGCACGATACCGCCGCCAAGCTTCACAGCTTCCATTGTTCCCCAGCCGCCCAAGATGCCGTTTCCGACGTTATGAAGATGCTCAGAATACTTGCCCGGGAGGTCAAGAAATGCGGTCAAAGAAAGCCCAGCTCCGACGAGAGCATCCAGCGGAATCTCGGGGCCGACTGTGACCTCGCCAAACTTCGCCCGAGCATAGCCAACGGCAAGCGCGCCGCCGACCGTCTCAATCATCTTGAAAACTTCTCCGACCTTTTCCTCAGTCTTGCCGCGAATCTTGTTAAGCTTACTCATAGCGGCATCCGCGCGCTTCATAAGCTCTTGTGCCTTCTGGGGACTCACTGAAATATTGGTAGCCATTTGATGTATGCCTTTCTTACCGGGTTACAGAGTTAGGGGGTTCCCTGACTTAAGGGGTACCACGACCCTAGTGACCATGCAAGTCATGTATGGCAAGTTTTTTAGGGGCGTGATACACCTACCTTGCTCCCTTGCTTTCCCTACCGAAGGGCGAAGCGAGCGGGCCGAGTGTGGGCCCGCCCCTTGCGGGGTTCCCTAGCCCTTTCCCAGTTAGGGGAGGGTCCCTTGGCCCTGCCCCGCGACTCTCTACATAAGGAGGGCAGGGGGGCCTATCGGCGGCGGGATTTTCAGGCGGGCGCAAGTACGAAAAACGCAAATGTGCGCACTATCACTTTTCCCGAAGGACTTTATGCGCTAGAGATAGAACAAATGGCGCGAACGGCGTATAAGCCGCCCCCAGGGTTTCTAACGATTCCCATGTCGGCACGGCTGCTCAATATCTCGGAAGCGATGTTTCGCCGTCTTGCCAAGCGTCACGAACTAGTTCCTATCATGGTCCGAAGCGCAATGGTCAAAGTCTTTAAGACGGAAGATGTTGAACGCCTCGGGCGCTTCGAGGAATTAATCCCATGAGCGAAAAATGGCAAGATTTTTGGGTTACAATCGCGGTCGGTTGGATAACCGTGAGTAGTCTATATACCCTCTATTCTATCGGCGAATTTTTTTACCGCCATATAACATGGATATCGCCATGACAATCATCGGCGAAAAAAATGCTTGCCGAATCTGTCAGAAAATTCTAACTCACACGAGAATCAAGAATGAGTGGTCTCTTACAACGATTGAAGGCAACATCATTCTTTACACGCATTTCTATTGCGTGGAATGTGGTACGCTTAGGGGACCCCTTGGCGAAACGTCGGAAGACGAAGAGGATTCCTAACATGTTAGGAGACATCAAAGATTTTGGCGACATTTCGAAGGTTGAGATTTTGCTCCCTTCGTTCATTGCCAAATGGCTTGATGAGCAGGCAAAGCTCCAGAAGATGAGCATTTCAATGCTCATCAAATCTTGGATTATGAAAGCATATAATTCGCATGTCCAAAGAGTTTCCAAGCGGTAACCCTAAAGAATGGACAGCGCTTGTACGAGGCGGGAAAATCTATTGGGACCCCAATCAAGCTCTCCCTCTTCAATCGGGCGACATATGGCTTTATCGAGTAGACGAAGACTTTGCTTTGGGATTTGTTGGACATTCGAAAGAAATCGAGCACCGGCCGCCGATTACGATGATACTCGCAAATTTCGAATGTCTTGAAGCTATGGTCACTGTGATTAATTACCTTACGGGAAAGGGTCCGAAAGATGTCTGACGAATTCGATATCCCCGAAGACGAGCCGACCGAAATCCTCCCTTGGATTAATGGGCTTGCCGTCTTTGCGCGCTATCGCCTCCAGGCCCCGAAGCTTCGCCAGCTCATCAAAGAGAAAAAAGTGCGTTCAAAAAAGATAAATGGCGCCGAGCTTTTCTCGACTGAAGACTTGGATAAGCTCTCCCCCGAAGAGGGAGAGGAAAAGGAAGTCGGGCTAGCAGACCTTCTCCGGGCATCGCGCGACCTTCTCTCACAAGGTCAAAAGCACGATGAGCTCATGTTTGACCGCTACATGGGAGCTTTTGACAAGCTCATCAAGATGCAAGCGGACCAAGCGGAAAAGCAAAATCAGCATATCCTTGACCTTGAAAAGCAGGCTATGGAAATGCGGGAGGCTACAGAGAAAGTCTTCTCGCTTGAGCATGAAAGAAAGATGGGGGAGCTTAGAGAAGAGCGGCAACGCCAAATGCAGGGCAAGGCCCTTGAAATGCTTCAAAAGACTTTGGCCCCCTGGATTATGCAAAAGCTCTCAGGGATGGGAGGCGGCGGGGCCGTGCCTGGGGCGCCGTCGACTGGGGGCGCGGGGGATGGCGGCGACCCCCGGCTTGCGCACCTAGGGCAAGCGGTTGTCGGAATGGTGTGCGAGATGACAGATGAGAAATTCGCCGCTTTGGGGCAAATTATTGGAGCCGCGGAATATGAGGTCCTGACGACCATTCGGGAAGGGATGAAAAGCGCATGAGCGATATTGACGTCCGCCCGCTCCTCTTTTTCGGCATCCTATTCGCTGTCTTCATGATAGGCTTTTTGGCCGGATATCTTGCGAACGAATGAATCCGCTTTACCCCGCGCTCGCTATCTCGCTAATCTCGATTGTGCTCGGAATGTGGCTTATGCTGTTTCTCATTCAAAAAGCACAATACAGCCAACGCTATTGGTGAGCATTCTTCTTTTACACACATCCCTCAATCCGCAAACTGATTCTAACTGAAGCATTAAGAAAAGAGCTAACCCGTCATGAGTGAAGGAAAAGACTTGTTTCAAAATCTCTTCGAAGCAGCGGTTAATCACTACTCAAAAGAAGCGATTGTCCATGCTCTCAATTTCATCGCGGAACTATCCGAAGATGATTTGAAAGAGTGGACAGTCGCCATGAGTCCGCGCGATGCGGCCCGATGCTACGCGGTTTGGCGGGCATCCAAAAGCGTAGAGAAGATGAGCAATGCCGAGCTAGCTACGGTGGTAGAGAACGGCTAGTAGGGGCGGTCCAAGCGAATCGAAACGGGCTTGAAGCTTTTCGAAAACCGCCAAAAATCGCGCCATTCGATAGCAGCTGTCTTTGACCGAAACATGATGGCGTCCGCTAGATGAATTGATAGCGGACAATTTTCATCGCGAAGATAAAGCGGTCCGTCGCGCAAAGTCCAAGCGTGGGTTCTACTTCTCATGCTAGCGCTTTCAACACCAAGAGCATGTCGGCACATTTCATCGATTCGTGGCGAAGTCGCGTGATTAAACTATCGAGCATCTTATTTCGAATCTTCGCCCTTCTCTGTCGCCTTAGCATCCTTCTACGCCATCTCATGATATCCCCTTGATTGCTTGAAGCAAGTTTCTCGCGCGGTCAATCGCGACTGTCGATTCCTTTAATAGTGCATCCGCGTCTTTCTCTAGCGCCTTGATTTCGGCGTCGATTTCGCGAACGCGTAAGAGCTTGACACAGACTTGAAGGCATAGCTCGTCATGCTCGGCGAGCATTTTCTTTTGCTCGGGGGTCACGACCTAAACCCCCATCGCTTGGTTCATAAGCTCTTGGCCCAAGTCCAAAAACTCTCGGATGGCGGGATTGTCCTTTCCCAAGGATTGAATCTCCGCCAAATCTTCGGCCGAAAGCTCTGTAAACCATAAAAGCCCGTCGTCAGGCGACGTGTCGTCTTCGAGCGGCCCGCCGACCATGATAGAGAGCTGAACAAACCATTGCCTTAGTTGCTCGTCTGCCGTGGTCATAGAGACTCGCTCGCGTATTGGCTTTGCGGTTTTTCATTGAATTCAACCGCGAACGGGATATTCGGGTAATCGAGAAGCTCTCTCCAAACCGAAAGCTGCCCCCCGGCTTTCGTCGCGCGAGAGAGGGCATTTAGAACCTCACTTACCGACGAGTCTTCAAAAAAGAAGTATTGCTCTTGGCGCTTGTAGCGAGGGTCGCCCGCTTCCCTGGCTTCGTTCGAAATCAAGGTCATGGTCTTGAAGTAGTTTTTCACGTGTTCACTCCCAAATGATTTTCTTCATGAGCTGGGGAACGGGGATACTCTCTAATCCCGCCTCAAGGCTCATTGTGTGGGTTCGATTCCAGTAAATTTTTCTTGCCTCGGCAAAAGGCTTAGCTTCGGAGGTCCTTTTCACAATCTTGCCGTTAAGGACCTCCTGAACAATGAACATGGTGGGCACGGGCCCGCCGTCTTCAATGCTAAGAGTGACGATTTTTCCATTCGCCAATCCCAGCATTTCGACGTACCACATTCCGTTGTGGATATCGCAGAATTGATAGTGCCGACAAATCGCATGATAATTCGTCGGCACTATCCAAGCGGGAGCTTCACGCGCCATCGCTATCCTTGTTACGAACGCGCCCGCCCATGCGACCGATGTCTCGCATATGCTGAGAGTTTCCCTTCGAGATAGCTTGACCACCCTTGCGACCAATTTCCCGCATGTATTCGACGCCTCGCTTAGCAACAAGCGAGACCCCTCCCTTGGTTCCCGCAAGAATAGCTTTTTCAGTCGTATACTCATAAGCCCTTCCAAGCTCATGAGCCCGACGACCGCCCCTAGCGCTAATCGCTTTTCGCTCTTCGGGACTCATGGCGGCAAAGCCGCTCAAATTCCTATGCTGCGCGCTCATGAGAAATCCGGAACGTTGGGAAGAACGGGCATTTCAGCCTCAGGAGGAAGAGCGGGAAGGCCGTTTCCAAGCTCGGGAAGTGTTCCGGGGCTTGCCGATTGCCCGACGCCCTGCGGGGGCATCTCTTGCGGGGGGTGATTATTCGCCGGGGGCGGCGCAACCTTCGGAACCTCGATAGGCTGAACGGTCATCATACTAAGAGCTTGCACCAATTGATTGGCCCCGCCAAGCGCCAAATTGACTAGCTCCTGGTCGGGGGCATGCTGACTAAAGGGATTGACCAAAAAGCCCGCAAGAGCGCGCGCCGAGCCAATCGTAAAGACTGGGTCACCGTTGCAGCGGTCAAAAAGCATCTTGGCAATTCGCGCCGCCCGCATCGCGTGCTCGGGGGAATGGGCCATTTGCGTCGTGGGTTTGGCAATGATGGTTTGGTAAATCGTAGATGTCGCTTGAAAGAGTGAACCGTTGATTTTCATTTTGCCCTTTTCTGAAGATTGATTGTGAGTTGAGTCGATGCGTGCGCTTCTAGAAGCTCTTCGATTTCTTCGATAGATTTCTCGAGTCTGTCGCCTAGCTCCTTAAGGTGATAGTACTCTTTTGGGTTAAGCTTGTAGACGACCATTTGCTGACGATAATGGGCGACTTCGTTTCGCCACTTCGCCATGAGGAACATCAATTCTCGTTTAATCAATGTAGTTCCTGCCTCTCCCTTTCGGCCCGGGCCCATTCTCTTAGCTCATGGTCTTTCAGGAGCATCCGAAGACGGACGGTAACCCATTTGGACCACCAAATGCTTGCCAAAAGTGACGCGGCGTTCAGACCGAAGAAAATTTCAAAGTGCGCGTAAACGAATTCTTTCATTTTCTGCAAGAGACTAGAGAGCTATTGCCTAGGGTGAAAAAGGGAGTACGCTCTCGACCGATTGGCTCTAGTACGGCTGCTCTAGTCTCTTGCAAAAAGCCCCGACTTCCCGAAGCGCTCGGGGCCACACACTGTAAAACCGCGAAGGAGGGAACACAGTTCCGGGTTAAGTATCAAGCTTTCGAAGGGTTTTTTCAATCGATACGATAGCGTTAGAGAGCTTGGCGTATTCGAGAGTCGATAGCCTCGTGTCCGCAAGGCATGCGGCTCTTAGTCTTCCAAGCTCGGCGATTTCCCTAGCGTAGCCCACTTTTTCCCGAGAGAGCCTAGGGCGACCCCTCGGGGCTTCTGGGTTTCGAGGCATGGCGGTTAGACGTTCGGGTCGGCGTGGTCATTCAAGGCGGCAGTGCCAAGCTCGAAGAAAAGCTTCGCCCCGCGCGACTGCTTTCGCTTATCGTCCGTCACCAAAAGCTCGGCGCCCTTGTCCTTCGAAAGCACCTTGTAGACGCGCATAGGGTTCACTTTACCAGTAGCAAGGGTCTCGCCCGAATCGTACATAAAAACTCGAACCCCAGCGAGATTCTTCAAATTGCGCATTCCGGGCTTTGCCCATACGCCGACTAGTTCCCCAGGCTTTCCCTCCACTGTCTTGCCCGTTTTGCCGGAGGACAGGGGAATCGCGTCCACAAGCTTTCCAATGACAAGCATCGAAGGCTTGTTTTTATCCAATTGCGAATCGAACGCGCGAACCTCGACGGGAATGAAGTGAATCGTAGGCGAAAGAGAATCATCCCAAAAGCCCGTGATGTCGCCTGTCTGCTCGGCGTAGCCCGCCGGGGCATTGAAGCGCTGGGGGCCCTTCGGGGCCGCTTTCTTAGTCTCTGTAGCCATTGATGGTAGTCCTTTTGATAGAGGGGCTTGCGCCCGGGTTTCGCTAAAGGTAGGGTAAAAGGAGCGCCCCGTCAACCGTCTTTTTCGAAAAAGGGAGGTACCTTTTTTGAAAAAAGGTTGAATGCCCCCCGGGGCCCGGGCGTCTGACCTACCATGGCGAAACGAGATGTCATGTGTTTTCCAGTAGTGCCAGAATCGGTGATAAGGCTTCGAGCCGAGCTTGGGGCGGCCATCCGGGGCGGGGATACGGACGAAATCGTCCGGACCTATGAAAAGCTTGAAGCGCAAGAGAGGCTCGAAAAAGCCTATCGGCGGACTCTTCACTTTGCCCAAAGGGCGATTTCCACTCTGAAAGGATGAATCATGCGAAGGTCGAATAAGATTGAAGGTATGCCAGTAAGCCACGCGAAGGTCGGAAATGTTACCTACACCGTATCTCTTTTTGGAGCGGGATATCGCGCCGTTTGGTCGGTTGATGGTACCGAATGGTATAACGATGTCCCGAACGGTACCGGCCGCCGTGACGCAAGCCAAGCTGAGCGAGCCTCGCGAGCCTTCCACAAAAAGACCTTTGGCGAATGGCCGAAATCAGCAAAGTTTATTCACATTTAAGTCGCCATGGGCTTTCGCTACGAAATCCAGCTTCATTGGTTTCCCTCCTTTAAGAGGCTTCCCAAAGGGTGGGATACGGTGGAAAAGACCGATAGTCACGAGCAGGCTATCCAGCAAACTACCCGATGGCTATCAAAGCCCGGGGTGAAGGTCGCTCGCATCTATGACCATTTGTTTGGTCAACCAATTCTAGTTTTGAATAAATGAAGCGGAAAGCGGTCAAAGGTCAAATAGAGCTTCCGTTCGGGTATACGGAGAACAAAGCTCCCGATGCATGGCCAAAGAGAACCAAAAAAGTTAAAGTAGCGCCCCAGGACCGTTGCGGGCGGACCAAAGAATCGATTCGGCCGAGCGACTATAGCATTTTCATTAATCAGTGTACGAAAGCTAGGCACTCTTCTAGGGAAGCGTGTCTTTTTGAAACGAAGGGATAGAGAAATGTCGTTTAAACAGCCATCCACCCAAGCTTATGAAAACGGGACTTGCTACTTGCAAAAGAAGACCCCAGGGACAGACTTCGCGATTGAGCATCTAAAGAAGTGGACTAGGTACGCTAACGGCGAGATGCTCGTCTCGCCCCCGGTCTATGCAAGGCGTGTGAAAGCAGCGAAGGAGCTTGGCGTATGATTCATCATGAAGACCCCCAAGCTAACGTTCGCTGCGTTATCTGCGGGCACAAAAAAGAGCTTCATATGGTCGTTTGCGGAGACAGGGATTGCGAGTGTCTTTGCTTTGTTCCTGAGAAGGAAGAGCAAGACTTTGATTTTTCAAGCCTTCCACCGCTTGAGCCCCTCGAAGCTCCGTGGCAAGAGACTGCGATTATGGCGGTCTTTGACCTCATCATGCTAGGGGAAGCTGGGGAAGTGACGGTCAAGACCAAAGACGGGCGGGAATGCCGGTGCCAAGTGGGATTTCTTAGCGAGCGACAATGGGCCCAGCCCGGCTTTTCACCCCTTCCTGTGTCGCGCGGTGCGTCGAAAGTGGGGAAAGCATGATTGACCTTCTTATCTCATTTATTTTTGGAGTAGGTATAGGCGCTGGAATTCAAACCTTCATTTATGCGAGTAGAAAATGAAAGACGAAATTAGTATTTTTTCCTCCTATTCGTTCAAGACCGAATTTATGGGACTAGAATCGGAAACGGCCCGTATCAATCGAATGAACGGATGGTATGAATCAAATCCCAGTCTTTTGGAGCAAGCCGCTCTCATTCATTCCGAAGTATCAGAGATGGTCGAAGGGAGTCGACACGGTAATCCCCCTTCCGAACATATCCCCGCATTCTCCGCTATCGAAGAGGAACTGGCCGATATCATCATTCGTTGTGCCGACGTGGCCAAACGAAACGGATACGACATTCCTGGGGCTATTGCGGCAAAGCTTCAATTCAACGCCAATCGCGGATATCGCCACGGCGGAAAGAAAATCTAATGTTTTCGATTCTTCGCGAAGGCAGGAATTGCCCAATTTTCAATCATCCATATTCGGAAAGTCCGCGCTTTAGGTATAAGGCCTGGCTCTTTTTTAACGGTTATAAGCGTATCAGCTAACCGGTGCCTCCGACTAAGGAGAGTCCCAAAGACAGGAGAAACCGCCTAGCCAGGGAGCGGAGGGCGAAAAAGCGCGCCCTTCGCGAAAAGCGAAGTCTAGCCGCTAAGAAAGGATGGGAAAAGAGGCGGGCCCGGGAGAAAGCAAGAATCTATACCCCCGAAGTCGTCGCCGAGCTTGACGCGCTAAAGAAGGAAAACGAAGAGCTAAAGAAAGAACGCGGGACCCTCGTTAAAGAATTGACCGAAGAAAAGGTTTTCAATGCCGAGATCAGGGAAGCCAAAAAAGAGCTAATTCAGATATTCTTACAGCAAGAGACTCCGACCGAGCGATATAGAAGAATGCAAAGGACTTGGGTGGAATCCGAAGCGCTCATTTCAGCCCCAGGAAAGTCTCGCTATTTGCAGCTTGTCATATGGGCGCAACGAAACGGATTTGATATCAAAGAATTTTGGGCGGAATACCGAAGGAGAAGCGGAAAGTAAATGCGCCGGGCATTGAATTGGAAAAGCCTTAGCGGAGAAAAGCTCGATGTAAGTCGCCGCTGGGTCGGGCTTGATGGGGAAGGGATTACCATCGGGGCCCCTCATTCTTATAGCGCATCGTGCGTCATTACTGGCGAGCGGCACCACTACATCTCGATGAGCTACCGTGCGGCAGACGGTTGGGGCGATGAGATAGAAAATAGGGATGGGCTTTCGACCAAAGATTGTCTTCACTTTATACTCTCTACTCCCGAATCGGTCAAAATCGCTGCTTACGGTTTTGGCTATGACCTGACGAAGATTCTGGAAGACCTCCCACCGGAATTGATTTATTTCTTAACCCACCCAGAACGCCGGGCCTATCACACAGGACACTCGCGAATCCAATATCGCCCCATTTTTTGGGAAGGCTTCTCACTTGACCTTTTCAATACAAAGTTTCGCGTAGGTTATGCCGATGAGGATAAAATCGGCCGCCGGGGCTACACCGGACGAAACCATCGCATTGTTTACGATTTGGTGAAGTTTTATCAGGCGAAGTTTGTGACCGCTTGTAAGAATTGGGACGTTGGGACCCCCCAAGAGCGCGACACGATGCGAGTCATGAAAAATGACCGCCGGAATTTGATTAAGTATACGCAACAAGAAGTTTTGGACTATTCGAATAAAGAATGTGTTTGGCTTGCCGAATTAGCTCAAAAGCTGGACGATGCGTGCGGAGAAACGGGCGTGAAGCTCGGCGCTAGCTACTTTGGCGCTGGGTCAATCGCCAAGGCGCTTATGCGAAGCTGGGGCCTGAAAAGTCAGATGGTCGAGCTTCCACCAGAAATAGCGGCCCTAGCTCGCATCGCCTTTTTTGGCGGCCGGTTTGAAATCGCCCTTCGGGGCATCATTGAAAGGCTCGTTCATGATTGGGACATCTCAGCAGCATACCCCTATCAAATCTTCATGCTCCCTTGTCTTCAGTGCGGAAGATGGTCGAAAACTACGGATATCGATAGAGTACGACAAGCCTCGGCGGCATTGGTTAATTACAAACTTGACCGATGGAAAGGGGCTCTACCTCCCTGGGGACCGTTCCCTTTTAGAGATAGTGACGGCACTATCCCGTTTCCTATCGAGTCGGGGGGTGGCTGGCTCCATAAGAGCGAGTTTTTAGCGGGATTGAAACTGTTTCCGAATGTTAGATTCAAAGGAGCTTGGGTATATGAAACGGACTGTAATCATCGACCTTTTGAAAGGGTCGCCGAGGTTTACCTTGAACGAATTCGAATCGGCAAAGAAGGAGCTGGAATCGTTCTTAAACTCGGCACTAATGCGATTGCAGGAAGCATTATGCAAACCGTTGGAACCCGTCCATATCACAATTCAGTTTGGGCCGGAATGATAACTGCTGGCACCCGGGCACAGTTACTCGAGATGCTCGGGCAACATGAGAAATGGTCCGATGTTATCATGATGGCGACGGACGGTCTTTGGGGTTTTGCTGATGTCAAGGCCCCCCGCCCCGTCGAAACCGGAACCGATATTGACGTCACGGAAGAAAAGACCGGAAAAAAGATTCATAAGCCGCTAGGCGGCTGGGAACATGACATATTCAAAGAAGGCGTCTTTATGGCTCGGCCGGGAATCTATTTCCCGCTTGGACTAGAAGACATGGGAGACGAGGATAATGAGCAAGCTGACGGGAAGTTTAAGGACCTTAAGGCTAGAGGAATTGGCGTTCGAACCCTTTATCTCCACAGGGAGAGGATTAAGAGACATTATCAACGGACTCGCGGAGCGGAACCTTATCTCATCAGAGACGAGAATCCAATCGAAACGATTGCTAGACGAGATATGCCAAATGGTGTGGAACGATTTGTCGGACTCAAATCAGGAGTCATCCGAACGGCCCTACGAGATTCTGGGGAAATAACCGGAGAGAAGATTCGGAAAAGGGATGTTTACGGACTTTGGACCCTGCAAGAGAGAAAGATTGACTTTAAGGCCCTTCCGAAGAGAGATGAGGGGGACGGGACTAGGCTCGAAGTAAGAAGACTCCCTCTTGGGCAAGAGAGTTTGGAATACGATAGGATGCGCGACACGGAAGCGAAAATTGATGATGCTCTGGCTGGGGCGATGGACATTGGATTTTTTGATGATGAACAGAGTGATTGGAGCGAATAACTTATGAAACCTGTGGGCCCGATGTTCAAATGGTTCGGTTCTAAATGGGGAGCGAGCCGATACTATCCTAAACCGATGTTTGACTATATCGATGAACCGTTCGCCGGAGGGGCTGGCTACTCTCTTCGATATCACCAAAAGAAAGTGAGAATCTATGATAATAATCCAAATCTCATTGTTCTTTGGAAATGGCTCATCGGCGAAGCTACCGAAGACCTAATTAGGGATATTCCTATCAGTATAAAAGAAGGGACTGACATTCGCACGCTAGGGCTTTCCGATGGTCAAGCGATGCTCATGAAACACTGGCAAAGAACCAACAATGTCGGCAATTGCTGGACAGTCTCGCCTTGGGGCAATAAGCCCGGTCAGTGGACCGCTAATACAAGAGCGAGAGTGGCCGAAGAGGTCCACGCGGTTAAGCATTGGGAGTTTGCCCCTTGCACGTTCGATTCGGCCGATGTGACTTACTTTATCGACCCTCCCTATCAATACAATTATCGATACTTGGGAGGATTCTTCGATTACGATAACCTCCGAAAACAATTAAGCGAGATTCCTTCCCCCAGGCAAATCATCGCTTGCGAGGCTATTTGTCCAAAGACTGGAAAGGTTCCCGATTGGCTTGATTTCCGCGCTTTCCGACGGACTGTAACGAGTCGCCGTAAGGCGGAAAATCATCACCATTCGAGCGAGCTTTTGTGCCATATCATTAATGACCGCGTAGATTACACTCCGGTAGACACATGAAATTCCCTCAAGTCTTCAGTATTGATTATCCGCAATATCAACCGGAAGCGGCAATTGATTGGGACGCGACATGTCTCAAAAAGCGCGGCTTTATTGAGATTCACGGGGCCCCAGTTATTGGAATTGGCGGAAAATACAAGAAAATCGTTGTTAGAAAAGCCCCGGAAAAGCCCCAGCTTCCTTTCTTTCGCATTATCGAGACTCCGAACGATGCGTCCACAGTTTATACCTGGTAAGGGCTGTCCCCATTGCGGCGGGCGCGCTTGGCATTTTGCCCTAGGAATGAGGGACCGAAAGACCATTAAACTTTGCTCCTCGTGCGAACGACTCTGGCAAGGCGAAACGGGCCCCGACCCCGACTTGCCAGCGCCCAAAAAAGGCGATAGAATCCTAGTGTTAGACTACACGGGGAAACCGAGAAAGCGTTAAATGCTGAAGCGTAGAATTCTTGCGCTAACAATTCCTCTTCTTTTTGGGTGCGTAAAAGTCAAAGACGTTAAAACGCCTTCCCCCGCTATCATGATTAAGCCGCTTGTTACTAGAAGAATGCACGTTGATATCGATTTCACCAAAGAAGAATATCGAATCCTGGTAGAAGCGGGAAAGCATCTCGAAAATGAGACTCGGGGTAGGGTTAAAATTGAGTTTTTACAAGACTTAGACATGTCGCGCCCCTTTATGATTGCGGCCGGTGGAGTCTTCGTAGGAGACCACTGGAGAATCGTCCGGGTTATGGCTGAAAGCCGCGCGCATGCGAATTTGAATGAGCGATTTGACGGACTAAACGTCCTAGGACTTTGCAACTATGAAGACCGGACGATTTTCATGGTATCCGATGGCGATAATAAACCGAGAATCTACCAGCATATCGCGGAACATGAATATCTTCATTCAATGGGGCTCAAGCATACCAAAGACCCGAAGGGCATCATGGCTAAATTCGTTGCTAGCGAAGAACCGCTAGATATGCACGATTCGGATAGAGAAGCGTTTTGCAAAGCGCTAGACTGTAACGTAAAGGAGATTTGGAAGTGAGAAAGCTAATTGTTTTGATTTTGTGCTCGACCGGATGCGCGGGAAGACTTGGCGTTGCCCCGTCGACAACTGAAGTGCAATTATCAAGGTGCAACTCCCTTGATGATAAGCATATGATTTGGGGCGGGGTTGCGAAGGGTGCCTCTATCATCGCTGGCGGAGAAGGACTCATGATGCTCCCGCTAAGCGATTCAGATAAAACGGTGAAAACCGTTGTCGCAAGCACGGCCCTTGCGGCGGGAGCGTTAGCTGCAGCGAGCGTATTCATAAGTGAAGATGCGGCGTCAACATGGGGAAGGGAGTGCCAAAACAAATGAAGGAGCTTCCCAAAAAGACGATTGAAAATATCTGTCAAATTGGAAAAGGCGCGAAGACTTGCCGATATCTCGTCTTTTCGGGCGGCGGATTTTTGTGCGCGAAGACAGACCAAAAGCTAAAGGCGGCAATTGACGCGCAAGTCAAAAGCATGAACGCTCAAGGCGATAACTGTGCTGGGGATGGGGAAAAGTATAACTAACATGGGCACGAAAGAAGACGGACTCCCGACGCGCCTTGTTTTAGGCTATCATGGCGAGATTCGCCCGATGCAAACCGACGGCGGCAAGTGCAAAAAATGTCATAAACCGGTTTTCATTGACCCCCCGGTGTCCGATGGAAAACGCTATCTCATTACCGAGGTTCTTCATTATGGATGCTACTGAAAAGCGAGAGTTTTGGGCGACCATGGCTATCTTGGGATTAGCCTGGGGTCTATTCTTTTTGTGCTTGATGGCGCTCCCGGGGTGCTCATTTGAGCCTAGGATTGAGGTTCCGGTGGGGCCCGTCAACGTAGATGTCGTTATTCCGCTTGACTCGGGGATAGGAGCTTGCGCGGTGTGCATTGATAAATGCTCTTCGCCTGATAGCGACGACGAAGCTTATCATTGCGTATGGGGGTGCGAGCCTATTTGCGCGGGGGCACGGGGACAATGAAACCTTGTTATGAATGCGGCGGGAAGAGTGGAAAGCATATCTTTGGGTGCTCGAAGCATGACCCTAACGCGTGGCTAAAAGATAGACGAGAGAAACAAAAGGAAGAGGGAGTACGGACAAGCGATACAATTCCGCCACCTAGAAATCATGAATCAGATGCCGATTACATGATTCCGATGGTCGGTATTCAGCCGATGAGACAAATTAAACCGATAGTTAATCATTCCCTCTATACCACTTTCCTTCCGCTTGAAGCCCCAGTCCCGGCAACTAAACGAATTCAAATACGAAATCAACCCCATATGGCAATCCGGGCAAAGCGTCTTTGGGTTGATGAAACAATATCCCCCTTTTTCACGATTAAAACCATCTGGCTAGGGGTAGACGGGTCGGCATTTTGCGCTTTTGACGGCAGTATCCCCGCCAATATGTTCCGAACGGGCAATTGGCCGATGCAACCGGGCATATCGAGTGAACATCAACACTTTGGGATTGACCTGAAAGGATGGCGAGTCTTGACGCCCGGAATGTATTTTACAATTGAAGTGGAAAATATTTCTCTAGGACATCTTACTTTCCGTGGCTGCCTTGAATGCGAAGGGCTCCGTGACGTCTAAAAGGGATGATTCCCAATCGAAAAATCAAGGATTTGTCCGTAGGCGAAATCTGCCTTTCCCCCACATGTCAGATTGCGACGATTCGCACAGGGGCTAGCGCTTGGAATGTGCGAGTCCTAGTCCCCGGGCTCCGCTTTAACAGGTACGCGCGGACACTAGAAGACACCAAGCGCCTCTTTTGGCTTGCGGCAAGCTACATTCGGACTACGACGCCGTTTAAGAAGGTTCGGCACCCAGACCGTAACGCGCGGAAGATTCGGGCGGATGAGAAGCGCCATCAAGAGTGGCTTGCGAGGCTTTGCACAAGCTGCAAGGGTGCGCTCCCCCAAGGGATGCCTTTCCTTCACCTGGGACTATGTAAGTGGTGCTACCGCGAAGTAGCTTTCTGCGAGCCGCCGATTCCGGAGGCGCGGAAGCTCAATTATATTCGGTGCTTGCCGATTTCTCGAAAAAAGAGTGAAGTTTCTCTGAGAAGCGCCGTCTAAGAGAGTATGAAGCGAATCAAAAAAGGTACAAAGTTTCTCCCCCGCATTTCTACCACGTTTTGCAATGTTCGGATTTGCCCGCTCAATTGCAAAGTATGCACTTGTGGCAAATGTATGGTTGAGCAAGGTCTTGCTGCCCCGCTCAATCTTTTTGACTACAATTTGCATGAGTACGCGGTCATGATTGCCGCGAAGAAAAACGGCGCTCCCTTTATTCCTCCGTTCAAGCCATACGGAGCATTTGAAGGTCTAGACGACTTTTACCGCGACGAAGAAAAGAAGTAGCCCCCCCCTCTGCCGGGTGCCCCTCCGCCGGGCTTCGCCCGTCGTCGGGGGCACCCTTCGGCCCC
>Ga0247682_1000124_pt1 | contig 30090 bp, 40 predicted proteins | sample CNK23_metaG_FD_190130 | JGI IMG/M metagenome (GOLD analysis project Ga0247682, IMG submission 190130) | Soil microbial communities from Purdue University Martell Research Forest, Indiana, United States - CNK23 | ecosystem: Environmental > Terrestrial > Soil > Temperate forest > Bulk soil...
GAAGAGACGGAAGTGGTGCCGCCACTACCCATTGTCGTCCAGTTGCAGGTCTGCGTTCCCGCGGGAGGATTTGGTCCCGCCGCTACGCTTACCGACGAGCAAATATAGGTGACGGGAGGATTTACGCTGTTATCGACATAGTGCGTACCGGCAATGGAGGAGACGCCGCCTCCCGGAGGGCCGGAGCCAAAGAGAACCGTGACTGGCTGTTGAGTGTAAGCAGTCGAGGCGAGCATGAGAAACATAACTAGTAGTCTTTTCATTGGCATACCCCATAAGTTGTGTCTTGCATTCCGATTACGGCCCTCTGAAAATAAAGAGCATGAGAATCCTGATAATTCTGCTGTTCGCTTCTATTTTGGTTCCGCTGGCCGAAGCTAGCCCACATGTTTATTCCAGCCAGAAGGATTTTGCGAATCTTCGAGATTCCGTCTCTGCGGCCCTGCTGCAAACTTCGGTAAGTGATTCGGAGTGGACGATTTTTATTGTTCCAGAAAAGGAATGGAAGTCTTCCCTTCGAAAGGGCCAGCATGGGCATACAGCCTATACGCTTCCTGGAAAACTTACCTACTTGAACGCTGAATGGTTGCGCGGTAGTAGTTCTGAAAAAATCGCGCAGGTTCTCGCGCATGAATACGGGCACATTCTTTGCAATTGTTCGGATGAAGCTATCGCGGAAAATTACGTTGGCACGCTGTTTCATAGACGCTAGGCTCATTTGTAAACAGCTGTCCATGTGAAATCTTTTCCCGTCGCTGCAGTGCATCCAATACCGGCCGTCGTAATACGAAAACTAAATGTGTGGCCTGCGGGCATAGATACGGAAATAGCGCCGGAATCGGTGATAACGCCTCCTCCGTTAGCTATTGTTAGGCTGGATAGAGCAGAAGCCGCAGTCTCGTCATAGAAAGCTACAACTGGTTGCGTCGAACATCCGGCAAGAAAAGTTCCTTCTTCTGAAGAGAAAAACCGGATTAGGGTGTGGGCGGAAGGGAAAATTGTCTGCGCGTATGCTCCAGCCACCGCCGAATCTAAAGAGCCAGTTCCTCCTCCTCCAAGTTGAATGTATGGAGGCATGTGACTTGACCATGTGGCCTCAGTAACTCCACTAGTAGGCGGTGACCCCCAAGTTCCATCGCCCCGCCAGAAGGTGGAAGAAGATGCGCCTGTTCCGCCGTTTAGTCTGTTCACGGAAAGATTGCCGGAAGAGATGTTTGAGGCGTTCGTGGTGTCTGTCGTGGCGCTCGCCGCGAATAAATTTCCATTTGTTTTCGTGCAGGTAATTACGAGCGTGCCAGAAGTCAGGCAGTCGCCTGATAAGTCTCCGTTTGTAAGCGAGGTTGCGCCGGAGAATTTGGCCAGATTGCCAGAGGCAGGAGAGCCTGTAGCGGTAAGAGTTCCGCTCGATGTTCCGCAAGGCCCGCTGGAAGTTGTAAGCTGTCCGCCCGTCGTAACCTGAACGCAATTTCCCACGGTCAAGCCGGTCACAAATAGGCTAGAGGTTTTGAATAATCCGACATTTCCCGTAACTGGAGCATTGGCCGCATCGAGGCGCAAGTAAGTCGAGTCCCCGTTCGGGGCAGTTGCAGGCGGAGTCTGGTTGATAGGAATTGCCGCTGTTACATCCAGCGTGATGCCATTTTTGGCATGGAGTGGCATTTCGGAACTTCCCTTGCCACCAACGAAAATTTGCATTCCATACCAAACAGATAGCTTCGAGCCTCCGCATTCAATGTCGCCGCCCAGTATTCCGGTCGAATCGCGCGTGGAGTATAGAGTGCCTGAGATAACTCCAGAACCGTTGGCTGCTATATCAAAGAAGTAAACTCCGCCCTGTGAAGGGGCGATTAAGGCCGTTCCATTAATGCGCGGAACGTTCCCTCCGCATCCCCTCAGCCAGAACCGTACAAAAGCTCCCTGCCCAACTGTTCCTAACCCTAAATTCTGAAGTGTTCCGGTTACGGTAGTCGTTGCAAAAGACGAAGCCGCAAGCAGAAGTAGAATGGCCATACCAAATAGGCCCTTGCCGAACATCTTGGCCATGCCGCCACCTCCGAACGGGTTAGTGCCCGTTCCACCCGTAAGAGAACTCTGCGCGTTCTGTTGCTGCATCCTGCCGGGGTCGGTGAAATTTGGAGGGAGTAGGGGGACTTGCGGGTTTTGGGCAGTTGGCTGGACAGGATTCAAAACGTTCGCAGCGGGAGAAGCGCCATAAGGAGAACTGGGGAGAAATGACTTCGGGGGAGTTTGGCCCACTATTGGCTTCCCTTCATCCACGGCAACTGGCTTCGGATTGTAGCTTGTTCCGCAAGTTTCGGACGCGCATAATCTGCGATTGCTTCGTCAGGAACGCTCTGCGGAATGGAAACTCTATTCGTTCCGTCGTGCGCCCAGCGGATGCCCATGCTGTCTTTTTGCACCTGAATCGGTTGCTGGAAAGGAGTCGGATTACCTTGCGGCATGTTGCTTTCACGCAAGGCGTTGAATTCTGGGTTAGGCTCTCCCATTGAAGGTCTAGGTTGTACAAGGAATGGTTCCTTGCGGACGTTCTTCAAAACATCAAGAGCGCCGGGTTGACCTCGCGTTGCTCGCGTTTCGAGTTGCTCACGCGGCACAGACCAAAGAGAGCCGGGACGGTCTGCGCTAACTGCCGGATTCGGCTCAGGGAATGTCTCTATCGGCTGGTCGGCTTGCGGCTTCGCCTGTGCGGTTGGTTCTCCGCTAAATGGGTCAACGTTTCGCGCAGCAACCGGAGCGCGAGATGGAACTCTCGACCACGGATACTGATTGCCTTTGCCGTAAGCGGCATCGGCAAATTCAGGCGTACCCGGCTTGATAACATCGTGGGACGGAGCCTGCCACGGAAGAGGCTCAGGAGCTTGCGCTCTCTTTATAGCCGCGGCGTTCTCTTGTCCAAAAAGCGTTTCTTGCTTCCCTTGAGCAGCAAGTTCATTGATTCTGTTCGGCATGGACTCTTCCGTGGCCTGCAACATATTGCGAACTTTCGGAAGATTCGGGTCAAGAAGGTCCCCTAGCGCCGTTGCTCGTTCATTATTCATCCACGGAATCAACTTAATGCCCGGTCGAGGCTCAAGAGTTCTTGGATTTATTACTGTCTTACCCAGAGAGGCCCTGTTCCACGGAACCGCCCCAGCAAAACCGCCCAGAGTTCCACCGGCCAATTCCCCGTATTCCGGTGGGATACCTGCCGCGTCTGCCGCTTTTCTTCCTGCGTATCCCCCTACCTTTGCTCCCGCGATTGACTTGGCAGCGGCCATCGGAGCATACGCCGCCACGGCATTTGTAACTGCCGCTGGATTATTCATCTGCCATTTTACGGCACGGTTTTTCCTTTGCTGCAATTCTGCTTGTTGCTGTTCGTACGGCGCGGTGGCGCGGCCCTGAAGGTACTGACCTGCCTGCTGCTGCGACTGCGCTTCCATGCCTTCGCCAGTCTTTAGATTGGGGCCTTGACTTGGCGGTTGGATTCCTAGCGCTTCCGCAATCATTTCTGGCGTGGCTTCATCGGGAAAGCGGTGCTTCTGCCCTTTTTCGTCGGTCACTACATGGTCAGGCATTAGTTAGGCTTCGGGCCTTTCACGAGCTTCCCATTCTCGATATGCCACTCGATTACGTCCTTGTTACCGCCGCCCGGTTGAGACTTATTCACCGCCGCGTTCTTCTGTTGGTCGAGCATGTTCATTTTGCTTTGTGCGAGAGCTTTGTAGGCGTCCAACACAGCCAAAGATTGCTCAGGACTCTGCCTGTTGACGTTCAGCGTCTTCCCAGTCTTGCTCATTTCGGCATCGGTGATATGGCCTTTAGCGATTACGTTCGTCACTTCTCCGCCGTAGGCATCGGCAATCGCCTGCGCTGTGAGCGGTCCACTCACGCCAAATTCTGCTTTGAATCTGTTTTTCAGGCTGTTGAGCGTTTGCTGGTCACCGTTGTTAAGCGCTTGGATAGCAGAACGCAGCAAGTCCGCGTGCTGCACCATCGTCGTGAAGGCAACTTTCTGGTCGCCAATCTTTGTGGGGACTTCCGCCGCAGCTGCTCTCTTTGGAACCTGCACACTGGCGGAGCTTGGTCCGGGTTTGCCCATTGCTCCAGTTCCGCTGGTAATGATGGTCTGGCCGGGATTGTCCACGTCGGCCACTTCACGAGGAGAGGCAAGCGCCGGAGGGCTATACTGCTGGCCATTTGGCCCAGTAACAGGAGTTGCCTGAGCTGTCTTGCGGTTGACGATAATCGGGCCTTGCGCCGTCATCTGCGGAACGTTAGCAAAGACATCCGAACGCTGGATAGCAGCCAGCTGAGTCAACCCCATTGGCTTGCCAATGAACTCATCCGGCAGGTTATGGTCTTTCGCAATTTCTGGCGTGATAGTAATGCCTTGTGCTGTTTGCGGAACAACCGAGCGGGTTTGCGTGTCGTACAAGCCAACATTCGGAACCGGAACATAGCGATGAATCTTTTCCTGCGAAGCCCTGTTTCCTTCTGCGATGCTCTCTGCCGTGTCGCCTTTCATCCCTTGAACGGTCTGAGCTGAGCTTGCCTTGATTCCAGCTGGGCCTAGAGCCTTGGCCAGCCATCCCGGTATCTGTCCCATACCCGGAACGTTGACGTTTTGTGCTTCGGACCTGAGTACATTTGTCTGGGCCTGTTGTTGGGCAAGTTGATTCTGCTGTGCTGCTCTCTGCCACGGCAGCGTATAACCCGCTTCAAAGCCCATACCGGCCCCGCCAGAGCGCCTTCCGCCTGTCGCGGCTACTGTCTCCTCGGATTTTGCTCTGCCCGCCAGAGCGCCTTGTAGGCCCGATTGCAGGATATTTACGAGCTTCGCAGCCTTTGTTGAACCTACATCCATGCTACTTGAAGCAGGATTCTGTTCCTGCCCGAATGTTCCCGGAGGAATTCCTGCCGCCTGTGTCTGGGGTTGGCGGAAAGAGTCACCCATTGGCGCTCCCGTAGAAAGCTAGGTTGTTCGGCTTCTGTTGGCGTTGCGGTAGAAAGTAGTCGGCGGAAACCTGCTGCGCTTGAGGCATTGGCCCCATCTGCGCTCCGCCTTGCTGAGGCATTTGCTGCTGATTCTGGAGTCCTTGCCCTAGTCCTCCAAGTCCGCCTTTCAAGAGCTTGAGCATGGGATTCGGTCCGGCATCCACGCTCGTTGAATCCATTTGCGACGGTGCGTTTTGTCCCATAAAGTTCTCCTAGAAGGGAATGGCCGAAGCCAATCCGCCAGCCAAACCGCCAAGCAAACCGCCCAAACCGGGTTTAGCAAGCGGCGCATTCATCACCGAACTGTTTCCCTGTAATGCCTGACCTGAGTACGCTGTTGGATTTGCGATTTGGGCTTGTCCCAAAAGTCCAGCCGCGCCTTGCTGTTTCGCCTGAAGATTAGCGCCTTGCGCTCCCTGTAGTTGGTCGTCAAAAGCCCTTGCCTGATTGGAAGCTAAGTCGGTTCTTGCTCCGGTAGCGAAACCCGAAGGAAGAGAGTTTGCATTTTGTCCAAGAGATTGTTCGAGCTGTTGCCTCGCTGGGGCAAAAGCCCGCGCTACGTTTCCGCCCGCTGCGTCCGTAAGGTTCGCCATGTACGGCAAACCCTTCTGCATCAGGTCCGTATAGAATGGATTTACTTTGTTTTGTTGCGCTTCGGAGAATTGCTCTTGCCGTCCAAAAGCCTGCCCAAGCTGGGTATCCAGTTTTCCTTGCGCTGATGCCGCGTCTTTTTGTTCTTGGCTAGGTCCGCCGCCCATTACCGCACCTCCACCGACCACCGCTGCGCCGATTTAGCGCCAAACTCTTTGAGTACCTGTTTCCAGTCGGGGCAACGCTGTTCGGGCTTCTCGTCGCCAATATACACGAAAGCCTCCTGCCCGCGGCATCCATTATCGGAAAAGAAATCGTTCATGCGATGCGTCAGAGCGCGTAGCACATCCGCATCCGTAGCCCGCAGCAAAGGAATATCGGGACGCAACACATAGCCCGAAATCCCCATCACTTCCTCATTCTTTAGCCCAACCCAGACCTTTGCGAACTTGCTCAAATTCAGGTCCTTGCCTTTAGCCAATTCTCTCAGAGCATAATCGACTGCCGCGTCGTGAAGTTTCGCGTCTTTCGGCTCCAACAAAGCGCCTTGCCCTATGAAATCTAGCGGTATGACTCTTAGAATGTGTTTATGCCTCCGCGCGTGAAGTTCGTTCTGGTATTTCCTCCGCCTGCGCCGCCATCTGTGTATCCCGGAGGAACTGCTGGCATTGTCGGTGCTCCCGCTTCTACACTGGCTATCCCTTGCACTTGCACCTTTTGCGATTCGATTCCCAAACTATTTAGAGAAGAAACGAAATAGTTCGTCACCGGAGGCGTGGAGCCGGAACTCGTTTCAATGAAATGCTGCCTGGTTCCCCTATCGTTGATGTCGGCAAATAAAGTGTTTTCATCGTCCTTGTACACTCGCCAACGCTGAATGTCGGTATTGAACCCAGCCGGAAGATTCCATGTAAGTAAGACTCCTCTCGGTCCCGATTGAGCAATAATGTCTCTAGGAGGCTGCGGCTTCTGCGCCGTTCCTCTGGTAAGAGTCGTGTCCCTTGCTTGCGCTCTGGCAATCTGCCGTTCTTCTGTCGTCATTCGGATGCCATATCCACGCAAAATAACTTTCATCGTCCACGCTCCCCGTCGATTGCCGGAATTAGCGCATAAATCCTTCCGTAGTTTTCTAGCGGAACATGGACCGGAGAATTTAGATTCAAATTACCATCCGCCGAATGGGAGGTAAGTTGGAAGCGAAGATAAAGCCTTTGCACTTCGGAAGGGGTTAGAGCTACACGAAAAAGGAAGTCCTGTTCCGCTCCCTGAACAGCTTGAGAAACATTGGCGTCAGCATTTGGCGGGTCAAATCCCCACGGAGCGCCGGGAGCAATAGAACTACTGAGATTTCTTCCAAGGGTTACTTTTATGTTCTGGTCGCCATAATAGTCAAGGAAAGGAACACTCGGCCTGTCAGTCCCGCCACTCGCCAGCAGAATCAAATCTGCCGTGTATTGGTTTCCAACATCATCCGCTCCGCTGTAAAGCTGGTAGATTTGACCTGTACTTGCCCCTGAATATATTTGCAACCGTCCATTTCCGTCACGAACGAGAGCGGAAGTAAAAACAGTTCCCAGAGGACCGGTGAAGGTAGAACTGTACCCCTGCCCGTACAGGGAGCCGGGAGCAGAATAGACTTCTTTTAGCTTGAAGTCGTGGATGATGGTGTAGGGAGTTCCGTCCGCTTTCTGCGCTTCAATTCTAAGCTCTTCCTTATTCTTCGAGCCGTCTCGGAAATAAACACATTCCACAGTGGAAAGAAACGCGTCGCCAATCTGGGATAGCTCAGCCAGTTCGTACTCATCTGAAGCAATTACAGGAACTCCCTGCGAGAAAGTAGCGAGTTGTTTATCTCCCGTTACCCAGTAAAATCCTTGTGCTCCGCATTTCGTTCCCGCCCGTCTTCCGGCAATGCCTACCGGCCACGGCCCAACCCATTGCTGGATTCCAGCTAAATTCACAGATAGGGCTGAGTCATGGAGCGTGCCCATGAAAACTTCCTGGTCGATTTCAAATAGCCCGGTACAAGCCTCTGCAGTGGGAAAAGTATCTATGTCGTTCGGTGCCCACGATTGCTCCGGCCTTCCTACGAATAAACCGGCCCGGTCATCCGCAAAAGAGCCGGAGCGCCGCAACGTGGGTGAACCTGTGTCCGCCGCATAGGCGTAATCTCCCGCAAGGCAGAACATATTACACTGCGAAGGAATAATACCGTTTCTAGTGGGAAGTTCGTGCGCTCCGTCAATATTCGCATCAGAGACAACGGAAGTACCAATTAGATTCGGCACCGTCAGCCAATTCCCTGCATTGTCCGTACATGGATACGGAACTTGCGCTCCGTCTCCAGTTCTCCCGATTAAGAGAACCTGTTCAGGGTCAGCGGATGTTGGTAGAGTCCCAAGATGCCAGTTCGAACGGTAGCCCGTTTGTAAAGCTCTCCCGCCGATAGGAACTCTGTTCCCTACATGCCCTCCGCCGTTCGGGTTATAGAAGGAGGCATAAAACTGATACCCAGCGTTCACTCCGCCTATAGTCGAGGCGGGCAGTCCTAGATTCTGATTTGCCAGATAACTTGTGTCTTGTGTCGGGGCAAGTACATCTACCGTAGTCGTGGCGTTCGCAGCCTTCACGATTCTCTTAACCGTGCCGATTGCTCCAGTATTCGGATTTGTGTTGGTAATCGGAAGCTGTACGGTGAAGGAGTTGGCGTTCAGAACTGTAACCACGTATACGCCATCAAAACTGGCCGTCCCTGAGATGATGGCCACATCTCCAGTAGCCATGCCGTGCGCCGTGGCCACAACTGTTAGCAATTGCCCGACAGAAGTACAGGAGGTCAGATTCGTGGAAGTATTCGTGAAAAAGAAGGCGAAGTTCGCTCCGTCCGCCGTGCCTGCTATCAGTTTTACCCAGTTGGCGTTTACGCCGGAAAGATTCGGCATGTTGGCGACGGTAATTTTGTTGTTTAGCGCAACTACAATTCTTCCAGTTCCAACCGAAATGGTTGCTGGCCCGATTTCATTTGGATAGCTTCCGGTATTGGACGTGTCGAACAGCACGACGTAAATCAGATGGCCTGTTAGGGTATCTGCAGGGAAAGAGCCTCCAGCCGCCGCGGTGAGTGTAACCGTGGATGCTTGTGCTGCGGTAAGTTCTCTAACGCCTTCGGTGACGGTGATATTCTGCGCCAGAAGAGTCGTAAGCGTGATAGCGGGAATCCCTGAATCCCGCCAGTTCGTTCCATCGAACCATTTCTGGTCCGTTCCGTTACCGTAATGAAAGCGGTTATTCGCAAAAAATCCAGCACCCTTTGCAGAAGAAGCTACCGCTGTCCCCTTCACCGTGGGAGTCGTGACCGTGCCCGTAGAAGTATCAAGCGTCTTGAGTGTGGTTCCTTGCATGAAGAGGACAAACTTCCCCCCTGCGTTCGTCCGATAAGGAAACATGCTGTGAATGGCGGAAACGGATACCGTGCTCATCGTCACGCTGGAATATCCCCAGCGCAGTTCCCAGAAACCAGCCTGTTTGGGGCACCAGTTCTGGCAACGCAAAGCCCTGTTTCTCGGGAAATTGAGTGGATTCGACCGGCTATCCACTCCGCCTGCATCCATTTGCTCTAGCGCCTTGAGTTCAGGCATTAGGTGGAACGAACCGCCCCTTCCTGTAAGGACAACTGAAGTTTGTAGTTCGGGTCAAACTGCTTTCTTTGCGCGAGGTCTTGAATCGCCTGCTCATACCGTCTTGATGCGCTGATTGTCTTGGCGTTGTCTTCGCCATACACCCAGTCAAAAATCATCCATTTCATGCCTTCAAGGATTGTGTTGTGCCCCCATGCCGGTATGAGTGGAACCGTGTCATTCACTGAATCACTGGCGGGATTCGGCATACCCCAGCCCACGATATACGCGGTGTAGTTGATGTCCAGCGGGTCAATCCGCACCACGTTGATTCCGCTTGGGTCCATCGTGTAACGGCCCCCGGAACCAGGGAATTGAACACTCGGATTATTTGGAGACGCAGGCTGAATGTTGTTAATCATCTCGATGAGCGTTTCCGGGTCAAAGACAGGAACAAATTCCGCCACCTGAAAAGGATTGGGACTTAGGATTAGAGTGAACTTGGTGATTTCATCCAGAAGGATTTCCTGCATTGCATTGGCCGGAACCGTGGTTATGGCTGTCAGATCGAAAGTCTGCGTATTGGCCGTGGCGTTGAAATTAAACTGTACTCTCCGCCACCAGAAACGTTCACGCTTGCAGATGTCCTGAAGCACAAGGGTGTAAATGGAATTTAGGTTTAGAACTTTCTCGCCCTTGCGCTCGACAAACTGCATGGCGAGTTCGATGATTTCAGGGCGCTTCATTGCAGGACCGCAATCCTTGCCTTGACTTCCGGCTTCCCTATGTGGATTACCGTCACGCCTTCCTGCTTGGGGATGTAGCGGAAAGGGTCAATCACTACTGAACCTTCTCTGAACTTTGCGAAGCGATAGTGTTCGTGCTGGCATCCAATGAAGAAGAGTCCGGCTCGGTCTGGCACGTCGTCCACTGCGTCATGCGCCACGCCACGCCGTCGAAGAACAGCTGAGAGGAGTAGCGCTGGACTTCCTGTTTCGATGTTGGTTTCGGGCTTGAAAGCTCGACCGAGAATCGTAATTGGCATTTCATAGGTAGCCTGTTCTTCAATGATGTCGGCCAGAAATTCGCAGTGCTTTTCTCTCGCGGTCATCAGCGATTCGAAGAAGTCATAGGACAGGCCAATTCGCTTGGCCAGCCAGGAAAGAGCGATGTTGTCTCTTGGGTGGCAGCCTCCTCCATCTCCCATCCCGGCCCTCAGGTATTTTGAAGAAAGAAGTCTGTGAGTAGAGAGTGAAATCGCTTTGAAAATGTCATCCACGTTCATCTGGCAGCGGTGCGCCATCTCTCCGTAGAGATTAGCCAGAACCGTCTTTGCGGTGATGAAAGTATTGTAGAAAACCTTTATGCCTTCGGCTGTTCGGATGTCCGTAACGACTTCGGGAATCTTTGCGATAGTCCGGTAGAAATGTCGAACGACCTCTACGGAAAACTCATCCGCATTCGTTCCGATAAGCCAAAACTCAGGGTGCAAAAAGTCTTCATAGACCGTGCCCATGGCAATGAACTGCGGAGAATAAACAAGTTGGAAATTCTTGTCGATTATGGGAAGGATTTCTCTTTCAATCGTTCCCGGGAGAACGGTGGAAATGACGATACATGGTGTAGGCCGAACGAGCGACGAATTTACGTCATCCACGCAGGCGATAAGGTACCTATAGTCAAAGTCTGCTCTCGTCTCCGGTAGTGGCGTTGTCCCTTCGTACATCGGATTGTGCGGAGTCTGCGGAGCGATGAATAGGATGTCTGCCCAATCGCAGAGTTCGGGTAGCGAAACCATTTCCATCTTGCTCGTAGCCAGAAGCTCTTCAGCATGCTCTTCCTGAAAAGGAATAGAGCCTTGCGCTAGATAACGCTGCGGGGCATCAGATACATCGAATCCTTTTACGGAATGGCCTTTCGATTCAACCGTGAGCGCGACCATCAAGCCCAGCTTCCCGCATCCTACGAATCCGACTTTCAACTCATCACCATCCCTCTGTCGCGGTGCTGAATCTTCGTGTCAATCACCGCAGCAATCTCCCGGAACCGTCTCACCAAATCACGCTTGCTAATGCTAGGCAAGTCGAGATACACCGACTCTTCCGTAACTTCGTCTCCCGTCTGCCAGAACTTGTCGAAAGCGTTATCGGGTAGCTTGATGTCATAGCGGTCGGGGTGAATCCACACATCGGAACCGGGGTAGGGCTGAAACAAATTCCAGCTAACCGCATCCGGCCTGGTCGATAGCATCCACTGCTCCATCTCGTCAAGACTTTCTAGGGTTTCTCCGGGGAATCCTGCGAGTAGGTAGGCTTTCGCAACCATGCCTGCATCTTGGCACATCTTGATACCCGCTGTGTTCTTATCCGGCGTCGTTCCCTTGTCCATCGCTTTCAGCATCCGAGCGGAACCATGCTCCACGCCAAAGCCAAGCTCTACACAACCTTTTTTGGCCAGATATTGAAAGAGAGACGGGTCGGTTAGATTTACTCTTGTATTACCTCTGAACCATAGGCCGTGGTCGTGCATGATGTCCGCTATTCTCTTGCATCTGTCTGCCTTGATAGTTAACACATCGTCATAGATGCGGACGCAGGTTACTCCCAAAGAGGCGAGTTGTTTCGCTTGGCATTCAATCTGCTCGTAGCTCTCCTCGCGGATTTTTGTTCTGGCGTCCGCGCAGAAACGGCATCCATAAGGACACCCCCTTGCCGAAAACATCTGGGCAGTCATTCCCACGCTGCCTTCGTAATCCGCTGTCGTGAATCTTCCCCGGTAGAACGGTGTTGGCCACAAGTCGAAAGCCGGGGGAGCGAGCTTTTGTACGTCGGGAAGTTCACCCGGTGGATTCATTTGAAGAAACCCCAGTTCATTGAACCAGCCGAGATTCGGAACCTTCGAGACATCGCTTTTGTCCCATCCGTTGCAGAACTCCACAAAGGAATGCTCGCTCTCGTTCACCATCAGAAAGTCGAAACCATCGAAATATTTTGGATGCTTGAACTGCTGATGCGGCCCGGTAGCGATGTAGGTCGCGTGAGCGCCTCCCAGAACTTTCGCATCCGCCTTCCATGCCTTAGCCAGTTGTTTTCCCCAATGGACATTCGCCGTGGTGGCGGAAATGCCCAGAACGTCGCACGGTTCCAGTTTGTCGTAATCAATGATTAACTGCTTGTGGATTTTGTCCCACGACGTAATCGCGTGACAATCAAGAACGCGCACCTCGTGCCCTGCTTCGCGGAGAGACCCGGCCAGGTAAAGAATCCCTAGATGTAAGAAACTTAAGGGGTTAAATAGCATCCACGAGGGACTATCGAGCAAACAAACTTTAGCCATTAGTCCGTATGCCCCTGCCTGAAATAGTAGTGGTACATAATCTTGTCCACGTAATGCTCCGTCTTTACGATTCCCAGTCCACGCATGGCTTCGGCCCACATCACGTCTTCGTTGCCGTTTCCTTTGGCCATTTGTTCCGCACCCTGAATCGCTAATTCTCTTTTAATTGGGTTGAGGTGCGAAAGGTCGCGGTAGTGCCCTTCGTTCGTGCTTGACCATTGCGGGTATCTGAGGGAGTGGAACGTTGGAAGTTCTTTTGGCCCTCCGGGGCCTCCGTAGTAAAGCTGAACCTGAAACCCGATGTAGTCTACGCCGTCGAGCAAGGGGAAGATGCTCGAAACGAAATCCTCCGGCACAAGGTCGTCGTCATCGAGGAAGTTGATGTATTCGGCGTCCGATTGCTTAATCATTTCCACGCGGTTAGCGCCTCGCGTCATCTTTGGGTCCGAAGTCCTCACAACTACCTTCACCCCCGGCCTGAGCTGTGGGTCAAGAACGTTCATCAGCCTCATCAGAAACGCCGCCCTACTGGGCATTGTCAGAATCAGAATGTCCCACTTGCTCACCGTGGCCTCAGATGCGTCGTTGCGTACATTCCGTTTGGAGTGATGTAGGTAAAGTCCTCGACTTCCAGAAAGTCTCCGACGCGCATCTCCAGCTTCTCTCGCGTGTACCAGTCGGCGTATTCCCCTACCGCATCCATCGCTTTGACATAGACAGGGAAGGCGGGGTGTTTCGTTACGTCCTCTTCGATGGGCGGAACTGGAGTCCCTGTTTTGCCTGTCCATGCCTTGTCGGTGTAGAGAAGCAGCCGAATCTCCCCGCCGTCGTTCAGGTTCCCTACCGCCCCTTTGAGGATTTCACGGATTTGCGGCGAATGATGCAAAACCCCATTCGAGTAGAAAATATCTACCTTGCCGGGAACGGCAGGCGAGAATCCCGATAGTTTCAGAACTCTGGTTGCCGCGGCGATATTCGATGGATGAATGTCCGAAATAACCACTTCATTGCCTGACTTGCAAAACTGAAGAGCTTCAATACCGTATCCACACCCAAAATCCATGATTCTCTTTCCGTGTGTGGTATCGAGGCCCAGCGTGCTGCGCCAGAGATTTCCGTAGTTTCTCCAACCGCCATAACGAGTCGCCTCAAACTCCCGAATGAAAGACCTTACCCTGACATCGCTCCAAGCAAGAAACTCTTCGCTGTCGATGTAGCCGATTCCATCCACCGGAATTGCTTTCCACGCGGCAGTATCTACTTCACACAGCAATGGCGTTCTCCGACGATGGCTTCCATTCCATGCCTATGCGTCTCTGAAGTTTTTGAATCTCTTCCAGCCTCTTGGGAGCCAGCTTGTCGTAAATCTCTTTCACGTTGTCGCGCCCGCCGCGCTCCATTCGTTCCTTGTGCGTCTTGTCCACTTCGGCTTTGCCGTTAATGAAGTGCATGTGCTCGGTGACGAACGGAAGGAAGATTCTCCGGTTGATTCTGTTTGCCACTTCGTTCAGCCAGACATCGGCCATGTCCGAAGAGAAGTAAGGAGGGACAACATGCCCCACAGCATCCTCCCATGCCCTGTGGATGAATCCGTGCGTGCCGAAGGTGTGGCCGTAAACTCCATCGTCTCCGTGAACGAAAGCCAGACGGTCAGGGAAAGAAGCAAACGCCCTTCGTACCTGGTCGTCCCAACCCTTTGTCCTGAAAACGATGTCGTCCCCCGCCTGCATCAGGATTTCTCCGGTAGCCACTTCAGCGCACTTGTCCCACATAGCGGATAGAGTTATACGCGGACCTCTGACTACTCGCACATCGGTTATGTCCGTTGCGGCAGGGAAAGTTTCATCATCATCGTCTACGTAAAAAACAAACTCAGGGCAGACCGTAGCCGTTGCGGCGGCGGAATCAATCAGGCGTTTGACGTTTGCCGGCCTGCCTCGCGTCGGGCAAAGAATCGAAATCTTCATTGGCGGAACTTCCATAGGGTATTCCCCTTTAATCTTCGCTCGCAACACACACTCATCCCGGTAAGGCTCAAAGTCCTTGATGGAGTAGGGGTAGGTTCCCAAATGACCCGGCTGAATCGCGGTATCCACGTAGATGGGAATTTCGCAATACTTCTTGGCGAGCTGGCAGAAGGTTACGTCCTCGCCCATTTCGATGTCCCCTGCCGGTGTAGGCAGAAAGCGAAACCAGTAACAGGTTTTATCGGCATCGAACTTCTTGAGCCTTGCTTCCTTGAGTTGCTCCAGCCTTTCTCCAGATAGTCCGTAGAAATCTTTCTCCCACAGACAGTCAAAATAGACCTGAGCAACCTGTTCCAGTGCGCTTCTGGAAATCAGCATCAAGCCCGTACCTACGGCATCGGCTTCGATTAGTTTCCCTTCCGGCCATTCCCAGACCTGTTTTGATTCTCCGGTCTTTCTGTCGAAGAATCTCATGTTCGGGATGGGCGGGTCGTTGCGGCGGGTACAAAGTCCCGCTACGATGTCCTTCTTGTGGGAAAGAAGACGTTCGAGAGTGTCTGCCTCAATCACGATGTCATCGTCAATGAATAGGCAGTGCGTCCACGGCTTTCCTGTCTTCAACTGCTCTGTGATGAGCCAGTTACGCGACCAATGAACGACGGAGCCTGAAATCGGAGGCCCTTCATAGACAATCGCGTTGTCCTTTTTTCTCGTATATTCGACCATGCGAAGAAGGGCAGCACCCATCTTCGGTTCAGGCGCTCTGTAGGTCGGGCAAAGAACCACAACGATGGGTTTCTCTTTTTCCGGGCCTTTCTCTCCAGCCAATTCAATGGTTGTCCCAAGAATCTTGGATAGCTCTTCCCTGCCCTTTGGATTTAGAAGTAGTTGTCTTGCCCGCTTTTCCCAACCTGTCAATTTACACTCCCTCCTGAAGCGATAAGCCAACTGGCAATTTCTTCTGCCTTCCGCAAAGCAGCGGCCTTCTCTATCTCGTCCATTGGTTCCGTTCGTCTTTCCTTGCGTTTTTTGGCGATGGCTCGTTCTTGAGCAAGCCGTTCCTCTTCCGTAGCTTCTCTTAGCCTTTGTTCCTGTTCGGCTCGGTACTCCGGCTTCCGTTCGTAGATAAGACCATTCTTGTCGTACTTCTTTTCGTACTCTTCGGGATGGGCTTCCCATCCCGCCCAGATTTTTTTATCAGAAGGTGCGGTGAATTTCTCGAAACTCTCTGGCGAGCAAGACACACACTCTTCCCGTTGGTTGCCATCCTTGTCCCAGATATTGCGGGAACGAACCGTTTCCGCTCCGCAGTTCGAGCATTTAGACACGCGCGGGCTGTTCTTTCTTCTGCTTCTGAACTTGCGTCAGCAATTCGTTGCGCTCGTTTTCGAGTCGCTGTTCTCTTGCCTTCAGGCTCATTTCCTTGATTTCGAGTTGCTGGCTGTGACTGAGCCACGCTTGTTCCCACTGACCTTGCGAACAGAATCCACCCTTTTTGTCGAGCCAGTATTGCTGTTGTGGGTCGGTTGTAGCGAAACGCCCACGAATGAATTCCACGTAGCCTTCACCAATCCACGTCACTTCATCTCCACGCATCACTTTCTGCGGAGGAGGGATATTGCAGATTCTTGTCCGCCCGTCGCGTTTTGAATCCATGCCGCCGCGTTCGGGGTGGCCGGGGTCGGTTGGAGCATCCGCCAGCAGATATTCTTTGGAGGCCACGACGTGATTCGACAAGCCATCTTCGCAAGTCCAATCACCTGCCTTGAACTCCTTGTCGCATATTACGCACTTAAAAGATTGTACGGCCATGGTGTCCTTTCAAAAATGGGGCGGTTTCCGCCGCCCCTCGGAAGAAGGTTAAAAATCAGGCGTAAGCGCTCAAATCAAAGAGCCACGCGTGTTTCCGTTCATGCCGGATTTCCCAGCCAAGCTGCGAGCGATACTCATCTGTACGAGTGGTCGAGCCGTCAGGCAGGATGTTCTCGTAGAGCTTGGTATCGCCAATCAGGTTGTCTCCGCCGCCTTGCAGATAGCGTATTGCTACGCTCGGCAAGTCGATGGAGTAGGCATGGCTAGCAAAGTTGTTGCCGGTGGAGTAGCCGACATCGCCCGTCCCCAGCCGGTAGTCGTTCGCCAGCATGAACTCCCCAAGAGCCATTTCAAACCGCGCAATCTTCACCCCGAAAACCGTGTCGCCCACGCGCGTAAGCAACTTGTTCTGGGAATAAAAGTTAAGCGCCGAAATGACCTTTGGAGCGCAGAGCAGCAACTTCTGCTTTTCTCCGTAACGGAACGCCGTCTCTGAGAACGTGTTCCACGTTGTAATGGTCGCTGTAGTGGAAGCGTCCGTCTTGTTGGTGGCGATGCGCGACAGGAAGCCCATCGTCGTCCAGCGAGAACTAGGCAACGCAAGGGATTCTGAAGCGCGTGACCACAGGCCCGCACCTTCGATTTCCGAGCGGTGCCGGATAAGCGCTTTGACGAGCTGATATTTCCGCTCGCCTTGCGGCGCTCCGTACTGCTTGGTCGAAGCTGCTGTGTGTGTGACCTTCACCGGCGTCTTGAAGATTTGAGCGTAGCTAATCTGCACGGTTTTTGCCGTGTAGCGCTGTTGCCCAACGTTGTCATCTTCCTTGAACGCCGAAGCGAGTACGCGGAGAGACCCGGTAGCAGGCAAAGTGTCTGCGCCGGAACCTCCTACGCCTCGCGTGATGGTCAGGGTATTGGTTGAAATGGCCGTGATGAGAAACACTTCCGGGGCCGCGGACGAGGACTGTGCTTTGGGCACAGCCACGATGTCTCCGACTCCGAAGATGGTTCCATCCGCCACGAGGATGTTGGTTGCAACCGAAGTGTAGTCTGTGGTCTGCGATGCGTAGCCCCACAGGGAAACTTCCGTGTCCTCAACCCACTCAAAGCGTGGGCCGATAGTCGGCTGTTTCCGCTTGGCTACGTTGGTGAGCACAAACAACGGAGCCGCATCCGGTTCAAGCAATACCATTTGCTCGGAAACGTCGCGGACGTTGGTTGTGTCAACTACGAACTGGTCGAAACTGCGTGAAACTAGTAACACTCACTAGCTCCTTCTCTCTAGAGGCGGCCATGATTGCTGTCGTACAGTTCCATCGTGTCCTCATCGAAGAGGTCACTGTTGGTCTGGAAACGACCTGCTTTCTGCTGACCACCGCCAGCGGCTTTAGATTGCCCGGAGCCGAGATTCCCCGCGCTTCTGCGGACATCGGCGCGTCGTGCGTTTCTTGCACCCGCTGCGGCTGCTTGCTGGAGCAACTGTGGATTGACGTTCTGGCCGGAGGCTATCTTTGCCAGCATCGCGTACTTTCGTTCGGCGTTCTGCTGTGCGGGCAAGGGCCGTCCCTGCCCATCGGTGAACTGCATGTCATCAAAACCCGGTATGCGAGAGGCCGCTTCACGGAGCTTAGAAGAAAATTCCTTCGTTCCGTAAGCAGGCAGGCTGGCAAACGCCGGTTCTGAATTGCGCACGCGGTCCCACGCCATCGCATGAGAGCTGCGGTCGTACATATCACCGAAACCAGGGAAGGCTGTATTCAGGACTCCTGACAGCTGAGCCTGAAGCATATCCGGCAAAAACGTGTTCACCATGTTGAGCATGTATTTCGAGGTGACTTGCGCGAGCGCTTGCGGCTGCTGTTCAAGGGGAAGATTCCAAACCCCCATGAACTCGCCGTGGAACGCTTTGGCTACTTCTGGGTCTGTGCGTTCCGCGACCACGCGAGTCAGATTCTGGAAATGCTGCTCACGGCTGAGCTGCGGCTGCTGCTGGGTTGGTTCCGGCTGCGCTTCCGGCTCAGGCTCGAATTGCTCCTGCTGCTGCAACTGCTGCAAGTAAATATCGGAATTGATTTTGTCAATGACGAGCTGCTTCAGCTGTGGGTTAGCTTGCCATGCCTCGTCAAGGCCATACCGCGTCGCATAGCGCTGCAAAATCTCATCAGGAAAAATCTTGTCCTGCTCGCTAGGGAGCCAGTTCTCGACTTCTTCCTGTGATTCTTGCTGCTCTTGCTCTAACGGCTGCCCTTCGGCTTCAACATCCTGCGTTTGCTCGGTTTCGGGTTGCTCAACCGCAGTTTGTTGTTCTTCCGGGCCAAGAAGCGATTCCGCAATCGCATCCTGTGTTGGTGCTTCTGTTACGTCTGCCATAAACTACTCCTTCGCCGGGTTGGTTCCGGCTACTCGCTTTGGGTTGGTCCCAAAGAAACTGGTTTTCCTTGACCGGCAAGTCGCCGCTGCAGGTCTTGAATTAGGCTCAGCGCGGCATTGAACTCGTCACGGCTTACGCCCTTCGCCAAATCAAATGGAGCCACGCTCGGCGCGACAGACGGAATCGTGGCGTGAGGCGCATCCGTGCCTGCCACTTCGACCGGATACAGCGCTTTCGTCACCTGCACCCCGGACTGGCTCGCCACACCGAAATGCGTGGCCGCTTCCACGTCCGTAAAAGCCGCTACAAATCCCGACTTGGGTTGACCGTTTTCCTGATAATTGACTCTGAATACGCCTCTCATATTTCTCCTTTTGCGCCTTGCATTTGCTCTTGAGCGAACTGAATCATATCCCTCAAGGAATCCTCGTAGGCTTCTACCTTACCCGCCAGTCTAGCCTCTTTCATCGTGTCACGAATCGGTTGTCTTACCGCTCGCAAGAGCATCTCCATGCTTTCCCGCTTCCGCTCCTCAAAGAACGCTTCAAGTGCAGGTCTGAATAGTGGGTCTTGCAAGGCATCATGTAAAGTCTGCGACTCATTTAGACGAAGAAGGGTTGGAATTGCCTACTCCCTTCGCCATCGGAGTTGTCGGCTCGTCGTCCGCACTCTTCGTGCTCATCAGATTGTCGGCATGGTCAGAAGCCGTAGACAGTTTCTCGATTCCCTTAAGCGTATGGTCTATGTTCACTTCTTCCTGCGTCTGCTGCGAAACAGGCTGGCCGGTAATCGACTGGAAGAGCTGCGTCTGAACTTCTGGCGGAAGCTCCGGCACCTTCGCAGCCACGGTCACTGTCACCTTTGGCGGTGGAGGAACGGGGGGTTTCGGCGGAGGCACTGCCTTGTCCGCATCCACCCCCTTGATGGTCGAAGCGAAGTTCTTGGCTGCATAATACGGGTCAACCACATTCGGCATTTGACCCGCCATCTCGACCAGCTGCAAAGCTCCTGTTCTGCGAATATCGTCATCCACGGAAAGCATGGACATTGCGGCAGGTTCTACCTGAATCTCCTGCTGAATCTCCATGAAGTCCAGATTGACCGAAGATGCTTTTCCGTAACGCTGACTTAATCCTTCGACTTGGCTAGAGTACTTCCCGGCAATCTGATAGGGTTTGTATCCACTGGGGCTTTGTTCGTCCTGCTCCGGCTCGGTCTGCTGTAGCATCGCCAGTTTTTTCTCACCAGACTCTTTGAGGTACCAGTTGAGCGAATCCATTTCGAATTGTGTTAGCGCGTCAGCGCTCTTGGCTGCCAGCACTGCTGTGGTCGCTGTTTTACCTGCTTGCGGATTCGATTCCGTTCCTGTCTCCACGTTCGTCAGATTCGGTTCAGCTAGCGCCATCATCCGCATGTTCTGCGCTTCTTCTTCAGTTGCGCCCGATAAGGCTGTAGCGTAGTGCCCCATGTTTTCTATAAGCGGGGCTAATGCTTCCGGGTCGCGCATGAAGATTATCCGGAATAAAGCCCTGTCTACCTGTTCATCGGGAATGTCCGCTCCCGTCTTGGCTTTCATCAAAGGCCGAAGAATATTCGCAACCAAATCGCGGCGCGAGCCGACAATTGCGTTGTGCAAAAGCCAAAGATGCCGGAGAAGAAGCGGTGTAGAGTCGCCATAAGCCGTCAGAAGGTCGAACATGGGAACGAGTTCCGTGTAGCAGGACTTTCCATACAAGTCCCACGGATAAGGCATCTTCCCTAGATGAACTTTTTCGTTTCCCACCCATTCAATCCAGAATTGCCCGTCCTTGTCTTTCGTGTGGCATTCCAGAATGTCGTATCGCTTACCCTTGATGAGCTTTGTCGGGAAGAGAGGTAGGGTTTGACCAAGAGCATTTGTCCGTAAACGGCTTCTCAGGTCGAAAGGCTGTTGCTGGTAAATCGGTTGCCACGTCGGCATGTCCGAAAGTTCTTTGATGGCTTCGTGGTTGAAGATAGGGAGTTCGGTCTGCCCGTCCTGCGGGTCGATGTACGTCTTTTCGCCCATCTTCTTGAGCCAGACATCTGACTCGAAATAGTTCTCAATCGTCCAGCCAGAAACGACTCCACTCGCTGCACCTGGTTCTATGAAGTAGTCGCCAATGAATACGTTCTTACTGACTGGCCCTTCGAACTGGCTGACCTTCTTCGGAAGCTGCGTTGTGTTTCCGTACCTAGCGATTGCCGCAGACTTTTCGTCGTCGCTAAGTTCTTCCTCTCCGCCTTGCGTGTTGTCCGTAGCGTCAAGATTACGAAGGTCGCTGCGGCTTAGCGAATCCGTTCTGCGGAAGAACTTTCTTGTCACCTCGACTGTGTCCCAGAAGAGCTTTGATACTCCCAGTCCGAACGTCTGGGCGCTCATCACTGTTTTGCGATGCTCCAGAGCTTCTCCGCTTCTATCGAATTGCTGGTAAGCCCAAGCGGTCAACCTATCGCCAAGTTGCGTGTTTCCACCTTCCGCTACCGTATAATTTATTTGCGGCGGATTGGCCGTAAGTCTCGCCGTTTTTCTGCGGATAATAAGGCTAAGTTCCGGCATGGCAACGTTGGTGCGCGTCTTGTCCTCAACCATGTTCCCGGTTTTATCCTGAACCATGATGGGCTTCGTTCTACACTTCGATGCGCGGTATACGTCTTCCCATTGGTCCCAATAGTTGATTTGCATGTAGCGGCGGGATTCGTTGCGACGGTCTAAAATGTCCGCTACGGTCGGAGGAGTCTTGCGGGAACGGCGCTTGCCGGAACCTTGCGGCGGAGCGGCTGCATCGGGAGTTTGTTTGGAAGTTCCGGGGATTCCGCCAGCATCCATCGGCATTTAGTAATTTATCCCCACGGCGATTGGTTTCCAGCTACTCGTCATCTTGCGTTCTTTGATGTACTCCGGCTCAGACATTGCGAGATATTTTAGACAATCGGTCACATGGTTCCGCTTAGATTGCGCCTTGCCGGTCGGGTCGGAACGTTCCGCCATGATAGGTGTCAGCTGCTGGAAGCGATTGGTCTTGAGTTCGTGAATCAGTTCCGGGCAGCGGTCTTGGAAAATGTGCAGCTTGGACTTTGGCTTGAACGTTCCATCCGCCTGCTCCACATCTCTTGGCTTTAGCCATTGATTCACGCGTTCCGGTCCAGCCAGATTGTCTTTGATGCAGTCCTTGAACTTCCAGCCGCCAAGCTCCTCGAACCGTTTCTGGAAGTTGTACTCCGGCTTTTCATCGAAGAAGCCTTGCCCCATTGCTCTTGCAGCATAGTCAATCACCCGCGTGTAGATGTCTTCCGCTTTCCCTTCGTTTTCCGGGTTGTCTTCGCCTTCTAACCATTGGACGGTTTCGACAAATTGCTTGATGCTATAACGATTGTCGTCCTCGGGAACATTGCCTCGTTGTCCATAAATCTTGCTAGGCCAAAGCTCACGATAAGCCCAAGGCTCGCCCCACTTATCCATCGCAATCCATAATGCAGCGTGAGGAACAACAGGGTGAGGGTCGAGGGCAAAAAAGCGAGTCCAATCTGAAGGAATAGGGAAGCTGTTTTCAAGCGTGGCTTCCTCATGTAGCTGATAGACAAGCGTTCCGAGCTTGGCACTGAAGTTGATTTCATATTCCTGCTCGTAATCCGCAACATTCGTCATTGCCTCCTTTTGCTTTGCCGCCCACTCTGGCGTCTTGTCGGAGTCAGCTGAATAATGCAGCCGGAAGATGCTGATGTCGTGCGGATTTTTCCAAGTGCTGATTCCGGGATGGGGAAATTCAATCATGAGCCGACGATGATGTTGTGCTGAATGACCGAAGCCGTGACATGCTGGTTGAAATCAGCATCCGCCGTCTTTGCCGCGTCTACGGCGTTCTTTTCCGTCGTGGCGCTCACCACGACCGTCTTAGATGCCGTTCCGCGCTTGCTTACATACGTCACTTTGTAGAGGTCGGCCATGTTCTCTCCTCATTCACCATAAAAAGCTAATGCTGCCCGCGTCTTGGGCTTCTTGGTTGCAATTGGGTTGCTGTGTGCAGGCGTCCGTGTCTGTGGGCTAATCCGGCTGGAAGCGCCACGAGGGAGAACCTCGGCTTGGCCTGTGGATTGCCCGGTCAGGTTCGCCATAGCGTTGTTCTGTACGGGGGTAAAGCTGCCAGCATTGGCTGCTCCCGATGTTCCCCGCGCCGAGGACGGCCTATCCTGTACCCTCGCCATGCTTGCTATCGTTGGGCCGGTATGCTTGCTCGCTCCTAGAAGCGGCTGGCGGAAGTTCTGTGGGCGTGGAGCTAATTGGCCCGCCCCCCTGTGAGACTGCTCGGTGGTCGCATTCCGGCCACCTTTATTCTGCCATTGAATGCTCTGGCCTCTTCCATCCCCGGCTGCATCGCCTGTCTGCGTTGCTGGCACAAACGATTGACTACGCTTCGCCATAAAAGCTCCTGTTCCGCTTCACGCTCGATAGATTCTGCGCTCCCGCTTTACGCGCCGGTGGAGGGAAGCCCATTCTCCCGCCAATCTGGAATTTCTGATTCGGCAATTTGGAGTAGCCAACAGGCGAGCCAGGAGGCAAAGCCTTTGCCGTTACGGTACTGCCAGACTTACCCGCATAGACGCCTTTGGGATTCGCTACGCTCTCGCCACCAGGCTTCGCGCCTTTGGGACTGGTAGGCGTCGGCATCGCCCCAGTCTGCATCTTGTTCTTAAAGGGACTCGGGGCCTCGGAAATGAAGCGCTGCTCATCGCGGCTCGTTTCCTTTGCGTCAGGAACGATAGGCCGCTTCCTGAAGTCGTATTCTGGCCGCGCTTTCGTCTTGAACTTGTTGCTGGCTGGCTCCGCTTGGCCTGAACGCATCTTGCCGGTATTTACGCGCTGCACGCCAACACTGTGCCGCCCCTTCATTGGGTCTCTGCCATTCATAGTTTCACCTCTTGAACTTGCCCTGCTTTGCCGATGCTCCTGAACATGGGAACCTTTGCCGCGTCGCCGCCCTTTTGGCTATAGTCCCAGGAAAGCGAGTGCTGCGAATGCCCTACAACTACTTCGCCCTCTTTGAGCTTCTTGACGAATGCCGTGAACCGTCGCAGCACGTCGTTCTTTGATTCTCCGCCCGGTATCTTGCGGTCAGGCCGTGAACTGAAGAAGTTTAGGAGCGGTTCGATGCTCTTGGTCCTCGCTCCGCTCATGCTGCCCAAATCCCAAGGAATCAGCGCTTCTTCCACTACAACCGGTGCTCCGGTCTCTTTGCCGATAAGCTGTGCTGTCTCAAGCGCTCTTTGTCTAGGTGAACTGTGAATCTTCTTGACTTCCTTGCCTTTGAAACTCCTGGCGATCTGTTTTGCCCGGTAACGCCCGCTCTCAGCAAGAGGAGGGTCGAGATGCCCATGAATGCGCTCCTCTTTGTCCATCTTCGTCTCAGGATGCGTCACTAGCCATGCTCTGGGCATTCGGCCGTCCTGACGTTGTAGAGATGCAGCATCGCCTTCAATTCTTCGGCTGGAATAAATCCTTCAACATCAAGGGCTTCTGTGTCTGGATTCCAGAACATTACGCCTATGAGCACGCGCTTCTCATCCGGTGGTAGATCGACGGAAATCTTCAAAACTGCCTTGCGCCCTTTTCTCTGGCATACTCACAGGTTCCACAGGAGAATAGCCTTGCGCCCTTGTCAGGCTCAAACAGATTGCAGCATCCGAGCTTCTTGCTGATACCGCCAGCGACCTTGACCCGCACACAGTCTCCGTCTTTTACTGCCCCTGATAGCTCCATATACCCAGCTATTTTTGAATCAGTTCGGTCCATGTGCACCGAACTGAAGCGGCTTCCAAGAATAGTTCCCTCTCTGCTTAGCCGCCTGAGAAATCGTAACCCGGTTAGCGTGAGCCTTTAGTGCTTCTTCAATCTTCGCGGCGCGGCGAGCGCCCATATATGGGAGGATTTGGCCCATTATAGCGGCAGCCCTGTCACCGCAAATGTCCGTGAAGAATACATCTTTCTTGGGCAGTCCATCTTGGCGAATACCGCCGCTTCTCATTCGCGCCCGACTGCTCATTATCTCAGCAGCGCGTTGCACTATATCCCCGTCAGTCATTTGCAGTTTGATGCTGATGGCGCACGCATTCTTCCCGCGCTTTCGGATGCTAAAGCAGCCTTCGCCTTCGAGCAGTCCAGCCAACCAAATAATCTGCTCTTTGTCAGTCATACTGTTCTCCATGTGGCTGGTACTTCGGCGGTTTCGGGATTGGCTTCTCGCGCATCATCTGGAATCTGACGTAGGCCGCTACTCGAACGGGATGCAACTCACTTCCTTGCTTTCTGAACAGGACGAGTCGCTGGCTTTCTGCGGTTCCAATGGGAGCAACCATTCTTCCGGTATCCCCAAGCTGCTCAATCCATTCTCTTGGAACTTCTTCGAGTCCGCAGGTGGCAATGATGGCCGTGAATGGAGCGAAGGCAGGTAAACCATATTTCCCATCTCCTGTATGCAGAAATACGCAATCCCCGGTAATTTTTGTGCTGTCTACCCACGGCTCCAGCTCAATCGAGTGTACCTCCGCGCCAGTATCCGCAAACTCCTGCGTCATTGTGCCTGAGCCGGTGCCTATCTCAAGCACCTTGTCCGCTGGCGTGAGCTGTAAAAGCTCCAGAATTAGCTTACGCACTTCAGGGCTTGGAATCGTTCGTCTCCCGTCGAATGTGGGCGCTAAAGCGAGCATTGGTCCCCGAACCATCCTGGTCCAGCAGAACTGATTGCAATGATTTGCTTTGCCACCGGAGAAGCCGCGTTGTAGCACTGCTCTGCTTCAGGCAGAAACGCCGCCTCGTCCATCACATAAATCGTCGGGTGAAACATTCTAATCTTGTGCTCGCCCTTTGGGATACCGAACACTCGGCCACCATCTGCCCATTCCAAGCTGAGTTGACTCGCTTCGCCCAATAAAGGATGTCTGCTCTTGAGCCACGGCTCCTGGTTGCGGTACAGGCACTCCGCGTAGCCCACGAGCTGTTTGGCCTTCTCTTCCGAGTCCGTCTGCACAATCACTTCCGCCTTGAACCACTGCGCCCGGTGCGTTGCCCACACCATCGTCGCCCATGAAGTCAGCATCTCCCGCGTCTTGGGAATGAAAATACGCGGCTCCGCGGCCAAAGCCTGAAACAAAGGCACAAAATAGCTCTTACGCGGAAAGGGAGCGCGATATTCCAGCCCTTGCTGAAGATAATGAGGATTCTCTGTCTTAGTCCAGTTCTGCGCCCAATAGAGCGGGTCTCTTTTACAACGCTCATTCTTTACGTCCCAGCGCTTCGAGAGCAGATTCGAGAGCAGATTCGATAAGTCTATCTGCTTCTTCGAGTTGTCCATCGCTGACGTTTGTGAGGTCAACATGCTCGTGTATCACCGTTCCTGAGTGCTTTACTTCAACGGATTTGCCGTAGCGCCATTCTACCCACTTACCGGCCATTGCTCCCGCTACTTGCGGCTGTTTCTTGTTGTTGAGCAAGCGACAAATGAGTCTTTCCATTGCCTCTGGTCCGCCAGCCTTCACAATGTGCTTTTCGACCCTTTGGGCGAAGCACCTCAAGTTGTCCAAGTCGTCTGCGTTGAGTCTGCCTCTTGTGTCCATAATCCTAGTAATGGTACCTCATACCGTGGCCTGCATGACGAGCGGCCCAGCATATCCCGATTGCTTCACATGCCAAGCCGTCTTTACATTGCGGTCGGGATGCAAAATGATTCTGTTTCTGCCATGCCAAATACCGTCTTGATTCTTCACAATGCGCTTGGCTTCCTCGACGGTGACTTTGTAGGGTTGCTGCTCTTTGGGGATTACTTCGATGAGTTTGGAGATGCGGATTCCTTCACACAGCACGCCTGAAACGCCAAAACATGCCCCGGCGTCGGACGAAAGTCATATTACCACGCCTGTCAAGCCCTATTTTCCTTCACCGCTTCTTCCTCCGCCGCTGTTTGCCGCCAAGCGCTTTATTTTGTTCAACTACCATGCGATGCGTGAGCTTTTGTGCTGGTAGTTTGGCTTCTATTGCCGCTAGTCTTATAAAGAGCTTGTCCCTTCCGGCCAGCTCGTTTTCTAGCCATTCACGCCTTGCGATTTCCTGTTTCTCTAAAGCGTCGAGACGTACCACAAATGCTTCCAAGATGTGTTTCAGGTCTGGGATGAGAAAATCATATTTCTCACATTTCTCAAATCCCAACCGTATCTGTTCGCTGAGAGCCTCTAAAAGCCCGTTCCTTGCCACTACAGCAGCTCGCAGAGCGTCTATTTGCGCTTGTAGGCCGTCTGCTGGCGGGTCCAATTTGGGCCAGTTCACTCTGTTTTTCTGCTGAAACTCATTTGGATTGATTTGCATCGCTTCCAATTCCTCGCGTGTCATTTCGCCGCCCATTATTCGTCACCTCGCGCCACTTTACGCCATAATTCGGCAACGCTCTCCCATTCATCCGCAATTCGCTTCCACGGCTTCGCTACAAGGAAATAATCCGCCGCAACGCCTAAAGCAAATCCAATACAGCCAGCAGTCCAGACCGCTCGCCATGCCATCTCGGTTGTTATTGGCTCGCTCATTGGTAAGGCTCCAAATCCACGCTGAGATATTTCGTTTTGCCGCTGCTTGGCTTTTGTGAAAAATATTTCTCCAATAGGTTCTTAAGCTCATCTACGGGGCAGCCGGGAACATGTGGATGCGTGTTGAGCGATTCTGGTCGCGCTCCGCAAGGGCAATGATTCTCAATCTCACTAATCAGCTCCAAAATCCGCTCGCTCATCCTTCGCGCCCTTTCTGCCCCAATAAATGCTCTGCTATGAATGACTTAGCCGTACCGTCCTTGACCTGGTTAGTGCTGAATCTCAAGAATCGCCAGCCGTTCACCGTCGCCAAATTCATCTTCTCGTTATCGCTGCCCCATCCTGCTCCGTGTCTGCCGTTGTGATACCCATCTATCTCCACTGCCCAGCCTTCTCTCTTCATATCCCAAGCTTTACCGTGAGGAACGAAAACGAAATCCCACTTGAACTTGCGCCCTCGTACCACATCCCATTCCTGCCAGAAGGTGCATTTTAGCTCATTGAGGTGCGTGGCGAAAAGAATGTGTGCTACGTTTGGCCCGCCCTTCCTGCCTCCTGCCGCTCGTTTGCTCATGCTCTCACCAAGTTCAATGCTTTCAACAACTTATAGCTTGGATTGCCCACGCCATTGATAGCGTTGTACAGGGTCTGCCGCGATACGCCAAGCTCACGCGATAGCTGGGCCAAACTCTTAGTACCCTGTTTCTTTTTGATTTGCTCTTTTAGCTCCATGTCTGTATTATGCACAATCTATTTTACATGTCAAGCGAAATAGTCGTAAAAAAGTCTTGACAAGATTCCCGGCTTTTGCTCTAATGGGCTTGCAAGGGAGACAACGCCAATGACATATGGAATATTCTGGAACGGCAAGAGGGTCAACACGGCGGAAAGCAAAGAAGCTGCTAAACAGATTGTGCGTGGAACTGACCGCGATTATGGCCCACTGCCAAAGGGGACGCTGACGTATCAGAAGGTAAGGGCCTGAATGAGGTCGTCTAACCATGTGATGAATCTCGACGGAACGCACGCGTTAAGCATTTGCTGGTGCCGGAATGAAACACCAGAAGTAAAGCTGACGCACAAAGAAGCCTGCTTGCTTAGCCAGAAGTTTAACGATGGTAATCCGCAAATCTCGGATGGCGAAGCCGTAAGAATCAATGAATTTCTTAAGCAGCTGATAGGAGAATGCCAGTGACAGAACGCATCTATGCTGCGGGCCGCTTACAGCGCGAGCGTGAACAGTTGGAAGAGACGCAGCGCATGTTACAAGGTGGCATTGACCTAATCGAATCTACGCTGGCTCACGTCTCGCACGGTGGGCCAACGCGGGCAGAAGCGGAGAAGTGGCTAGAAGAAGCAAAGAACGTTTTGACACCAAAAGCAAGCAGCTAGTCAGGGCCAGCAGGCGAGGAGAGCCAATGCAAATCAAAACCAAATACGACCCGCCGCCGATTCCTTGCCGCGATTGTGATTGGAGCGCCGTAAACGATGAGACCTACGAGCCGGGTTCTGCTATTGGCTGGGGCCGCACGGAATCTGAGGCAATTCAAGATTTACTCAATCAAGTGGAGGCTTTGTGAATCTCGAAAAACTAGCAGCCGCTGAAAATGCAGCTTGGCTTCGCTACCAGGAAGCCCAGAAAGTAGCCGATAGGCTCAATGCCGAGTGGTCTTTGGCGTTTGCAGCCTATCGGGATGAGTTTAACGCCACGCCCATTACGGCCTGCGATTGGTTGAGGCGTGAAGGCATAGCCATGTTTGGAGAGGTGAACTAATGGAAGACATGCACAGCTTTTGGGGGCTGGACCGCGATGTGCCGCTGCTCGAAGAGCCGGAAGATGATGAGGCGTGGTGGGAAGATATTGAAAGCGAAGTAGCGGCTATTGACCGCGAGGAGAGCAGATGACCGACCAGCCAGCAGCAACGCCAGAGCAGCCCACGCATCGCTTTTCAAACCGCGAGGAAGTGCGGAAGGAAGTGTTGGAGCTTGCCAAGAAGTCTGTCTCGCTTACACTTGCCCAGAAAATCCTCAAAATCGGGAAAGCTGCCGGGGTAGTGAAGAAAAAGGGCAAGTTCGGCTCCGAAATGGGTGGGTCTAGCTATCTGCGAATCGAAGATGCTGTGGTTGCCGTCGGAAAGCTAATGGCCGACGAAGGGCTTATCCTCACGCCCACACTCGCAAAAAAGCCTGATGGAACTTACTATTTTGAGCATCAGCCGCATCAACCGAAGGGCTACATTTCCAGCGTCGTGATGGATTGGACGCTCGAAGACGTGGAGACCAAAGAAAGCCGCACCTATTCAATTCCCGGCGCTGGATACGATGGCACTGATAAAGGGGTCTACAAAGCCGAAACTGGCTCGCGCAAGTACGCCATAATTAACATCTTCAACCTGCCTGTAGGGAATGATGTGGAAGCGAATAGCGCCTCTGTGGAGCGCGAACTCGCAAAGGCAGCCCAGCAGGACATAGTGGGCAAGAAAATCGCTCAGGCAGCCGCCAAAGGCCAGCAATCGGCCATTGACGTACTGTCTCAAGAGGTTCCATCTAACCAAATTAGGATTGGGCGCCCCGAAGAGTACAATGGCCACTTCATCAAGGTTTCAGGGTTTCTCGCTCCCCAACTTCAGCAGTACTTTAGCGACACAGCGGCTAAGCACTTCCCGGCAAAGGGCGGCATGCAATCGTACTGGCGATTGGCCGAGGAGTATGAAACTGGCCTTGTTAAGATTTGCGAGAAACTGGGCATAGAAGTCGAGGGCTAAATGGAGAAGGTCAAGGACGTTTTCGAGCACTGCAAGTGGCTCAT
>Ga0247682_1000127_pt1 | contig 29346 bp, 29 predicted proteins | sample CNK23_metaG_FD_190130 | JGI IMG/M metagenome (GOLD analysis project Ga0247682, IMG submission 190130) | Soil microbial communities from Purdue University Martell Research Forest, Indiana, United States - CNK23 | ecosystem: Environmental > Terrestrial > Soil > Temperate forest > Bulk soil...
AGAACAAGAAGCAGCGGCTCTCGCCCGAACTCGGATAGAGTTCGGGTTGCGAATCCCTTTTAAAGGAGAGAGCCGCCGTGAAAAAGAATTACCAGAGGAAAGAGCGCAAGTCCAATCACAAGTTCGAAGTGGTGCGAGGGCAAGAGTTGCTGGTGCGGGTGCCGTTGCCGATGGCCGAGGTATGGGCCGAGATGCAAGCGCAGGTAGAAGAGTTGACCGGACAAGCCGGACTGCAGATCTTGTGAGCCATCCTGGAAAACGAAGTTACGCGCCGAGTAGGACCTCCGCATCGGCCAAATCCCACAGCAGGCTGTGTGCGCTGGGGAAAGCAGTCAGGGTACGTGGTCTTCGGTGGACAGAAAATTCCACTGGAACGGCCGCGAGTGGATTTGGGCCTAAAGTCAGAAGCAGATGTTCCGTTTAGAGGGCGATAGTTCTTTTGTAAATGCGGACGACAGCTCCAGTATTCGCGTTCACATCCACGTGTTTGTAGGTCCCTCTGAAGTTGAAGGTCTGGAGCACTGGGTCGTCTGGCTCCACCGGCCGGGAGTCTGAAACGCTCCATATGAACGATTTGTGCTCTTTCGAGTATTCCAAGCGTGCACTGCAGTACTGTGTCTGGAAACCCTGCGTTGCCGCTATGGAATATGCGGCCTCGCAAGAAATAATCTCTGCTTTGGAAAGATCGGAACCAATGTCGGGCAATTCGATTTCAGAATTGACCGACCCATCCTCATTAAGTCTCATCTCGGTGGAAAACGCTTTCAGTCCTTTTTCCGGATCGGAAAAGAAAAAAGTCAGATCATAGGAACCAAGATTCTCATTCTCCTCATAGACGCCGGGAAACTGCTCCTTGAGTTTTTCTCGGTCGAGCCATTGGCCCTCTTCAAACCTGAGCTTCTGTCTAAACGCACTCCCGACTTTTATTTCAAGATATTCTTCAAGTCGCGCTCTCACATTTTTTGGAATCTCGTCCAGGTCCCTGAACACCTTATGTAGTTCACGGTGCTCGTAGCCCACCCGGAAACCCGCACCTCGAAATCCTGAGGCAACATCGCATTTCTGCGCACCCGCTTGCCTGCAACAGAACAGAATCAAGACTGCCGACGTAAAAAGCTTCAGTGTTCTCATGACCGCCTTGCCTGTTGGTTGAATCTTAGTTTGGACGTGCCGCAGTTGGGAAGAGATGCCTAGCGCAACGGATGCGCCAAACTAGCGCTAGAACTACTCGGTAGGCGAAACAGGGCAAGGCGAAGTGATTTCGGCAAAGGCAACTTCGCCCCTCTACCCCGGCTGAGGCGGCGTTGCGTAGCGGTATGCGGTTTGACTGATTGGCGTCACCTGACCCTCGACCGGCTGGACGGCTGCATGGCGCTCGAATAAGCTCACAAAATGTACCCAGACCGTCGAGGATTGAGATTTACATTCGCGGCGAGCGCCGAGCTCGCTCTAAAAGACTTTCCCAAGGCGATTGTGCCCGGGCTTGTGACCGAGTTGAGCCTGCAAGGATGTTTCGTGCAGACATCCGCCGCGTTTGAGGCGCAACGGCTCGTGCTGGTGAAGATTTACGATTCACGGGAATCGTTCGAGGCCGAGGCGGTGGTGCTTTATGTGCGACCGACCGGGCTGGGACTGGTGTTTCGCGAATTTACGCCGGAGTCTGCGGCGATTTTGCAAAAGTGGATGATCAAGGCGCTGGATGGCCAGTTGGCGCCGCTCTAAAAGCCCGGGCTGAAGGCAAATGACCGGCGACCTCCCGTTTTCGCTCCTTTCAGCAGGCAGTTGAACAATTCCACCGCTAAATTCGAATCGAAGACCGCTGGTTCTGTTTGTAAAGGTGCCGTTTCGACAGTTTGCCATTGAATTATGGTGCGCAACTGGCTGGGAGTTTCGGCTTGCATGACGTTTGAAACGGTTTAAGATTGGGCGAAACAGGTTCGTACACCAAATTTGAGGCAACGATGAACTCCCTGCGCCGATTTGTGCCCGCTTGCTTGGCTGTATTCCTTTTTGGTTCTGCAATGACGCTGCGCGCCGCCGAAACCCACGCGGCGACGGCAGGTGTTATCTCGCTCAACGGTGGCTGGCAGATTCAGTCTTCGTGCGAGGCGAAGGCCACGGGCGCACAGATTTCCGCGGCAGGATTTGCGGCGACGGGCTGGCACAAGACGACGGTGCCGAACACGGTAGTCGGGACGCTGGTCGACGATAAGACTTATCCCGATCCGACTTACGGAACGAACCTGAAGAATTTGCCGGGGATGAACTATTCGAGCGCGACGTTTTTTGCGTTGCAGGAAATGCCGGAGGGGAGTCCGTTTAAATGCTCGTGGTGGTGGCGCAAGGAATTCTCGGTGCCGGCTTCGGCGGCAGGGAAGCACCTGGCGCTGCATTTCCCGGGACTGAATTACCGCGCGAACGTTTGGGTGAACGGGGAAAAGATCGCAGATGTGAAGGATGTGGTCGGGACGTACCGGATTTTTGAATTTGATGTGACGAGCGCTTTGAAGCCGGCCGCGATGAATACGGTGGCGTTGGAGATTTTTGCTCCGGGAAAAGACGATCTTGGAATTACCTGGGTGGACTGGAATCCGACGCCCGCCGACAAAGATTTGGGTATTTGGAAAGAAGTTTCGCTGACGATGAGCGGGCCGGTGGCGATCCGGCATCCGTTTGTGAGCTCGAAACTCGATTCGGAGTACAAATCGGCGGAGCTGACGTTGAGCGCGGAGTTGCGGAACGATTCTGGCGCCGCAGCGAAGGGCACTCTCTCCGCGGAAGTGGACGGCAAACAATTGAAGCAGCCGGTGGAACTCGCTGCGGGAGAGACGAAGGTCGTTCACTTTGACGCGGCGGCTTATCCGCAGCTAAAACTGGTGGCGCCGAGACTTTGGTGGCCGTACACGGTGGGGACACCGAATCTTTACACAGCGAACTTTTCGTTTGTCTCCGATGGAAAAACTTCGGACTCCGCTTCGATCAAGTTTGGAATTCGCGAAGTGACGAGCGAGCTGACGGATAAAGGCCATCGCCTGTTCAAGATTAACGGACATAAGATTCTGATTCGCGGGGCGGCCTGGGCGCCGGATATGTTTTTGCGCCCGATGTCGAAGAAGATGGACGCGGATTTGCGGTATGTGAAGCACATGGGGTTGAATACGATCCGCCTCGAAGGGCGCATCGACCGCGACGAATTTTTCGATAAGACCGACGAGATGGGAATTTTGGTGATGCCGGGCTGGACATGCTGCGACGCTTGGGAAAGATGGGAGGTGTGGACGGATGAAACGCGGGTGGTAGCAGCGGGCTCGATGAAGGATCAGGCGCTGCGATTGCGGACGCATCCGAGCGTTTATGTTTGGCTTTATGGGAGTGACAATCCGCCGCCGGCCGCGGTGGAGCGCATGTATTTGGATATTTTGAAGGCGGCGGAGTGGCCGAATCCTTCGGTTTCGAACGCGAGCGAGCAACCGACTCCGGTGACGGGACCGTCGGGCGTGAAGATGACGGGACCTTATGAATATGTTCCGCCGGTTTATTGGTACGTAGACAAAGAGGCGGGCGGGGCGCACGGGTACAACACGGAGACAAGTCCGGGGCCAGCGATTCCGACGCTCGAGAGCGTGAAGAGATTTATTCCGAAAGAGCATTTGTGGCCGATGGACGACGTGTGGAACTATCACGCGGGCGGCGAGCGATTTACGAATGTGAATGTGTTTACGGATGGATTGACGCGGCGATACGGCGCGCCGAAATCGTTGGAGGACTACGAACGCAAAGCGCAAGCGATGACGTACGACGGTGAGCGCGCAATGTTTGAAGCGTACGGGCGGAACAAATATGTTTCGACCGGCGTGATTCAGTGGATGCTTAATAATTCGTGGCCATCGTTGATCTGGCATCTCTACGATTATTATCTGGTGCCGGGCGGCGGATATTTCGGCACGAAAAAGGCCATGGAGCCGCTACATGTGCAGTATGACTACGCGGATCATGCGGTGGCAGTGGTGAACGATACATATGAAGCGCACAACGGAATGAAAGTCGTCGCGAAACTTTTTTACCTCAACGGAAAAGAGATCGCTTCGCACGAAGAAAAAATAGATGTGCCCGCCGACGCGAGCGTGAAAGCGTTCGATTTACCGAAGGGCGAAGGGTTGACGATGACGTTCTTCGCGAAGCTGCAGATGTTCGATGCAGCGGGAAAATTGGTGAGCGACAATTTTTATTGGCTGTCGGCGAAGGAAGACACGCTCGATTGGAAACACCGCAGGGACACCGTATACACGCCGCAAGCCGAGTTTGGGGATTTGAGCGGGCTGGAATCGTTGCCGGAGACGGCTGTGGTTGCAGCAACGACTTTTGCGCTTGGGTCCGTGACCACCACTATTACGAATGCGGGAAAAGGCGTGGCGTTTATGGTGCATCTGAGGGTGGTGGATGCGAAGGGCGAAGACGTGGTGCCCGTTTTCTGGAACGACAACTACGTGACACTGTTGCCGGGGGAGCACCGTACGCTGACGGCGAAGTTTTCAGCGGGCGGCGGTCAAGGATTAAAAGTCGTCTGCGAAGGATGGAACGTGAAGGCCGAGTTGGCAGGCAAGCCCGTGGCGAAAACGCCGGAGAAAAAGTAGAACGGCGGGATGGACGTCCCGCGGTAGAATCGCTAGCGCACTTTCGAACCATTCATTGAGAGGAATCGATTTGCGAAGGAATATTGTCTTCGTATTCGTGACGCTTGCGGGGCTGTGGCTTGGCGCTACATGCAAGGGGCAAACGAGTTCGCTGGAAGACGCGAAGAAATCCGTCCTGGCACGGATTGAGAAGAGCGGCGTAGACGTTGGAATTGCTTTTCGCACGTTGGACGGTAAAGACGGATGGTATTCGCGCGCGGACGAATCGTTTCACGCGGCGAGCACGATGAAAGTGCCGGTGCTGATCGAGCTGTTTCATCAGGTAAACGACGGGAAGTTGGCGCTCAGCGATTTCCTGATCGTGCGAAATGAATTTCGCAGCATTGTGGATGGCTCGCCGTTCAAGCTCGATGTCTCTGACGATTCGGAGGCAGACCTCTACAAGGCAGAAGGCCAAACGCGTACGATTTCCCAGCTCGCGGAGCTGATGATTACCGTCAGCAGCAATTTGGCGACGAATCTTCTAATTGAAAAGCTTGGCGTGGAAAATATTCGCGCTACGGTGCATTCGCTCGGCGCGGATGGCATGAATGTCCTCCGTGGCGTTGAGGATGGCAAAGCGTTTCAAAAGGGAATGAACAACACGACGACGGCGCGCGGCTTGGCGGTGCTGATGACCGCGATTGCAGACGGAAAGGCCGTTGACCAAGAGTCGAGCCAGCGGATGGTTGCAATCCTCGAGCGGCAAGAATTCAACGAAGCGATTCCGGCCGGTCTGCCGGCAGGGACGCGTGTGGCGCACAAGACCGGCGACATTACGAAGGTTCATCACGACGCGGCGATTGTGTATGCAAAGCGGCCGTTTGTACTGGTCATTCTGGTGCGCGGCATCGCCGAAGACAAAGAAGCGTACAAACTCATGGCCGCCATCACCAGCGACCTCTACAAAGCAACGAATTGACAGGCGAAGCGCTCCAACCCAAACTAACTACGCAACCGTACGCCGCGCGACGTCATCCAACGCATTAGCGGCGTGGCATCGTAGTGTGAACGGCTGGTTGCGGTCGAAAAGGCCGAGGAGACTGAGCATGAAGACGTGGAAGAAACTATTCGGCGTGGCAGTATTGGGCGCGGCGCTGGCGGGCGCTGCTGCGGCAGACACATTGGAATTGAAGGATGGACGTATCTTGCAAGGGAAGTTCCTAGGCGGGACGCAGGCGACTCTGCGCTTCCAGGTGGACGGGGACGTGCAGACATTTTCAACGAACGACATTGTGGCATTGACGTTCACGCGCGGATCGAGCCAGCCGCAGCAGATGCCGGCACCGGCACCCGTAGCGCCAGCGCAGGCTCCAGCACCTGCCGGGCCACCGGTTTCGCAGAATAACTACGATTCGAATTCGGTGACGCTGCAGGCGGGGCAGTCGTTGCTCGTGCGCATGATTGACGGCGTAGATTCGTCTAAGAATCATGTCGGCGATATTTTTAAGGCGAGTCTGGAGACCGACCTGAACATCAACGGACAGGTGGTGGCGCGGAAGGGAACGGATGTTTACGGCCGCCTGGCCACGGCGGACAAAGCGGGGACATTCTCCGGCAAATCCGAATTGCAGCTTGAGCTGACGCGCATGGTCATTGATGGCCGCGACTATCCGATTGTCAGCAGCGATTACAACGTGCAGGGCAAGGGTCGTGGCGGCGATACAGCGAAGAAAGTGGGCGGCGGCGCGGTCCTCGGCGCGGTAATTGGCGCGATTGCAGGCGGGGGCAAGGGCGCGGCGATTGGCGCTGCGGCGGGCGGCGGCGCTGGCGCCGGAGTGCAAATCATAACAAAGGGCCAGCAGGTGAAAGTGCCGAGCGAGGCGCTGCTCGAGTTCCGTTTGCAGCAGCCCGTGACGATCACTCCGGCGGGCTAATCGTCCGGCCAAAGAATTCCGTGTAAAGACAGGGTTCGGCCGACAAAAGCCGGACCCTGTTGCTTTTATTGTGAGCACAGGTCGAAAAAATCTTCCTTGCCTGCTCTACTGTTAGTGACTAAGCTAACAGCGCAGTGGGGAGACCTCTCGTGCCAAAAGAAAAACCCAGAGTGAACATTGGAGAAGTGATCAAGACGTACCGGAGCCAGCGCGGATTGTCGCAGGGCGACATCGAGCGGCGCACCGGATTATTGCGTTGCTATTTATCGCGCGTCGAGAACGGACACACCGTTCCCTCGCTCGAAACGCTTGCCAAGATTGCCGAAGCGATGGATATTTCTCTGGCCGATTTTTTCCCCGGCACGGAAACGCCGCGCGACCGCGAAACGCAAAAAATGCTCGGCGAGTTATCGCAGGATGAAATTCGTTTTCTCGTGGAGATCAAGCGCTACAGCAGTACGCTTTCTGACGGCGACAAGCGGCTGGTGCTGGCGATGATTCGCAAGATGGCGACGATGTTGCCGCCGCCCGTGCGGAAGCCTATGGTTCGGCGGCCGATGGCGTAAGACAAAATTTCGAGGGTACGAAAAGAAAAAGGACAGGCTCCTGCCTGTCCTTTTTCTTTTGCAAAGTATTAACGGCGCAGAACCAGCGTGCTGGCAATCATGTCGTGCAGCGCCTGTTTACGCTCGGTGATGCCCGCCAGAATGAAGCCGATACCCAGTGGAATCAGGCGGGTAATAAATTTCGCAAAGAACCTGCCGGAGGCGCGTCCGAAGGTAATGCGCGCGCCAGTCATGTCCGTGACGGCGATATTCAGGACTTTTTTCCCCGGGGTAGCCTGCCAGGTCGAGCTCTCAAAGCAAGCGTAGTAGAGCCAGTTGCCGACGATCGCCAGCAGGATAAACACGCCGATTCCAATCGCGAGCGCGACGCCGAATGCTTCGCTGGGATCGGGTGGATCGGGTGGATTCGGAAAATTGCGCATGAAGGTGCCAAGGCCGGAGCTGAGGATCAGAATCACGATTACGATGCCAACGGGTACGGCAAGTATGAAGCCGTCAAGCAAGTTCGCCACAACGCGCAGCCAGAAGCCGGCGTAAGCGACGACAGGAGCGGGCTGCCAATCCGGCGTGACGTAGGCGGGCCCGGCCGGTTGCAGGAGTGGCGGTGGCGGCAGGGGAATTCCTGCACCTTGCGGCTGCCCACAAACAGGGCACACTGTCACTGTATCTGCGATCGTGCTACCGCATTTTGAACAGTACACGCGCTCTCCTTCTGCTTTTCAAACGCCTCAAAAATAGATACGCAATTTTGCTCGAAATTGTTCCAGGCTGAACGGCTGCGCCGATTAGCCTGGCGCTTCCACAAGTTTTTCGAGCAGGCGAACCTTGCGGCCGAAATAAACTCCCGTCAGGACTTTCCACGGCGCGATTAAAACATAGACGAATCCTGCGTCCGCGGCATGTTGCGCGGGCAAAATCAGGCCCAGCGCGCAGGACAGCAATCCGACCCCGGAGACGCCGACGGAATCGACGACCATGGCCATCGTGATCAGGCGCTCGGTTCCGCTCAACTCGAGCTTTTCGCGCTGGCGCCACGCGTTGATGTGCAAAGCGGCGATGACGAGGAATGCCGTAGCAAAACCGACGCCGTAAAGTAGAACAAGTTCGGGAATTTCAGCAGGCGAGCGGATTTGGCTTGTTAAGTTGCCGCTCCAATCGCCGGCCAGCGCTCCAAACAGGAATTTCAACGGATAGACGTAAAAGAGAACGACGAAGAGAAGAAAGGAATTGAGCGCAAGCGTCGCGCGGTCTTCCAGCGCGTAGCGGCGAAAGAATTTGTAGTGCGCGTGCCAGAGAAGCGAGAAAAGCCCGAAGCAAATGGCAAACGGCACAAAGCCGCGCACGGAAACGCGCAATTCACTGAAGTTTTTCGGAACTTGCAACGAAACGACGAGCAGAGTCAGGGCCAAGCCGAAAATCACGTCGCTGAATACTTCGAGGCGAGAAATTACCGTTCCGCGGAGGCGGAACCCATTTTCGATGCGCAGTTCGTGGCGCGAGAGGACCATCGTCGCTTCCGAATTTCTCCTCGACTAACGGACCGCTACGTCTCCCGTCCGCGCCTTTCTGGCGGCGCCGGATTCCAAATTCAGGACGGAAGAAACAAACTGACTCAGCGTCATGCCCATGTGGCCCCACAAGCGTTCCTTCAAGCTCGTGTAGTCCTGCGTGCCGCTGAAAATGTCAGCCATCAATTGGCGGAAGACGGGACTGCGGCGAAGGAACTGCACCATGCGCGTGGTGACAGCCGTTCCCAAAAACGATCCGCGGTAGAATCGCCGCACAATTCGCGCTGCAAATTCGAGTTCGGAGGCAAACGCTGCGCCGACCCAATCTGTGTAGACTTCGGGCCTGCCCTCAGCCAGCGCTTTACCGAGCAATTCGCCGGACCGCATCGCGTAAAATAACCCTTCACCGGTCAGTGGATCGACCCACGCTGCAGCGTCGCCCACCAGCGCCCAGTTTTTTCCTACCACCGTCCGCTGCGAAAGCGTTCGCTCTTGGGGCGAGGGCAGCACGTGCGAATAAAACTGCGCGTTCTCCGTTGGAATATTGTGTTGCTGCACGAACGTTTGCAGATGTTCGCGCAATTGTCCGCTCGTGTGCGACGCCATGCTGCCGCAAATGCCAACCGACAAATGATCGCAACGCGGGAACGACCAGATGTAACCGTCGAAATGCGGCAGAAACTTCACGGTTATTGCGTCCGCCGTTTGCGGAATAAAATAGCCCTGCGTCATTTCCAGTTCATCGCGTTCGAGCGCGCGCGTTCCGGGAAGCAGCTGATTACGGGCGCCGGCGGCGAGCACAATGAAATCCGCCGTTTGCCATTCGCCTTCCGCGCAAAACCGCGGCTTTTCTCCGTTCGTCTCGACAGCGACGACATGCGACTGCTGCACTTTGCAACCCGCGCTCAGCGCGCGATCCAGCAAAAGTCCATTCAAAACTTTGCGCGAGTAGACGACGATGGGATTGGTCATTTCCAGTGTCGCGCGCTGATCGTTGCTCGCAATCAACTCAACGGAGTGAATTAACTTTTTGGGGTGAGAATTTTCCAGAAGGAACGGATATTTCTGAATCGCTTTGTGTGTCAGCCCGCCGCCGCAAGGTTTTTCCCACGCCAAATGCTCGTCAAAAATGGCCACTTCGTGCCCGGCGCGCGCCAGTTGCTCGCCGCACATGGCTCCAGAAGGCCCTCCGCCGACTATCGCTACCTTTGACATGGGTCGACCTCTAGCAGTCCTAAAACAAGGGAATTCAGGCGCGAAACCTTATGCGAGCGGGAAGATCGCCAAGGCAAAACCGGCGCTCAGTATAGCACCGAACACCGCCGCCGCCGTGGGACTCTGTGTCTCACGTCGCACTACGTCCATCGCCAGCCGCTGCAACACGCTGACAATCACAAAGTACAGCGCCAGCAGCACAATCAATACCTGTCCTGAGTGGAGAAGCAGCAGCGCCGCAACCATCGCCGCCCAGAAAATGCCCCGGTACGTGAGCGTCGCGAGCAACCGTCGCAACCGCGAAGCCGGTCTATACGCGCCCAGAAAAATTTCTTCGGCAAACATCCATGGGAAAAACGCGATGGCCAGCGGCAACATTCGCATCCATCTTGCCGCGTTCAACCACGCTTCGTAAAAGCTGTAGTCCATCCAAAGCGTGAACAGGAGCAATGTCACAATCGCTCCGATTCCCGCAGCCAGGATCCCGCGCCGGGAAGCTTTCAGAGCGTTGGCTACTTCACCATAATTCATGGCCAGTACAATTAAGCCTGCAATCAGTAAAAAACTCGCAAGATAATCGCCTTGGAATAATCCGACTGCGCGCAATGGCACCCAGAGTTTCAAACACATCGCCGCAACGACCGCCGCCAATGGAATTTGCAGCAGCGCACGCGATGGCAAAACGCCCCGCGTCGCCTCCTTCTCGGTTTCTCTGCCGGACCCGCCCGCAATCTCTGCAACGAACGGCACGCACAGCAAAATCAGGCCCACCAGGCCGCTTATCGCTCCGTACAGCGGCAAGCGCGACGCGCGCAAGACGTCATCATCTGTGCCCAACAAGTTCTTCGTCCATCTCCTCATTTCGCTCAAAACCGCGCCGTCAAATAGAAGGCTGACATGCGAGGCGCCCGGAATCTCGATGTACTTGCTCGTGGGATCATTCACGTCCAGAACCATCTGGCGCGCCGACTCCCGCATTGTCTTCGGCTCACGCGACCCACGCATCACGAGCGAATTCTTCTCTAACGGAACGTTGTCCGGAAACAGCAGCTTCTCTTTCGACAGGATTCCTGCCGGCTTCATCGGCGCCGGCGAAATTGCGATCACGCCCGCAACCCGAACTCGCGCGCTCACGCGAATCGCAATCGCACCACCCATTGAATGTCCCGCCAGAATCGTTCGCTCCGGAACAATCGCGCGCCGGTCGATCAACTCGCGCACAAGTGCCTCGCCGCATTGACCCGCTCGCTGCGGACCAAATGGTCCCGGCGTTTTTCCGTGTCCAGGAAAATCCGGCGCAAACACGCGTAAGTTCTGGTTCGCCAGGTCTTCCGCGAGAAAAGACATAATGCGTTTATTTGACGCAAGGCCATGAAATAAGACGACGTAGCCTTGCGGCGTCCCTTCCAATGGCTCGAGCACGTCCACTCGCATCTGGCAACTCGCAGCGCTGGAAACGACGGGCAGCGGCTTGTACGGCCGCAAATTTTGCAGGAAAAATCCCAATACCAACAGCGTAAGCCCCGCCAGCCCGAACCACAGCTTTTTCCACTTCATCGCGTCAGTTCTCTCCGCAAGGCGTGCGCTCGCCTGCGCGTGCTAAAATATCGTTTCCGTCTGGCTTCGCGCAAACGCGCAACGGTCCTCCGGGAGATCTCTTGCATTCTGGTATTTTGACCATCGAGGAAGCGATTCTGCGGTTTGGCTGCGAGAAACGCAACGGCCGCGTCGTCTTCACGAACGGCTGCTTCGACCTTCTGCATCCCGGCCACATTCAAAGCCTGGAACAAGCGCGCGCGCTTGGCGACCTGCTAATTGTCGGCATCAACGGAGACGCGAGCGTCCGCGCGCTGAAAGGGCCGGGTCGCCCGATCTTGCCGGAATTCGAACGCGCGGAAATTTTGGCGGCCCTCGAATGTGTGAACGCTGTCGTCATTTTTCAGGAACTTACTCCGCGCGAAACCATCGCCGCGCTGTTGCCCGACGTTCTCGTCAAAGGCGGCGACTGGCCCGGCGACCAAATCATTGGCAGGGAAGAAGTCGAAGCCGCCGGAGGACGCGTCGTTTCCGTTCCAGTCGTTCCCGGATATTCCACGACCGCGATTCTTGCGAAAATGCGCGCCGCCGGTTCGCCCTCCGGGCAAAGGAATTCATAAAGCCATCCGATGATTCTCCCCGTGGTTCGCGAACGTTTGGAACGCTTGTTGCGCCTGTCTGCTGTCGAAGGCGCGCTGGGTCGATTGCGTTCCAGTGAATCGAAAATCCAGATTTCCGGTCTTCAGCCCACCGCGAAAGCGCTTCTCGCGACTTATTTGACAGGTCAATTGCGCCGCCCGGCATTTTTTCTGGTCGCCTCCAACAAACAAGCCGAATCGATTGCCGAGACTCTTCGCTTTTTCTCTTCGGTCTTTAACGCGGGTGCGGTTGCCGTTCTTCCGGCGTTCGATACGCTTCCGTGGGATGCGCGCAGTCCGCACGCGGATATTTTGGAACGCCGCGCCGCCACTCTTTTTCGCCTCGCAACCGGCCAAGCCTCGTTCGTTGTCGCGCCGATTCCCGCCGCACTCTGGCGCCATCGTTCCGCCGATAGCTACGAGCTTCTCACACGCACGCTGAGAAGCGACGACGAAGTCAGCCTCGACGCCTTCATCACCTACCTCGGCGCCGTCGGCTATGCGCGCACGGAAATGGTCGAAATGCCCGGACAGTTCGCGCAACGCGGCGGCATCGTAGATCTTTTTTCGCCGGAAGCGCCGCGTCCCGTCCGCATCGAACTGCTCGGCGACACCGTCGAATCCGTCCGCGAGTTTGACGCGCGCACGCAGCGCTCCGTCGCGCCCGTCGTTCGCACCACCATTCTTCCGCTCACCGAATGGGCCGTGCCCGCTGAAGCGACGGAAGCGTGGGACCTTCCTTCTTACTGGGGGCCGAAACAGGACGCGGCTCAACACAGCTTGCTCGAACTCGCTTTCAGCGCGCTCAGACCAATCGTCTTCCTCGACGAACCCGCCGCCATCTTCGAAAGCGCCCGCCAATTCCTCGCCGACGCCACAGAAACCTACGAACGCCATGGCCACACGAACTCGCCAACTCCCGAGCATTTCTTCTGGCGCGAAGAAAATCTGCAAAGAGCCCTCGCCGGTGTCTCCCAAATCCAAATGGAAGAATTGGCCCTGGAAGTGACCGCTGAAAATTCGTTTTCACTCTCTTCGCGGCCCAGCAGCCGTTTTCACGGCGATGTTGTCGCTTGCGTCGGCGCCATCAAATCACAACTCGCCGCAGGCGGCACGGTCTATCTTTCCGCCGCCAGTACCGGTGAGTTGGAGCGCCTCGCCGATATCTCGCGTGAATACGAAGTCCCTTACGTCCTCGGCGAATCGGAAGATGCCGCCGCGGGCTTCACGGCCGAAGGCGCGCTCGAATCCGCCGGTCTCGTCCTCATTCGCGCGCCCTTTTCCGACGGCATCGCGTTTCCCGACGCGTCGCTCAACCTTTACGGCAATTCCGATCTTTTTGACGTCACCCCAAGCGTCGAGCGCCCCGGCAAGAAAATCCGCACCTCAGGATTCTTCAGCGATTTCGCCGACCTTAAACCCGGCGATTTTGTCGTCCATGTGGATCACGGCATCGGCCAGTTCGAGGGCCTCCGGCAAATCGAATCCGACGGCCGTCGTGGTGAGTTTATGTTGCTGCGCTACGCGGAGGACGCGCGGCTCTACGTTCCGCTCGAGCGCATGGACCTCGTGCAAAGTTATCGCGTAGTCGAAGGCGCGGAACCCCCACTCGACAAACTCGGCGGCACCGCCTGGACCACGCGTAAAACCCGTGTCCGTAAATCGCTCGAAGACATGGCGGACAAGCTTCTCGAACTCTACGCGTCACGAAAATCGGCGCAGGGGTTTGCGTTCGCGCCTGACGGCCACTGGCAGCGCGAGTTTGAAGACGCGTTCGAATTTGAAGAAACCAACGACCAGAACGCGGCTATCGCGGACATCAAGCGCGACATGGAGCGCGAAACCCCCATGGATCGCCTGCTGTGCGGCGACGTCGGATACGGAAAAACCGAAGTCGCGATGCGCGCGGCGTTCAAAGCTGTTGCAGACGGCAAACAGGTTGCCGTCCTCGCGCCCACCACCGTCCTCGCATTCCAGCACTTCGAATCGTTCAAGCGCCGTTTCGCAGCCTTTCCCGCCAAAATCGAAATGTTGAGCCGCTTCCGTTCCGCCGCCGAACAAAAGAAAATTCTCGCCGAACTTGAAGCTGGAAAAGTGGACATTGTCATTGGCACGCATCGCCTGCTCTCGAAAGACATCGTCTTTCCCGATCTTGGCTTGCTCGTCGTTGACGAAGAGCAGCGCTTCGGAGTCGCGCACAAAGAACGCTTGAAGGAGATGCGCCGTAACGTCGACGCACTCGCCCTCAGCGCCACGCCCATTCCTCGCACGTTGCACATGTCGCTCGTTGGCCTCCGCGATATGTCGCTCATTGAGACACCGCCGCGCGATCGCCTCGCCATTCAAACGACCGTAGCCTCGTTCAATGAAGAGCTGATTCGCAAAGCTATCGAGACTGAGTTACAACGCGACGGCCAAATCTATTTCATTCACAATCGTGTCGAGTCCATCTACTCGCTCGCCGAACTTGTCGGAAAACTTGTGCCAAAAGCGCGAATCGTCGTCGGCCACGGCCAAATGGCGGAAAAAGAGCTCGAATCGGTGATGCTCAAATTTATTCGCGACGAAGCCGACGTGCTCGTTGCGACGACCATCGTCGAAAATGGTCTCGACATTCCCCGCGCCAACACCATCCTTATCAATCGCGCCGATCGTCTCGGCCTGGCCGAACTCTATCAACTTCGCGGCCGCGTCGGCCGCTCGAATCAACGCGCGTACGCCTATCTTCTCGTTCCGCCGGAGGCTACCCTCAGCGAAATCGCCCGCAAACGCCTCTCCGCGATGAAAGAATTCAGCGAGCTCGGCGCAGGATTTCGGATTGCCGCGCTCGATCTCGAACTCCGCGGCGCTGGAAATCTCCTCGGCCGCCAGCAGCATGGCCATATCGAAGCAGTCGGCTTCGACATGTACACGCAAATGCTCGAACGTGCCGTCAGCAAACTCAAAGGGGAAGAGGCCGCGCCGGACGTTCGCACCACGCTCAATCTCGGCCTCGACCTGCGCATCCCGCAGGAATATATCCCGACAGAAAACCTCCGCCTTCGCACCTACAAACGCGTTTCGTCGATTCGTTCCGAAGACGAGCGCAGCGATGTCGCGCGGGAATTGGCCGACCGTTTCGGCAAACTCCCGGCTTCGCTGGAAAACCTTTTGGACTACGCCGTCCTCAAATCGATCTGCGAGCGCCTGCGCATCTCGACCGTGGAACGGCAGGGAAGCCGGCTGGCGATTCGCTTTCACCCTGAAACGCCAATCGACCCCGCCGCGTTGGTCAAGGTCGTACGCTCAAGGGAGGGGATCAAGCTCGATCCCAGCGGCGTTCTCTGGATGGAGACGATGCGCGGGGAAGTGGTTCCGGTGGCCTTGAGAAACGTATTGCTCGCACTCGAGGCACGGGGCTAAACTGATAGCGAAAGGAAATTCATGCGAAATCTTGCACTTTTGGCGGGCTTTTTTCTTGCCTTCCCCCTTGCTGCGCAGCAGCCCGCCCCCACGGACGGCCAGCAGCCGAAACTTGAAGCCCCACCGACGGCCGAGCCCGAACCGGAACCCGCGAAGCCGAAGCTGGCGGCGGCGCCGGTGGCCGCCAAACCGAAGACCACGGCCGATCCCGGCGGCAGAGTTGTGGAAGAAATTATCGCTCGGGTAAACAACGAGATCATCACGAAGTCCGAATACGACAAGGCACTCGCCTCCGCCGAGGACGATGCCAAGCAGGAATGCGAGAACCGCTGCACACCGCAGCAGCTCACCACTGCCACCGAAGAACGTAAGAAGTCCGCGTTGCGCGATTTGATCGACCAGGCGCTTCTGGTTCAACGCGGCAAGGACATGAGCATCAGCGTCGAGACCGACGTCATCAAGCAGCTCGACCAGATCCGCATCCAGAACAAATTGCCCGATATGGATGCGCTCGAAAAGGCGGTAACTTCGCAGGGGTTGAACTGGGAAGACTTCAAGAACAACATTCGCAGCCATCTCATCACGCAGAAAGTGATCGGGCAGGAAGTCGGGTCGCACATTAACATTCCGGAATCGGAATCGAAGAAGTTTTACGAAGAGCACAAGGCGGAATTCATCGGACCGGAAAGCGTTGCGCTTCGCGAAATCGTGGTCAGCACCGACGGCAAGAAAGAGGCTGAGCTTCCGGATTTGAAGAAAAAAGCGGAAACAGCGCGCAAGCGCGTGGACGATGGCGAGGATTTTTCAGAAATTGCCAAACGCATGTCCGACGGCTCCACCAAAGAGCAGGGCGGCTATCTCGGAACTTACAAGCGCGGCGAACTCGCCAAGCCAATCGAAGATAAAGTTTTTTCCATGAAGAAGAATGGGTTGACGGATGTCTTGGAAACAAAACAGGGCTTCCTGATTCTCCAGGTTCTCGAGCACTACGACGAAGGCCAGCAGTCCTTCGACAAAGTAAAAGAAAAGATCATGAATCAGCTCTATGAAGCGCGGATGCAGCCCGCCCTGCGTGACTATTTGAAGACGCTGCGCGAACAAAGCTACGTCGTCATCAAGCCCGCGTACGTCGAAGCGGCGGGCGGCGCCGGCAACTCGGAAATTCAGGAAGTGAGCGCGACGCCCGAACAGGAAAAAGCCAAGAAGGGCGACAAGGGATCGCGCAAGTGGTACTTCCCGCTCAAGCACTCTAAGCCTTCATGAAGCCGTCGTACGTCAGCGACCTGACTACCGAACAGAGCGTCACCACGTTCCTCCTTGTTTGCGAAAAAGAAGTTCGCAGCACGAAAGAAGGGAAACCCTATCTCCGGCTGGAGCTGGGAGACCGCAGCGGCACCATTGAAGCCCGCATGTGGGACCAGATCGATTCCGTCTCCAAGGAAGTCGATCGCGAAGATATCGTGAAAGTGCAGGGCCGCGTCGAAATCTATCGCGGCAAGCCGCAGTTTTCCGTGCAGCAGATGCGCAAAGCCAAACCGGATGAAGTCGATCTCGCCGATTTCTTGCCCTCAACCAAAGAAGATGTGGAAAAACTTTTTAAGCAGTTGCTCGCGGAAGCCTCCTCGATCAAAAATCCGTGGCTGAATAAGCTGAACACGGAAATGTTGAACGACCCGAAAATTTCAACTCGTTACAAACGGGCACCCGCTGCAAAAGTGATGCACCACGCTTATCTTGGCGGATTGCTCGAACACGTGATCGGACTTTGCGGCTTGGCACATCAAATTTCGGCGCACTATCCCGAACTTGACCTCGATTTGCTCCTTACCGCGGCCATTCTGCACGACGTCGGAAAGCTCGATGAACTTTGCTACGACCGCGCCATCGGCTATACCAGCGAAGGTCAGTTGCTGGGCCACATCGTCATGGAAATCGAAACCGTGGCGAACGCTATCAATAAAATAGAAGGTTTTCCGCCGGCGCTAAAGGCGGTCGTGCAGCACCTTTTGATCAGCCACCACGGCCAGTATGAATTTGGCTCGCCGAAACTGCCGATGATCCGCGAAGCCCTCGTTTTTCATTACATGGACGATCTTGATTCGAAGCTTGCCGCCGTCAGGGCCGCGCTCGCCGGAGAGTCCGGCGATGAATTGTGGTCGGTCTATTCGGGTGCTTTGCAGCGCAAATTTCTGCGGCTGGATAAATTTCTCAAATCAGGCGAATCGGCTACGGCCGACAAGTAAACTGAAAAACCCATTCGCGATCAGGGCGCTGATTCCTGTTCCACTCGCCAGGGCGAACGTTGCGGCCATGTGCGCAGCGCGTCTTTGGCCCACTGCGTCGATTTGTCCTTGTGGCATTGCGTGCACGGATTCGGGATGGCGTATTTTTCCGTGTCCGACGGATTGATGAAGGCAAACGTGTGTGCGCGAACCATCGTCGTGCCAAGCGTCGTTTCAATTTTCGGCATGTGGCACGCGATGCAGGCGCTGCCTTCCGAATCCTCGTTGTGATGAGTGTGCGCGGTTAGTGTCGCTTCGCGCGGGCCGTTAGGAGATTGCGGGCCGTGGCATTCGAGGCAAAGTTCTTGCGCAGGCTGGCGCAACTGCGCGTAGTTGCCCGTTCCGTGTACGTCGTGGCAATCGAAGCAAGTTACGCCGTGGCGGTACATGACACTCTGTACGAAATCGTTCCCCTGCATTCGATTCTTGTGCGACGTGCCCTGCGGAAAATAAGAAAAAGACAGTTCGCCCAGTTTGTGGTCTTCCAGCTTCCAAAAGTCACGCAGCTTTAGGCCGACCTGGTAGCCCACCGGCCAATCGTAATATTTCCCTTCGAGCGGTTTCTGCAACGGCTGGCCCTGCGAATGGCATTGGATGCAGGTATCGTTGGCGTCTACATAATTCATATGCACGGGATTCACGATGTTCGATCGAGTCGGATGTGCAGCGTGTTCGCTCCCAGGGCCATGGCAACGTTCGCAGCCGACATTCCACTCGGCCACTTGTTTGGTCTTGATGTCATAGCCGACCGAGTGGCAGCCGTCGCATAGCGGGCCGGTAGGCCGCTGCTTATTGTCGGCAGGATAGAAGGGCACCCACCAATCCGCCCCATTCGGCACGAAATATGGCTTCCACGCTTTGTTGACGATGTCCCATTGCGCGCCGAGAGGGAAATAATCGTCGCCGACTTTCTCAAAGTAACGCTGCTTCCAGATGCTCCCGTAGACGAACGCGACCTGTTCTTTCTTAAACGGCGCGATCTTGTTCGTGGTTAAATCCGGGAAAATCGCTTCGCGGTGCTCGCGTGGATCGCGAACAACGTTTGCCATCGGAGTCTTCGACCAGTGCGCGTAAAGTTCCTCATGGCATTTTTCGCACGCGCGCGAACCGACATAGTGGCTCGTCGTTCTGCTTTGCGCTTCAAGTTCGCGTTCCGCGGCCGTCGGCTGGCCGAGGCTTCGCACATACATCGTCAACTTCCACGCGTCACCGTCCGACGTTTCGTGCGGTACGCTCCACGCTGGCATTCCGCTCAGGCGCACCCCGTACGCAATGATGTAGTGAATTTCGCCGTCGGACAGTTTTTGCGTCTGCGCTGCGGACAAGTCAGGTGGTTTCGGGTAGAGTCCGCGCGCTTCCGTAGTCTTTCCTTTAGCATCGAATCCGTGACAGCTCGAGCAGCGCGCACGGAAATCTTGGCGCCCCGCTTCCAGATTTTCCGGGGTTTTTTCCAGCGGACTTGTTTTGCTCTGTTCATCGGACGGAATGGAAAAATTGCGCACGCCGCGTGCCAGAATTTTTTCCAGCCGCGAGGGCTCATCGGTCGCGCGAAAGCCGCGATGAATCGTCCACGCGCCAAACGCGGCGCCGGCAACCACAATGCCGCCAATCAAAAGGAATAACGGTCGTTTGCTCACCAGAGGAGTATTATAGCCATAGCTCGGCGAAGCAGGGATAGTCGACCTGAGATTCTGGCCAGGATCCCTTACTCTCGCCAAGCAGGTGGGCGTCATGAAAGTTCAAGACCAACGTCACGACACATTCCAAATGCATCGCGCCTCGTTTTCGGATGAGCCACACCCCAAAGACGTCATCCCGTTCGGGAAATACGGTGGCGGGCGCTTCACAGGTCATCCCGTAGGGCTGGTCATTGCGCTTGGCATTGTCCTCATCGCGCTAATCGGCCTGCCGGAATCGAGGATTTTTCTTGCCGCGGCTTTGCCGCTCGGCGGCCTGTTCGGGTTCGTCCTTTGGAAGCTGCATCAGTGGAAGCCAAGTCCCCTCCGGCGCCAAAAACAATAGTGATGCGCCGGCATCCTTTCTGCGCGATGCCCCTGCCCTTACGTTAAGATAGTTAGTGACATTGCTATGGTTCCCTCTGTCTACAAACTGCGCGACATGGAGATTCGGCCAGCGGCCATTCTTGCGCCAATGGCTGGCGTCACCGACACGCTTTTCCGCCGCGTGATTCGCGGATTGGGCGGCTGCGGCTTGCTCATGACCGAATTCACTTCGTCGGAAGGGATAACACGCAGCGCGAAAAAGACCCTGCGATATCTGTATTTCCAGGAAGACGAGCATCCGATTACCGCGCAGCTTTTCGGTGCGAATCCGGCGGTGATGGCCGACGCGGCGAAGATGGTGGAAGATCTCGGCTTCGACGCCGTAGACATTAATCTTGGCTGCCCTGCGAAAAAAGTGGTGAAGTGCGGCGGCTCAGGTTTGCTGCGGGACGTGCCGCTGCTCGAAGATATTTTCAAGTCCGTCCGCGCGGCGGTGAAGATTCCATTGACCATTAAGTTGCGCGCCGGCTGGGACGAAAATTCGATCGTCGCCGTCGAGGTCGCAAGAATTGCGGAAGGAATCGGCATCGAAGCGGTGGCGGTGCATCCGCGCACGCGCGTGCAGGGATATTCCGGCAACGCGGACTGGAACATCATCGCGGCCGTGAAGCAGGCGGTGAAGATTCCTGTCATCGGCAACGGCGACATCAACACTCCTGAAGATGCGGCGCGCATGGTGCTCGAAACGAATTGCGACGCGGTGATGATCGGCCGCGCAGCGGCGACGAATCCATGGATCTTTTCGCAAATGCTGCAATATGCGGAAAAAGGAGCGTATACTTCCCCGAGTGAACAGGATCGCTATCGTTTACTTTCCGGCTACTACGGCGAAATAAAAGCGCAAAACCAGCCGGATGCTGTGGGAAAAATGAAGCAGTTCGCGTGCTGGTTTACGCACGGCGTGGGAAACGGCAGCGAACTTCGCAGAACTGTACACGCGGCAAAAACGCCGAGCGAAGTGCTGGAAGCGGTCGAACACTTTTTCGAGCACTCCGCCGGACGAGCAGCCGCCGAGGATGCACCCCACCCAGGGGATGCTTCTGGAAAGGACCCGGCCCATGGTCCAAGCAGTGAGCACGCTTGCTTCGAGGCAACGCTCGGAGCGTAGAATCGCTGTTCGGCTTCCGATGCAGGTGAGCGGAAAAGATTCGCGCGGTGTTGTCTTCACCGAAGATACTTCCTGTGAAAATCTGTGCCGAAGCGGGGCAGCGTTCTTGACCCGGTTTGAGGTTGCGATCGGCTCGGATCTCGAGATCCGGATTCCGAAGTCGCACCAGGTGACGCGGAAGCAGGAGCCGGATTTTTCGACGCGTGGCCGCGTGGTGCACATCAGGGAAGTAGAAGCGACGGGCGGACGGCTCGTCGGCGTGCAGTTTACCGGGCCAAGATTTCAGAGGATGTTCCGTTCGGAGTCGGCCGCGTAAAAACGCAGCAGGACAAAAAGGTTTCATATTTGAACGCGCGAAGCGAAGGTGCTCTGCGCGTTTCTTTTTGGCCAAATACTGGGCTGCTAAGCATAGTAGGACGCCAGCATCGTGCGGCCCCGCACGGGGAAGTAGTCGCTGTTTCTGGAAATTTGCGAAAACTTCCAGACTGCGTCCGCATCGAGCCAGCCGTTTCTTGCTTCGACAAAAAGAGTCTGCAACGCTTCTTCGGGCGGGAGGGCGCCGCGGTACGGACGCTCGGTGATGAGCGCATCGTAAATATCGGCAATCTGCAGAATTCGTGCTTTCAACGGAATGTCTTCTCCGCGTAACCCATCCGGATATCCGCTGCCATCCATTTTTTCATGGTGATGCCGAATTACCGGAAGGATGCGGCGCAGCGATTTTAACGGCTTGCAAATATTTTCGCCGGTGACGGGATGTTCTTGCATTATTTTTCTTTCCCGCCCGTCGAGTGGCCCGGGTTTTAGCAGGATTCTTTCTGGAACACAGATTTTTCCAATGTCATGAAGCCAGCAAGCAACGCGGAGGTCCTGCAAATCCTCCTCGCCGAATCCAATGCTTTTGCCCAGTTGCTCGGCGTACAGCACGAGTCGGTCGGAGTGGCCGTTCCTCATGTTTTGCGTTGAGTTGATGCTGCGCGCCAGCGAGAACACCACTGACTTTGCCTGCTCATCGATATATTTCTTGAGACGCAAGACCGTCTGGATACGGCTGAGAATGTCCCAGAGCGATGTTGAAGCGGCCCATACGTCGGTGGCGCCGACTTCCCGTGCGCGTTGAATGTCCCAATAATCCGGAGAAGGTTTCACCAAGACAACTGGCGTGAGTTGGTTGAGAGGATCTTCCTTTATTTGGCGGCAAAGTTCGAAGCTGCCGGCCTCCAACAACGTTTCCTGCACGAGCACCAAATCGGGCTGAGTTTTCAGACAGCAACTGACAGCGGATTCGCCATTTACTGCGACTTCCACTTCGTATTTCTGGCTTACGAGGAATGCTCTCAGGTTTTCGCGGTTCTCGGAAGCGACGTCCACAATCAAAATCGCCGGGTTCATTGTGTCCTCACGATTACTCGCGCGAGGGGGACCTGAGACACTTTTCCCCACGCGGAATAGTACGTTTATTTGTGGATTGGATTTGCTTGCGAATTCCCAATCCCTGTCTTTCGGAGGCAACTGCCTCCGCTTGCCGGGGACAAGAACGGAATGGCTAGCCAGGCAGGTTAGAGATGTGCGCCTATGCTGCCAAAGCGAGGGCGCTCGCAAGTGTTTTAAAAATCGATATTTGCCGGGCGTTGAGCCGAATTTCGTCGGTAGGAGTACGGTGAAGAATCTTCCTAGCCAAGAAGTTTTTGCGTACTGGAGCCGGACTATTGCGCATTTTTTTCGCTCTGTCTTCGCCAAATGGAGCGATTCGAGCGCCCCACCAGCGTGCGGCGCGACCCTGAGAAAAGTACTAAGGTCTTGACTCGATTGTTGCCGACTCCGAGGGGTGGTATCCATTGCTGGCGTGGGGCAGTTGCGGATGTTTCCCATAGCCTGACCTAAGGATCAGCGCCGAACCCTGATATGAATAATCTCCTCCCGGTTGAAGAGCTCGGTGCGCAGGTCCCAGGCGAAGATGAGCCTGAGAACGACTCGGGGCTGCCCATTCGGGGCCTGAGCGAGATACCGTTGGACGATCCGCTCAACGGCAGAAGGGAAGTTCGGCTGCCGATCGTGGTAGCGGTTCGCCTGTCGCGCGCTGGAATTGCCGATGGCGCCCCGGGAGAGCGGACTTATACGGACAACATCAGTGCTCACGGCGCTCGCTTTTTTTCGGTTCGCTTTTGGCAGATAGGTGACGAGGTGCGAGTGACCCCGCGGAACGACGAGGCTGCCGTTGGAAGCGTTGTTTACTGCCAGGCGCTCGGTGATGGCCGCTTTGCAATCGGAGTGAAGTTTCAGGATGGCCCCGTCGAGTGGACCGCGCCGCGCATAGCGAAAGCGAATTCCGCATAGACAGTTGTTGGAGTAGAGGCACGTTCTTATTTTCGTGTTCGATCGTCCAGCCGATTGATGACGCAGCGCCTTCCGCCACGAGAAGGCCATGTTATGGCAATCGGGCCCCCAGCACGCCGCACTGAAGACCGCACCCCCAGGCAGGTGCTGGTGGAACTTTGCAGCTTCGAGAACTTCAGCTACGAACTCGCGTATACCGTTGATGTCAGCAAGCACGGAGCGCGGGTGTTGACGAAGAATCCGTGGCAGGCGAACCAACGGTTAACACTACGTTTGGTGCGCGGGGATCTTTCTTCGCGAGCGCGAGTTGCGTACTGCCGTTCCGTGGATGCGAGCACGTTTGCGATTGGGCTGGAATTGGGACAACCGGCGGCGACCTGGACGGAGTCCGAAGGGCGCTCAATCTAGGGCGGCTTTCGGAGCTGCTAGGGGCAATTCTCCTCGATTGATATTCGACTACCCCCACCCCTCTTTTTTTTAAGTGTTGATTCTATAGGGACTATAAGACTTTAAGTGGATCCGACATCCTCCGGAGGTAAGGATGCCTGAAGCGGTTACAAGTCGAAGTTATCGAAGAGAAGGCGCTTAGTAGTACTAGCTATCGGTAGTTTGGGAATCAATCATCTTGGAATAGGCTTCGCGGCGGGTGAGGCCGCGTTCTTTGGCGGCGAGTTTCAGGGCTTCTTTTCGGTCGAGTTTGGCTTGGCGGATGAGTTCGTCGACGCGATCGGCGAGGGATTGGGATGTGTCGCCCGCGGCCGCGGATTGGCCGGCAAGGGCGGCGCCGATGAGGAGGGTGATTTCGCCTCGGGCAGGCTTTTCCTCGAGGGAGGCGGAGAGTTCGGAGAGAGTGGCGCGGCGAAATTCTTCGTGAATCTTGGTGACTTCGCGGGCGAGGCAAGCGGGACGGTCGCCGAGAATTTCGTGGGCTTCGGCGATGGTTTCGGCGACGCGATGGGGCGCTTCGTAGAGGATGAGGGTGCGGTCTTCGATGCGGAGGCGTTCGAGCGCGCGGCGGCGTTCGCCCGTGCGAGCGGGGAGGAAGCCGACGAAGAGGAATTCTTCGTTGGGCAAGCCGGAGGCGGAAAGGGCGGCCAAGAGCGCAGACGGCCCGGGGATGGGGATAACGGGGATTTGATGACGGGCGCAGAGAGTGACGAGTCGATAGCCGGGATCGCTGACGAGGGGCGTACCTGCGTCACTGACGAGGGCGATTTTGGCGCCTTGCTCCATGGCGACGACGAGTTCGGGGGCGCGCGTCATTTCGTTGTGTTCGTGATAGGAGACGAGCGGCTTGCTGATTTCGTAGTGGGAGAGGAGTTTTTGCGTGTGGCGTGTGTCTTCGCAGGCGATCTGATCGGCTTCCTTGAGAATACGCAGGGCGCGAAGAGTGATGTCTTCGAGATTGCCGATGGGGGTGCCGACGAGGTAGAGGCAGCCGCGAGTGTCGGAGGGCGAGGCGAGCATGGGGGGAGTGTAGCATGGCGGAAAGAGCGAAGAATTGGGTGACGATACATTTGGACGCATTCCGGATCGATGAAAGAGAGGTCTCTCGGCTCCGTGGCCCGGAGTCAAGACACCGCACGCAAGCGAAAAACCGGGCCACTCCGGTCGAGATGACAGTTTGCTTTTTTTGTTCCCGCTCAACAAACAGCCTAGGCACGTCGGTAGTCTCGAAACGAGCAAAAGAGCTGGTCACTCCGGTCAAGACGACTAATTTTGTCGCGAGGATTGCTGCGCGCGGGTTGTGGCGGTCGCCTACCGAAGAAGGGCACGACATGTCGTGCCCCTACTCATGACAGTGCAGGGTCGCTACGCCGGGGAGCGACAAAGGCGCGTGGTATACTGCGGGATTCAGATTGATTTGGGAGGGACGAGCAGTGCCACTGTATGAGTACAAGTGCGTGAAATGCGGGAAGAAGACCGAGAAAATTGAAACGGTGGCGGGGCCGCATTTGAAAAAGTGTCCGCACTGCGGCGGGAAAGTGGAACAGGCGATTACGGCGCCGTCGATTCAGTTCAAGGGATCGGGATGGTACGTGACGGACTATGCGGGGAAGAGTCCGGCGAAGGATTCGGCAGGGGCGGAGAAGAGCGAGGGGGAAAAGAGCGAGAAGAATGACGCGGGCACGAAAGATGGCGCGGCGAAAGAGACGAAAGAAACGAAAGAAACGAAAGAAACGAAAGATTCAGGGGACAAGAAGGCCGCGAAGAAGAAGTAGTCCTGACAGCGAATTCTGGAAAGGTGAACCGAGGTTCGTAGATCGAGGGTTCGGGTGTGGGTGATCGAAGAGGGGTCTCTCGACTGCGTGGCCCGGCGTGCAAACGCCGCACGCAAGAAATAGCCGGGCCACTTCGGTCGAGATGACAGGGTTTGGTGATTGTGGGCGTGGTAGGGTTGAAGCCCCATTTTCCCGCCAGGGTGGGTCCCCTAAGAGCAGGCCGGCTTCAGAAAGCCGGACCTACGAAGAGAATCATCTAGAGCAAGAACGAGGGACGGTTCGGCGATCAGCGCGAGAAGCGGCCCCTGCAACTCGGTGCGGGCAGTGCTGGCACAGACTGAAGTCCATGCCGCAAAAAAAGGCCGCCTTCGGAACGGCGGCCCTTATAGAAGCAAAAAACAACAGGAAATCTAAATTAGCGGTTATCGGGACGGCGCTTTAGGGTGGGGCGGTCGTCGTCGGTGGAACTTGGGTCGGTAGTCTGGGTTTGCGTCTTGGTCTTGTCGGTCTGTTCGGTGCGCGTGCGGAGCGTGGGCTTGCCGGGTTCGTTGTCCTTGGCTTTGCGCGAGAACATGATGTTGCGGAGACGCGCTTTTACGGAGTCAAATTCGGAAGTGGAAACGATGTACTCCTCACGCGCGGGAAGGATGGTGGCGATTTCTTTTTGCGCGTTTTCGATTCGTTCAGGCGTTGGCGGATGCGTTGAGAAAACCTTGGGGATGGTGCCGGGGCGGCGCTTTTCGTCGGTTTGCACGCGCTCGAAGAAGGTGATGTAAGCGTTCGGGTCGTAGCCGGCTTTGTACATGTACTGGAGACCGAGATAATCGGCTTCGCGCTCGAAGCTGCGGCTGAATTGCAAGAAGGCGAATGGAATCGAAAGATTGAGGCCCTGATAGATGCCGTAGCCGGCCCAGCCGCCAGGACCGAGAAGGATCAGCGGAATCATGGCCAATTGCGCGACTTCGCCGCGGGACTGGCCGCGAGTACCGTGACGCGCGGTGACGTGCGAAATTTCGTGAGCCATGACGCCGGCAAGTTCGGCTTCTTCGGTGGCGCGGAGAATCAAGCCGCTGTTGACATAGAAAAAGCCGCCGGGAAGGGCGAAGGCGTTGACTTCGTCGGAATCGATGACTTTGATGGTGAAGGGAACGCGGGCGTCGGAATTGCGAACGAGATTCTGGCCGACGCGATTGACGTATTCGACGACGATGGGGTCATCGATAAGCTTTGAGGAGCGTTCGACTTCCTGGGCGTACTGCTTTCCGATGGCGATGTCGGTTTCGAGCGAGTGCATGTTGAAGCCGCCGAGTTTGCGATTGCCAATGGCTTCAACGTCCTGCTTGGAATTCTTGGGGTGAACGGTGTCCTGCTGCTGGACGGGAGCGTCGCGGGGCACTTCGGAGGCGGGCTTTTTGACGTCCGGCTTTTGCTTGTCGGTTTGCGTCGGGTCTTGCTTGGCGGAATCCGTCTTCGTGGCGTCTGTTTTGGCGGCGTCCGGCTTGGGAGCGTCGGCGGCGGGCTGCTGAGCTGGGGCCGGGGGCTGCGGGTCTTGGCCGGCCGATTGAGCGTAAACCGGCAGGTAAGCCGCTACCAGTGCAAGGGCCGCAGCGAGGGTTAACTTGAGGGAGCGGCGAAGGATAGCTGACATGGTGGGTTCCTCCCCAGAAGCGAAGTATACACCCGGCGCGAGCGAGCAGCCGGAGATGTTCGCAACTAGTAGGATGATGAGAAGCGGGGGAAGGTTTCTTGGCGGAAGACGAATTGAACGTGTTGGGTGGGTACCGGGGCGGAAAGAGGCGGTTGACACCCCTGCCGTGCGCCACTAAAGTCGAAATGGCTATGCCCGTCGCAAAAATCCAGATTGGACAGCTTTGGAAGCAAGAAAAAACCGGAGAGATCTTTCTGGTGACGAGGGTCTATACCGAAGCGTTGGCGACGATGGCTGTGCTGCGGAAGAGTGGCGCGGAGAGCGAAGCGCTGATTAAGGTAAGGGTGGACCGCGTCCCGGGCGGACAGAATTTGCCGGGGTATTTGCCGGCGCAGGATGATTAGCCAGACTCGCCTCGGAAAAAGGCCGACTTAGAAGTCGGCCCCTACACAGACCTGACTTCCATTTCCACGACGTCGTTTACTTTCATCATTTCTTTTTGCAGGAAGGGTTCGCCATAGCGGACGCCGATCATTTCGCCGTAATGGCGGGCGAGCTGATTCATTTCGTCTTCGAGGCGGTCAATGGCGAGGAAGACTTTGCGCTTCCTGGTGGCGCCGGCAAATTGCGAGTGGAAGGCGCGGATGGCTTTGTGGCGCAGGGAGAATTGGGCGGTGATGTCCACGACGAACGTGGGACGAGCCGTGCTGAAGGCGGTGGAGTAAAGGATTTTGTGGGGGCGGAACGGTTCGCCGGTGATGGGGAGTTGCTTGAGACCAGCGAGGAAACAGCCTTCGTAGCAAAGAGCGGATGCGTTGTAATGGTCGGGGTGGCGGGCCTCCCAATAGGGAACGATGACAGTGCGAGGGCGGAGTTCCCGGATGGCAGCGGCGAGGCGGAGTTTGTGAGCGCGGGAAGCGTGCACATCGGAGTCGGGCACGCCGAGTGTTCCGCGGTATTTTACTTTAAGGATTTTTGCGGCGAGCGCGGCTTCCTTGGCGCGCGTTTCCGGAGTGCCGAGCGTGCCCAGTTCGCCGGCGGTGAGGTCGAGGATGCCGGTTTTGTAGCCGGCTTGCGCCATTTTGAGGAGAGTGCCGCCGCTGGTGAGTTCAACGTCGTCGGGATGGGCGGCAATGGCGAGAAGGTCGAGGTTCATGGCGGCTCCTGGATGAATGGAGATTATAAGGGGAGTTGAGAGAGTGTGTTAAGTTTGGGCGATGGAAACGAAATTTAGCGGCAAGGTGGCGTTGGTGACGGGGGCAGGGAAGCGGCTGGGGCGGGCAGTAGCGTTGCGCTTGGCTGGCGAAGGCGCGGACGTTGCGGTGCACTATCGCGGCTCGGATGCGGAGGCGACGGAAGTTGTTGCGGAGATTGAAAAGCTGGGACGGCGCGCGGTGGCGATGCGGGCCGAGTTGACGAGCGTCGGGGAGATTCGCGCGTTGGTACAGCGTGTGGCGCATGAATTTGGGCGAATTGATGTGTTGGTGAACAGCGCGGCGAGTTTTTTGCCCTCGAGCGTGATTTCGACCACGGAAGAGATTTGGGATGCTTCGCTGGATACGAATGTGAAGGGGCCGTTCTTTTTGGCGCAGGCGGCAGCGCCGTGGTTGCGGCGTTCGAATGGAGTGATCGTCAATTTCGCGGATACGGGCGGAATCTTAGGTTGGCCGGGATACATTGCGCATTCGGTTTCGAAGGCGGGGATGATTATGCTGACGAAGACGCTGGCGAAGGCGCTGGCGCCGGAAGCGCGGGTGAACGCAATTGCGCCGGGGACGATTACGATGGCGGGCGATCCACCGGAGTGGGAGCAGGAATTTGTGAAGTTAGCGCCGCTGAAGAAAACGGGGACGCCTGAAGATATTGCGGAGGCGGTGTCGTATTTGGTTAGCGCGAAGTTTTTGACGGGGCATGTGCTGGTGTTGGATGGAGGAAGGACGATTTAGCTGACGAAGATGCCGAGCATTCCGACACATTTTCTCTTTGGGGCAGCGTTGGGACAGGCGGCTGGGCCGCGATTGCGAGGCAATTGGCGATTTTGGGCGGCTGCGCTGGTTTGTTCGGCGTTACCGGATGTAGATGTAATTGGATTTGCATTCGGCGTGCGCTATGGGGATTTGTGGGGACATCGCGGGATGACGCATTCGATTTTGTTCGCGGCCGCGACTGGAATTGTTGTGGGAAGTTGGTTCGGCGAGGGCTGGCTCCAGAAAATTGGCCGGAGCGCGCTCTTTTTCTCGATTACTGCTTCGCATGGCGTGCTCGATGCGA
>Ga0247682_1000132_pt1 | contig 28598 bp, 41 predicted proteins | sample CNK23_metaG_FD_190130 | JGI IMG/M metagenome (GOLD analysis project Ga0247682, IMG submission 190130) | Soil microbial communities from Purdue University Martell Research Forest, Indiana, United States - CNK23 | ecosystem: Environmental > Terrestrial > Soil > Temperate forest > Bulk soil...
GTCAAGGAAGCTGGCGGACTTCAGCGCAAGTTCGTCAGCCCCGGCGTGCGCGGCGTGCCTGACCGTATCGCGATCTTTGAAGGGCGGGTTTCCTTCGTGGAACTGAAGGCGCCGGGAAAGTTCCTTCGGGACGATCAGGTAAGAGAACACAGGAAGCTTCGCGCGGCAGGAGTAGCTAACATCTGGATTATCGACAGCAAGGAAGGTGTCGATTACTTTATCGAGAGAACGAAATGAGCGGACTTTCAATCATTGCTTTGTGCTGGGGTATCGCGATTCTGGCTTTCGCTTGCGGATGGGGCCTGCGTCCGCGATGAAACTCAGACCGTATCAGGAAATCATTCGCGATTTTCTTCTTGAAAAGGAGCGGTGCAATGCGTTCGTTCCGATGGGGCTCGGCAAGACTGTATCGACTCTTAAGGCACTTGAGGCGAACGCGCTTGTCGATGACTCGCCGACGCTTGTCCTCGCGCCGTTACGGGTTGCGCAGAGCACGTGGCCCGATGAAGTTAAGAAGTGGAAGATGGATCTCCCTATCACGCCTATCGTTGGTACGGCGGAACAGCGCGCCCAAGCTCTACGGGAGGACTCAGCCATCTTTACGATCAACTACGAAAACGTACCGTGGCTCGTAGACTGGTTCAAGTACAATCCCCGCCCCTGGCCGTTCAAAACGATCGTGGCGGATGAGGTAACGAAACTCAAAGGCTTCCGCACGCGCCAAGGCACGAAGCGCGCCAAGGCGCTTGCGGAAGTCGCACACAAAAAGGTGGAACGATGGATTGGATTGACTGGGACACCGGCACCCAATGGGCTGAAAGATCTTTGGGGACCCATGTGGTTCGTGGATGGCGGGCAGAGACTAGGGAAATCGTTCTCAGCTTTTTCGCAACGATGGTTTCGGAAGAGTTTCGATGGATTCGGGATGGAGCCCTTACAGAACGCCCAAAACGATATTCAGACAGCGATATCCGACGTGTGCTTATCGCTGGATGCGAAGGACTACTTCAATCTCTCCGAACCGATCCGCAACCGGATAGTCGTGGATCTGCCGTACAAGGCGCGGCAAATGTACCGGGATATGGAAAAGAAGATGTTCCTGGAGCTGGAGGGGCATCTGGGGCCAACGGAAATCGAAGCGCTGAACGCTGCCAGCAAGACGCAGAAGTGCCTCCAGCTGGCAGCGGGCGCGATCTATACCGATGACCAACGCAACTGGCAGGAGGTGCATGATGCAAAGATCCAGGCTCTTGACGACATCATTGAAGAGGCGAATGGTGCTCCGGTACTGGTCGTCTATAATTTTCGTCACGATCTTGCTCGCCTTACTGCCGCTTTTCCTCGCGGCAGGGCTTTGGACTCTAATCCACAGACTATCCGCGATTGGAACGCGGGTAAGATTCCTGTTATGTTTATCCATCCTGCTAGTGCCGGGCACGGTCTTAGTCTTCAGGATGGTGGAAATATTATCTGCTTCTTCTCTGTGAACTGGAACCTGGAGGAACACTCTCAGGCCATCGAACGCATAGGCCCGACACGTCAGGCGCAATCAGGTTATGACCGTCCCGTTTTTATTCACTACATTCTTGCAAACGACACGATTGATTTTGACGTACTTGAACGTCTGGAAAGCAAGAAGACGGTTCAGGAAATTCTGATGCAGGCTATGAAAAGGAGAAAGTAATGCACTATGACCAAGGCGCGCGTCGACAGATCGCCAGCCTGTACGAACGAGTGACGCAACTGGAAAAGTTGGTCCAGTATCCGAACACCTATCAGAGCGAGATGGCAAAGAAGCAGGTAGAGATAACAGAAAACCTCTACGCGCCCCTGCGCAGCGATACGCGAGCCGTGATCGATCTGGCAGCGTTCGCGCGCCGCCTGATCGACATGCAGGACCTGGGCCACGCGGTGACGGATGAGGTACGGGAACTTGCGAAACGGGCTTTGGGGTTGAAATGAAGCTGTACTCGACAACCGACATCGCGGCTTCGGTTCGCAAGGCGTATGAGACGTTCACGCATGTCGTGCTGAGTCGCGGGTACACGATCCTGAAGCCCGTCTACTTCAAGACAGAAACGATTCAGGATCTGGCGCCGCTCTACCAGTACGCCAGCTGGATACCCGCATCTGCGCCTCAGCTTAAGCGCTGGACGAACCTGGGCGGCGTACTGATTGAACAGGACACGCACCCGGCGGACGACTTCCCGAAGGCAGATGTAACGGTGATGGTTGAAGCGCCGTATGACATGGACCGCCTGAAGAAGTGCAACTGGCGCAACAACGAGTATGGCGTGATCCCGAACCCCGTGTCGTGGTCCACGCATGAGGAATGCATCGATCTGCGCTTCCCGACTTCGGAACTGCTACGCGAGATCTGGACCGTTGCCAACGGCCAGCCGTTCACGAATTACGAACTGGCGACAGAAACCGGGATTCCGGTTAGCCAGTTGCAGTACATCAAGAATGCGCTTCACCCGGTCGAACACTGGTACATACAGAAACGCCTGGCTCCGGAACGCGAAGAGATGTTGTCCGCGTGGGAGTGGCTGGAGGCGGGCACCGTGCCGAAGTGGAAAATCATCGAATCCGGCCACAAGTCGATGGTTGAGGAGCTAGGGAAGTTCGGCTACATCAACCTGAAGCGCTACATGCATTACCCGGCTGAGGAGCCGGATTGGGCAGTCGTAGACCGCAAGCGGCAACGCGCGCTTAGCGATCTTGCGTCTGTTCGATCGTTAGTGGAGTCACTTCCCGATCATCTCGCAACGTGATGACGGTTTGCCGTATCTCTTTAATTCGAGGAGCGTTAGCATGATAGAGAGCATTCAATTCCGCGAGGGCGTTCTCAGTCTCACTGTTTCCCTGCCGCGTAACCCCTCCTCCTGTGAGCGCGAGCGCAGCATCGAGTTTGACTTTGGCGAGGGCGGCGCTGTCGCCGAACTCCATGGTAGCGAGCTTATGAACTTCCTGTATTCCGTCTACACGGAACGCGCGTACAAGATCCGCCACCTGATTTTCGAACTGCTCAGTACTGAGGCGCGAGTATGCCGGGTCAATTTTCACCTGATCTACCGCAGCAGCGAATGCCTGGAGGGCAGCACTGCGACGAATGAAGAGGTCAAGTTCTCGCGGGGTGCAATCCAGGGCGCACGCTGCCAGGAAAATGTCACCTTTGGCTTCAGTAAGAGCTGACTTGATTGACTGTTCGGAAATAAGGCCGCTCTTTCGCGCTCTGCTGGTCATTTCTTGCCCTTTTTCTTTTCAGGCAAACCCTTCAGAGACTTGCCGGCCTGTTCTTTAACGAACTTCTTGCCGACTTCCTTCGCCACGCCTTTAACAGCACCCTTGGCGGCAGCGTGCATAAATCGGTTCTGAGCTTTCGATTTCATAGGCATGATATGACCTCTAGTAGGAAAGACCTACCCCGTACCCCAATTTCTGAAGATCTGGCAACTGCTTCTTCAGGCGTCCTGCGCCAATGTCCGTCCTGTAAAAAGGACTGTTGGGTATCTTCACCTTTTTTATGGCGCTGTAAGCACTGCGACGCGCGCCAGTTATCGTTTCACCGAGCCCAGTGGCGATTAATACATAATCCCCTGCTGTGACCGGGCCCGGAAGATCTACCACCTTCCCGTTAATCTCGCGCGGCGCGTCGCCGATCATGACTTCCGAGAAGTGAAGATGCTCCATATCTTCCGCATTGTAAATCGGTATGCCGCAAAGTTCCTTGTTCGTTATTTTCGAGTAGGGAAAGTCGGGCAGCGCCATCAAGACGGAGATGGAGACTACATCGGTTTTCACCTTCAGCGTGTCGCGCCCGTTCACAAGGTCGAGCATCCATTGGGCCTGATCGCCTTCGATCAATGCGGTAAGGTTGTGGCGGATCGGCCAACCGTCACGCATCGTCCACTCCAACGGATAGGGGGTTCCATCGTGCGTTATCATGCAGTTCACATCAACGTAGCCGACGTACCCCACGCGATGGAGATGATCTGTAGCCGGCTTGAGCACCTGATCAGCGAGTTTCGACTTCTTCACGACGCGCACAGTAGTGCCCATCTCGCCCGTATTCACGCCGAGATCGCCGTTCATCAGTTTCTTGTTCTCCCAGTTCTCAACCCATCCTGCTTTGGACCACCCAGCAGGCCCGAACCACCCGCCCACGGCCATCTCCATCCCGTCAATCTTCTCCTGGAGAATAAATCCGTCTTCTTTGGCCGATTTGACGTATTTCGGGACTGTTTTCCAGCGTTGAAGCATGTAGACCAGATCCGCCGCCGAGTTCGCAACATAGGACATTGCCCGCTCGCCATCACCGGACGGCTTGGAGACAAACGCTTTACCTTGCTTTTTTACGTAGGCGATAGCTGAGTCGTAGTCGTGGAACGTCTTGCCATCGATGCACGGCATCCCGCAATCTTCCATGACCTTTTGACCTATCTCGCGGTCCAGTTCCCATTCGACGGCATCCAGATTGCAACCGAAGATGGGGTAACCGATACGCCGGAAGGGCTCCAGAAGGTCGAGATAGTGGGTGTTGTCAGGCGTGTAGATGAGATCCGCCCACCCGATCCACTTTTTGCGAAGCTCGTTGAAGTCGCGGATCTTCGTAACGAACCCTTCGCCCGCGTGTCGGTCCGTGCCATCGGGACGCGGTTTGTCATACCAGCGCACCTCATGCCCTTGCATCTGCCAGCGCATGCACAGGTCAAGCGCGTTCGAACCGACATCGATAACTAGTATTTTCATTTTGCATCTGCTATAGTGGTCGTAACAACCTGGGAGATCACCATGATCATTCACATGTCTACCTTCGGCGCCTGCTGTCTCATCCTCTACGTGTGGTTGTGGGGATGATTATCACGCCCGACATGATTTATAACTTCATTGCGGTGGTGATGCTAGTTGTGTGCTGCTGGGTGATTGATCCGCCTGACGACCACCATCACCACTAGCGTTTCCATACTGCGCACGCAACGCACCGATGGCTGCGGCTTGTGCCTTGCCGTTTGTCGAGTTGTAGGCCGCGCGTAGCAGGTCGCGGCCCTGTTGCGTCAGCAGTGCTTTCGAAGCTACGTAAGGCGTGACGACTGCCGCCGCTGCCGCGACAGGGTGCCCGGAGAAGGCAAGACTCGGGATACTCAGCATGTGCGCCGCGCCCGTCGTCTTTGACGGGTTAGCGCCGGTCTTGTCGCCCGCGCGCGCCATCGTATCAGTCACGTCCTTTATGTCCTTGATGTCACGGTCCGAAAAGCCCATCTGTGACAGCTTGGGAGCGACTTTATCCATTTCCTTGCGGAACTTGGCGAAGGAGATAGGCGGCGCGCCGGGCGCGTCGTTACGCGCCTGCTCCAGACCGTTGCGCAGCACGAACGCTTTCGCGTCCTGCAACACTTCCGGCGAGTGCAACTGGAGGATGGCAGTAACCGCTTTCGCCTGGCTAGGGTCCATGTTCAGGTATCGGCGCGCGATGGCTTCCGGCGCCTTGGTTGAACCCTGTACACCCGTGAACGCGGCATCGGCCACGTCTTCGCCTAACAGTTTTCCGAGTGCCGACTTTTCCACGAACGTGAGCGATTGCGATGCCTTCGCGTAATTCTGATTCGCGGCTTTCAAAGCCTGAGCAATTGGCGTCTTCGCGGTGCTGGCGTCCTCGAAATCCTTGTTGATCGCGCCGAAAAGGCGTTTCGCCAGAACCTGATTCGCATTCGGATCGATGTCCGAGAAGATGTTCCCCGTTCGGCGCGCGGCTTTCCCCCACGCGCTGCGCGTCTTCATCGCGTCGTCAATCGTATGTGTGGCCGTACCGGTAACCGGCGGCGCGGCAGGTATAAGCGGCTTGCCAGAAGGCCCAAGAATGGACGAAGCCGGCGCGCCGGGCGTCGTAGTCGTCAGCGCGTCCTTGATTTCTTGCGCCTGCTTTGCCACCTTGCGCGCGTCGGCGGACGGCACGTTAGCGTTCTCCGCGATGATCTTGTCAAGCGTCGCCATCGTGTTTTTGTAGCCGATAACGGGGTTGCTCCCGGCCAGTTTGCGGACTTCTCCGTAATCGCGATTCGCGGTCGTTTCTCGCAAGGAGTCGATCTTGTCCACGGTGGTTTTGTACGCGTTCCGGAGCTTCTCCCCGATGTTCGTATCCAGTGCTGCGCCCGGCACGCCTTGCGGCGCGCTGATCTGGTCTGCCAGCTGGTTGATGCGGTTCACGCCCGCCTCTACCTGTTTCAGTTCGTCCGCGTGCGCGGTTCCGGCAGACGGGAACAGTTCGCGCAAGCGGTTCTCACTAAACACTAGGCTCTTGCTGCCCGTCTCCTGTCCAAGCGTCAACGGAATTCCGGACGCCTGCGACGCGCGCGCGGCTTCTGAGGGGGGCTTCGGAATGCCGCGCTCTGCGCCTGCCATACCGCCAAGCCCGCCACCGAGTACCGTGCCCGCGATCTGCCCCGGCGTGCCGCCGATCTGGCGCCCGATTTCACCGCCCACTCCCCCGCCCACGGCTGCGCCGAGGCGCGGCAGCGCTCTTGCGCCACCCCCTGGAAGGGCAGCGGAAGGTGCGGCCTCAAGACCTGCAGCGACAACGCGTTGCGTAGGCGTGCGCGGTTCCGCGCTAGGTCCAATCGAACCGATCTGCGCGAGCTTCTGCTTGATCCATTCCGAACCGCCAATTGGGGCTTGGGTTTCCTGAAGGTGCGTGCCGGCCACCTTGTTGATAAGCCCTTTCGTGCCTTCAATGGCCGAACTGGCGAGATCCACGGGCAAGCCTGCCACGTCGGCGATACCCTTGCTGATGTTGCCGCCAATGAAGGCGCCCATGTTCTGCTTGGGCTGCGCGGGAGTGGCCGACGAGTTCAATTGCGAAAGCAGGTTCACGTCCGTCACTTCCTTGCCGCCGGGAGTGCCGCCGTTGAGCTGTGCCAGAATGGTCGGGTCGGTGACTTCTTTCATTGTTCGTACCATTTACCGTTCTGTTGGACGTACGTCTTGCCGCCAATGACTTTCGTTTCGGGAGGCGGTCCCCCCGCCTCAGGTTTCGAGCCGCCTGCAATCCGCGCACGCTGAGACTCTTTCACTTCCGCCGGCGCGCGGCGCGCCGCCGCGATTTCCTGGTCCATAATGTCTAGTGCGGCGTTGATCTGTTCAGGCGTCATCGTGGACTTGAAATGCGAATCCGCACGGGTTCTACTGCCTTCCGTGGGCGTTCCTGTCGGACTGATAGCACGTGCGTACACGTTTTTCGCAGTCTCGATTGTCTGACCGAGCTTGACCCATCGCGGATCACCTGAACCCGTTTGCGCGGCCTGAAGTACTTCGTTGATCGGCAGTATCTGCGAACGGGGCAGTGCAGCGGACGCCTGACGGACAAGCGGTGACACTTGCTGGAATTCTGCGCCAGCCGTCTCGATAGCTGCCGTGCGCGTACCGGTTGCACGGGCAAACGCCTTCTCACCCTGGACGCCGATACCGAGCGCCGCCACGTCTTCAGGCGAAAGCCCGCGCGCCTTGGCTTCCGTCATGATGTCCTTACGGAGTTGCAGAACGTTAGCCGCGCCCTGCTTGCCGCGCCCAAGGTTCGTGAAGACAGACGGGTCAGGCGTGGCGAGGTATTGCCGCGCCATGAACTTACTGACGTCCGGATCAATCTTCTGGTCTGGAGTGCCTGCCGCCATCTGCGCGCGTTGCGCGAGTGCCTGCTCTCTGATGGAAGCGCCCAACTGGCCGAGCATTACGCGAGTGGCGTTTGCCTGCTCAGCGGCGATACTACGCTGTTCTGTGGAGGCATTGCGATCTTGCGACGCCTGCACCCACGCGTCATGGCGGTCTTGCAGGGTCTGCAACTTCAGCTCGTTATTGAACTGCTGTTGCAATTGCGCGGCTTGCTGCTGCGCTTGCGCCTGCATCATAGGCGTCATTTGCTGCACGTAATCAAACAGGTCCCGCCCTTCTAGCCCTGCGCCTTGCCCGACCTTGACCACTTGGTCTAGAGTCCACGGGCCTTGCGGTCGTGCAGGCGTAGCGGCAGCCTCCGCTGGCGGCGCGGGAATCGCGCCTTGCGGTGCCGCTACGGATTGGGGCGGCGTGGTCGGCATCGGACGGAACGGCGGAAGCTGCCCTTGCGCGCCTTGCGGGATGCCGCCAGGGGGCAACGGGGGCTGCACGCCACCCGGCGCCGGACCCTGACCGGGAAGCGGAGCCGGACCCTGACCGGGAAGCGGAGCCGCGCCTTGCGGTTGCTGCATAGGCTGTGACGCCTGTCCCGGCATGGGAGGCTGGGGTGCGGGTTGCTGCGCCTGCGCTTGCGGCGGGGGCGGCTGGATGTATTGCGGCAACGTGTTGCCGATCAGCGCCTGTGTTGCCTGCGCGCGCTGACGGTCCTGTTGCTGCTGTTGCCATTGCTGTTGCTGCATCTGGAACGCCTGCGCCTGCTGTTGTGCCTGCTGTTGTGCCTGCTGGCGAGCCAGATCCTGCTGTTGCAACTGCCCCTGGTACTGGATGAAGTAGGGGAGCGCGCCGACGTTGAATCCTGCCATGATCGCTCCTTATGGCATGGTGAAGCCGTAAGCGTTGCCGCCACCGCTGTAGTAGGGATTGGACGAAAACGCGCCGCTAAAATCACCACCGCTAAACGATCCGGTAGGGCCGTAGTACGTGGTATCCGGCCCCGGCAATCCCTGCCCTCCGGTGCCGAATCCCTGACCGATCTTACCAAGGCCCTGACCCACCAGTGCGCCTGCTGCGCCTGCGCCCGCCAGCTGGTTCTGGTAAGGCACGGCCTGCGCGCCCTGTCCGTAGTTCAGATACGGAATCGCCTGAGACTGGAAACCCTGCGCCGGACCGTAGACCGTGTTTTGCAGGTACTGGCCGTAGTTCTGGCCGATCTGTGCCGGCGCGCCGCCAAGCTCCTGCCCAACCTGGTACGGCAACTGCCCACCTTGCAACGTGTAGCCCGCACCCGCCGAACCGAGTGCGCCGCCCTGCGCCGCTGCCTGACCCGCGCCGCTGACCGCTTGCCCGTACCCCTGGAGGCCGGACAACTGCCGTTGCAGTTGTGCGTTCTGCCAGTCGATATTAAAGTTGCCAAGCGCCTGATTCGCGACGCCCGCGCCGGCAGCACTGGACCCCAGCCCGTACATGCTGTTCGTGGCGCCGGTCTGGTCCTGCAACTGCTGGACGGTGCGATTGTAGAGCGCGTTCTGCGGATCGAAAGCGGTGTTATAGACTTGCTGCCCGGCGTTAAGCAAACCCTGTTGCTGGCCGAACTGAAGCCCTGCGGCGTTCGTCAGTTGCCCGCCAAGGTTGCCGTACTGTGCGCCAGCTGCGTTCGCCGCCTGCTGATAGGGCGCGCCATACTGATTGTAGGCAGCGAGTTGCGCAGCCAGCGATTGCTGGCCGTAGTCCTGCAACTGCGGTTGCGACGCGCTGAACACGTTATAGTTCTGGTTTTGCAGGTTCTGCCATTGCTGGTCAGCGCCTTGCAAACCGGTAGGCACGTAATACGAACCACCCCCGCCACCCGAAGTGGAAGGCGCCATCGCGCTTGACACCGCCGAACCTACGGCAGCTGCTCCCACTGATGCTGCGACTCCCCATGGCATGATTTACCCCTTATCGATGTCCGGGTCCGCTATCGCTTCAGAGTGAATGCAGAGCCAGGTGATGTCTGTTAGTGCCTGAATCCGGTGCTTCTTTCCGGCCTTGATTTCCAGCATGCAGGGGCCGTCCAGAACCTGCATTTCGCCGTCCACTTCCACCAGCGCGCGGCCTGCGCCGAGATAGCTCAGGTGGTCGTAGTCGTGCGTGTGCTTCTCGACTTCATGCCCTGCCGTCAGCGTCTGCTCCCGCGCGTACACACCGCCGGCGGAAAAGTGATGCTTTATCATCGCTCGCACCGCAGGCAGATAATGAGCGTGATCCGGTCGTCCGGCCCGTCGTTCACGACTTCGTGTTCTTTCAGATTATCGAAGTACCAGACTTCGCCCGGCGCCATCGACACCCGCTCGTCTTCCACGCGGTTCACGCATTGCGGATTCGACTGGAGGACGACGTACAGCTTGGTATTGTAATACTTCGCGTGCCAACCGTCGTCTGCATGGGGTTCGATCCTCCCTCCCGGCGGAATGCGGGTAATCATCACCCCGCCAATTCGCACCGCGCGCACCCGGTGCGCGAGATCGAAAACGATCTGGTGGAGGGACGGCAGCGCGAACCATTCCGGATAGAACTTCGCGTCATGCTCGTCGTTGAACTTCGAATAGTCGCCCGATTCCTTGAACGGCTTCTCATCGTTGTATCGCAACCAGATATCATCCATTGCCGCGTGCGGAGTCTCCGGCGCGGTCTTCCTGACCGTGTGCCGGTTCCACAGTTTCGGCTGGCGCGCAATCTCCAGAAGCATCGGCGCCGTGTCGATTCCTGCTGCGATCTTTACCAGATTCCTCATTTGGAAACGCCCTTTACGCGTTCGAAAGTGTGTAAACCGCCAAGCCCCAGCATGCCCATGAGAACCGGCATCATCTCTGACAGATCGGCAGGACTCAGCGCGATAGGGTGGCCGGCGAGCGCCAGACCGAGTTTCGCGATAGGCAGGCCCATCCAGTTCCACACGCAAGCCATGCCGCAAGCCCATCCGATGAATGGTCGCCAGCCTGCCACGAACGTGCTCTCGTTACTCGCTTCCGCCTTGTTGATGTCGGTCTGCGCGGTAATCATCGACAGCACGGCGGACAGTTGCGCCTGCTCCTGCGCGCTCTTGTCCGGCCATATCTTGCCGACAATCGTACTGGCGAGGTCAAGTCCTGCCGTGATAGGGTCTAGTGCCATGATTCGCTCCAGTAGCCGTCACCAACGCCGAGCGTCGTGCAGCACATCTTCCACAGGTTCACGCGGTCATCGTACCCGTTAAGGCCGCCGTTAATGACCTTCGTGATGCCTTCGAAGTCCATCAATTCGGCAGCGACGTTCAGCGCATGCGTGTTCCAGAACCATGCCGCCGATTGCGCGGCGTTGCCCGGTTGCTCGAGCAGTTCCGGGTGATCCGTCAGCGGCAGCACGAGAGCATCCCCGCACCGCTGGTAGTTCGTGCGGCCCGTCACCTGAATCAGGCCACGCCCCCGGAACTTGAACCCGTCACCTTTCTCGGTATTGCCGAGATCCGCGCGGCCTTCGTAACGCTCCTGTGCGGGCGTCGGCCCCCACAGTTCACGCACGTAAATCAGGCGTCCGGATTCGTGACCGATCTGCGCGATAAACGCAGCCTGGCGCTTTGGCGAATCGATCGCATAAAGCGCCATTGCCGCAGACAGCGGATCAGCCCACGTTTGCGCGCGAGTGAGAGGAATCCCAAGACAGGCGGCAAGCTCTTCCGGAATCACAGCTTGCCTACCAGCGTCAGAAGTTCCGTCACCTTGTCCGGCGTCGCCTTCGTGCCGTCGTCTATGATGGCCGTGAACTGGTTGGTAAGCGTCGTCATTTCCTGAGCGCGCGTCTGGATACCCATGAGGTTCTCCAGCTTCGTTGCCACGCTGTCAGCGCTTCCGATTACCGCGTTGTAATCTGCTTCGATCTGTGCCCAAAACGACATGATATTGCTCCTATTTAAAGTACTTCGCGAAACCGCCAGCTGCGCCGTAGGCGGCAAGCCAGAGTATGAGGTAAAAACACGCTTTCCACGCCAGGGAAAGAACGCCCTTCCCGAGATTAAGCTGAAAACGTTGTGCAGCACGTCTCTCAAGTTCATCGACTATCGCCTTTACGTCGCCTTCAGTAAGCGTTCTTCCGTCCATTCCTGTTCCCCGATCTGCTTTGCCGTCTGTCGCTGGCCTAACGCGACGGCGTTGTTAAGAGCATCCTGCCGCTTTACGACTTCATTACGCATGTCCTCTACCGCTGCCTGTGCGCCGCGCGTCGATCGCGCGTTTTCTATCAGGAGAGCCGGTAGCCACTTGATCGAACAATCGAACTGGTCCAGCCGCGCGCCCGTCTGCGGATGCGTGCCGGAGACGTGTGTCCAGAACGTGCAGCCGTTTTCGAGGCACGGCTTCTTGACGAGAGGACAGATAACCTTCATGCCTTCACCGCCACCAAAGCTTGCGCGAAATTCGAGTTAAATGTTTTCGTGTGACTGTGCGCGTTGCCCGAACCGTTGTTCTGGATGCTGATATTGGTGGGGCCAGCGCTGACCGTGACGCCGATAGGACTCGTCAGGTTTTCGAGATTAATATTGTTTGCGCCGCCCGCAAAATTGGTTGTCGCACCGCCGGTGGGGGTAGCAGTGTAGAAGTTGAAACCGGAAGCGGAACCGTGCTGATGAGGGGGGCTGCTGTGGCTGTGCGTTGGGTCTATCACGTCGTGGTTGTGCACTGCCAGTTCTGCGGTAGTCAGCGCGTGTCCGTCTGTGGCCCACTGAGCACTAAACATGCTGCTATAACCATTGCCGATGGAGAATACAAGGCCAGAGGTAGCTAGCTGTAAGGTGTGGTCCGTAATCGATGCGTCTGTCGTCCACCCGAGCGGCGCGGTTGCCTGCTGGAATAACATGCGCGTACCCGTAGGTGCCGTCAAAGTCCCGAGTGGCGCAGCATTGGCGTTCACCTGGTTGACGATGTAGTTAAAGTCCGCCATCACAGGCGTGGCGTCTACCGCTTGCCCGTTGCTGATCGTGTTCGGAAGAGTGCCAATGATAGCCATTGCTTACCCCATGTTCGTGTAGCCGGCGTCCTGATACCGGGCGAAAAAAGTGCCTATCGTGACACTGTTGGACGAAGTGGCGGTCACGTCCAGCGACATTTTCTGGAATACCAGCGGTACCGTCCAGGGGATCGTGTACACCTTCGGAATCTGATTGGTGGAAGTCCACAAACCTCCGCCGCCCCACAACTGACCCCCGCCCCACGTGATACCCGTCGGGTTCGTCATCACGAAAGTCGAATTAATCGAATTGTATGACGTATCAAGCGCCGTGATGTTGTAGTTCACCGCCGCGCCGGACGAGGACAGTTCGACCGTCGATTCCACAACCTGCACTTCGGCCATGTGGCCGGTTTTCGGGAAGGAAGACGAGCGCAGGTGGCTGAACAGCGCCGTACCCGCGTCGTTATAGACGCTGTTCGTGTCGGGAATCGTCTGGCTCTTGAACAAGGCCGCGCCGTGCGCCGCGCCGGACACGATGAAGAAATCACTGATCTGCGAGGCGCAATCGTAGGTGAACGTGTGCGGCCCCGTCCAGCGCTGGCGCCGGATGTCGTACCAGTAGTCGTTCGTCTGCGCGATGCCCTGGATGATCGTGTCAAAACAGGTGCGGTACGTGTTCCCGGAGAAGCTCGCTGCGATCCGCGAAGGCGTAGTCGCGTTCTGAAAAGGCCGCTGGATGTCTGCTATCGGATTTCCCTGCCGCGCGAGCGGCCCCACCGTGCCGAAGTAGCTCAGCAGGTAAGGGCTATCCACGCCCGCGAAGAAGATCCCGAGCGGCCCTTGCACGACACTGCGCGGCGAGACGGTGCCCGTCGTCAGCGTAATGTAATTCAGTGCGAGATTGTTCGTCGCCGGGTCGCCTGTGATCTGCCAGATTTGCGTCCCCTTGAACACCACCAGCGCGCCGAGCACGCCGGATGAGGTGGTCTGGATAGGCAGGCCTGACTGTGCGGTGATCGGCGTCGTGTCGCCAATCGTTACAGACTGGCTGGCGTTCGTGCGCGTGAGCGGGACCAGAACGTCACTAAAGTAGTCAACGTTCCCCACGGAGAAATACGCGCGGTTGTTGAAGTTCGCAACGCTGGTCGGGATGTTGGGGAGCGGATTCGTAGCCAGATTCGAAGAGGACCACGCGGGCGCCGCCGGGTTCGCAATGTCGATCACGCCGAAGAAGTTCGAGCCAACACCGTTAAAACCGGGGTGCGTGATGAGAATTTTCGTGCTGACTACCGCCATGGTAGGCGGCGTCCACGGGCCTGACGTCGGCTGCGAGGTCGGCGTGTTGCCCGCCGTGACTCCGCTGATCGTGATGAACGTATTGCTTGCCGTATCGTACGCGAACGGCTCATCGTGGCCCGCGTTGCGCGCGGTCGCCACCATTCCGTAAATCACCGTGCCGAGCGCCACGTGAACCGAAACGAAAGTCGGGGACGTGAAACTGCCGAACGTGGTTAGCGCCGTGCCGACACCCGGGCGGGAAATCACGACTTCCGGGTTCCCCTGATCGAAAATCAGGTTTGACAGCAACTGGCATGCGCCGGCGAACGCGTCGGTCGCGTCGAACGCGTCGCAGATACCCTTCGGCGTGAATCGGACTGGCTGACCGTTGCGGATTGCCATACGGTCTCCTAGTCGGTGATTTTGGTCGGTTTCAGCGTACGGTTCGTGTGGAAGCGTCGCGGGTCAAGACGGACGGACTTGACCACCTGCTGTTCATCCCCTTCCATGATGAGGTGAACGCGCAGCATGTTCTGTAACTGCTGAAGGAAACTTTCGCGCCGCGTGTCGTCCGTAATGTCCATCAAGCGCGAAGCCGTCGCCTTAATCAGGTAATCCTGATCTGGAAACCACGGGATAACAGCCGAGTTTTCTGGCGCCACGATATCAGGCTGCTTCACCATGTACCGGTGCGTCAACGTGATCTGGCCGGACGATTGCGGATAGATGAACAGCGTGCCCGCCGAGTTCTGCGCAAGCGCCGTCGTTTCATCGACCAGGATGGTCATGAACTCGTACGGGTAGTTCGCAATCGACGGGTCTTTAAACTCCTGGTCGTACTCTTCCGTGCTGATCGGATTCAGGAAGTACGGCAGGTTGTTTTGCTCAAAGAACAGGTCGTACGTGCGCAGATAGTTCAACGGGAGCGTGAACGGCCCGAAGTTGTTCGCCTGCACAGTGATGAATTCCGTGACCCGGTTGATCTTCAGGTCACGGTGTAGCCAGAGATCCTCCAGGGCCATGTTCAGCATCTGCCCGCCGATCTGCGTAAAGCCGGGGCACTTGGCAATCTGACACGCCAAGGTGACGATCTGTTGGGCCTGGAGGTACGCCATTACGCCGCCTTCTTCACAGAAGCGATTTTCGCTTTGCCTTCATCGAGATACTTCTCGATCTGCTTGATCTGGACGGGGAGATTCGTCATCTGCGCCTGCTCCTGACTCGTTAGCTTGTACTTTGCTTTCGAGCGCTCCAGCAGATCCGCATACGCCTTGCGGTGATCTTCGAGCATCTTCACCTGTGCCTCGATAGCCTTCTCAAGCACAGGAATTTCCAGAATCGCCTGCTGGCGAAGAAGGGCTTCGCGGTAGACATCCATCCGTTCATTCAGACCTTCCGGAGTCTCGCCTTCGATCACGTAGCTGCTGATCGAAACGGAAGCGCCATTCGGCGCGGGCAAGTTGATCTGGAAGTTTCCCAGTACGGTATGTTCGTTCATCGTTTCCTCTTATCGACGGCGGTCGCCACCGCGCAAAACGCGGTCTTGAGCTACCTTGTAGGCGTTTTCGTTTGCACCACTGATGTTGTTTTCGTGATCCCAGGTGCGGGCCACGATCTCCTTCACGCTGCGCAACACGTCCGTACTGAATTCGTACGTCGTGCCGTGCACGTACTGCTGGCCGTTCAGGCGGATATCGATGCCGCCACACGGCGCGAGATCGATACGGTACCACCAGAGGTCTTTACCATCGTCCGTGCGGCGCGAGAAACGCTCCGTCACGTTGGCAGTAAAGAGTGACGACTGAGCCTGAGCGGACAGACGCGCGGATTCTTCCTCCGCGATCAGCCGGCCAGCGGTCGATTTAGCCAGTTCCGCTTCGAGCGCCGCGATGCGGGCCTTCAACTGTTCCGGGGTTTCGGCGCCGGTTACTTCCGGCTTGTCGTCATCTTCAAAAACCCCCTCTTGCGAGGGGGCGTTAGGCGTGCGCGGGGGCATCAACTAACTCCTTACGGGGTGGTCACGGTACCGGCAGTATAACCCGGCGTGAAGGCGGAACCGGCTTCCACGCGTGCGAGGAAAGCCTGATTCAGGATGATCGAACCGTAGAAGACCTTCCACGACACGACGCGTGTCTGGTTGAGCGGATCGCTCTTGTCAGCGCCCGTCAGATAGTGGAATTCCGGGTTCTCCAGCAGAACCTGGCCGTATGAGTGGTTGCCAATGAAGATCGTTGGGAACACGCTCACGCCCGTGGCCGGTGCTGCCGGCGGCGTCTGTGCGACGCCGATACCCGTCAGCGTCACCGTCTGGTTCGGCAGAAGCTGCGTAGCCTGACCAGCGAGCGGGCCGGTAACAGGAACGCCGTTGCCGATTGCCGTTGCCAGATTCGACGGCGTGGCTGACGTACCGATGTACACGTTGAACACGTAGTTCGGCACGTTCGGGATCACGACGCTGATAGAACCTGTCGGGCCCGTGACGCTGATCGCGTTCGAAACCTGATAGATGATCTGTTCGACCGACGTTTGCGCGGGCGAAGCCGTCACGATGATCTGATAACCGGCGTTCGTTGCCAGAGTGCCGCCGGAAGCGGACGCCGTACCCTGGATGGCGGCTGCGCCCGTCCAGTAGGGCATCATGTTCGATTCAACGAAGCGCGCACCGTTGAACGGTCCCAGTTCGTTGTTGTACAGGCGGTTCACGTCGCTGTATGACCACGCGTTCACCACCGTCGTGTTCTCGCGCATGTCCTGCGCCGACAGCGGATGGATGAGCGCGATGTAGTGTTGCATGACGGCGGGTGACTTCGACGGATCGCGATACGCGCCCGCTTCGATCATCATGTCTTCGCGTTCGTCACCCATGAAGCGCGGAACGCCGTACGTGAGGAACGAACCAACGATGCGGTTCGTTTCGTGCGGGGTCATCACGTCGGTTGCCAGCAGGTTCGCGCGCGATGCCTTGCCGTTCGCGTAGTTCACCTGTGTCGTGGCGAGGAGCGTGTTGAACGTGTTCCGTTCCAGCGTTTCCGGCAGTTGCAGCGCGACCAGTTCACAAGCCTGCTGGAAGAGCGGGTGCTTGATGGTCAGGTTCGCCACGTCGGTGATGATGACGCGATCGCCCCATTGCTGCGCCGTGGCCGAAACCTGTTGCAGCGTCATCGCTTCGCCAGGGGGCGCTACGCCTTCCTGCAACGGCGCGAACGGCAGCGGCAGACGCTGGTAGCGCGAAGCCGTGTACGTCGTGCCGCGATTCGTGTCCAGCTTCAGCGGCTTGCCGAACTGATACGCGACCAGCTGGCGGCGCGCGAGCGGCTCGACTTCTTCCTGAATGTACGCTTCAACGTCCGCCGTAAAGCTGGTGGACTGGTTGGTAACGCCCGGGAACAGCGAGGCCCACAAGAGGCCCAATTTTTTGAGGTATCGCATGGTTTCCTCTTCGTGGTTAAATATTCATGTTCGCCAGACGTTCGCGCCGCTTGTCCTGATCGGTGCGGCCCGAACGCGCCGGAACATCACTGCGAACTCCTGCCGACTTCCCGCGCGGCACTGCCGGGGCGGACGACTTGGGCTTGGCCTTAAGCTTGCCTTCAGCGATGTCCTTACCGAGCATCCAGTAGTACACGTCCTCGCGCGAAGCCTGTTGTCCGCGTGAACGCGCCTTCTGTACTTCTTCTTCCACGCGCTCCGTGTACTTCGCGCGGCGCGGTTCGCTCGCAATCTTCGATTCGAAGCGCGCACGGTCCGACATGTCCTGCGCCTGGAACATCGCCTGCTGCGCCTGGCGTTGCGTGTCGCGTAGCGTGCGGTTCGCCTGAATCTGCCAGCGCTCCATCTCCGTTGTGTCCGGACTGCGAAGGCGCTCTTCCTCGCGCTGATACTCCGTGTCTACGGGCGCAGACTGACTCGAAAGGCGCGCTTCCGCTGCAAGGCGTCCACGGCGTTCGACTTCAGCCTCCAGACGAGCCAGACGCTCAGCAGAATCATCGCGGCGCGATGTGGTCCGTGCAGGAGGATCGTCAGGCAGGTCATCAGCAGGGAGATCCAGATCATCATCATCACTGGAATCAGGTGCAGGAAGGTCATCAGGTAGGGGATCATCGTCCGTTTCTCCGTCAATCCCCGGAAAAAGAAGGCCTAAGAGTTTTTTAAGCAGCTTGTTCACTTGAGTTCCTTATGCCGGTCCAGTGCCCTTACCTACGGCTTGCATCGTCGCCGTGGGCGACGCGCCGACGTTCGTCAGGGTGATGATGTAATCCTGCCAGGTGCTCTGCGCGATGGCTTGCGACGTACCGGTTAGCGTCCAGCCGGTATTCGTCGTCACGGTCCACGCGAACGCGCCGCCTGAACTGTTGATGATCCGCAGGACGACGGACGAACCGACTACGGCTTGCTGCGGCGTGAGCGTCGCAATAAGGTTCGCAACCGTGGGAAGGGTGAGCGCTGCGCCTGCGCCGAGTGTGCCGCTCAGATTCAGCACGGTATTTTCCGCCGCCATAATCTGCTGCTGCGTGGCGGTGAAAGCCGTCGTGTTCGTGGCAACGTTGAACGCTGTCGCGGGCCACGGGTTCACGCTCAGAAGCGCACTAATCAGACCGATCTGATCGACTGCCGCGCCGTTCATCACGAGCGATTGAGGTTGTCCCTGAATGGCCGGGAAAAGCGCGCCGATCAGGGCGCTGAGACGGGTTTTTCGCATGGTATTCCCCTGATTAGGCTTTCGCCGGTTATATAGCGTTTGTTTCAAAAAGTCAACGTACGCGCCGGGCGCGTATGAAGCCAGTTACCGTCATGGTGCTCACGCCGAAATTCGACCGCGCGACGGTGAATGCCGTAGCGGGGGCTGAAAGACTGATCCGCGTGACGGGAGTACATATTGTCTGACTGGCAGCGGTCGTAAAAGATGTCTGTATTTCGGTGTAAGAACCAAAGGCCCCGACAGTGGCGGAAGTCATGCTAACACCCGCCACTATGTCGGATACCGTGGTGCCCGCTGCTGCGGCAAATAACACCACGCCTTCCACGTCCCAGTCCCCCGCCGTCAGTGATACCGACGTTGCGTTTGCGACAACACCCGTGGATAAAGACGTGCCCGCCGTCGTGTTCGTCAGATACTCGCCTACGCTGCCCGCGTTCGCGTTGTCGTTCGTTGTCGTGCCGACAATGCCGTTCGTACTGGACGGCGTGAAAGTGCCCGTGCTGCTAAGCGTCGTAAACGCGCCGGTGCTCGCTGCCGTGTTGCCGATAGGGCCAGGGGAGGCGAAGCGGTTCACAAATCCCGTACCGCTAACCGTCGAACTGGCGGATAGCGTCGTGAACGCGCCCGTGTTCGCTGCCGTGCTGCCGATGGGCGGAGGTGACGCGAACAGGCTGTTGAACCCCGCGCCGCTCACGGTTGACGTAGCGGAAAGCGTTGTGAACGCGCCGGTGCCCGGCGTTGTCGCACCCACGTTCGTGCTGTTAATACCGCCCGTTGCGCTGAACCCGCCTGTGTGCGCCCATGCTCCTGTGCCGCTTGTGGACGTGATGCCGCTAATGCCTGACGCCTGACCGCCGGTGATTGCCAGCGCGTTCGTAAAGCCGGTGAATGCGTCATTGGCAAAGCCAAACGCCAGAACGGTAGAGCCCCACGTCACGAACGCGTTTTTGTTGTTCGCGCTGCGAATCGAGTCAATAAACTGGACCGTAGGGTTCGGACTGTTGTAAATCTGCGTACCTGTGGCGGTCACCGCCGGTACCGCGCCGCCACTTGCGAACAGACTGCCGGCTGTCGCTGTCGTGAAAGCGCCCGTGTTCGGCGTCGTTCCACCGATCGGCGTGTTGTTGATCGTGCCGCCGGTGACGGCTACGCCCGACATCGTGCCGGAAGTCGCATGCACCGCTGCCACCGTCGGGTTCGGATACGCGCCTGACAGGTCGCCGCCCGCCGGCCCCGTTGGGTCACTGGCGACGCTGTTAAGCGCAATCGTTGTCTGCTGCGCAAGCGAGTTGACGGCGGCCTGCACTTCCTCAGGCGGAACGTCCGTGCCCGCGCTGCGCACGACGTACGGAATGATGCGGAAGGTATCAGCCATGGAGTGCCCTTAACCGTTTGCTTATCGATGGGCGCCCGCCGGGGCAGTGCGTCAGGAGATACGTGACAAGTCCCGGCCCGTAGCCGCACGCCTTCGCGTACTGGTCTGCCTCCAGCTCCTGCGCTTCGCACATCGCGAAAAACGCTTCCGTGCGAAAGAACGCGCGCAGCGTCACGAACCATAGCAGACGCGTACGTACGTGCTTGTGGTACAAGTGCCCGCGCTCGTGAGCCAGAATCGCGTTCTGCTCGAACACCGACAGGGCATCAAACTGACTCCCGGTCTGTATTGTGCCCCATGGCGTGACGCGCGCGCAGAAGTCTTTCATCGCGGCCCCATCTGCGGGTCTTGCACTGTGTCAGGGTGAATCATTCCGGCGGGGCCTTGCGGACGCGGCTGGCCCGGCTGCGCGCCGGGGCGCGGGGTTCCGGCCACGCCTGGCGCCGCGCCGCCGGGTACTCCCGGCTGGCCTTGCGGTGCACCAAGCTGTTTCTGCATCTTCTGGTTCATCGCCTGCTGGTGCGCCTGAATGTGCGCGCGGAACAGGCCCATCGGATCGCCCGTCAGCGTCGCGCCGCGCATATGCTCCGCGATGTGCCGCTGGTCATCGTCCGCCGGGTGGACCTCCGCCGGCATACCGTTGTGCATCATCAGGTTTTCGTCTGACGGCTCGACGTGGAACAGATTGCGCTCATCGATCAGGATGCGCGGACCTACTTCAGGCCCGAAGATCTGTTCTGTGCCCATCTCCAGAATCGGGCCGACGTTCAGGCGTCGTCCATCCAGCTGCTGCGGAGGAATCCCACGCAAAACGTTCATCCATGCGATCATCTGCTGCATGCGCTGCATGCCCGTCTGGTAGGCCGTGCCGCACCAGCGGAAGAAATACCGCTCGTTGAACGCCTGAACGGGAATCTCTTCCTGCTTCGCCCGCGCGCCGACTTCGCCCATCGTGACCACAGTCAGTTCCTTCGTGCGGAACTGGCGGTCAAGTTCAAACATGCGCTCCAGAAGCGGATCCAGGATGCAGCCTTCATACCGTTTCGCGTGGTCGATAATGTTCGACTGCTGCTCCTGCGCCTGCGCTGCGGCCTGCGCCTGATTCTTGCGGCCCGCCGGCATCTTGCCGAGCATGGCGTCGTTGACTTCCATGCTCTCGTTGATCTGCGCCTTGATTGCCTGGCAGAGTGCCACGGCATCCTTGTAGATCGCCGGGAACTGCGCGAACTGCGTCTTCTGCGGGTCGGTCAGCCACACGGCAGCGAGGCCCATCACCATGGACTGATAGTTCGGGTTCGCGAGCGGATCGGTCATCACGATGGGGAGAAGCGCATATTGCGCGGAGTCCTGCCCCATATTCCAGTAGTCGTTCAGATTCCACTGAAGATACTTGACTGGCTCAACGCGCGAAATGCCGTAGATCGTGCCCTGAATGCGTTCCACAGGCGCCGTGATGATCGGGCGCTTTTTAGACCAGAACGGGTTACGGATGATGCCGAGAATGATTTCAGGACCGGCGTAGTAGACGAAGCACGGTTCTTTGCCGCGTCCTTCCTCCAGTTCCAGATTCGTGTGAACTTCATAGATCAGCGCGTACTTGTACGTGCCTTCCGTGCGCACGCCAGCGTCCGCCGTGCGTCGCTTGTTCGGGACACGCTTCTGACGACCGCCGTCCGGCTCGTTCAGGTTGTCCATGATTTCTTTCGCGTTCCAGCCGACGAAGACACCTTCATCGATGAACTGCTGGACGGATTCCTTCGACAGGCGCAGACGGACCGCCGTAGCGGTCGCGCGCTCAATGTCGTTCACAGTCGGCGGGTAGACGGCCAGGTCATCAACCGCCATCGGCGTGATGTCCGGCATTTCGTCTACAATTTCTTTCTCTTCGACGTCCCACTCTTCATCAACCGTCACGTCTTCCACGTCCACGCCAGCGGCTTCGTCTGTCAGGATCGGCGGTTTCTTGACCAGTTCCGTAATCCGGCGCGTGGTCTTCATCCAGTCTACGTACAGGCACCACTGGCCCGTCACGTCGCCCGACAGCAGATCCGCGCGAACAATGTCCTTCAGCTTCGTCTTGCGGATGTAGTGTTCCAGTAGCGCGAGTGTAGGGAACGGGGTAACTGACGCCGGACCCACCGCATCCACGTGCTTGTAGTTGGCAGGAAATAGCGTTGCGAGCGTGCGCTTGCAACGAGCGTTAATTGCATCACGTACAGCAGGAATGTAGCATTGGCTATTGCCAGTGTACTGCTGGTTTTCGTCGGGGCGCGCATTGTAGATGTTCCAGTACTCTTCGACCCAATCGGACTGCTGCTGCTTGTTCTCGTAGCACTTCTGGATTTTCGGATACAGCTTGCAGGCGTCGATATAGGCATCAGAGCCCATGTCTTCCGCGAAATTCTCCAGTTCCTCGCCCGTCTTTTCAGCGTCCAAAGCCCGTGAATCGAGGGTTTCGATTACGGGCTCTTCGACCTTCTTTTCTTCTTTCTTTTTGCGCGCCATTATGCGTGTCTCGCGAACTCACCATGCAGCATATCCGCCGCGAGGCAATAGAACTCATGTGCAAGTTCCGCCGTTTCGAAAGTTCCCAGCGTGAGATACCGGCCTTCATAGCCGATACGCGCCCGCCACTTGCCTGTGTCTTTCCGCAACTGAACGCCTTTGAACCCGGAGACGTTATCCACTCGGCGCGGATAGTTACGGAGATTCTCCGCGCGCAAACACGACCTCAGATTGCTTTTCTGGTTGTTCAGCTTGTCAACGTCGCGATGGTCCACGTGCATTCCGTCGCCCGGTTCGGCGCCGACTACAACGCGATGCATCAGCACCGTCCGGCGCGTTCCATCTTCCTGCTTCTGGTTCCGCGCGGCGTATCCATCGTTCTGAAGATACCACTTAAAACAGGACAAACGCTCGTAGTCTTCATCATCTACGAGCGCGAATTTTCCTCTCGTAAGCGGAATACGCTTCATCCAATGACCTTGCCTTTTAGCTTTCGTTCGAGTGGCGAACCGGTATTACGATCGCGAGGAGTCGGAGCCGGTCTGTCATCGTACTCAGGTTTTTTCCGGGTCTGGCCGAACACCGTATCCGTCTTCTTGCCGCCCCACGGTACACCGTGGCGCAGCTCGACCTGTTCCGACCAGTTGCGCCCGTTGTTGCCGGCGCGATCCTTTTTCGTGACTTTCATGCTGGCCTCTTCTTTGGTGCAATCTTGCGCTTCGCGCCCATCGGCGGGAGCTTCGAGCCCTTGCCGGGAGTCTTGCGCGTGTCGCGCTCCCGGCCCTGACTGCCTTCGCTCTTGTGGTGGTCGCGATAGCCCACGATCAGCCGCCCATCTTCGCTTTGTGCTTCGCCGTACGCTCGCCGCGCGAGGGCATCTTGCCCTTGCCGGGATCTTCCGAGCGACCGCCCTTCTTGATGGCTTCAGGCGACGCCTTGACTCCGGGGGCCGTATATACCCGGTTCATCCGGCCTTTCTTGCCTTCCAATTTACAGCCCCTTACGCGACATCTTCTCGCGCATGCCGGGGCCCTTCTGCTTCTCGCCAACGGATTCGGGCTTGCCCTGCGCGCCGCCTTGCTGCTTGCCGAGGACAAAGTCAACCGGGCGTTGCGAAGGGGCTTTGGGGTGAATGGTTCGGGAAACGGCCATGACTACCTCCGGGGTAACGATGTGAAGTATTGGGCACCATACGGGTTTCTAGCAGAAGCCAGGTCGTCCGGCAAGGTGTTTTGCCGCGATGTTAGCACAAATACTGCCGACTCCAGTCCCTCCAGCAGGGTGCGGTGCGCGCCGCGCTCAGGCTCCGCCGCCAGTTGCCCCGTCTTGCTGACCGGGTAGCAGTAGCCGCCGGCCAGTGCGTTCAGCGTCTGCCGCGCGTTGCTGTCTACGAGTAGCAGGCGCTTGCCCTTCATCTCCGTGCGGATCATGGGCGACAGCGCGCCGCGCGCCATGCTCGGATACGCCCCGCGCATCGGGTTCATCTTCGCGGTTCGCAAGGCGGTCATCAGCGGCATGCGGTCTGCCTGGTCGGCAACGTCGCCCGGTATCCAGCAGGTTAGCCTTGCTCGCGGGAAAGCTGCGCGTACAAGTTGCAGCACGTCCGGTACAGCCTGCGCTGGCACGACTGGCGAAATCCAGTCGGCAACCACGGCAAGCCGCTCACCCTCAACAGAAACAAGCACCGCCGTAGTCTCGCTCCCGTTCGCGTTGAAGCAGAGCGCCATTGCATCGCGGGCAGTAGGTTCATATCCGTCGATGATGTTGTAGCTGCCGAAGTCTTCATAGACGGGGACTCCCGAGAACACACGCTGCGCATATGCGAGCGCGTTGAGGATGTCGCGCTTGCCGGAAGGAAAGTTCAGTATCTCCGCGACCAGCTGCGCGTGCTGCCCGCGTCCGCCCACGAGCACCACGTCCCCGGCTTCGAAGAACGGTTGCAGGCCCATGATGAACTGTTCTTTCGAGCGGTCCTGCGGTGCCTGGATCGCCTTCAGCGGCAGGCTCACCCCGCGCCGCAGCATCTCCGCGCGCATCGGTTGCAGCAACCACTCGTCCAGCGAATTCTTTTCAATCGCCACATTCGCGTCATCGAACCGGCGCGACGTGTCGAACGCATCCGCGATTATCTGGTCGGGTTTCCAGTACTCACCGCTGCTGGCGTGCACGTAGATCCGTGTCCCAAGTCGTGAAAGAACAACGCGACCGGTACGATCAGAACTGGTAACGCTTGCAGTACGAGCAGGATCCACGACAAGTGTTTTCGGTAACCACGGCGCAGGGTCGAGTGCAATTTCACGGATGTGCTCACTTTCAAAAGGTTTGTCCTGACTGCCGATCGCCATCAGCATCAACTCTTGCAAAAACCCGCGCAGCTGCCCGGCCTTCTCGTACCGGTCGCGCTCCTTCCGGATCCACTCCATCGGGAAGCGTTCCGGCCAGAGCGCCTCCGTTGCCGGGTCGTCAATATCCCCGTTGCAGATCGGAAAGCGCAAGGTGGTCCACTGGTCGTCAGCCCTTAACCGCGACACAAGGCAGTCTTCCGCCAGCGGGGTCTGTGTGACCCGCACCTTGCGTTTCTCCTTGTCCATCGCGGGGATCAACTGGAGATACAGCTTCCTCAAAGTGGCATCCACTGCCGCCTTGTCCTTCACCATCGTCTCGTTCTCGATGTCGTCCAGGTACGCCCTGTCCGGGCGCCAGTCATGCCACTTGAAGCCTCGTAGCTCTTCCTCCCACCCGTGCGCCTCCAGCAGTACGCCGTTCGGAAGTTCGAACTGGTGCTCGTTCCACAGTCGCCCGCGATGCCCCGTCAGCTTCCCGAACAAGGCCAAAAGCTTCATGTTTTTCGCGGCTTCGTTCTTTATCGCCTCCAGCCGCTGACAGGCTTTTGTGTACGTCTCGCCAATGATCAGACAGTAGTTGAAGTTGGCGAAGCACGCCTCCATCAGCAGGTGCTCCTCCGACAGGGTGGACTTCGCAGCACTCCGGAATGCCTCGATCAGCACGAGCTCATCAGCGCTCCTCCACGCGTCCATGATCTGCACGTGGAACGGGGGGCTCGCCTGCGGATGCCGGTGCGGGAACAGCATGGCGCTAGCCAGCGCCCGGTCTTCCGAGATAACGCGCAGCGTGGCTGCGCTTGTGAGTCCTGTCATACCAGTTGCGTGTTGTCTACCAGAATGCCGTTCAGCGACGCGAACCCTTCGGTTGGCGCACCGTTCAGTTTCGTCATCCGGATCGTGATCGCGTAGGTGGCCGGCACCACGGCGCCCGTGATGACCGTTCTCTGTAGCACCGCGCCGGGCAGTGTCGTGTACTCGTTCGTAATCTGCACCTGCAACGTCGGATCGACGCGCGTGAAGCCAAACACAATTCCCGTCGTGGTGGTCGTCCCGCCGCACTCCGGCAGCACGTCCGTCACCAGCAGCGTCATGTTCGCCGGCACCGTGTACACGCACGACTTCGCGTAACCGTACCCCGCCCTTGCAATCGCCTGCGTGGCGCCCGCGCCAGTGAGTCTGAGCGTAATGTCGCCCGCGTTGGTGTGACCGCTGCCACTCGTCATGATGTTCAGGCCGTTCACCCGCAGATACGTGCCCACGCTCTGAACCGGCGTCACTCCGCTCATCGTGATGACTTCACTCAGCGGGTTGAAGTTGGCGTCCAGGCCCGTAATCATCATGGTCCGCGCGCCAGTGCCTGCCGACGTATCGTTTGCCGAAGCGGAAAGAATTTCCAGTTTGCTCGCGACTGTCTGGAACGGATACGCGCTCGCCCCCTCCCACACGTCGGTTCCTGCGCCCGGCGTTGGCGAATGTCCGTACACCGCCACGCGCGAATGTCCCGCCACGCGCCCGAGGCTCGACGTGAAAGGAATCGGCATGATCGCCGGATCCTGACTGACTGACTTCACATATCCGTTTGCCATATTCCCTCCTGGGTTTCCGCGCGATTATACGTCGGGGTTCATTACAAACAGCTTACGGAATGTTTTTTCGGTTCGCGGTTTGGGAAACAGGTGTCCAAATTTAGCCACCCGTCCGGCGGGAGGGCCGCCGGGTCCCAGAGTTTGAGAATGATTCTCATTCTCCTGATATATCAGTCCCGAAACGCGAATCGTTCTTGATAACTCGCAGCTCGACAGGCGAAAGCTCGATAGTTTCCATTATGTCAAATCGTTGTGCATTGCACCAATCGTTTAGAATCAATGACTTAGCGAAAGTGCAAATGCACAGACGCGTTATCAGACCGCGATTTGCTGGCCTAGGCAACCATTATCAGATGATAACGATTCGCATTCAACGGAAGGTTAGTGAGCACTCACATCGATGTTTTTCCGGCACGCGGAGGAGGCCATTTCGCCACCAAATCGCAATTCGCTAACATCTTAGCGAAAGACTTTCGCCGACGCTCGCGCGACCATAATGCGTAACGAGTTTCACTAACCGTAATTTGCGATCTGGAGAAACCCGAACTGGAAATTTTCTGCCGGATTCCCTTGCATTCCGTTTTGCAACTGCTATAGTGGAATCATCAACAACGAAGGAGAAACGAGATGACGACTCAGGAAATGCTTAGAACCGACCTTAAACCTGGCTACTGGTGGGCTAATGTCGCTCCTTTGGGCGAAAAGCCTGACTGGGTGATGGAAGTAGTCCCGCACGAAAGCAAAGGCATCTTTGGGTACGAAGTAGCCTACATCATGGCGAAGCAGCAAAAGAAAGCCTGAACCGCTTACCGGGGCCCGCAAGGGCCCCCTCAAAGGAGACACATCATGGTTTCAACCCTTCATACCGTCCTGGTGCTGCTATCCAACGCCTATCTCGAAATCGCCTGCCCCGACATGGAAGCGCCTGAAATGCGCCGGCACTGGATGATCCGTCGCACTGTTGACCTCCGTTATGTCGTGTGGTGCTGACATGGGCCTCTACACTCAGGACAATCTGAAAACCGCTTACGAAGACGGCAAGCGGCAAGGCTACGACGAAGGCTGGCGCGCAGCGCGTGAGCGGGCGAACCTGGAACTTGCTCAGCTTCGGGCGCAGGTTGAGTTGCTGGTGAAACACGTTGCCACTTTGAGTTACCTGCAACCGACTGCCATCGTTCTGGAGCAAAAATGACCTCCTTCTGGCCTTACACATACAAACAGCGCGTCGCGTACTGGTTCGCGCGCATCGACGCCCAGTCCTTCATGCAATGGCTTCCCGATGGCATTGAAGGCGTTTCCAACCTCCCCGGATGCTGACATGATCCGCTACGCCATCCTGATTCCCGGCGACGAGATGATAGGTTTCATTGATTGCGCAGGCCGTCCTACGCTGGAGATGTGCGCCGACGCCCTGGCAGCGGAAGCCGGCTTCCCGGACCGCGATTCCTTCCTTCTCGCCAACCCTGAACTGAACACAATCGGCTTCGCACCCATCCACTAGGGACAAACCCTCGAACTGGAAAATTTCTCCAGTTCGGGCTTGTCTTTCCGTTTTGCAATTGCTATAGTGGAGTCACTGGATAACACAACACGAAGGAGAAACGGAATGAAAGACGCTTCCCACCTGATCGCCCTGCAAACGCGCCTGGCTCACGAAAACGAATATCTGGCAGCTGCGAAGACGCAAAAGGAAATCGCGATCCGCACGGTGTGGATCTCCCAGATCGAAAAGGAAATCGCTGATGAGAAGAAATTCATCGGCTTCGAGGAAATCTCCCCGGAAGTCGACAACATGAGCGCCGACGACCTTCTGGCAGAACTCCTCGGCTAAAACCCCTCACAACGCCCCGCAAGGGGCGTTCTGCTATCTACCCCTTACTCCCTCTCAACGAAAGGCCCTTGCGCCCGTCTCGCGCGTTCCGCAGCCAGGTATAGCTGCTGATCTGCATACGTGATACACGGCTGGCACCACAGCGGCCCTTCCCACCTCACCAGCTCCAGCAGGCGCACGCTGAACTCCCGGCCACAGCATACGCACAGCACTGAGTCATCGCGCCGCATTGTGGCCTCCTGCCAGCATGGCGAGAATCTCTTCCTGCTCTTCCGTCACGTGAATCGGTTTGTGATTTTTTCTGAACCTGATTTCGCTACCTTTGCCAAGTTGATCGCTGGGCCAGATCGAG
>Ga0247682_1000136_pt1 | contig 28190 bp, 56 predicted proteins | sample CNK23_metaG_FD_190130 | JGI IMG/M metagenome (GOLD analysis project Ga0247682, IMG submission 190130) | Soil microbial communities from Purdue University Martell Research Forest, Indiana, United States - CNK23 | ecosystem: Environmental > Terrestrial > Soil > Temperate forest > Bulk soil...
CCCAGGGGACCCGATGTGATTTCTTGACTTGTGATCTCCATCGGTGGTAAAAAGCTAGCTAGCTTTTTACCACCGATGGAGATCACAAGTCAAGAAATCACATCGGGTCCCCTGGGGTCGTTATTTAATAGCGGGCTTGACAGTTCAGGTGTGACTATGCTTAGTGCTTGCGTGCAGTCTGCCTCTCACACTCATCGGCGTATTGCAACACAAATCGCACGAGATACCTACACTCCGTGTGAAGACATGAGGCGAGCGCAGTTGCTTGCACTCAGGGCAATAGCGCTGCGTGTTGGGATCGCCGCCAGCACGCACAGTCAACGTGCGAACATGGAGCAAGACATGGTAATCGCGGTCCTCGCATATCACGACCTGCGTCGGCGTGTGATGGTGAACGGGATGGCTCTTATCGAGCGGATGTCCGAGCGCCTTAATAGCCCGCTTACGCGCCCTGCCTCGCTCTAGGAGCGATATCCCGACCTTGTAGGGATGTCGAGTGCTCACGCCTGTCTCTGGCCTAACAGCTCCATCCTAGCCCTCTTCTCGGGCCGCTTCACGCCGTCGTAGTGGTTCTCCTCGAATGGCAGGTCCGCGAGGCGCTGTTCCATCTCCTCAGTGAGCATAAAATTGAGCTGCCCGACTGGCGTGTGGATGCACACGACCTGCCGCGGATTGGCCGTATTGGCCTTCTGGCTGTGAACCATGCGATGGGAGGGGTAACACCTGGCGAGCGCGCACGCCAGCAAATCGCGCTCTTTGTAGGCTTCGGCGGCATGCTCCCATGCCCACTCTTTGCGAAGCTCAGCGTCTGCCTTTTCAGCCTTCAGCGCATCTACGATCTTTGTTTTGGCCATGCGTGCAATATACCACTTGACATACGTGCATGCAAGTGTGTAATCTCCACGGTATGGCAACAACGATTCAGGTCCGCGGCGTCAACACCGAGCTTTGGCTGAAGGCTAAGGCAAAGGCTATCGTCGAACGTCTCACGTCAAAACAGCTCATCGAACGGCTACTCGCTGATTACCTCAAGTCTCGTTAACCCCCTCTTGACACTGCCCGGAAGGGTGAAGTGAGGACCGCATGACCAGCCAGGATCTCGAATCTCCCCGCTACCAGTTGAACGACTACGAAGACATGATCGCCGCGTGCGTCGGCCACGCTTACAAAGCTGCGCAGATGGCGAGCAAGGACAGCGAAGCGCGCGTCGATGGCGTGTGGGATCTTAAGGACCGCATGGTCGTTGAAATGCGCCTGATGCGTCCGACGTTCAACTCCGACGTGTTCACCGAGCGCGTCCAGTATTGGTTTGAACAGGCCACCGGCTATTAGGAGTTCCGATGGATATCAAGGAAATGACTGTCGCTGAACTGCGGGCTTCGCTTGAAGGGTGCCACCAAGCCCTCTTAAGCATCGCTCGGAATAGCTGCTGTGCGCCCTGTCAGGAAGCCGCAATGGTTGCGAGACTGGCTCTCAACATAGGCGATAAGGAACTATTCCGCGGCACGCCTTTGGGAAGCGCCGCGGATGAAGAATACGCACCGCATCAGTTCAACTCGCGCACGCATTACGAGTCCGGCGATGATCGCGACATCTGGTGCAGAGACTGCGAGTATCACCGTGACCATGAAATCCACCAAACGGTGCAACGCTAATGGCGTCCTACATCCTCAGAGACATAGACACTGAGCTGTTTAAACGCGCCAAACTCAAGGTCGTCAGTCAATCTGAATACAAATCCCTCAAGGCGGTCATCGAGTCCCTGATCGCCGCATGGTTGGAGAAAGAATAGGTATGGCGGTAGTTATAGGTCGTGGCGAGCGATTCTATGACGATGAGAACGCTGAAGTCATCAACGGTCGTCCAGACTTCGGCGGTTATGGCTTCGGCATTACGAGAGCCAAGACGCATCCGCCATATGTATTTGGGATTCGCGGCCTATCCTGCCTTGTTCATAAGGTGCTGCGCGTAGAACTGCACTGGTATCGCGTCGGAGGGCACGGCGAATGCCTTGTCCGCATGAAAAAGCCGGTCATGATAGCTATCACGAATTGCCAGCAGCACTGGCGACTCGAGCCGCTGTCATCTCGAACATGTCACATCCCTAGCCCCGATGCGCTCCTATGCGGACGCTGCCACGGTGAAGGTGCGACATTCCCGAAGCGCGGGCCAGCGAAAAAATCAGGGCTGACACGACAAGAGGCACACGTCAAACTCGGTTGCGTCGTGAAGGGATACTAGATGGCCAATCCTGAGCCCCACACCACGAAGAAGAGCGCCACAGAGCGATTAGAAGGCGCTCGAGACGTGAAAGCCGATACGGTGGCCCGTGAACTGCTGTGGGTGGCGATCGCCTGCCGTGAGGGCATCTGGCCAGCCTGGAGGAGTGCGCCGGCCAAGCCTCAAAAGACATTCCCCGAGCTCCTACACATCGACTCGCCGGCTGGGCGGATTGTCTATCGGCTGGCCGCGGAAGAAATCCCGCTGTTTGACCATCTGGAGTTCAGAGAAAACGACAAGGTGGAATGTTCAGGCGGAGACAAAATGGCGCGTCTGCTCCATCTCGCCTCAGAAGGCTGGTAAATCCCCTATTTCTGTGGCTGCTCCGGCGTCTCGGCTGGCGGCGTCCGAAAACTCTGCTTGAACAACGTGTCGCGGACCCAGCGCACTTGCTTGGTCGGGTTGCTCGGCAGTGCGAGGTCCACGCCGTACGTATGGCTGCGGCTTGTCGTCATTGATGAAGCCCATCGCTTTGAGCCGTTCAACCCAGCCGCGATACAACGCGGCGCGACTGATCTTTGGCGCTTCGCACTCGTAGGGCTTCGGTGCTGGCACATCGCTTGGAAACTGTTCAGCGGTCATTGCTGGTTCTCCTTCTCGGCGGCTGGCGGCGTCCGTGAGGAGCGCAAGAATGCTTCGAGTTGGCTGACGAGCAGTTTTAGTCCCGGCGTGTCAGCCTTCGCCCGCAGTCGTGCCCACGCCTCATCCTCGGTTCGCGGCGGCACCAGTAGCGCGGCGGCTTCAACTGATGTGATTTCGCGCCACTTCCCCATCTGAACCTGATCGATGCAGCGTCCGAGCGACGATGACGTGTAGTGCCACTCCTCGCCGTCGGAGTTCACCGCGATCACGCGCCCGTCAGACTCGACGCGGAGGTAGGCCGTTGAATCTCTGAATCCGGTGATGTTCGTGAAATACCGCCCCGCCTCCGGTTCCTCCGTCTGCGGGGCCGCCTCGCCTGCCCCAGCTTCGACGCTATACCCTTCCTCGTTCTCCGCTGCCCGCGTATACCATTCCTGCGTATGAAGCACGCGCTTGAAACCGCGTGATGAAAAGCCCCAGTCGCTCAACCGACGACGTTCATAGTCGCGGTCGAAGTGCAGTTCGGCCAACATCCGCTCTTTTGCGATGATGTCTAGAAGTTGGTCGTCTGTTTTCTCTTGCTGGGCCGCCTCGCTCGGCGGGAGGGCGGAAGGCTGGGCCGCGACCTTTCGCTCAGCCGCCACGTCACGCGCATCGGCCAACACTTGCTGATTGACCCAACCGTGCGATCCGGCGTGACCTTTCGGCATCCCGCAGTGAAAGCACAGGGCCACGTCAGTCTGAAAGTATTCATGACACTCCTGCGGGTTCTCGGCCTCTCGGGGGGACGCGGGTGTCTCTGCTACGGCAGTTTGTAACCGTCCTTGGCCTGTTGAATCGGCAGCAACTTGACGTTCTTCTGGCACTTCCGGCAGTAGAGCACCGTCCCCTCGAATGGTTCGATGTCGATCTCCAGCTGCGTCTTGCACGTCGGACACCGTTCGCTCGACTTCGGCAGCACCGTCTTCGCGTACTCCATTGGGGTTCCTTTCGGGGGTCTCGGCCTCTCGGGGGGCCACAGGTTCGTAGGTGGCCGCGAAGATGTCTGGCTTGCACGGATACCGCTCGCCTTTTACCCCGGTGATGATCCAGTCGCCGGGGCAGACGATGTGCCCACCCTCCAGCGTGTCGATCCAGCCGTGATCGTTCATCAGCCAGAGGCAACCAGGATGCTCACAGGCGCGCTGGCCGCTCACGCCGGGATGCCGGAAGTAGCGAACGACCGCACCTTCACACAGGAACGACGCCGCGCCAGTAATCGGGTCAGGCACTAGCTCGCCGGTTTGCGTGCGAACGTCGCCCGTAATCGGGTCGCCCGGAGCGAGACGTCGAACCGGCACACACGCATCGTCGGGATGGTCGCCGTTCGTGAACCACTGCGAGGCTTCGATCACAACCGGCTTTTTTCTGAATTGGCTCATGGGCTATTCCTTGGTGTCTGGGGCCGCCAACGAGTTAATCAGGTCCACGAACGTCGGAACGATGTGCCTCCCCGACGTTGCTCCGAGAATGAGGCGCACGCATCGCTCGACTTCTGACGCGGGAGGTGTCTCCTGATAGCCTTCCGCGAGCATCGCCCTTTTCCGCCACGCTGCTGCTCGATTCTCGATGTTCGTCTCTTGGGGAGCCGCCGAGAGGGCCGCCAACGCTTTCGGCAGCGAGGTTTCCAACCGCTTGAACGCTGTCTCGTGGTTTTGAAATTCCTTCTTTGCCACGTCGTAGGCGTCCTGCGCGGATTCCGCGACGGCCATCCGCATCCACATGAATCCGCAGCAGCTACGAATTTCGCTCGCATCCGTGAGGATTTGTTCTAATCCTTCTACATCCGTCCGAACACGCCCTGCTGCGTCGGATCGAACTGCGCCAACAAGACGTGCATCTGGTGTGAGTTGATCTGGTTCCGCTCGTAGGCGCGCATGATGATTCGGTTGATCAGCCGATTCAACGGTCGCCGGAATGCCCGCACGATGACCCGCGTTAAAGGCGGGGTGGTCTGGATGATTTGCGCTACGTCCAACGCTTGTTCCTTGTCCATTCGATCCTCCTGCGATGGTGTCACGTTCGTAGATCAGTTCGTTCAGTAGCCACTTCAGATCGCTGGCGTTAATGATCTCGCCGCGATCCGCACGGCCTTTGTATTCCGCTATCTGGCGCTCCAGTTCAGGGTCTGGACGGAGAGGGGGAACGGGCATCAGAACCTCAAAAAGAAGAAAACGAAAAGACTTTTACGCGCGTTGACCGCCACGGGTTCTACATCCGACAGCCCTACCGCAGCGACGGCCGGATGTAGATCCACCATCGCTAAGAAACCGGCGTGAAGTCCACGTAGTAGTCCGCTCCGGCGACGAACTGCTCGCGCGCGGCCGGATTGTCGATGCCCATCTTGATCTCGCCCCACGGAGTTGCCTGTGTGAATCTCGCGTTCTCCGTGTCCTTCGACGCATCTGGCTCGTAGACCGTCCTGAACGTCACTTCGTTGCCATTGACCCCGTTACATGTCACCTTCGCTCGCACGCTCATTCGTCGCTCCTTCGGTAAAAGGGCCAGCCAATCCAGCCCGAAGTTGTTTCGCTCTCGATGTGAATGGCCGGGATGCGACATCAGGCAATGAATACCCTGACACTCGCAACATCGGCAGCACGGATCGGGAAAGCAGCCCAACAGACTAGCCGCCATATGTCTGCTCGCTTTCCTTCGAGAGAGGACCGACGAGAATCGGCGGCGGCGTCGGAATTGACGCCTTGGTCGGCCGCCACAGGTGTAGAACGTGCGGATGGCAGTTCACGTATTCGGACTCTCGCGGGTGCAGTTGCATCACCACGTCGTCAGCGTCCCAGCAGAGCCGCTTGACGTAGCTCATCTCGCGCCACGTCGGCGTCCGCTGCTTCGTCCGAATCGTGTTGTAGGCGTGGATGCTGACGTGCTCCCAGCCTTCGCCGTCGCTGGCAACGAGCGCAAGACGCCAACCAGGTTCAGGCGATTCAATGTCGAAAGCACCGTTGTTGCCGTCAGTTGCAGTGCCGACGAGCGCCGGATGGCACATCACTGCGCCGCGCGATAATTCAGGAACGTGAAAACTCATCGTCGTTCTTACCTTCTAGGAGATGAAACCTACCCATTGTTACGACGCGGTAGATCCCCATGCCCAACGGCACGTCCGGCTGCCTACGCGCGCTAAATCTTCGTGCTCTGTTTTTCGTCCTTCTGTGCGTCCCCGCCCGCTAGAGAGGCAGGAGGAGCTGGAAGCGGTTGCCAGTGAGTCGGTGTCTCGATTAGTTCGCCTCGACCTGAGGCGTGCGTCCACGGATCGTTGGGCGTCCACCGTGCTACCAACGCCGTGCAAAGATTCCCCGGAGTCCACACGAGAATGTGCTTACCTTTGCTGGGTGCCGTTTCAATCGGTCGCCAGCCCTCCGTAGAGGAGGCGGAGCGCGAGGCCGCAATACGAATCCGTGCCTCGGTCAAACTCTCACCGTGGTTTGGGCTGAACGGCAAATGCTCATCCGCATCTCGGTCATCCTGGCCATCGTCTTCCCAATTACAGAACCGACAAATCTCGTAGTCCCCACGCGCTTGCAATGCGGGTTTAAAGCAACACGGGCAGTGATAGAGGCTTCCGTCAACCTTTGCCGGTTCCTCGGTCCTCACACGCGAGCACTCGTCGCTCAATGCGGTCCCCAACGTCCACGGTGCTTCGCCTTGCGGGACCGACGACGAGGCCACCAGCGCCCGAAGGCGTTCGATCTCCGCGATCAATTCTCCGATGGCGTCTAGTTCTTCCTCGACGCTATCGCCGGCCCATCCGAATCGCGCGGCATAGCGTTCCTTAATCGCTTCTAGATCCACCTTTTGGCCCCCAGGGGAGGACGCGGGATCAGTCAACATGGCCTTAGACAAAGCACTGCCCTGAGTCGCATCCGAAGAGTCCCGGCTGGTCGGTGTCTGAGCCAAGGTCTGCATCCTCCAAAGGCTTGCCGCTGCGATGGATAAAGGCGTTGCTGTCCTCGTCGCGGATCAGGCCGTCGAGCACGACGGCTCGCTGAAAGTCGGCTGGGTCCGTCTCCTTCAGATGCCGCCATTCCTCGTTGGTCATGTGCGGACACATCCAGCACGCGGAACGCGGCGGCGTCGGCCAGCCCATCACCTCAACGATCTGCACACAATCAGCGCGACGGAGCCGCAGTTCGATTAGCGGGTAGCGCGGCTGGAACCACCGCTCCTGAGCGCCCTTGACCCGCTTCGCTTCATCGAGCGAGAACCCAAGCCAGTTCTGCACCTCGGTAAAGCCTTGCGCTCGGCACCAGCGCATGATCACGCGCCGCTTCCATTCGTTGGAACAGAACCCGCCTAGCTTCCCGCCGTCAGCTGTGTAAACCGGGAGCAGCAGATCGCCGTTCTTACCGTAGAGGTCCACGGTCGCGAATTCGCCTTTGGGCACGACGTGGAGCACGACACCAGCCGCCCGAAGCGCTGGCTGTAGGACTGACTCCAAATAGCGCCACGTCTGCGACTTTTCACGCTCGGTGTCCACCATCACCGCCGCGTCAGGACGTTCAATTCGGCCCTGAATGATCAACGCCGCCATAGCCGCTGATTGCGTGCCGCCGCCGCATGACCAGAGCTTTGTCACACTGTCTTTCTGCTTCTGGGGCGACGGCACAGGGATCATGCCTTAGCAACCTCAGCGGTAAGCCTAAAGGGTTCCTCAAAGGGCCGTCCGTGAACCGTCGGCCATTCTCGAGCTCTATCCGGCACGCTAGCATCAGCCCCGAGCGGTTCGCCGGTGGGCCGATACATATACGCTCCGTCCTGCTTCACTTTGCGTCCTGTGGCATCCTGGCGGCTCCGTGGCTGGTTCTGGATGACCATCTTGAGATCCCGCCGGCATTCGCTGATCCGTTGCTGATAATGCGGCGTGATCGCTTTCAGCACGTCTGGTTCTATGTCCTCTAACGGGGACGCCTTCAAGATCGCCGCGATCGCATCCCGATGGGCTTTGCGGGATGCTCGTTCCTCAGCTACGGTAGGTTCAGCCATCACTTCGCCCGTTCCTTTAGCATGGCGTCAGCGATTGCGTAGGATATTTCAGCGACCGCGGCGAGCAGGACACCTGCATCGTGACCTGCCGGCAATCCGCGAGCGGACAGCATCGTCGCGGCCATGCTCATGCCTTGCGCGGCGAAGTAGTCCCGCAACGACATCCCGGCCGCGATTGGGATTTCTACGCCGTCTTTGAGTTGCAGATCGTGCGGGAACGCCGGCCCGCCATCATTCTCGATCATGCGCGTTTTCTCTCCTGCTCTTTTGCCGCGTTCCAGATCGGTGAATCGTTCAGCACTTTCCGAATCGGCCAGCGAATCGCTACCCCGTGAAACTCGATCCGGCTCTCCCGCCGCTGCTGCTCCTTGAGCCATGTAGCGGAGACCAGATCAGGCCGTCGCCAGCGGAACAGCTTCACTCGGCCATCTCCATTTCCTGCATGACGGGCAATTCGATCCGCTCATGCTCTTTGACGGCCAGCCAGTCCACCGCCGCGCCGGTTCTCGGCCAGAACGACAGCGCACCTTCAGCGCCGAGCTGATACGACGTGACACTGATTTCGTGACGCTGCATCAGCCCGTGGCATCCGCGCACGCCGTCGCCACACACGGCGATGCTGTTCTTCTTGCTGACCTTGCCGCCCTGGCTCCGAAAGACGATTTCGTGCATGGACTCGGCGCGGCGCTTCCGACAGCAGCGGCAGACGCTCCGCTCACGGGCGAACACGTAATCGCGGATTTCACCAACGCCTTTCGCGTTCTGGCGCTTCCGTTTGGCCCGCGCTCTCGCCGTCGGTCCTTTGGCCTTCTTCACGCGGCGCGGCAACGGCTGGGAATACGTCAGTTCTCTAGCGGCCACCGTAACGGCGCTCCAGTTCGCCACCGATGAGTTCTCGACGTGTCCACCGACCCCAGCGCGTGCCGCAGCCTTCACAGAGCCACTCCGATACACCGTCGTAGTCCTGCGACGTGCCCTGATACTGCACGCCGGTGAATTTCAGACCCGCGCATTTCGGGCATGTCTTTGGATCTGGGAGCAGCTCGATTTCCTGTTTCCCCATCAGTGCCCGCCATCTGGAGCGCCCGAGTGAGCCAATGCCGCGTTGATGATTGCAAGACACTCCTGCTTCTCGGCGATCGTCGTCGTGGGAGGCACCGAGAATGATTCCAACCACTCCTTGACGGCCTTAAGTGCGTCGAACATCATCGGAGCCGCCGAGATCAGTGCTGCATCATCCGCCGCGTCTGACGCTTGCATGTCGCAGTCGATTGCGCCCACAACGAACTCACCAATGTAGCGATGTGTCGGCCTGCACTGCCACGGTCCTGGTGTGTGTGCCATCTAGTGGCCCTCTGGAGCGCCCGAGTGAGCCGGTGTGCGTTCAAGCAACGCATCGAAGCGCCGCTTCCATTCCACGACTTCACGCTCGGCAGCAAGCGCCCGCTCCCGCAGAAGCGCTTGGGCATTGAACGCCGTGCGCGCTCGCTCGGTTTCGCGGCGCAGCTCACGGCTCAGGTTCTTGATGATCGTTTTGTCGCTCGCTTGTTTCGCCATCCTAGTGGCCCTCTGGAGAGCGTTCTGGAGGATAGGTGTTCAGTTTCCGCGTCTGGTAATCAGCGACGGGCGAAAAGTCCCACGCTTGGATCACGTAGACATTGACGAACTTCGAGGGATCAACTGCGGCGAAATCTCGCGCCAACTTCCACGCATCCTCAATCTCTGCAATCGTCGGTTCGTCGCGATCTGGAAAGAAGTCTGAATACAGCATCCCGCCTTCACGACGCTCAAACGAGACTCGGAATCCGTTGTGACTCACCACGAGTTGCTTGACTTCAGCGATCTTCATTTCTGGCCCTCTGGAGAGCCGGAAGCCGCCTTCCGTGCAGATTTATCGAACTGAGCGCGGATGAATTGCTCGCCGCATTCGCGGCACTGCCAGCCATTCCGAGGATCGCCAGCGGGTCCAACCGTCACCGAGCGCGAGGTTTCCGCGCCGCACCGACACAGCCCTTTGTGCGCCGTGCGACTGGCCGGCGAACGGTCATAATCGCGGAACGAATCGAGATTTATTTCACCCGCGTAGTTCCGATAGGCGCGGCTCATGATTTCGCCCTTTCGTTCAACACTTCGCCTTGAGCACTCACGAACAGCAGATGACCGACAGGGCAGCTGTAGAGCGTGATCGCCCCGCCCGGTGTCCGATCAATGATCGCCATGAGCCGTTCGCATTCTTCGCAGCGGCGATCCGTTAGCGCGAGGCTTGATGCAGTCATGCGTATCTGTTCAATTCTGCGTGAACGACATCCTTGGTCCGTGCTCGGCCATCGCGCCATGTCAACCAGACCAACGAAGATGTTCCCGCGACATTCTGACAGAGCGAAGCGCGCAACGAGTTGAGCGTCACGAACTGTTCCAGCCGTGGCGGAATGTCCACCGTTTCCGCGTCGATCCAATGCTGTTGCACATCGGGGTTCGCCGTCGCGCATGACGTGACCTTGAAGATTCTGACCAAGGATATCGGCATCAGAACACCAGCGCCAGCACGACAAAGAGCAGCAGCAGCGCGAGCGCGGCTAGTGCATCCTGCCAGAACGACGTATAGGGCATCTTCATCAGCGGTTCCAGTGCTCATCGAACGTCAGCGCGACCGACGAGGTAATCACGAGCTGCGCGATCACGGCCTCGGCAATCTCCCGCACCTGTCGCAGTTCTTCGGGTGACTTCGCCGTGTGCAGGCAGAGGTTCAAATCCTCGACCGCGTTCATCGCCGCTTGCGCTGCACGATCCAGCGGGCTTTCTTCCATGCGCTGGCGGAACCGGGCGATCCGGTTAGACAGTTGCGGTTCTGACGTATCGTAGAGGCCATCAGTGTCCATTGCCCACCAGCCCCCGCGTGAGCAACTGAATCTCCACCTCGTCCAGCATCCGCTTCTGACCGTCGCAGTATTCCTTGGTCAGCGCTTCCAGAATCGTGAGCGTGGCATGGTCCCGATCTTCATCGCGGATCTGCTGATAGACGCGCTCGGCGGTGGACTTCAATTCCTCGAATGGCTTGACGACACCCATCATGATGCTGCTCCTTTAATAAATCGTGACGCGGAAGCGAGACGCTCTCTCTACTGATACGACTCGTTACCGTGTGTCGAAGCTCCCAGCTAGGTCACGGTAACTACTGGACTCCCGCGTCACGATTTCACCGCTACCACAGGCCGTCGCAAGCCGAGCGCTTCGAGCATCGCATCAGGCACGCGCCGTTGACCGTGATACATCTGACCGACGAATTGCGGGGAGCATCCGAGTTTCACGGATGCCGCCTTCTGACCGCCACACTTCGCCACAAACTGTCTGAGCACTTCCTGCGGATCGGCTTCTCGGATAGCCACTAGTTTTTCTCCAGCAGGTGCGCCGCGGCATATGTGATTCCTGCGAATTCGGCCATGTCGCACACGGCACAGTGAATGTCGTGCGGGCGAGCTGACCAGAACAACACATCATCATGCTGAGACACGTAACCGCGATGATTTCCTTCGTGGCCACTCTCGCGGTCGCAGACGAGCAACATCGGAGGCAGGCTTACCGCGCCGCACTGGTCCTTGGCCCATGCGCGCTCCTGCTGGTCCTCAAGCACTTCGCAGACCGGGCACGCGAACGTCTCACCGTCACGCCCGCACAATGTATGTCTAGCCATTAGCGATTCTTCCATTCGAGATAGGCGGCGAACACTTCATCCTGTGTGGAGACACGCGGCACGGAGATCACACGGCCTTCCTTCGTGGTGAAGCTGATGTAGTGCGAACCGTGGCACAGGTCGTAATCCACCTGGAACCGTTCGCCGTTGGGCAGTTCGTAAGTAACCATGCGCGGATTAAACCACACCACGAAACGCTTGTCAAGCGTCGCGTTTCATGCTCTACTAGGGGCATGAAAACACTGACATTCGTCCTCGTAGTCTTCCTGATGTCGGCATCCGCTCACGCGCAGGAGCCGAAGCCGAACACCTTCACCAACCTCGCGCCGTATATCGTCATGATTTCCGGCAACGTCGCCGATATCGTGACCACGCAACAGGCGTTCAGCCGTGGTGCCCATGAAGGCAACGGCTTGACCGATACGAACAAGATCGGCGTGCTGGCGCTCCAGAAGGCGTCCTTCACGTTCGCGGTCGGACTGGCCATGCACCTCTTAGAGACACACGGCCATCCGAAAGCGGCAAAGGCGCTCGGCTACATCGACGGATCGATTACATGGGGAGTCGCGGCGCACAATCACGGAGTCGCACGATGATCGTGATCTGCGCGTGGTGTCAGCAGCCGATGGGCGAGAAGCCCGGAGAGCCATTAGCGGTGTCGCACAGTCTCTGTCAGCCGTGCTATGACGGACTATTCATCGTGCCGGATGGAGGCCGAGAGATTCCTTACATGCCGTCATGGCGCGAACGTCTCAGCGAGCCGCACGGACTCACGCCGAAGCATCTGGTAGTCGCCGCGCTCGTCGCCTTCTGCCTCGGTGTGGCGTTGCTGCTGTATGGAGTGTATTAGCCGCGCCGCGCTACCGATTCGCTGCTTTGATCAATTCGTCCTTCAGGATGGTTGAACTAAAGGCTTCTTCAAAAGCGGAGACGATTTCATCAGCGGTCGGCACGGGCGCGCCGGGATTCGCTGCCGCGTGTCGCCGCTGAATCTCCGCGATGATGTCCGGAGCCGTTTGCAAGATCAACTGTAGCAGCGGGTTCATGGCAGCTCCTGAATGGTCAGCAACGCCCCGTCGATATAGGGCTTGAAGGCCTTTTGATCAGCCGCAGAGAGTTTCCCCATCAGCTCACCAATCCCAACGAGCGCGGCGCGTTTCCAGCCATCCGGAGCCGCGTGGATCAGTTTGACGAGCGATTCGTGCCAGTCCACCACGATCAGTAACGTCGCTTTGGAAATGATCGGCGGCGTCGTCTGGCTCGCATCGTTGGCGAAATCGCGGATCACGTCCAGATCCTTGATCGCATAGGTCGCGTAGAACTTGGCCTCTACAACGGGAGGGAGATTCGGCGGGGCTTTCGGCGTCAACGCGGAACCCGCACAGCCGAACGATGCGCCCGCCAGCAGACACGCCAACAGCACCACTGGCAGTTTCTTCACGACATCCTTGACTGGCTCTAGCGTGCTCTGCGCTGCGCTCAGTGTTGCGGGCGTCATCGCGTCAAGCGTGGCTGGCGATGTGACCTGACTCCTATTGACGAGGGCGAGCGCGGCAATCACAAAGGCGTTAATCGCCGCGGCTTGTCTCGCATCGACTGGCAGATTGTAAGCGATCGCCAAGCCAATACAGGCCGCCACGAAACCTGTTATAAGCGTCGGCTCCGACTTCCAGAAGTTCTTCATACTGGCCCTCCATCGAAGAAACCATTTGCGCCAGATGCTAGAGCCAGCGCCCCCCACTCTTGCGAAGCGGTCTCCGGTAGATTGCTCCAATAGGCGTAGTAGCTGGTTTCTTCAGCGGCGATCAGATCCAGCGGTTCACCGCTCGCGCATATTGTCGGCCAGCCTGCATAGCCATTCGTGAAGCGATCGCGCAGCGAGCCGCGCATATCACCGCGAAATTGATTACCGAAGTTCGTCGCCAATTGAGGATTGTCGGCAGGGAAACAATCATACGGCCCGTTTTGGATCAGATAGCCAGTCAAGTAGGGCACGACACGATTCCAGCATTCCGGCATTCCGATAAATCCGGGTTGTCCAGGCGTTAGATCCTCGTTGTTGCCTGGAGCATCGAAATCCGCGCACAGATGAATGTATTGCAGCGCGTTCGGGAACACCCGTTTCGCCCACTGGTAGCGCGCGACGAACTCGGCGTTCGGCGTGTCCTTGGACGGTTCCCACCCCATTGGGACGATCTGCTTCATCGCCGCCTGCCAGCGGGGCTGCAAGAAAATTGGTTCCAGCGTCTCCATCTGCTCCGTGGTCCACCCATCCGGCCCAATGAACGACACCACGGCAAATCCGATGTTCCACCAGCTTTCGATCAGCGAGAGGACTTCATCAGGATTGTTACGGAAGTCAACCGACGGATACTGCCCATGATAGCCGCCGTCGATGAACGGCCCCATCTGGATGTGGGTATATTTCCGCTCAGTGATAATCGTGCGCGCGAGCGCGAGATCGGTAGGGCTGTAGGCTTCGCAGCCAGTGTCAATGATGTTGTCCGGCGAGCCGGGACGCGGCCCGAAGGCGACAGGCCCGCGTGTCGGCCAGATGGCCCCACGGATGGCCCGCAAACGAGTTGGCGTCCACGGATCAACCCCGCCGCTAGCCATCGCCGCGAGACACGCCGCCGCGGCCATCAGTAAGCCTTCCCCTGTCCAATCAGATAGACCATCGGCGTATCCTGTGGCCGGGTGACGAAGACGACCGTAGATCCGGCGAGCGTGGCCCGCTGATAAACACCAGGCACCTCCGACGGGTCATCATGCCGCACCCCATATTGGTTCGGCTCCTGTCCTGCCCACCCGCCCGCTATCTTGAAACTCACCGAGCCGTCGCTATTCGTGACGAGTTCGGCATCATCCACGAATGGATGGCCGGAATCCAATCGAATCACTGCACACTTCATGCTGCTATCCAATCTCTCGCCCAGCGAGTTCTTTGCGTAATTCCTTAATCTCGCCCATCGCCACCGCGAGATCGTTTTTTACTGCTGTGAGATTCGAGTTGACTAAGACGTGAATCCGATTCGCCTTCACGCTGTTCACCACGCTCACGATAAAGGCCGCCGTCGCGGCAATCGTCGGCGCGGCAGCGGTTGCGAGAATGGTGAGCGTGGCATCCGTCACGCGGGCACCGCCGCATCTTTCGGCGGATAGTCGGCTTGCCCTTTCGCCAGTTGGATATGAAAATGCGCCGCCGTCGCCTTCGTGTTGAGATAGGCGATGTTCTGCAATGCGGGATAGGTCGGTTGGATCGGCGTTTCGTAGAGCACTGTGAACAGATCGCCGAGTAGCGACCGGATGTATTGGTAGAACTTTACCGTCGCATCTGGCGTGAGGTCGAGCACGCGCACATCCACGGCACGCCCAATGGTATGCGGGTCACCGGCCGGATGTCCTTCGCGTCCACAGGTGATGGTCAAGTCATGCCCGCGCCAGCGTGCCGCGATATCCAAGGCTGACAGTATCCGCGCCAACGCTGGAGTCAGCGGATCGATCTTCACGCCGTCTTTGACGCGGACACATGGGACCATGCTTATGCGCCGTATTTTGGACCGCGCGCCAGCCGTGCAATCGAGGCTTTGAATTCCACGAGGCTTCCAGCTTCGGCGAGATCGAACGTGTCGAGCATCCAGTGTGCCGCCTTGGCCGCGCCGGCCTTATCGAGTCCGCAATAATTCTGGAAGGCTTCCGCCAGCACGACGCGCTGCTGTTCGGGTGGGCAACACACGCCAGTCAGGCAGTTGAGAATCGGGTCCATTACTTCACGCCTTTTGTTTTGAAGAGCACTTGTTCACGAAGTTGCTGAAATTCCAGGCGGAGTAATTCTTGACGGCGTTCCGCTGCGCTGATCTGCGTCGAGAGCACACTCATTTGGTCGCGAAGCGCGGCATCACGCATCTTCTGCGTTTCCGACTTCTCCACTTCGGTGCGCGCTTGCATCTCCATGCGCGTGAGAATATCGCGCACGTCGGATCGGAGCGTGGACGTAGCAATCCAAAACGCTCCCGACACGGTTAACGCGATGGTGATTAACCCGCCAACGATCGCCGCCATGAGCGGTAACGGGAAAGTCAGTTTTGTGGCGTCCGTGGAACGCCGTTGCTGATCGTCCCGTAGCGGTGTCACTTCACCATGAGCCCAAAAGCCCTCGCGCCCAATGTGGGCGTCTCCGTCATAGTTGAGTAGCGTAGGAGTCACCGACGCAGCAGCGGCAACGACGCATGACCTGTCACCATGCCGAGCAGATACAGGATGATCAGAATCACGAGCACGACAATGATCACCTGTTTAAAGGGTTCCGGCATCGGAATATAGGTCACGATGAGATAGCAGAGGAACCCCAGGAGCGCGAACACGAGCAGCGCCATCACAATGGTCGTAATGTCCATCTAGCATCTCTCCCTTAGCCGAGATACGAGCCGTCAATGCCGCTCTGGTGTCCCATCGCTGCGCTATCCTTCTACCGTTTCCATAGGCCTGTAGTCTTACGATCAGCGAGGCGCGCCGCCATGTCAGCATCTGTCGGACTGCCCAGTTTCGCGGCTAACGCTTCAGCCGGATCTACAGCGACAGACGGTGCCGCCGACACCGCCATCTCTGGAACATCAGCGCCGTAAGGCTTTCTTGCATACCGACGCAGTGCGTCGAGCGCTGGATCAGCCAGATCCTGACCGGAAATACGCGCTGCCGTGTCGGATGTAAAACCCGACTTCCGTAGTCCGCGCAGCATGTCGAGATGATCCAGAGAGAAGCCCAGTGGCCCAGGTTCATCCGTGCCGCGTGGCGACCATGACGAGAATACCGGCTCGGCCGGTTCAGGCGTGCGTATGACGGCCGATGTCGGGATGTCCTCACCGAAGTGGGTCACACCGCTTGCGCGCTCTCTGGCGGCCGTCTGTGCGGCATCTGCGGCCTTCTGGCCGGCGTAGTCATCCGCCGCCGCCGCCATCCGTTCACCGTGGCTGGCGGCAGGTCGTAGGCGCTCCATGAGGGCATCGAGCCCGCCGCGCACCCGCTGCGATAGCGTCCCTGTGCCGAGCGCTTCTCCAGCACGTTCTAGACCGCTGCCAGCTTCTGAGGCGACGATAGGCCCTACCGATGCGGCTCCCTGCACGAATGCCGGAGCGCCAAATTCATGCGCACCGTAACCACGCGCCGCCGCCATGATCGCACGGTCTCTATAGGGTGCTGATGGATTGTCTAACATCATGCGGCCAATCGCCTTCAGGCCGCGTCCACCGTATCGAGCGATCGGCCCAGCGACGGCCGGCAACATTTCTTGCGCGCCGCCTTCCATCGCGCCGAGCGCTGCTTCGGTGCCGAATGATCCTTCGCCAGGAGCCTGACTGAATGTTTCCGGCACATGGCCGAGCATGCGTCCAGCCGCGCCGCCGAGAATCGCTCCAGGAGGGCCACCTATGACGCCGCCAGCGATCGTGCCACCAGTTGTCAGGAATTGTTTCAGGAGCTCCAAATCGTCCTGATTCGTGCGGCCTGATGGCGTGCGCGGCGGCATGTTGATCATGGGCGCAGAGTGACCGCCCGTCCACCGCTGGCCGTCCCACGTCTCGCCGAGTCGATTCTGTTCGCCAACCGCAGGAGGGGTAGGCATCAGCGTCCGCGATTCGGGTCCGTGACGGGGAGTTCGTTGTCACCGAAATCCAACGGCGCACCGGGGTTGATGTGTGCCGTCATAATCTCTTTCTGCATCCGCGGCCAGAGCTTCTTAAGCTCCTGCACTTGATTGTAGAGAAATTGATCCGACGCCTGCGGATTCGTCAGATGCTCTTGCACCTGCTTTAGATACTGATAGTTACGAGAGCCCTGTAAATACGGCGCGGACCCCGCGATGCTGATCAGCGAGGCGAGCTGCAACCGTGCCTGATCCGCTGCGTTTGTCGGCGTAATGCCGAGTTTATACAGCGCCCACTTACCGCGCGATGTGAGCGCGTTAGGAATCTGCGCCTTTGACGGATCGAGGCTCCGCTCGAGTTCACCGATCATCGGAGCGACTTCACGCATGGACCGGACGGCTTTTTCCGCTTCGGCACCGAGCGGTTTCATGTTCGGCGGCATCGTGAAACCGGGGATATTACTACCGCCTTCGTCAAGCGCGGCACTATCTCCGGTCGGCATCTGCCCAGGCACCAGCGACGGCGACATCCGCAACTTCTGCTGACGGGCGAGATCCGCATCAGCCGCCTGCTGCGCGAACGGCCCAGCCTTTGCCTTGAACGGCACCTCCGCGGCGCGCTGCGCTTCCGGCGACCCGGCCGCGTCGAATTCACCCATCGCATGCCCGCGCGTCTTCAGGAACTCGCCAAAGGCGTTCCGCTTAGCGACCGTATCGGCGGCATCCGCGATTTCCGGCCGCATCGTCGTGGCGGCGGTATCTAACGCTCTCTGAATGCTACCGACGCGCGCTGTTTCCGCATCGCCTGTGAACGGATCTTCTGAGATGTCTTTATCAAGATGACCGAGTTGCACGCCACGATAGAGCGCTTCGCCACGATCACCAGTCCGAAGCGCTGCGCCGTATTGGTCTTCCAGTTCGCTCTGACGATCCTTCCGCAGACCGCCGAGTTGAACTGCTCCTGTCGGATCGCCGACACCGCTAGACGGATCATCTTCCGTCATTAACGGTGGCGTGCCAGGCATTTGACGTGCGCCGAAGCCGAAGTGCTTCCGGAGAATTGCCGCTGCTTCACTCGCGCTCGGTGTCGGCATCAGGCTTCTCCGTAAATGCGCTGACGAGTTTTCGCGCGCCATACATCGTGTGGATCGAGCATTGGCCGCACGCGCCCATGTAGCGCGCCGAGAGCCCCGCCCTGTTCTACACGATCGAGCGACAACGGACCATACGGACCCTCCGTCGCTGGCCCTTTCCCGAAGTCACCATAAGGACCGTCGTCGCCAACATTGGAGCCATCTGGACTCGGTGCACCCATCGCGATCTTGACCGGATGGCCGCCACCCGCATCGCGGATCGATTGAAACCAGTCGCCCCACTCAGGATTATTCTGCGACATCGCACGCGCCTTAATATTGTTGACGCGATTCTGCACGAGCGCGGCCGAGCCACCATCCGTAAGGGCCGCATCGTCAGACGACTGCTCGTAATCGTTACGATACTGATCCGAGCGTTGGCGCAGGCCGCCGCGCGCGAAGGCTGGACTACTGCCGTCGATCTCAGGACGTAGTGCATTCAGACGTGGCATTAGTGCCATCTAGTAGAGCCTCGATAGCAAGGTGTTTACCGACGCACTACGCGCTGCCTTCGCGGCGAGGTCTGCTTGGAGCGAACGGTTAGCGGCGCTTTCTGATGCGCCAATGTCTTGACCGCGCTGCGAGATGCGACCTGAATAGTCCGTCGTGGCCGCTTGGAGTGCTCGACTCGCCGCGCTGTCGTTCGCCGCGATGGTCTGCCCACGCTGTGAGACATCTTGTGCGCGTTGCGTCAGTGCACCTTCGTAACCCATCTTGGCAAAGTCTGTGGCGCGGTTCACATCGGATACCGCTTGTTCGCGTGCAGTGTCGCCGAGATTCGCCTGTCCTGCCGTCAGGATGCCTGTGACGCCGCGTCGCTCACCGCCACCGCCAAGCATGCCGCGTCCAGCGAGCGCGCTCCGAAGGGCCGTCACGCTGCCAGCCGTCTGCGCTCCGACTTTATCTTTCGCACGCGCGAACGCCGCCGCAGCCGCCGCGGACGTATCAGGCAGATCGATTCGGTCGATTTGCGGCAACGATTCTGGAGACGACTGCGACACGCCGTTCACATAACTGAAGTTGACCGGGCTGCTGTTGGCGACACTGCTAGGCGCGGACGAACTTCCGGATGACGACGTGGACGATGCGCCGAGCATTCCTAAGAGACGCGCCCTCGTGTCATCCTGAATGCCCTGTTCCCGTGTGCGCTGAGCGAGGACATCCGACGGACTGCCAGCGATCGGGACATAGCGCATCTGCACCGGATCGTAGGTGTAGCCTGCTGGCGCTGGCGAGGTCAGCACGGGCGACTTCCCTGCGTATTCAGGAAGCTGCCACCACGGAGTCGGACCAGACGATTGCACTCCAGCCATGTCGTTACCGCTCAGTCTACAGGGTTTTGCATTAGCCCGCCACGCCGATCTCACCTTCGCCTTCGATGGTCAACGAGGTGTTGGCTGAGGCACCGCCCACGAGAAAATCGGCCACATCGAGCCGTAGCATGCCGACCCAATCGTAGGCATCATTCGCCGCCACGACCTTGCCTTGTCCGATCACTTCGGTTCCGGCGGCATTCGCGCCTGTCGCTCCAAGCCAGAAGGAGAACGTCTGCGCACCAGTGGTCTTGTTCACGATCCGTATCCTTCGGAGCACGATGTATTGACCTGACGAACCTGCATTCACACCGCCGCTCGCCGCAGCTGGATTGAGGATATTCGTCGTCAGTGTATTCGTCAGTGCAAGAGGACCGAACCGAAACGTCTTATTGGCGGCCATGCGAACCCTTCGCTACTGTAAATCGAGTTGAAGCGTCACACGCTGGATCGTCGTCACCGACGTGATGCTAAAACCCAGCACATCGCCAGCCGCGACAGAAATCGTCCATCCGGTCAGCGTCGAACTTTCGCCGTGATCGGTAGTCACGAGCGTAGGAGGAGCAGCAGCGACGATCGAGGCGGCTGGTGGGTACCCTGCGAACGTCGATTTAAAGATGTCGAACGCGATGCTACCAGATTGATCGGCTAATATCGTCCATCCGATGATCGTTCCGGCGCGCAGTATACGCAAATATGCCTTATTGCCCGTTGTAAGCACGACACCGCCGCCGTCAACGGTGATGGCGACTTGCGGTGCAACAGACTGCGCGACGGATGGCACCATGTAGGCGTCTTGTCCGTCGAGCCCATCGAACGCGAGTCCTGACGCTCCTGCCGCGCCAGTCGCACCTGTCTCGCCACGTAATCCAGGTTGACCGTCTTCACCGTCACGTCCATCTAGTAACGCGACTATTGCACTCGACGATGACGTGGCTCCGGTGGACAATGACACGTCGATGATCGCGCTCGCATCTTGGCTCAATAGGCTGAATACGAGCTGTAAACATTCGTCGATGTTGGCGAACTGCTGACCGAGCGCTTGCTGAATAGCTGGCGAGACCTTGACACTCGACGGCCAGCTAATCCGATACGGTTGCGAGCGCACGACATGCGTAGCCATCAGCGGCGACCGACCTTATGCACGTCGTCGATCTCAAATCCGTAGAGCGCGACTGGCTCGTTGACGGTCGTGTGTCGAAAGTTCAATTGCGCGAGTTTGCCAATTCCTAGCCGCCGCAACCGCTGACGCCCGAGACGCATATCGTATGGCATCGCGGATTGCGGCGCTGCATCGAAATAGCCCACCCGCGGCGTCACCGTCAGCGTGCCAGCATCCTGCGGTTTGCCTAGCACTGACAGTTCTCCGAAATACTGCTCCACGTCCGGCGATGTGCCTTGATAGAACTTGGAGTCCACGTCGTAATCGATGCCGTGAGGCGCTCCAGCGATCGAGATATCCGTCGCCGTGGCGTTCTCCTGATACAACCCTCCGTCCGACCCTCCGATGGTCGGAATCTTGACCTGTCGCGTATTCTGGCGCACGAATGCACTCGCTGGCGTGAAGGCATCGGTCTTGTGCGGCCCAACCCACGTGCGTTCTTTCAGATCGAATTCCACGAAGTTCATCACACCGTCCGGATCGTAGAGAAAGAGGCGATATTTACCGCGCAGCGGATCTATCATCGCGAAACTGCGTGCGAACTGGTTCCGGTCGAAATAGTCATCCGTCGCGAACCATGAGCGCACGCGTGAACGCCCGCCGTTGCCATCCGAGATGCACGTCAGACCGTTATCGTCCCATTGATAGACGCCATCGAGCCATAGGAAATAGCCGATGTCGCGGTAGACCGCCGTGGCTTCCTGAGACACGAACCCGCATTCGTCGCTCAACTTGATGACGCGCAGATCCACCTGACCGGACGAGTCTTCGATGCCGGTGCCAGTGATCTGCATCAGCCGATTGAGGCGACCGACGCCGAGCGCTTCGCGTCGGCTCACGAGGGCGACGACGCCAATCGTATCTGACCCGACGCGTGGAATCAGTATTTCATTGTCTGACGGCCACGCATACATGAACCCTGTTTCGGTGTAGAACACGGAGTCGATATTCACGTCGCCCACGCCGAACAGCCGATCGCGAAACTCAGCGATACGCGTTAAGCGCGGCGGCGACCCGAGCGTCGGCGCACCGATCTCGCTTAGCCCAGCATCGCTTAAATCGTCCTGCACAGAGGTCAGCACATTGCCGTTCAGATCAACCCATTGGAACAGCACTGCGCCGTTCGTGGTCGGCCTATAGACGCGCCGTAGGCTGATCGCATCAGGCGAGATATCGAGGCTCGCGGCCTTCAAGTCCTGCGACGATATCGTCACCGACGCCGACGACGCCGGGCTGTAATCGCTCTCGGCGATCATATTGCCTACAGAGTCAGTGATTACGTTCGTATAACGCAGACCATTGTAGGTGCCGCTGAGCGTCCCTCCCGCGGCACCTGAGACGACTGGCGCGAGGCGCGGCGGCAGCGGCGTCAGTGGCCGCACGGTGCCAGTCGAGTCTATCGTCAGAGGACGACTCGGCGTGTTCACAAGCACCACATAACGTCCATAGACCGCCCATCGCGGCGGCACATCTGAGCGCAACGTGATCCCTGTCGGCAGCGTCAGCGTCGTAATGGTGCCATCAGTCGCTACGAGTTGCAGCGAACCGCCTGCCTGAATCACGGTGAAGGCCATCGCTACCGCATCCTCAGCTTAGTAGACAAGGTGCGCATACTCGATCTGTCGTCAACTGACGTTGGCCGAGCGTCTTGACCATAGAGCGCACGAAACACCGTGCGCGGATCTTGGTCCTCTGCGCGATAGCCAGCAGGTGCCAGTTTCGCCCATGTGGCGACTTCTTCAGGCGTCAACGCTACGGACTTCGCCATCAGAACACCACCACGCCGAACACCGGCAACGCTGTTTCGCCGGTATCTGGCAACTGCGCTGTCAGGTTTGTCCACGATGTGCCGTTGACCGTGCTGAGAATCGCCGCCGTCAACCCCATGCCGCCGCCGATCGCGTAAAGCACGCCATCGTCCACGAACAAGGCAATGATCGGCCGCAGTGTGGTCGTTGCGCCGGTATAACTGACCGTCCACGTCGTGCCATCGACTGACTTCCGGATCGACGTGACGGCCGTCGTGTCATTGTTCCAATACCCTGCGTAGATCACGCTGCTGAATTCAGCCAGCGACAGGAACCCGTTATTCGCTCTAGCCGTCCCTCCAGATCCTGTTTCAGCAGTGCTATAGGTGCCATCGGTGGCGCGCTTGATGACCTTGGCGAACGTGCCCGCCGCTGCCGTGCAGCCGACGAATAAGGTGCCTTGAAACGAGAGCATGGAGGCGACACCCGTCATGCTTGACGAGGCCAGATCGTAGTCCTCCACCCATGCGGTATCGACCCCAGGCAGGATCGCATAGATTTTGCCGACCGCTGTAGACACTTGCCGATGCGTCCCGCAGTAGAGCCTTCCGTTATGCCACGCCAGCGCGTAAGGCACATGACCCGTCGTGAACGCTGCGCCGATCGGTGTGAGCGCGGCCGTCGCGATGTCGAGGCTAAACACGCGCCCGACCCAATTCGTCGAATCCGTTCCGGTGTCAATCGTCGAGACGTAGATCGTGCCATTCGCGGCGAGCATCGAGATAATCGCGTAGGGTGTCACGCCGGCCGCTGTGGGCGGTAATGTGCAAAGCTCTCTATCGAACGTGCCATCGAAGATCCTGATCGGCGGGAACGTCGTATAGCCTGAACCAGCGTAAATCAGTTTGTTTTCGATCACGCATCCACAGCCCGGCGACCCGCCGAGCATCGCCGCCGTGCCAGTCGCGAAAGTCGCGATGTTCGCCCACGTCCGAGGATTCTTCGGACGGCTATTGACGACAACCAGCACGCTCCCAGCGAAGCCTTCGATCGACATCCACCAGCCATCCGTGCTCGGCGGCGTCGAACCGCCACCAAACACGATCCATCCTCGATGACGGCCCGGCGAGATAAGGCCACGGTAATACCACACGAATTCTTCACTACCGAGCACGCCGATGCCGAAGCCGAAATCGAAGTCCTCCCATGCCAAGTCGAAGAATTCGAAGTCAAAACCGAGCGTCGGATCGAAGACCCACCAGACTGGCAGATAGGTATAGGCCGCAGCGAGCGTCGTTGACGCAGGGACGAACACGGCCAGTGGACTCAGCGCGTTTGCATTCGATAGGTGCGATGGAATAAACGTCAGGTTAACGATCGGACTCACACCAACGCCACCGTAGAATGCCGGCGCGATACACGTCAGCGTCGTCGAGTTCACGTAAGTGCATAACGCTGGTGCCTGCCCGAACACTATCGTATTCGTGCCTAGCGCCAATGTCCCTTCGTCGGGATAGAAATTTGTGCCGGTGATGGTCACTGTTTCGCCGCCGAGCACTGTGCCGCTCGTGGCACTGACACTCGTCATCACCGGATCAACGTAGGTGAACGACGCCGCCATGTAGAACTGGCAATTCGGCGTCACGCCAGTCTTCGTGATATCGAATACCGCAACGTCCACGGAGATCGGCCCTGCGGCCAGACCGTATTGCGAACCTTCCCCGCAGCCATGAGGCGGTGTGCATGTCATTGAAATAGATGACACCCACGTCACATTCGATGCTTGCAAGCCGAACCGATAGCCTCCACCGAGAGCGTAGTTCGTCACGAAATCCGGCGCTGAGAGTCCGAGCGCTGAGAACGGATAGAACACCACAACGAAGTTTGATCCAGCCTGATTCGTGAATCCCCCATTCACGCCACTGCCCGTGATCGTCACCGTCACGTTGCCTGAGTCGTTGGCAGACGTTGGCGACAGTGCTTGTGGAATAGACCCGACGCCAAGCGCAACGATATCCGCCGTATCCGAGTTCAGCAGAATGGCGAACGCGTGGAGCGTCGGTGAGTAACCAACACATCCCCATGCCTTCGTGAAGTTCGTGACGCCATCGCTGATCGTTTCCGTCGTCCAGGTATGTCCGTCAGGCGACGTGACCACGGTCGCCACGGTGTCGCTCGAGCACGCCATGAACAGTGTCAGTTCAGGCGACCACGCGACACGCGACACCGGATGCGATCCCCATCCAGTTGGCGTGCCAGCCCAATCGGTCCATGTGACGCCGTCAGACGACGCGATCACATGGTTCGACGATGTATTGAACCCGGCGACGAACTTCACCGCGCCAGCGCCCCACACAACGCCACACTGAGCCAACGCCACCGCGCCAACCGGGTTCGTGCGCGTGGTCCACGCGGCCCCATCTGGCGAGGTCATGATGTTGCTGGCGCTCGCTGAGATCGCCGTCGCGACGTAGAGCTGGAGTGTTGGAGACCAATCAATGCCCGCCCACAGTAACGCAGACGCGGCTGTGCGTGGTGTCCATGTCACACCGTCTGGTGATGTCGCGACACGGTTTGCGCCAGCAGCGGCCACGGCGACGAACTGGCTTGCGCCACCGATAGCCGTCACGCTGGCTGACCAGCAAATATCAGCGTAGGTGTTCGCGACCACATGATCGGTCCACGTCACGCCATCCGTTGATGTCATCACGAGGTTCGTGGCACCAACCGCCACGAGCGTGGTGCCATCGAACGCCACGGATGACCACGCGTCGTTCGTGGTGACAGTCTGAGCGGTCCACACCAACCCGTCAGGCGATGTCGCGATCTTCTTCGTGACACCAGAACGGCCGCCAACGGCGATGAACTTATTGATCGATCCGCCGGCCCAAATGCACTTAAGGTAAAGGCCGCTACTGCCGACCGCCGTGCCTTTCGACCATGTGAACGACATCAGGCGAGTCCTCGCCCAATGAAAAAGAGGCGCACGCCGCTACCTGACAGATTGGCGATCGGCACGCCGATGCCACCGATCACACGTCCAGCCGCTGCTGTAGCGGTGAAGGCTTCTAGGCCGGGCCGATTTGTCAGGCCGCCGCCGAGTGGATCGTTGATGGCGTTCTGTGCTTTCGTGACTTCTCGGTCATCGAGCATGAGTGGATCGGTATCCACATTGACGCCGAGACGCCCGAATCCGTAGACCTTGAGTGTGCCCATCGCTTAATCGTCGTAGCCCTCACCGGAGAGTCCAGCGCCAAAGGAGTCGTCGAACACGCCGCGCACGATGCGAGGTTGCTGCTCTTGGCGTGGTTCGCTCACGATCAAAATAGACTGCTTTTCAGTCCCGTAGACGGCCATCCATGTCGTGTCAGGTCTATTCTCCGGATCTTGTTTCGCCAACGCATACGCGGTCGTGAACGCTTCGAGTGCGAGGTCTGATTCGCCAGGAATCGGGTTCATGCTGTCCATTGACAGCGGCGGTAGTGTTGGGATGTAGGCGAGCCGTAGCGTGACGGCTGCCGTCAGTCGTGGCGCGATGAGGATTTCAGGCGCGGCGACAGGGGACCCAGCTTGCGTGATGACGTAGAACACTTCGCCGTCCTGCGTCGGATCGAACGCCGATGTGGCGAGCGCGTCTCTGAATTCAGGCGAGTTATACTTCGCTGGCGTGAACGTGATTGTGCGGTTATTTCCAGAGTCAGACGTATCACTCGGCTGAATCAGGATCACCCGAAACACGTCGTCAGGGACACCAATGATGCGATCACCAGACGCGGCAATCGTCGGCGTCGTGATGATCTTCAGGAAATGGTCTTGATGGAGATCGACTTCCGCGCGCCAGAGATCGCGGCACCCGCGGATGGTGTGCGTCAGCAGTTCTGCATCTGACCAGAATGTGTCAGCCGATACGCTGCCGGTCTGCACGGTCGGCGCTCGCAGGTGAACCCGCGCATTGCTGACAATCGTGGACAGTGGCGTCGGCACAAGACACTAACTCCAGATCAAACGAACGCCGGTAATCGCGCCACCAGTCGTGAGGCAGAATGTCGCCACTGTCGATGCTAGCGCGACCGTGGATGGATCGGTCAGATGCAGACCAACGCCGGTATCACCAGTGACACCTTTCAGGGTGAGCGTCGTAACGTTTCCTGCCGGCGGCACGATCGTCACCGCCACGGCCGTAGCACCACCGGTCGGCACCGTGATCGTGTTCGCACCGCTCGCGAGATTCTTCAGCTCACTGACGCCAGGACTCGCGGCATTCGAGGCTGCCGCGTTGGTCTGCGTGGCGGTCACGTCTCCGGTCAGCGTAATCGTTTGCGTGCGCGCACTCGCTGTCGCCATAGCAATATATCTTCACTCTACACTGAGGCGTGTGTTAACCGACCCGCCACCATTTACCACTCGCCGCGTTGAACATATAGGCCGCGAACGTTGCCACGACGAGCGTCGTCAACGCACCGACAATCGTGCCGCCGCCCATCGTGAATCCTGTCACGATCTGCGATGATGACAGGCTCACGTTATCGCCGTCGCTAGGGCTCGCAGGCAGATTCACGGTCAATGTGGCGAGCGTGCCAGCCGGATCGATCAACAGCTTGACGAAGCCGGACGGGTTGACGGTAATGGTCGCTCCAGTGGTCGGCGTCACATACTGGATCGTCTGGACGAGGCGCGTCTCAACCGATACATAGTTCGCCATTTATGCGGCCTGCTCTAGCACGGCGCTGAGGTTATAGACCGGCGATCCTGTGAACGTGCCCGTTGTGGAGAGCGTGATCGCCGTCGCCGCGTTGTTGATCGCGAACAGCGGCAGCGTGAAATACCACCGGTCAATCGCCGTGATCGCGGTCGCCGCCGCACCCGTCGTGCCGCGCACGAGTTGCAGCGTTTCCGTCCGCGCATTCCCAGAATCATCCTTATAGGTCGCCACGACCGTGAAGGATGCTGGCGTCGTCCATGCCGTCACGTTCACATTGCCTGAGAACCGATAGCGTCCTGCTACGGCCGGAGGTGTGTAGTTGATGGCGTTCGTAACAGCGCCCACGTTACCGGTGGTGCTGTAGGATGCGTATGGCACAGATGCGCCAATACCAGCCGTTGCGATGTTCTTATATGTGCTGATCCCTGCGCCACCGTAAGCCGTATAACCGGTGCCGGTCGCATCGTAAACTCGAAACGTTTGCAAATTAGTCGAGTTCTTTAGGGCGAGGGTGTTGGCGGCATCGCGGGTGAGAACGAGATCGTCACCAGTTCCGAAAGTGATATTGCTGACCGCTCCGCGAAGATAGATCCCATTAGACCCGAGCAGGCCGCTTATAGTCCCGCCGACTGTCCAACCAAGGAAGGTTGACCCAGCTTTATAAAAACCAAGATCGGTCTGGCTTGCAAACGCGAGGCTCGGCGCAGCCGCCGTGCCATCTGCTAACAGGAGTGTGCCCGTAAGCGTGAGCGATCCGCCAGAGACCGTCCCCGACCAATTCTTGAGGTAGACGATCCCCGTTGTCAGGTTGAGAATAGCGGTCATGTCTTAGCCTACCGCCTTCTCGGTGTCATCGATCAGCGTGAGCATGTGTCGCATGGCCGCCAACGCGCCATCACAC
>Ga0247682_1000140_pt1 | contig 27249 bp, 35 predicted proteins | sample CNK23_metaG_FD_190130 | JGI IMG/M metagenome (GOLD analysis project Ga0247682, IMG submission 190130) | Soil microbial communities from Purdue University Martell Research Forest, Indiana, United States - CNK23 | ecosystem: Environmental > Terrestrial > Soil > Temperate forest > Bulk soil...
CAATCTGATTAACGTCGGCACGGTCGCGGCAGTGGACGGCCTGATCTTCAGCCGGTGCGTGTTCAACGGCGCGGATCAAACCTCGGTGGTTGCAATCCTTGCCACAAGCGCAAGCAAAGCGCTGTCCCGGTTGACGGTCACCGACTGCCTGTTCCGCGATCTCACCGGCACCTGCATCAGCATCGGCGTGCTGGGATTCGCCTACAGCTACATTGGCTATAACCAATTCGCGATTGACGTAAACTCAGGCGTGGGCATTGCGCTGGCCGACACGACGACTTTTGCGATAGGCAAGGGTTACGTGATCGAACACAACACGTTCACGGGCTTCGATGCGACCGCCGATGAGGTCGGCATTACCATCGCGGGTACGGAGAACGCCACCGGCGCAGGCATCATCCGCAACAACTACTTCGCGTACATGGCTGCCGCCGCCGTGACCATCGACAAGCTTTCACTCAGCGAAGTGAACAACTACTACGGTGATGCGGCGACCGGGGGAACTTTGGTTGATCCTGGCACATAGGAGGCACTGTAAATGTCTGTTGAAGACCTGTTTATCAAGCAAGTACGGGGGCCGGTGGTTGGAGGGACTGGCAGCGCCTCACCGCTGACCGCTTCCTATGATGGCGCGCAGCGAGTTGTTGAGGCCCATGCTCGGTATATGGAGGCCACCTATCGCGGCAACGTGTTCTTTGCGGCGTCTCAGGCTGCGGTGACCTTCAGCGCTGGGTTGACCACGACCACGGCGGTAGGGCTGGTGCTTTCCAATCCCATCGGCAGCAACAAGCTGCTCGTGCCGATGCAGGTGGAATTTGTCAACACCGGGGTCATCGTCGGCGTGGCGGGCCTCAGCGTGATGCCCTACAACGCGACCAACGTGACTCACACCACAGCCCTGACCATCGCCAACGCCTATGTGAGCGGCGGCAACACGCCGGTTGGTAAGGCGGACCAGGGCGCGGCCTTACCCGTCGCACCAGTCGCGTGGAAGTTCCTTTACAGCGTGCTGAGTACCAACACCGCCGCGATCTCTCAAGCGACAGTTTACGATCTGAACGGCTCGCTGATCCTGCCGGCGGGCACGGCTTGTGCGGTGCTGGCCTCAGCGGCGATCACAGGTTTCGCGAGCATCACATGGGAAGAGATACCAGTTGCGTCGGCGATATAGACCGCGCGCTGACCATCCCCGGCTGGATGGATGAGGATGAGTTGGCTTGGTTAGCCCGTGCGGCGTCTGAGCACAGGCGAATCGTCGAGGTGGGGAGCTTTCTAGGACGATCCACCCGCGCGCTGGCCGACAACACCGCTGGCGTCGTCTACGCTCTCGACAACTGGCTTGGTCCGATGGAAGTGGATATGAGCACCGATGAGCGAAAGCTGCTTGAGTCGCGATTTCGCGCACACCTGGCCGACCATTTAGCCACCGGCAAGGTCATCGCGATCAAGGGCGATCATGCTTTACCGCCACGGGGTATCGGCCCAGACATGGTGTTCATCGACGGCGATCACAGCATGGAAGCGGCTGCGCACGACATCGGCTATTGGGCTGCTGAACTCGCACCAGGCGGTCTCCTGTGCGGCCACGACTATGACCATCCGCCGGTTCGTGAGGCGGTGCACGCCCTGTTTGGCGAGGTGGCGGTGACCAACAAGATTTGGAGCGTGAATGTCTGAGCAAACCATCTTAGGGCGACAGGGACTGGTGTTAGGGTTACCGTTATGCGGACGGCCCGTCGCACCGGAGTGGGCGATTGCCTTACAGTCGCTGAACTATCCGGCCAACATGAACCTGTCCATCAGCGCGCTGAAAGGCGTTGAGACTGGTGAGGCGCGATGCCGCATCGCTCAACATGCCCTGGACATTGGCGCGAAGTACATCTTCTTTCTCGATGACGACGTAGCGCCGCCGTACTTCGCGGTGCGCCGGCTGATCTATGATCTGGAGCAAGCTGATCCTGAGTTTATGGTCGCCGGGGGTATCTACGCGAATAAACACAGCTACCCAGCCGAACCAATGGTGTTTCAGGAGGATGGCGAGGGGCCGTTCTGGCGCTGGAAGGTTGGCGAGCTGTTTGAGTGTGGCTCGATCGGCACGGGCTGTATGGTGATCAAGACCGAGGTGTTCAAGCACCTTGCTGAACCCTGGTTTGCGACCATCAACGAGTGTGACGAAGCCAGCGATGTTCGGAAGTTCGAGATGACCGATGATCTGTACTTCTGCAAGAAGGTGCGGGAGGCGGGGTTCAAGCTATTGGCTGACGGAGGCGTCTTGTGCATCCACTGGGATGTGTTCGCCTGCACGTGTAGCCATCCAGCTCACCAGCATGACAAGACCAAGGCGCACCAACCCTGTGCAGCGGACGGGTGTAAATGTTCAGCCTACGCGATGGGTGGGCGGGCGTATGTGCTGCCCGGCGACAGTTATCCGCTGCGTGAGGCGGTGGTCGCAACTGCTGCTACCGGAGGCGATTGATGGCTCGCACGTTAGGCGAACTGCGAATGGCCCTGCTCAAGACCGCCCACGGCGCGGGCTATGACCTTGAACTGCTCACCGAGCGGATCAATGGCAGGTACTTCGACATCCTGAATGCGCATCCGTGGACGCGGCTGCAAGGTGCAGGGACCATTGCGGTGGCGGCGAGCTACGCGACTGGCACGCTGGCCATCACTCAGGGGCTGACAGCGGTGACTCTGACCAGCGGCAGCTTTCCGGTCGGGCTGAGCGGGGGACGGATTCGCGTTGGTGGGGATAGCACCTGGTACACGTTCACGCGGACAGCGGCGACAACCGGCACGCTTGATCGGGCCTACGAGGCTGATACCGTTACCGCCGCGACCTTTCGCCTGTGGCAGCCAATCTACAGCTTACCAACTGATTGCGACATCCTCGATTCTATTGCTGTACCTTCGCAGAGCTGGGAACTGGATGAAATCAGCCAGGAACAGCTTGACGAAATGGATGCGGCGCGCACGGCGGTGGGTCACCCACGCGGCTGGGCTCGATACGCAGACGGGACTGGAGCGAGAATCGAGCTGTGGCCGGGACCTGATGACGCGGAAGGCTTGCCTATCCGCTACCGTACAGCAGGCAGCAGATTCACCGTTCAGCCTGGTTCGCAGTCTTTCCCCGATTGGATCGACACCGATGCGATTATGGCGGGGGTTGAGGCGGATATTCTCGCTGACAAAGGAAACCCGCTGTTTCAGGCCAAGGAAGCTAAGTTCCAACAGCGAGTTGCAGCGATGTTCGCTGAGGACTGTCAACGAATGGCCCCGATCAGCCTTGAGATGACTGATCGCTACATCGTGCACCGAGTCGCCCGAGTATTAGACAGTGATCGGGTTGACCGCCGCGCGGCGCTGCTGAGGAGTTTCTGATGCATGTCACGACTTTCACCATCACCTACGACCGCCACGGGCGGGCCAAGGAGCTAAGCTATGGGTGCTAAATACAGTGGGTTTGTTTCGGCTACGAACACAGCCTCGACCACCGTGCCGATGTGGGCGCTGACCGGCGGGACCAGCAAACGAGTCCGCCTCTACCACACGATCATCGGCAGCGTCGCGACGCCGGCAAACCAGGCCGCGCACTTCGCGATCAGGCGCACCACGTCTGCAGGCACCACCTCCAGCTCCTTCACCCTGACCAAACTCGACCCTGCCGACCCGGTTGCTATTGCGGTGATGGACCTGACCTGGGCGGTTGCCCCGACGATCACAGCAGCCAGCGATCTGCTCGTCCTGCCAATGAACCAGCAGGCCACGGTGCAGTGGATGGTTGACCCGGCTAACGGATTGGTGATTCCGGCAACCAGCGGGGCGGGGCTGGTGCAGATGAGCGTGGCGACGACCTCTGCAGCAGCGTTTCTGCACAATATCTTCCTGGAGGAGTGATGTCGATCCGCGAAGGCTATCTAATCGTGACAGGTGCAAGCGGTACAACTGAGTTTGACACCCGCGCCTGTCCCCACTGCGGGGGTCACTTCGCGATCATATCCGGCAGTGGTCGCATCCGCGCCTTCTGCCAACTCTGCGCTGCGCCGATCTGTGATAAAGCTCAATGCCTTGAGCACTCGCCGTTCATGAAGCGGATCGAGCTAATAGAAGCGGGGAAGCTGCCACTCTCCGCGTTGTAGGAGGTGGGTTATCGCTTCCGGTGACACATTAGCGGTCTTCATTCCTGCCAACAACGAGCCTCCGGCGACCATCTACGCGACGCCTGACACCCGTAACGCTCACCCCGTGCTCAACTTCGACGGCTCGACCGACGAAGAAGCGGTGTTCACCTCGATACTAGATCGCAAGTACGCTGGTGGCGGGCTGACGGTGAATCTTTGGGTAGGAGCGGCGTCGGCTACCTCTGGTTCAATCCGCTTTCAGGTTGCCATCGAGCGCATCGACGCCTCGGGTCTGGACACCGACGCTGATAGTTTCGCCGCGTTTCAGTCCAACGGTGTGACTGCACCGGGCACATCCGGCCAGTTTCTTGTCTGTGCAGTCACGTTCACCAATGGCGCGCAGATGGACAGCTTAGCCGTGGGTGAACCCTATCGGCTGAAGGTTCGCCGAGATGCGGATGGCACGTCCGGTACCGATGATGTAGCCACCGATGCGCAGTTGCTCGCATGTGAAATTAAGGAGACGTGAAACCTTGTGGCACGGCTGTTCGATGGCATCAACGACTCCCTCACCGCCACGGTTGATCTCAGCGCGGTCAACAAGTTCACGCTGTCGCTGTGGCTTTACTGGGACGCCTACGCCAGCGACAACCACCTAGCGATGGAGCACACCGCCGACGCGGGCGCGGGCGCGGGCTGGTATCTCAATCCTAATCTCTCCACCAGCGCTAACTTCCAAGTTTACATGCAGCAGGGTCTGACTGTCGCGACTTTCACGCGTCCATCTGCCGCCACCTGGCACCACTACGCCGTTCAGTTTGACACCTCCACCAGCCCTGACACTTTGGCCGTCTGGGTGGATGGTGCCTCGCAGTCGCTTTCTTACGCCGCGCAGGGCAATAGCGGCAACTTCGCCAACGACACGCTGAACTTCATGTGCCGGAATAACGCCTCGCTGTTTGCTGCGGGTAGGATGGCAGAGGTTGCGATCTGGCCCGGCGTGCTGCTGGACGCTGGCGAGATCACCGCGCTTGCCAAGCGGTTCGCCCCACCGCTGATTCGTCCCACCACCCGGGCTTACTACTGGCCGCTGATGGGCCGGGACGCAACGGAAATAGAACGCAACTTCGGGGCGAACGCTACGGTGAATGGCGCGGTGCAGACCGACCATCCGGCAATCATCTATCCGTCACGAGCTTACATCAAGGCGCAGACAGCCGCGCCTCCAGTTGTCGTGCCCGGTTCATTCGCGGCGGGTTGGGCGCACAGCTGGGTCAACCCAGCGGGCGTGGCTCATCCTGCTAGTGTGGTAGGTAAACAACACCTTGCTGTCGGGCCAGCCCCGCCGTTTGATCTGATGGGAGCAACCACCATGCAGTGGCTTGGTAACAGCACGACGCTGCAATCACGTGCACCGGCATGGCCGTCGGCTCACCTTGTCCGCCAGGCTCCCACCGTTCCGTTCTATCGGGGTGACATTGGCTGGCTGCCAGTTGGTGGGGTGCAGCCGCAGTCACCGCTGCGCTACCCGCCACCACCCGCGACTGGCTTCATCGCTCGCACTACCGGATTCGCCACCTTTCCGCACATGCAGGCATGGTCACCGGCTGTTGCTCACTCACGATTCAACTATCTGACCGCTTCAGCTCTCGTGGACATCGCCCCGCTGCCGCCTGATCCGGTGCTGCCGCCACCCGTCGCGAGTGTGACCTGCGCGCTGACCCTCGGTGAACTCAAGCAGCGGTGCTACGAACAGTTAGATGATGATGGCACCTATTACACTGGCAACGAGGTCCGCCACGCGCTGAACGCAGCGGCCAATCTGTTCGCCCTGCTAACTCTGTGCAAAGAAAAGACGGCGAGCTTCACCACCACGGCGGCAGGTTGCTTTCACGTGGTCAGCCTGCAGTTGAGCGATTACATTGTTCCGCTAAGGGTCACCACGGCGGCTGGTGCGCGCATCCGACCGGCCACCATCCACGAGCTCGACGGCCTAGCAAGCGACTGGCGAGCGACTGCAGGAACCCCAACGCGGTACATCGCCATGGGCTATGACATGCTCGCCCTGACCCCGCAGTACGCTGGTGCTACAGCAATCAGGATCACCTACGCGGCGACCCCTACCGCGATGGCCGCTGATACTGATACTGCCGACATCCCCGAGGAGCAACACGTTTGGCTGGTGGACTATGCCTGTTGGTGGCTGCGGCTGAAGGAAGGCGGGCAGGAATTGGCTAATGCCACCGAATGGTTACAGCGGTTCATCACTGCCGCGCGTAAGTACGGCGAGTTTGTGCGGCGGCGGTCGTATGGTCAGAAGTATGACGCTCAGCCGTTCGACCTGGCGAGCTTCGATATGGGGCGGCTGGACATCACGCCGCTGAATCAGCGCTTGCGCAGGGAGAACAAACCGTGAGCCTGATCGTGCCAACCACGTTGCTCAACAACATCCTGCCGATGCTGCACATCGCGGGGACGGCGAATGCTTTCTGGACTGACAGCCAGCTCCATCGCTGGTTCGCCGACTGGATTAAACGCCATGCTGAGCGCCAGGGTGTGTTCGTGTTGCGCGATGTGAGCCAGACGCTAACTGCTGGTACGGCAGTGTACGCCGCGCCAGCCGATCATCTAGACACCATTCACGTGGCTACAGCTATCAGTATCGGCGCAGCAATGAATGGTCTGCTGTTGGAGTCGGGTGATTTACTACTGCTCGAATCCGGCGACGAAATGCTGCTCGAATCCGGCACCACCGCAGCCGTTGTGGGAACGGGCCTGGTCGCCTCATCCACAACGGAACTGGAGGCCCTGGACGATCTATACGCCACCACGCAGGGCACGCCTGAACGGTGGTATCCCGACCGCATTGGTGCGAATCACATCGGTCTCTACCCGGTACCAGATGCCAGCGGCGCAACGCTGGAGGTGATCTATCACGGGTTTCCCTGTGACCTGTCTAGCGGATTCAACGCGCCAACCGCGATTGGTGACTATCTGGAGCTAGCCGTGTACGCCGAAGCCGTAGGTTGTGAGAGCGATGGGCAGATACCCGAGGCTGCGACCGCCGCGCGCCAGGTTATGAGCCTGATTGACGAAGTCGTGCAGCTTTATTTCGGGAGGGCGCAGTGAGTTACAGCAAAAACGTCCAGCGGATCCTCGGCGGCGGAATTGACTATCGCGTGCGCCCGACTGAGTTACCCGACGCCGCCGCGCAGAAGATGACCAACTGCTCGCTGGATCAAAACCGCAGCATCAGATCGCGCAAGGGCCACAAGCTGCTGTGCAACGCCAGCGGCAAGGTGCTGCAGATGATTCGCGGGCTTGGAGCCAGATGGGCGGCGACCACCGCAGCGGTGGACAAGGATTGCACGGCGTTGATAGCGGTACCCTCCGCGTATATCGTCTCGTTCAAGAAGTTCATCTGGGCAGGCAATGGGCAGATGCGCAAGAGCGACGGCACGCACGATTGGCGCTGGATACCGAAGGCTCCAACTGACCCGCCGGAGATCGCCACCGCCGCCGAGGTGATCACGCTGGTGGACGACTTCACCGAGGGGTGGGTCGAGGACATCGGCGTTGACAGCGACACCGAGGGCGAGGAGCCACCAGCGGAGCCTGCCGAGGTGGCGTTCGACGACAACGGCCTGAAGGTGAAGGGCGCGGATGCGACGGTCAAATCCTACACCAAAGCCAAGACGCTGAACCTGTACGACGGGTTCGACAAAGATGACCTGTTTCGGATTCGGCTGAGAGCAAAGGTGTGGTCAAAGATCGCCGGGGTGAGCTTCGAGGTCGATGTCAACACTGGTGATTTCAAGACCGACTTCTACAAGGCCCGTATGCCCCTCAAGGAGATCATCGGCGGCAAGAAAGAGACGATGACGTTTTATCTCCGCAAACGACCTCTGGAGCCCGACGAGGCTGCCGACAACAAGAACCAGTGGGGCTTCTTCGAGCGAATCGGGCAGACCACGGATAAGGACTGGCGTAGTGTGGTCGCCCTGCGGGTTAAGGTCGAGTTCACCGAAGCTACCCGTTTCTGGTTCAGCAACTGGGAGATGGTTGGTAATGAGGACAATACCCTTGAGGGCGATGACTTCGGCGTGTACTACACCTACACGACTAAAGCTGGCCACGAGTCCAACCCTTCGCCTAAGTCCAAGCTGATCACGGTCAATCACGGCAGCATCAACGTAACGAAACTGGTGGCCAGCACCGATGAGCAGGTGATTGGCTGCAACGTGTATCTGACTGGGGGAACGCTTGGCGCGGTCTATCGGGTGAATGGTGCAGGGAAGTTCGCCGCCAAGCCCACCACCGACGACAGCGACGTGGTGCCGTTTGGCGACTACACCATTACCCAATCCGCCAATGACCTCACCGACTTCAACATCCAGCTGGAGGATGACCACGATGACCCTCCTGAGGCTGACGGCATAGCTGGGCCGTACTTCGGGCGCATCCTCGCGTGGAAGGGCTCACGGCTGTACTGGACGCATCAGAACAAGCCCTATGCCTTCAGCAATCCTGATGGTCCTGACGGCGACTGGACTGATTTAGGCGAGGACGGCGGCAAGATCATGCACATCTCCATACGTCCCGACCAGGCTTGGATTTACACCGAACACGATATGTTTCTGCTGGTCGGTGATCCCGGCGCGGATAACGGCTCATCAATCCACAGCACTGGCCTGCGGATGGGCACGCCAGCGCGCAACGGGGTGGCTCAAGCAGGACCAGCTGACATCGCTTACCTCGGCACCGGCGTCTACATCACCGACACGAGTGGGACAGCCCGGAAGATCAGCGAGGAGCTGGAACCGATCTTCAAGGGCATTGCTACCGACCTGTGGGATGGCAGCCAGGTGCAGCCGATCAACGATCCGACGAGCATCGCGCTGGGCTATGAGGACGGCATCGTGCGCTTCAGCCACAGCGAGTTCACCTTTGTGCACAGCATTACACTAAGCAGGTGGGTTGGTGACACTCGGGTGTTCACCGCGTACCAGCCCGAAGGTGAAGCAGGCATGTTGGCGGGTAAAGCTAACGGTGAGATCGTTCACCTTGAGGACGGGTTCACTGACAACGGCGTGGCTATCACCATTGACTTTCTCAGCAAAGCCTACGACTGCGGCTATCACGACAGCGAGAAGCGGGCAGAAGATGTCACCACCTACTTCGATGCGGCTGGTAATCCGTTGACCGAAACGGTTTACTACACCGACAACGGGTTGGGTATCCCGACTACGCTGACTGGCTTTGGGCGTGATCGTTACGTCCTGCAGCTCAATGGCGGCCAGGGCATTCGCGCGCGGGCCTTTGCTGTGAGGATCACCGGGGCGACCGTGTTCGAGGCGTTCATCGAGGCGATTGACCTGAATTACTACATCGAGGCGCGTGAGGCCAAGAGCTACGACACTGCTGTAACAGATGCAGGCACCCACCACGTCAAGCTCATCCGCGAGCTGCAGGTTGACCTGGAGAATGTTTCAGCAGTCACCTGCACGCTGGAAACCGATCTGCCGCACTTCGGCCTATCCGCTAAAGAAACCCACGCGATTGGCGTCAATGTGTTTCGCCGCACTGAACCAGTAGTGATGACTGACGAGATTTACGGCCACGACTTCCGCATCGTGCTGAGCGGCGCGGCGGGCATGTTTCACTGCTTTGGCGCGCGGGCTCTCGTACAGTCCATCGGCACGTATCTGCATGGCCAGAAGGACGAGTATTACCTTAGTGACCCAGTTGATTGGGGCAGCGAACGGGTCAAACTGGCCCGCGAGATTGAGATTGTGTATCGCACGGTGGGTAGCGCGACGGTAACGCTGTACGCTGATATACCAACTGGCGTCTTCGCGGCAGCCGACAATAGCGTGGCGACCTTCACGCTTACCCAATCGCTGTTGGAGCGCACGGCTAAGTTGCGTCTCACCGGACTGATCAAGGCGCGGTTATTTCAGCTGCGCGTCGCACCGACAGCCAATGATTTCAGACTGGAGGCGGCGCGCATTCGACTCAAGGCCATTGGTGAACCCTCGGCCACACCATGGACGTGGACTGATTTTCCAGTGGCCGCCACACAGGACGCTATATGGACGGACCTATCATTTCAACAGGACGCACCGGGTTAAGTGCTGCGGCGTTGCGCACCTTAGCAGCAATGTTCGAGCGCCGTGCGGCCAAGTGCCCTCAGTGTCGTGCTCACGCCTTGCGGATGGCCGCAGCGTGCAGGAGATTAGCGCGTGGCTAAGAGCGTGCCAGCCAACCAGCGCCATGCAGCCAGACGTGTCAGCGGTGAGCTAATCGCCCGGCTGAACGCGCTTGATCCAGGCCTAGGGACTCTGTTCGCCACCGATGTCAATGCCAGCCGCCAGACCACCGCAGCGGCGCTGAAAGCAGCGGCAGGTCAGCATGGCACGGTGGTCATCGCTGAACAGAAACGCAGCAGCGGGAACCGGCGACCCGCAGCCATCAGCGTGTCGCAGGGCCAGATTGCGGACGTTGCACGGGCCACCGAGGGCCACCATGCTGTGCCGTTAGAGCAGGTGCGCGCTATGTTCACCTGCGATCACTTTGGCGGGCATCCCAGCGGGTTTCCCGGCTGGTTTGAGGAATGTGTGGACACGCGCGGGGGCACCACGGCGGCAACCCCTGGCATCGTCCACGCGATGTGGGGCTATAGCTATGAGATACCCGGCTTCAACGACGTAGACCCTGGGGGTGATCCCGGCATCCTTGAGCTGTTCGGCGGGCTGGGTTCTTATTGGCAGATGATTGTGCCAGTGACGACCGTGTTTGACCGTGTGACCTGGTGGAACGATGACCACGACGCGATCATCGGGCCTGATCTAATCCGCTTCGGCTTCTACGATATGAATCAGCAGGACAGCGAGTTTGAGCGACTTGCCCAGACCGAAGCAATCACGCTCAGCACCGCCCCGATTGGCGTCAACACGACCATGCTTGACAGTCGCCTCATCATCGACCCCGGCATCTACGCCACGGCCCTGTGCATGCCCTGTCACCACATCGCCAGTCAGGGTGCGAATCAGACGGGTTTCCAGATGGTGAACTCGCTGTGGCCGATTCCGCGCTATGGGAATTTTCACACCAGCGGCGAGATGCCCGAGGTGCTGGACGCGAGCAACATAGTGCCCAACGGCGACGTTCACGACATCAACATCGTTGGCGAGGTGCCAATGACCTATTGGGATGACTCGCTAACCTTTACTGCGGCAGAATCCGTATCATGACAATTGCAATTGGCACGGATTACAAAGGCCTTACCCACTTCATCGACCGTGAGGGGGTCACCAAAGGTTGTGGTTCGCACATCGGGCTGTGTGGTAAGGAGGCGATGGCCGGGGATGCGCCTGCTGACCGGGCCGCCGTTCAGTGCGTGCGCTGCCTGCGCGCCTTTGACACCGGCCAGCATCTGGTGCGCGGCAAGGTGCTGGCGCAGCTGGCGGCGAAAAAACCTACGCCACCACAATAACTTGTGCTATTATGCGACCAACCGCACTACGGAGGTGACACATGGTTCCTCAGTTCGATGCGCTGTCATTGCTTGGTGAGTTGTTTGGCGGCGGGCAAGGTGGCGGGCAACAGCTGTTGATGCACCTGCTGCACGCGATGGCTCAGCGCGGGATGGCTCAAGGTGACGGAATGCCGCAGGGTGGGCAGATTCCGATGCCGGGTCAGGGCAGCGGCATGCAAACTGGCCCGTATCAGAATCCCGGCTGGTGGAGTGGCGGGTCAGGCGCAACCGGCGGCGGGATGCAGATTGGTCCGCCGAACCTCGGTGGCGGCAGCGGTGGCCCCCCGATCGGTGCTAACGGCGGTCCACCTCAGTGGAGCAACGTACCGGGTACGCCGGTTCCTGGTGGCGGCACCTGGTATCCGTACGGGGTTTCAGGCAGCACGATCACTGGCGGCAATGCAACGCTGAGTGCTCCAGACCCCAACGCAATAGTCGGAGGCACGCCAGATCCTCAGCATCCTGGTCAGATGATCGGCGGGATGACGAACGCCTACATGGCCCAACGAGCGCTTGATGCGGCAATTCGACCGCCGGGTGGAGCACCGTGGTGGACGACCAATCAGGGATGGAGTGGCAACAGCAACGGACCGGTTAATCCCCAACGCACGGTTGATCCCAATTCCAGTCTTCCTATCTGGCAACAGCTTGGTTACTACGACAAGGCCAACTGGGAGAACGCCGGCAAGCCAACCCAGAGCGGCGGTGCGTTTCCAAGCCTCACCGATCCAAACACCGGCATCTATCACTATGAGCTATACACCCCTGAGTACGAAAGGGCTTTCACCGCAGCGCAGAACGCCAACAATCAATGGCGTCCGCTGACCTATCCATCGACGCCCTCCTCAGGGCAGGTAACATACGCTTACCAGCATCCAAACGAAGAAAATCCACCCGGCTTTGGGCGCGGTGCTTCTCGACCGATTCCGTGGTGGATGACCGGAGGCTCGGGCGTGAATCCGGCTGGTGGCTCAGCGGGTGGTTCAATGCCGTCAGCAGGACCGTCGCTGTGGCAGAATCTTGGGTTTGGGTCGAAGGCTGACTGGCGCACGGCTAACAAGCCGGGGATGCGCACGCCATGATCGAAGTTATCAGTCCCTTCCCGATAGAGGAACTGCCCCGCGTGTGGCTGTGGTTTCAGCAGGCTGGCGCATCGCTGCTGACCGACCAGGGCCCACAGACGATGGATGAGTTTGTTGACGATTGGGCGGTGCGGGGTGCACGGTGCGTCACCTGGGGCGTGTATCGTGACGGAGACCTGGGCGGGTGGATCGTATATGAGCCGGTGACGCCGACGACCGGCAATGCCCACTGTGTCTTTCGCAAGGGCACGGGTCGCGGCAACAGCTTCTGGGGATGGAAGACGACCATCCCGGCGATCACGGCGGCGTTAGACGACCTGTTCAGCGTTGGCGTGCTGCGGGTTGGGTTACTGATTCAGGAGGAAAGTCGGGCAATCGAAAGTTTAGTTTTGCACCTTGGCGCGATTAAGGAAGCGTTGTGGTACAGCGTGCGCGGGGATGACGGCAAGCCGCTTACTAAGGACGGAGCAGTGATTCGGTTTCTCCAGTACGGTCTTTATCGGGAGCAATGGTATGAGCGGAACAAAACGGTGGACGCGGGTGCTGTGGTTTCTGATAGTCCTGACACTGGCGATCGTGGACTATCTCAATCCGCCGCCTGACGGATTTCTAGAAGCTAATCCCGGAGTCATTGCTCTACTCGGCGCAGGGGCGCTGGCTAAAGGCATTGGTGGCTCCAAAAGCCGAACCGCTACGCAGGACAGCACCACCGACCAAACTCAGGAAGGCGTGCGCGGGCCTCGACAACAGCGGGTATTCAAGCAGTTAGGTAATGCATTACTAGACGCGCTGAACCAAGGGCCGACAGTTAGCCAGTCCGACCGCAACGCTGGCCGCACCAACATCAACAACACATGGCTAGGGTTAGGCAAGAATTTGGAAAGCAATCTGACCGCCCGAGGGTTCGGTGAATCCGGCAAGCTCGGCGGGCAGTTCAAGGGGCTGGAGATTGGGCGGGCGAATGCCTTTCAGGGGCTGGAGGCTCAACTCCGCAACGAGGCCCAGAGCCGGTTCGAGCGGATGCTTGGGCTCAGCCAGCAGTTTGTTCAGCCAACGACGTTTCATACCACAGGCACATCGTCAGGTAGCAGCACCCAACCGGGCCAGCCCTTTCTGAGCGGATTCGGCAGTGGCATCGGTGACATTGGTTCGCTGCTGTTGCTCAAGTCGCTGTTGGGCGGAGCTAATGCACCTGGTAGCAGCCCTCTTAGCAACGACGCGGCCAGCCAGCTGGGGAGTGGCGGATTTCCTTGCTATGTAGCCGTGGTGCTTTACGGTGTCCACGATTCACGCATACCGACACTGCGCCGCTGGCTCGCACAGCACCCGCGACTCAAGGCTGTCTATAACCGTTATGGTTACCGCGTGGCTCAATTCGCGATTCGGCACAAGAGCGCACGGTTACCCCTGCGCGTAATCTTCGACAGCCTGATGATGGCAGCGGAGGCGTGATGGGTGAACTCCTCGACAATTTCCTCAAGGTCTACCAGCTTGCCAACTTCATCAAGCATCAGAAGCTTGCTGAACAGATGCAGGCGCAGGAGTTTGCCGCGTCGCAGCAACAGCACCGCTACGCCCAACAGCAGCAGGATTTCACCGATCAGATGCACCTGGCTGACATCGGCGCAACGGAGAACACGCCGGACATCCAGCGGGTAACAGGTGCGATGACCGAGGCATTTGGTGCGCCGTCAGCGCCGAATCCCAAGGTCACCACGCCAGCGGGCAGGCAGTATTACGTGCCGCGTGTCGAATTGCAGCAGCAGAAACTGCTTGATCAGATTCAGGCTAAGGGGCAGATCGAGAGCGGTATCAAGGCTAACGATGCGTTTAACACCGAGTTTGCCCGGCAACGGGCCAAGCTGCTGTTCGGCAAGAGTGATATGCTATCCATTAGTCCTGAGATCGCACAAACCCTGAACCTCGGCGAAGTCAGCAAGATCAGCAAGGATCAGTTGAAGGTGGCCGAGGATCAGTACAACCGCATGGCCAAGGAGGACAAATCCGCAGCGGGTGTCAACCAGCACATCATCACCGGGGTGGATGACAACGGCAACGTAACCGCCGCAGCGATTGACCCTAAGACGCTGAAGGTGACACCGATTGGGCCTATCAGCGGAGTGAAGGCTAAAGAGACGAAAGAGGCTAAGGCCGGCGCGGGCATCTCCCGTGCCGCCCAAAGCGCACAGGCGCAATTCGAGAAGGCTAAGGATGCGGTTGCTGCTGACATTCGCGATGGCAAGGCCGCACCAAATGCACTGAAGGATCTGACCGCGATGCGTGACCGAATCGTGGGCGTCTACAGCGATGAACTGGACAAGGGGCCAAGCCTGAACGGCTGGCCCGATCTTGTGCCGAAGAAGAAGGCTGCAGCGGCAGCACCAGCGGTGACTGATCCTAAGCTGAAAGCCTATGCTGATAAATACTTCGGTGGCGACGTAGAGCGCGCGCGGGCTTATGCCGCCGCGCACCCATAGCTATGGAAGACCCAGCTAACATCATCACGGGCGTGCCGTCATTTCGCACCTTTCTTGCCGAGCAGGAGGCTGAGCAGAAGCGTGCGGTTTTGACGACCAAGACGGCCAAGGCTGACACGCTGGCCGCTCAGATACCTAAGTTCAGCGAGTTTCAACCCGAGCCAACAGCGCGTGACCAGGCTATCGCCGCAGCAGTCCCCGGCTTGACCGCTGATCAGACTAGCAAGTTCAAAGCAAGCCGCGCTGCCAAGCAGATCGACCATCTGATGCCGCCGGATGTGCCGAACAAGGCCGACAAGGTTGACATTGCCGCTTCGAGGTTTGAGGCGCTGAAAGCCGGTGGACATCTCGACACGCCTGAGGCCGCACAGATCAAGTTGTTCCTACAACGTAATGGATGGGATGTCGGCAAGGATTACATCAAGCCGGCGGTTCAAGCACCGGGGGCCTATCCGCACTGGGAGCAGTCGCTGGCTGAGATGGCCGCTGAACCGCCTAAGCCTACTGAGAAGCTGGGATTTGCTGGCGGGTATCCGCGAATGACACCGACTGACCCTGCAGCGGTCGCCAAGACTGTAGACATTGCAACGCGGCCTTTCCAGTATCTATCCACGATGGCAGCAGGGGCACAACGTCGAATAGGCGCATCGGTTGCCGCGATTGGCGGCAGTGACGCAGCAGCTAAGGCGCTCCAATCCTACGGCCTTGCCGACATCTTCAACGCCGCTGCTGAGCGATTCTACACTGGCCAGACGCCGAAGGGATATGAGCAGCCGGTTGGTGAGCTCTACAAGCTTGCTGTTGAAAAGTTCGGCGGTGATCCTGATAAGGCCGTTCACCGGGTCATCGAGGAGACGCTGGCTGGCGTGGCTGATCCGGTCAACTACATCGCACCGGAGGCCATAGCAGAGCGGCTGGGATTGGTCAAGGCGGGCGAGCGCGTCCCGTTTGCTGAGACACCGACAAAAGCAGGACCGATGGACCGGCTGGCGATGACCGAAGGTGCGGGTAGTAAGCTAAAAGAGCCGGTTACGGTCGAAGGCGCCGCCGCGACTGGTGCGAAACCAAAGGTTGTATTACCACGGGAGGGGAGCAATGCCGAAGCAGTACGAAGCGATGCGGGACAAGTTCGCGAAGGGAGCACCCAAGGACAGCCCGAAGTACAACGCGGCGCAGTCCAAAGCAGCGGCGATCTACAACAGCAAGCACAAGTCGCAGCCAGTGACAGGCAGCAGCAAGAAGCGATAACATCGTCGCCACCAACGAGCCTGACCCGTAACTTCCGTGCTGGCTCAAATGATGCCACGCTGACCTTTGCTAGTGAAACGCAGCGTGATCTGTACGACCTTGCGGCAAATGAACGCTATGCTATGAGAGGCGGGCAGGACAAGGCTAGTCAGCGGGCGGTCAAGGATACGGGGCCAATTAAAACACGCCTTGCGGAACAGTTAGGTATCAGTGAGGCCGAAGTGTCCACTTTGGCCCGTAGCGTTCACGATGATGTCAAAGCGCAGATGAAGGGTGTGCAGCATCTTGAGACTCGTGCTGTTACTGATAATGTGCTAGCGGAGGCCACCAATGCTAACCAAGAATCAATTCCCAGCCAGCCAGGGCGAGAAGGCGCTGCCGGGTCTGCGCAAGCCGGTGCAGGGCAAGTCGCCGAAGCAGCTCGCACAACAGAAGCACCCCCGCCCGCCGAAACCCAAACGCTGACCTCGCCAGCGGCTCAAGTAGCTGAAGGCGAACGCACCGCACGCAATCTGCCGCCTGTTGAGAAGCAAGCCTACACCCCGCCCAGCGAAGCATATAAAGCCGGTAAGGACGTGGCGCCGGAACAGGCTCGTGCGTTAGCTGCATCGGTTGCCAAAGAACCGCGTCCACTGACCACTGCCGAAGTTGGCACGCTGGGCTATGACCGTGCACGGTTGCTGAATGAGCATCGTGCTGCGCGAGACGCGGTAGACAGCGCCATCACCAGCGGCGATGAAGCCAAGATCGCTGAGGCCAAAGCACGGCTGATTCGCGTTGAGAGCGATTTTGATCTGAACGATCAGGCACTGGCGAAAGGAGGGCGCGAGCAATCGGCAGCCTTCAACGCTCGTCGCATGCTTGTCAGAGATGACTACAGCTATGCGGGTGTGTTGCAGCGAGCCAAGATCGCTGCCGGTGAAGCAGTCAAGCCCGAAGTCCGCGCACAGCTGGAAACCCTGACTAACCGGCTTGATGCTGCTGAGGCGCGTCTGGCCGCCAACGAAACTGCGGTACAGAATCAGGCCGCCGAACTAAACGTCCGGCGCATGGCCCGGCAGGAAGGGCTGAGCAGCCGCAAGAGCGTGCGCGCTGAAACCAAAGCGCAGCTGGATGCTGACTTCGCCGCACTGAAGGATCAGTTCGCCGTAGCACGCAAAGAGGCCGGCGGGGTTCACGGTGCGGGACTGGCATCGCTTGATCCTGAGGGTAAGCTGACCGATTTGATCGGCAAGATGGCCGCCAATCGGGTGCGGGCGGGCGTGACTCAGTTGGCCGACATCGTGGATGAGATTCACGTGGCGTTACGCGATAAGGTTGAGGGGCTGACTCCCGATCACATCCGCGAGGCGCTGGCTAAAGGCGACACCAGCAATGTGCTGCAGGATGCCAAAACCCGGCGACTAACCGCCAGCCGCAACGCCGCGCAACAAGCGGTTGATGAAGCGGTTGCCGCGCAAGCTAAGCCTCAGCCGAGTGACTACTTCATGAGTTGGCGGCGGGGCATCCTGCTGAGTGGATCACAGGTGTTGGCCAAGCTGAGCTCAGCAGCAGGATTGCGTTATGGCTTTCGTGTTGCTGAGGACGTTGCGGGTGCGGGGCTGAACAAGCTGCCGGGTATTAGCAGCATCGCGGCCAAGGCGGGCGGCGAGGGGCTGACCAGCATCAAGGCTGAGGCTGCCGCGCTCAAAGCCACGTTCAGCAAAGCGATGCTAACTGACACCTGGCAGAAGCTGACTACGGGCAAAAGCGAACTGGATTTGCTGTTTGGCAAGGCGGGTAAAGCGACACCGGCAGCCACCAACGCCTTCACCGAGATGACCGGGTTCTTTGGCCGGTTGCACGGGGCGCTCAAGAATCCCGTACAGCGCAGCGGGTTCTTTCGCTATCTCGAACAGGAAGCTGAAGCGGCGATCAAAACTGGCGCTGACCCGCACAACCCAGTCACCGCAATGGAGCTTGGCGCAAAGGCGTACGAGCGAGCCAATCGCGATATACTGATGCAGGATAACGCGCTGCACGAGGCGTGGAATACGGGGCTGAATAAGTTAGGCGCGTCCGGGCCAATCGGCAAGGTGATTGCCGGTGCGGGCCGATTCACCTTTCCGATTGTTAAGATTCCGCTGAACTACGTTGGTGAGACGCTGAGCCATGCGGCGGGTGGGGCTGAGGCAATTATCAGAGTTGCTGCCGCGCACGGCGTTGAAGGACTGAGCGAGGCAGATGCGGCGGCAGTGATGCGTGCGCTGAAGAAGGGGACGGTTGGCGCGGGTCTGTTTACCGTTGGATTTCTCAATCCTGATAACGTAGGCGGCTATTATCAGCGTGGTGAGAAGCGCGGTTTGGACGAAGCACAGGCGGGTGGCTTACGGCTCTTTGGCTATAACGTACCACAGCTGCTAGTCCACAATCCGGCAATGGAAATGTTGCAGCTTGGTGCGACGGTACGCCGGGTTAGTCAGGCGATGAAGCATGGTGAGCCGCAGGGTCTTGCTGCGGGGGCGCAGGCAGCAGGGGTAGGATTAGCCGAGGAAGTGCCCTTTATCGGTGAAGCCGTGAAGATGGCCCGCGCTACGGAATCGAAAAGCGCAACGACTAAGTACGCGGGGGGTATGGTTGAGAGCCTGATCGTGCCGCCCGACGTGCAACGCATTGCTAAAATTCAGGATGACACAACGGCTCGCTCGCTGGGAGCCAAGTACCTTGAGCCGAAGCCCGCAAAGCGACAGGCAAGCAGCATTCTCGATGTGGTGCAGAGCGGGATTCCGGGCTTGCGACAGAAGCTGCCAGATAGCGATCAGCAGAAGCAGCAGAAGGCCCTGCGTAAACTAATGGGACTGGAGTAACTATGAGCGCAGAACCCGCGATGACCGATCGCCTAACCGATGATGATGCCGCGTTGCTGTTACCCGCAATGGCCGAGAGCAAAGCAGCCACCGAGGCACTGCAGGCCGCCATCACCCGGCAGAACGCAGCACAGGGCACGGTGAACTATCTGCTGAACCATCTTGCACCGAAGTACGGACTGGTGGCGGGCGACAACATTGGCCCGGACGGGGCGATCTCGCGCAAGGAGAACAGCGTTGGCTGATACTCGCATATCGGGACTTACCGCGTTGACTGCCGCTGCGGTCGGGGATCAGTTTGTCATCGTTGACATCAGCGATGCGACGATGGCGGTGACGGGTACAAATAAGGTAATCACCGCTGCACAGCTTGCCGCATCGTTCACATTGGCGGCGTTCGCGGCAACCACTTCAGCAGAGCTTGCTGGGGTCATCAGCGACGAAACAGGCAGCGGTGCACTGGTGTTTGCCAACACGCCGACGCTGGTTGCTCCGCTGCTGGGCACCCCCACCAGCGGGGTGCTAACCAACTGTACGGGATTGCCACTCGCTAGTATCACGGGACTCGCGGCCAATGTTGCGACGTTTCTTGGCACGTCTTCATCCGCAAACCTGCGCGCTGCGTTGACCGACGAAAACGGCACAGGTGCAGCGTTGTTTGATGCAGCTACCACGCCGACCTTCACCACTGGTATTCAAATTGGCGGGGCGGCGGGTTCGCGTAAGATTCTGGTGGGTAACGGGACAAACTTCGTGCCCTCGACTGAAACGTATGCGGTTCCCGGCAGCAGCGGCAATGTGCTTACCAGTGACGGGACGAATTGGACGAGTGCGGCACCCGCAAGTGGTGGGGCAAACACTGCCCTCTCAAATCTCGCTTCAGTCGCAATCAACACCGACCTTTTGCCAGCCTCTACTCAGGGACTTGGTAATGCGAGCTTCCCGTTCCTTGCGACGTTTACGGGAAACACAACGCAGTATGAGAGCGTGAACCAGAGCGCGGGGTTGATTACTCACACAGCTCTCGGTTCGGCTACTAACATCGGTTTCAACTTCACCACCAAGGGCGCGGGTACGATAGCTGCTTCAACGGGTGAAGGCTTCACGATCAATAAGCTGACGGCAGGAGTATCAAACAGCATATTAACACTGACTTATCAATCAAATCCCCAGTTCACCGTTTCCACAACTGGGGTGATTAGTGCTTACGGTAACGTCGCATTCCAAGCAGTCGCTTCTAAGATCACCTGGGCAGGCAACGGGGGATTCGGATCAAATGCGGCAGGTGTAATGGAGGTCTTAGCAAACGCCACTACTGGGCAGTGGGGATCGCTGCTTGCGGGAGTCCGCGACACAGGCACCACCACGGTGGTCAACGGACTAACTTTAGATCATCAAGCAAACGCAGTGACGCCTGGAGTGGGCTATGGCATCGGCATCTTATTCAATAATAACTCCAGCACGACGGACAATCAGAACGCCGCGCAAATTGCCGCCGTAGCCTCAGACTCCACGCACGCGACACGTACCTACGATCTAGCGTTTTCAACGGTGTTAAGCGCCGCTCCGCTGGCTGAGAATATGAGACTCAAGGCAAGTGGCAATCTGAAGCTCGCAGGCACGGCGCTGCGGGCCACCACTGAAGGTACCAACCATGTGGACATCTTCGACGGCACCGCGCCGGCGGGCACGCTGGCAAATGGCTGTTCGCTATACAGCACCGCAGGAGAGTTACGGGTGATGGACGCTGCGGGCAATCCAACGCTGCTCTCGCCGCACGACGAGAACGGCTATTGGATTTTTAACTCACGGAGCGGGCTGACCGGCAAGATGTTCACCGTGCATATGGAGCGGTTGATTCGCGCGCTGAATGATCAGCTTGGCGGGGGATTCATCGAGGACGAGGTTTAACTAATGGCCGACATGGGCGGGGTTCAGTCGCTATCTGTGACGCCAAGCGCAACCGTTACATTGACGCTGGCAGCCGGCGTGCGACATCAGCTTGCGGCTTGGACCGCTGCCGAGGCCGAGACGGTCAACATCAGCGGCACGCCGTTGGATGGAGTAACCCTAACGCTGGTTATCACCAACGACGTAAGCCTGGGCCGGATTATCACGCTAGGCACGGGATTCAGCGCCAACGGCACCATCATCGGCATAACCAGCAAGCGATCCACATGGTCAGGTGTGGCCGCTGGCGGCACCTTTTACGAGCTCAGTCGAGTGGTGGGAGTATTAATCTAAAGGAGAACGGCATGGCACTGACAGCAGCGGAGTCTAACTTCATCAGCAAATCCAGCGCAGCGGCAAAGGATTTGTTGAATCTATATGGGAGCTTGGTGCAGCTCGATCAGTTGTGGGCTGGGGCAGCGGATTTTCACACAACTATCACGCAGGGTGATATAGACAGCATTCCAAGCTTTACACAGAGCGGACTGACCGCAACGGTACTTGGTGATGGCGAGTTTGCGCTGGGAGGGATCAAAACGGCAATCACCAACGCGCTGCAAAGCCTGACGGTGCTGGCAAATCTGCCATAAGGATAGGGATGTCAGACGTGCTGGTTGTGTCAATCGTGACTGGCAGTTTCGCGTTCCTCAGCGCGGTGTTCACCGGCATCATGGCGTTTCTGAGCGCGAAGGTGCTTGCGGGACAGAAGAAAGCGGCTGAGAAAGTGGCAGAGGTGGCAAGCGACCTAAAGGCCTCCAGCTCTGACAGCAATACGAAACTCGACGGGTTGATTGCTCAATCCGCCGACCAGACCAAGGTGATGGATGCGACTCATACTTTGGTGAACAACGCGATGGCCGCACAGTTGAGGCTGAACAAGGCAGTGACTCGGCGGCTGGCGAACATGACCGGCGACCCGATTGATATTGAAGCGGCGGATGTGGCAGAGATAGCGTACGACGAGCACCAGAAGAAACAACAGGTTGTAGATGCGGTGGACAAGGTGAGCAGCTAGCGGTTGGTGGAGAAAGTGCAGGTAGGACAATGGACAGTGCAGCTGAGATCAGGCGAATAGGGGAAAGAGCACGTAGGGGAACGATAACTAGAGTGACGCCGGGTGATGATTATAATGAAAATCACAGCGAGGCAAAGGTGAGAAAGCAGGTACGCTGGATCAAGGACAATCTAGGTCTTGGCACCGTCTTTGTCTTTGTCACGGCGGTTTGCACGACGTTGCTGCTGATCGTCAATCTAGCCACGCCCGCAGTGAAACAAGGGGAGATCAACGGCACTACCACAAGGGCGCTTGATGCATTGACTAAGGCGCAGCAGGACAACAAGGAAGAACAATCAAGGGCGCTTGCTGCTGCTACCGCTCAGCAGAGTAAGGAATTGGCTGGCGCGGTGAATGAGATCAAGGCGATGGTTAAGCAGTCGCTTGATCTGGCGCAGCAGAACCAAGCGGAGATGCGATCAATGCGCGAGTCAAGCGAACGGCAGTTGATTGAGGTGCGCCAGGACACCAAGGCACTGTGGAATTGGCTAGGGGAATTAAAGAACAAAATCACAACAGTCGAGGCCGAAGTAAAGTTGCGGCCAAAGGGGAACTAACGTGCCGAATGTAATGGATCGGGCTGACCAGATGCGGGATGCGCTGAAAACCACGCGGCGATTTGGCAAAGAGATCGAGGCAATGTCGGCCACCGACCGACAGGCGGCGCGGACTGACCTATTGCCGATTCTTGAGAGTTGCACGCCGGTCCACGACATTCAGGCATTCAACGAGAAGTGCCGCAAGTGGATTGATGCGCATCAGCCGTGAGCAAGCCACGCACCGACCCTCACGTCATCGCGCTGGTGGCCCTGACCGCGCGCATCGAGCAGCTGGAGATTCGGCTGGCGCACGCAAAGTTAGCCCGCGATGCCGAGAAGATCGAGAGCATTGCTAAGAAGCTTGCGCTGGCGAGGATGCGAGCAGCGCGATTGGAACGCAAGAGGCGGACTTAAAGGGAATCGCCGTGGTCCTCGTAGTACGACGGGCATTTCACACGGCGGTTCCCCGGATATTGAGCGGCATGTTCCGGTCTTGGGGTATGGGGCCTGGAGGTCGGAGGCAACTTTGGGAGAAGTTTCGCATGCCGTTCAACTATTTCACCTGTAACCAGCGATACGTGATAAGATGAGCGCAATGCCTGAGGCAATCAAGTTCAGCCTGCGATTTGAAGAACAGATAGATCGTGCGCTTGATCTGTACGAGCGTTACGTTCGGGCGTTTGAGCGCCGGCGCACGCTCGTGGTCACCGGCGGTCAGATTCACATTCACCTACAACAAGGAGAAGATATGTCATACACCGTACCGAGAGATCACCAGGACGAGCCGTTCACGCTCGATCCAATCGTTATTTCTGACAGCGAAGGGCCGGTTGATAAGGCTTTTACCGAGACGTTCGAGAGCGACAACACCGATGTTGTCAGCATCGACGGCAGCAACTTGCACTTCGGCACGTTCGGCGGGGCGAATCTCACCCGCAAGGTCACGATCGACGGGCAGGAGTTCATCGTAGCGACTGCCGTGTTCAACGTGACGCCGGGGACACTGACCGTCACGGGTAACATCAACGTGCCGGGGCTTACGCCTGACCCAGCGCCTTAGTTTCGCGGTTGCCTGCTTGAGGCTTTTTCCTCCTAGACGCCGGGTCAATCCTGGCCCGGCGATTTGTTATGGACGCACCACCGGGAAATCGCAAGCTGCGGGAGATGTCGCCTGGTAAGGCGCGGAGTCTGTGCAAGATTGAGTTGCGTGGTGACCCGGCGGCGCAGGCGCGGTATCGCGAGTGGTGCGACAGCAACGAGGATGAGAAGCGCGGGATGGGCCCGAGTTTCAGGGGCTGTGAGAAGGGCGGGCGGAACCGCAGCGCGGAATAAGGAGGGTTGACGATGGTGCTATTAACTGCATTCACCTTAGCAGCAATGCTACCAATTCTGATCAAGCTGGTGATTGCCGGGTTGATTGCCTACATAGCGTTCTGGGCGCTGGGCAAGATCGGGTTGCCCGAGCCGTTTGGCAAGATCGCGCTGGTGATCATCGTGCTGATCGTGGCGATTTATTGCATAACGCTGCTGGCGGAGTTGGGCTGATGGGAGCACCAGCACCAGATGACATAACAGAACCCCGGCTACGCGGACTTTGGTGGCAACTCTCCAAGCAGTACGAGATTCACTGTGGCGTGGATAAGGCGCTGTGGCCCGAGCGCACGCGAGAGTTTCAAGAGGTCATCCACCGGATTAGCCGGATGTTGGATGAGGGGCGGGGCGAATGATAATCCAAGTCGAGATCACCGACACCGCCATCACCGACTACCTCGAAGCGCACGCGGTTGAGAAGGGCGTGACGCTGGCTGAGTTGGTTGCGGAGGTCGTTGAGCACGCGGTCGGCGCGGCGAGCGATAATCACTGATGGACATCAAGCTAGGCCCCTATGACCCGAACGCCCCGCCGAAGATTACGCCGCTTGGTTTGACCTACTTCGACTACGGGCTGAGCGACTACGGCCCGAAGAAAGTGAAGCGAGCCGTCGCCCGAATGACCGAGGCCGGCGTCCAACCCTATATCATCGCGGAGTTCCGTGCTTGGGCTTTAGAGCTACCCACAGAGCTGCCAGATTGGCTTGATGCGGCTTTTCGAGCTAGAAAGGATGCATGGATAGCCTGTATCGGCAAACGCCTCCCAAACGGCAAGGAAATCACAGCGGAGGGGCTTGCACGCATCACCCCGGCGAGCATCAAGGTGCTGTTTCATCCTACACCGTTTGCGGGGCCACACGGGATGACCGTGGACGGGCTGGCCTACACCGACCATATCGAGGTGGTGATAGCCGATTTGAGTAACGACAACACCTGGTTGCGGCGGTGTGATCATCTCGCGGAGTGGGAGTTCGGCAATCTGATTGCACGGCGGTTCGACTACTTTCCCGCGCCGAACGATGAGATTGGCAATCACAATCCGTACTAGACTAAAGCAAAGGAGACACTATGAGCGACAAGATGCAAGAGCAAGTGGCGAAAGTGCAGAAGGAAGCAAAGAGCGCGAAGTTTCCAGAGCATGAGACAGCAGACGCGAGCGCGACTCAAGCCCCCTCGCTGAGTGGATTCAAAGCCGCGTGGCCCACGAAGATCAGGCCGGTGATGCTGGCGATCATCAACATCCTCACGCTGTTCCACCTGACCGCCTATGCGAACTATGCTACCCAAGCCGTTGCCGTGCTGGACCTTTTCCTCGGTGGCGCGGTGTTACCAGCGTGAGTGACTACGCCTTCATTCAGGCGCGACACTTCACACCCGGTCGCATCAAGCCAGTTCAGTTGATCGTGATCCATTCAGCCGAGACGCAGGAGCTTGCTCAGAGCGCAGAGAACGTCGCGCATTACTTCGCTACGACCGATGTAGCAGCCTCGGTTCACTACGCGGTTGACGCTGATAGCATCGTTCAGTGTGTGCGATTGACCGATACTGCTTGGCACTGTAAGAACGCCAACGCGAACGGGATAGGAATTGAGCACGCGGGGCGGGCGATTCAGACACGCGAGCAATGGTTAGACGACTACGGGCAGAAGATGCTTGACCGCTCTGCGCGACTCTGTGCTGATCTGTGCAAGCGGTTCAACATTCCCGCCTCGTTTGCTCAATTTGCGGGGCCGAATAATCCAAAGGTGACACGGGCGGGCTTCTGCGGTCACGTCGATGTTCCGCTTCACGGTACGCATTCCGATCCTGGTACATCGTTTCCCTACGATTGGTTTCTTGAACGCGTGGTGAACTATCTACGGTGACCGAAAAATCTCACCAAGCAGCCAGCCCACCGCAACGCCCCAGAGGAAGATGGCGATCAGGTCCATCGTTTAATTCCGTACTCGCGCTTTGCGTTCTAGTTCCTCGATAAACTTCGATTCCAGCAGCAGGAAGCGTTCCCAAAGTGCGGGGGTGATTTGGCTGACGTGCATACGAAGGATACGCTTCAGTTCATCGCTTTCTTCAATAGTCAGTCCAGCGAGTACGGTAGCCATTTTCACTCTCCTTCTGCATGGCAACCATCAGCGCGGGATCTTATTGATTACATCGCCCAGATGGTCTGTTGGTTCCCAATCAACATCCCAGTCCATATCAGTACAGAGAGAGCGCAGGGCAATCGTAATATCTGCTCGTTCAAGCTGCCAGCGCTTTTGATTCCATTCAGTTTCAGGTAGAGCTTTTAGACAGTCGCTCATGATCCTACGCGCAAGCTGTGTCTCACCTAATGCATACGCTCTCTCTTCTGCTTTAGTCATTTACTTTCCTCCGTCTCCGCTGTTGGGCGCTCGGCCCCGCTGATGATCTCAATTCTAAGTCGTACGAGGCGACAATCCTGCGCTTTATAGTGGTGATAGGATTTCTTTAGCGCCGATTCCGCATCGCCAGCCTTCTCGCGGATTGTTGTCGGCAGTAGTTCACCTCTGTTGGAAACATAGCCCCAGAGCAGCTTATCAATCATCGTTTGCCCTCTGTCTGCGGCTCGCTGGCCCACATCTTATCGCCTAGCATCAACCAAGCAAGCGTAGCGGCTTCAGGCGTGACAACGCGCAGAAGATTCGGCAATTCATCCTCAAAGCGTCGAAGTTCCCGCCGTGCTTCCTCCCGTTCCTTGCGTCGATCATTCTTGCTCATTACCACCACCCCGCTCTATATCTTCTGACCATGCTGATGACTGCCCCGACAACTTGTCGAACCCCGAAGCCCACGAGGAAGCCGCTTAACCACATCCCCCATTCTTTGCTCATTTGCTTTCCTGCGGCTCGCTGGCCGGTGGCGTACATCCTGCAATGTAGTTGTCGATCTGCGTTGCCAGTCCTAATAGGGACGGTAGCGGCTCACATTGCGGTGCGACTGCTTTGAGCAATCGTGAGAGATACTGATAAGCACTCTCAGCATCGTGCAATCCATCCCCGCTGGCCGG